>Ga0316192_10000875_pt1 | contig 22070 bp, 18 predicted proteins | sample MerIslwburrow_MG_FD_204931 | JGI IMG/M metagenome (GOLD analysis project Ga0316192, IMG submission 204931) | Coastal sediment microbial communities from Maine, United States - Merrow Island worm burrow | ecosystem: Environmental > Aquatic > Marine > Coastal > Sediment | place: USA: Maine...
AAAAGCGTACCCGCATTGACGCCGGCGTTGTAGTTATTCACCAGTATGTTATTACGCATTGGGAATGGATTGCTTGGCGAGCCTTCTGGATCAGCATTAACATCACCAGCAAGATCGTCAAATACGATGCCTGCACCACGCAAACCTGTTTGGCCGTTACCGACAACAGTATTGTTATTGATTGCAGTAATCCAATCGCCAAAGCGAATGCCACCAAAATGGTTGTCATACACGAGATTATTTTCAATCACACCAGAGGCGTGACGCACATCGATACCACCACCGAAATCGCCAGAGCCATTATGGTGCACAGCGTTACCACGAATCGTGAGATTTAGTTCTCCTGGGTTACCTCGAAATACGGCAGGCATCCATACACCAACACCGTCTTGACCTGGCGTACCAAAACCAGGGCCGGTATGAATACCACCACGTTGGCTAAAGGAGATATCATTATTCAATACATCATAGGTGCCCGCCGCAGGGAATACTAAACCACCTAGACCACTGTTATTGATAGTGTTGTTGGTGATGCTGCCAGAAGTAACAATTTCATCAATAATGATACCCGCGTAGCCGCTGCCGTTGATGGTGTTGCGATCAATTACCAACGAGTCCATCGTGTAATTCCATTTATAGAACATACGAATGCCACAATAGCCGAAGTTGGTAATGTTGTTACGCGAGATCTCTGCGTTAGTGATGTCTGCCATACGAATACCACAAGCAGCCGTTTTTAAAGGGTCTGAGGTAGCACTGCCGGCAAAAACCAGCCCCTTAAAGGTATTCTGAGTAATGGTAAGGTCTTCTACATCGTTAATATATGCGCCAACACCACTGCGATCATGAATATTATTCTGAACGGTAACCGAGCCAAATTTTGAGGAACCTGACACATATATACGGAGGCCAGCAAAATTAAGGTTGAACGTATTGCCATCTTCCGCATTGGGGCCACCGATTATAATGTGCACATCACTCACATCAGCACCACTGACAGAATCCAGACGAATGGCCGCGTAGGAGTTGGAATGTATGTAGTTGCCACGAATGATAATTGGATTACCATTACCTCCAGCTAACCCACCACCTTCTGCATTAAGAATAGGTGGCACTGCCGCACCGATACCGGCACGACCGCTTCTAAAAATTTCATTATTTAGAATGGTCGCCGCGCCAGCACCTCTAAAACCGATACCTGGTGCATAATCAGTCACCGTTGCACGGGTAAAGATCACATTATTTTGAATAGTCGGATTACCGTCATCGGTAATACCGACCCCATGACCATTTACATAGTGGATGATATTATTTTGGATAAGTGGCTCAGCATCCCCGATGATGGTTGCACTACCGACTTGAATACCACCGTTATGGGCAGGTCCCAAGTTGTCACGAATGACATTGTTTTGAATGGTGGGAGATGAACCACCGACAAATACCAGTGAGGTATAGTCATCAGCCGTATCATCGATGTTTTCGATGATAAAACCATCCAACACCGAGTCGTTAACCCCACCCATGTAGCTAACCACAGGAGTGTTGCCGGCACCGCGCAAAATAGTTAGCGTAGTACGTTCCATAACAGGCCTGGCAGTCTCCCACGTCCTCAATACGTTGAAGGGGTCAACGTACGGGATGGTAACATCGCCACCTTCACTGACTACATCCACACCCTCTTTCATCTGGATGTTTTCTACATAGGTTTCTGGTGTGGTACGGCCAGGGGTTCCCACGAGAACTATATCTCCTACCCCGGCAACATCAATGCCCGCCTGCACACTCGAATAATCACACCCAGAAGGACAGACTGTTACATCTGCCGCAGAAGCCAGCCCAATTTGGCCAGCTGAAATCGTCCCCGCAATTAACGAGGCAAGAATAGAACGTCGCGTAAAACTCATACTAATCTCCGCATATTTTTCCCGTTTAACTAAAATTTAACTGTTAAGAAAATGGATAAAAAATATAAACCAGATATGAAATCTCAAGGATTACAGTTACCTGACAATAAACTTAAATAGATAATATTACTATTCGGGCCTTGTTACGAGTCATATCCTAATAACCTCCTCAGTGCATGACTTAAATCAAAAAACTGAAACGAGTTGATGGGGGGACTGGCACTGGGTGACGTCACCTAGCAAACAGCTCCTCATCGCCTCTACGAATATAAAGCAAAGTTCTGAAGTTATATGTGATCTTGTTACACAACATGCTTATTTGGTCTGCCGCTGAACTTTCATCCAAATCCAACAAATAATTCAGATGACGACAAGGCGCACGAGCGCCCCTCCATCCCGCTTAAAACGGTAAGAATTTTTTGGTTTTAGATACCCGCGAGTCGTTACGATTGCATCAGGATAATCCGGTTCCGTATCTCGCCATTAAGTTATTTACGCGGCGACTGCCACCGCTTTTCTGGAACGATTTTGTTTTACTCTCTCCATCATAAAAACCAGAAGCCCTGCGCCAATGATAAGCAATAAGGGTGAGGGGGCTGGTACCACTGAAGGTGGAGGTGTAAATGCAAGCACAGCGTCGGCTTCGTGTCGGGCCCAGTCAACTTTATTGGAAAGACCGCCAACCCAGCTAATATGCTGTTTGTAGCCTGATAGCAGTTCAAGTCCGGCCGCTTTGCTTGGGTCAAACTCACCTGTCAAAGTAGCGCTACCTGATACCACCGTGCCTGCAAGGAATGCAATGTTTTGGCCAAAAATGTTGTCGAAAGAGATAGAATCGTTTTTTCCGTGCTCTACACCACCGCTTACCAAAATGTCGGCGAGTTCATCATTAAAGCTAATCGTGCTGCTCTCTACATTTGCGTTGTTCATGAATTCAGTATGAACACCCAAATTGTTGCTCCAGTCGTACTTTATTGCGAGCACACCTGCGATATCACCGTAAGAATCCTCATCGAAGGTACCATTGATTGAAAATGTAAACGTATCCGTTGTCATTTCGTCGATAGTGAGCATTAGGGTTGCATGTGAAGGTGCAACATAGAATGTAATCAGTAATAAAAATATTTTTTTGAACATTGGCATAACTCCAGCCTGAAATTAAAACGTGACAGTGCTATTTAATCTAGCGTTTGAGACTGTCTTTAGATGAAAACCATATACACATATGGTTTGTGACTATCGGTGGGGTCATGCAACTATGCACTCGCTGCTGACGTAAACAACACGCCAACCACAAGCGAGATAGTAGGAATAATGATGCTCATGCCTTAACCTCCGAAACGAACTTCTTATTAATCGTTTATTGGGCACATTCCATGTAATTCTCATGTCAGGCAGTCGCGATAGGCTTCAAAGAACAGCCTTTCCTTGCTCTGCCTGTGGGCATTAAATTGCTTACGTGTTAATAAAGTTGGCCTCCTCCATTAAAGAGTTCGCCCCTGCCATCCGGGTCCGGCAGATAGAGGCGAGAGACATCATTCGCCGCCCAGGCAGTTGAACTGTCTAGAAGAAATATTAAAGCCAGCCCCAACGACTTTAAAAACGATACTTCTAATTTGTTCATCGCACTTTCCTCAGATTATTTCCAAAAAAATCGCAAATTCACTTTTAATCTGAGCCTAGGACTACAAACAAATAACGAAACAAGAAAATTCTTATATTACTTTTTACTCTCCCTATAAACAAATGTAATTGAATGGAATTTACATAATTTATGATGATTCCCATATAGGATTTTTATATAAACAGAAACTGCTCTCCCATTACTCTACAAGGTTAATGAAGCAACAGATCGACCGGGCATCACAATAAAAAACCGGCACAACTGGATCAAGAAGCACGGTGAAACATGTTCGCAACATCAAACTATAAGCAGCCAACAAGATAAACTGCTGCGCCTGAAAAGTTGTACTTAAGCGGGCCGCTGAAGAGCAGAACACCCTAAAGGAGGCCGCAGTGTTCTTTGCAAGCGAGCCAAGAAAAGATACGCCTCAAAAAATCACAACCAAAAAAATTAAGCAGCTGCAACGTATCGAGTGCTTGAGGTTCAGCACAGTATTACGCCCCACCATTTAACCTAATGGCGGTCGTTGAAATGAGACAGGCAAACTTCCACCCAATAGACAAAACCGGCTTTCGAGTTTTGATTCAAAATTTGAACAAGTGAGTCCGTAGTAACCGCTAGTGTTGGCCCGTCCGTGGACCAACTCCACTGCCTTCCTCGACAACTTTTTAGGCCTCGGTCATCTTCGTCACCTCACTATCGCGACGACTCTCAAACAACTAATGGGGCTGATAGCGATTACCCACTTTCTGCGAAAGATGGCCGCGTCTCTCCGGCCACTCACCGAAGGCTTGCACTACCCCGCTCGCTATTGGCATAACTCTCCATGTAGCACGGCGCAGGCCAGGATGAAGATTGAATCATTGGTGTTTGTTTAGGATTAGAAGGTGTTTCATCAATCGCATGTTTGTAAACTCATAATTAATGAATTACTAAAAAGTATAGGCGTCATTGATCGCGTTATTGAAACACTTGAGGGTAATCTGTTTATTGATGCTAAGCCTGAAAATCCAGTCGATTTAGAAAAGGCTTGCCAGGGAGTTGTGATAAAAAAGCAGATGGGGTATCTGTCTTTAATTAAATAGGTAGGTTTCCGCACATTAGAAACAAAAAAGGGCTTACATTTCTGTAAGCCCTTTATCTTGGTACCAATAAATTGGCGTCCCCAAGGGGATTCGAACCCCTGTTACCGCCGTGAAAGGGCGGTGTCCTAGGCCTCTAGACGATGGGGACACACGAAACCTTGTGTCCTGGTGGAGCTAGGCGGGATCGAACCGCCGACCTCTACACTGCCAGTGTAGCGCTCTCCCAGCTGAGCTATAGCCCCGAAAGAGAGGCGTATTCTACGAGGGCAATGTAGTTGCGTCAAGTGAGAATTTTGCTTTTTCGGCTACTTTTTTAAAATTCTTTCCCAACTAGCCTTTTTGCTCAGTTTTGGCCCAGGTATCACGCAGAGTCACAGTGCGATTAAACACGGGTCGTCCATGGGCATGATCAGCATCGGCACAGAAATAACCCTGACGCTCAAACTGAAACACCTCCCCTGGCTTGGCTTCGGCCAGGGCTGGTTCAAGCACACACTGAGTCAAGCTGCGCAGCGAAGCCGGGTTGAGGAAATCAGTAAAGGCCTTGTCTTCCTTATTTGCAGCTGCGTCCGGTGAAGGATGAACAAACAGGCGATCATACATGCGCACCTCGGCATTAACACCGTGACGGGCTGAGACCCAGTGAATCACCCCGCGCGGCTTAGGTGCACCCTCAGGCGTTTGACCACTGGAACCCGGCACATAACTGCAATGCAGCTCAATCACTTCGCCATCAGCGTCCTTGATCACCTCGTCGCACTGAATGATGTAGGCATTACGTAAACGCACGGCCTTACCCATGACCAGGCGCTTGTACTTCTTATTGGCCTCTTCACGAAAATCTTCCTGCTCGATATAGATCTCATTGCAGAACGGCGTCTTGCGCATGCCAAAGCTTTCATCCTGCGGATGATTAGGTGAATCCAGCTCCTCCACCTGACCTTCGGGATAATTGGTGATAATGACCTTTAGTGGCTCCAGCACTGCCATGCGACGTGGCGCATTAACATTGAGATCTTCGCGAACGGTATTTTCCAGCAATTCCATTTCAACCGTGCCTTCACTCTTGGTGACACCAATGCGCTGACAAAACTCACGCATTGCCGCCGAGGTATAACCACGACGACGAATACCGGCGATGGTAGGCATACGCGGATCATCCCAACCCTCAACAAAACCCTCAGACACCAGTTGAGTCAGCTTACGCTTACTCAGTACCGTGTATTCCAGGTTCAGGCGCGAAAATTCGATCTGCTGCGGATGACAATCAATCGAGATATTATCCAGAATCCAGTCATAGAGTGGGCGATGATCTTCAAACTCCAGGGTGCAGATGGAGTGCGTAATCCCCTCCAGCGCATCACTGATGGGATGGGTAAAGTCATACATGGGATAGATACACCAGGTCGAACCTGTCTGATGATGAATCACGCCATGACGAATCCGGTACAACATCGGATCACGCAGATTGATATTGGGTGATGCCATATCAATCTTGGCACGCAACACCTTGCTACCATCCGCAAACTCACCATTTTTCATACGCTCAAACTGGTCGAGATTTTCCTCAACCGAACGCTCACGAAAAGGACTGTCTTTACCCGGCTGTTTCAGCGTGCCACGATATTCACGGGTTTCATCAGCACTCAATTCGCAGACATAGGCCTTGCCCGCCTTGATCAACTCAACGGCAAACTCATACAACTTATCGAAGTAATTGGAGGCGTAGTAAGGTTGTCCGGCCCACTGAAAACCCAGCCACTTCACATCGTCCTGAATCGATTCAACGAACTCCATATCCTCTTTATGCGGATTGGTGTCATCGAAGCGCAGGTTGCAGCTGCCGTTGTAGTCATCGGCGATGCCAAAATTCAGCGCAATCGACTTGGCATGACCGATGTGCAGATAACCATTTGGCTCCGGCGGAAAGCGGGTGACAATCTTGCTGTGCTTACCTGTCTTCAGGTCTTCATCGATGATTTGACGAACAAAGTTGGTTGGGGTGTTTAATTCACTCATTCTATCTTTATCCAATAATGTAGCCCGGATGTAGCATAGCGAAATCCGGGTAACTGTCCCCGGATTGCACTACGTTTCATCCGGGCTACGCTGCGTATTTATGCTGATTTTTTTATAAATTCAATCGCAGTCACAAAACGACGCAGGCAAGCCTGTTTGCCCACCAGGTATAGCACCAGATCCAGATCAGGCGACGGCGCACCAGCGGTAATCGCCAGACGCGCTGGCATACCGACCTTACCAAAACCAACCTCAAGTTTGTTTACCACAGCTTCGAGGGTGGTGTGGATCGCTTCACGGCTCCACTCTGTCATCGCATCCATGGCGTCATGCAGCTCGGCCAAGACATTAGCGGCATCACCAGCAAAGGCCTTCTTGGCCGACTTGGCATTGTATTCAGCAGGATCGCGATAATAGAATTCACAGACTTTGGCCAGATCAACCAGGGTCTTGGCCTTTTCGCACTGCGCCTTGATCACTTCAAGGATGTCCGGGCCAGCAGTAGGATCAATATCAATATTGCCAAGGTGATAACTGAGGTGATGGGCGATGTGGGCCGGATCAGAATTCATAATGTACTGATGATTCATCCACAACAGCTTTTCCTGGTTAAAGGTCGAGGCCGCCTTGTTACAGCCTTCCAGGCTAAACAGGTTGATCATTTCATCGACTGAAAAGATTTCCTGATCGCCATGAGACCAACCCAGACGCACCAGATAATTCAACACGACCTCCGGCAGAAAACCCTCTTCACGATATGACATCACACTAACAGCGCCATGACGTTTGGACAGACGTTTGCCGTCACCACCCAGAATCATCGGCACATGGGCATACTTGGGCGGTTCGATATTCAGAGCCTTGAGGATATTGATCTGCCGTGGCGTGTTATTCAAATGATCATCACCACGAATAACGTAATCCATCTTCATGTCAGCATCATCCACCACCACCGTCAGATTGTAAGTAGGCGAACCATCAGGCCGGGCAATGACTAAATCATCCAGCTCGCTATTCTTGATCACGACCCTGCCCTTGATCAGATCATCAATCACCACTTCGCCATCAGCGGGATTACGAAAACGAATCACCGGCTCAACACCCTCACGCGGCTCGGCGCTGTCACGACACTTGCCGTTGTAACGCGGCTTCTGCTTGTTGGCCATCTGCTGTTCGCGCATGGCCTCCAGCTCCTCCTTGGAGCAATAGCAGTAATAGGCATCACCCTGATCAAGCAACTGCTGGATCACCTCTTTATAACGATCAAAACGATCGGTCTGGTAAAACGGCCCCTCGTCATATTCCAGCCCCAGCCAGGTCATGCCCTCAAGAATGGCATTGACCGACTCGGCAGTGGAACGCTCCAGATCGGTATCCTCAATCCGCAGCACAAAACGACCGCCATGTTTGCGGGCAAAAAGCCAGGAAAACAGCGCCGTGCGGGCGCCGCCAATATGCAGATAACCAGTTGGACTGGGGGCAAAGCGGGTACGTACCGTCATTTCAGGACCTTAAGTCTTAGTTAATACGAATGTTCAATAATAAAATCAGGGCATTCTACCAAATCCGGGTAGAAATTACGGCGGCAAACGTTAGTCACAATTGTCCTTATGGAAACCAAGACAATGTTAACTAATGTAAAACCTGAGCGAAACGGCATCATTCATACAAGGGGCATGACGATAATCAAAAACAAGTAAAAACAAAAACCATCAGAGACAACCATGAAAAACCTAAAAATAATGCAAAAATTCTGGTTGTTGAGCGCAGCACTGCTCTGCATGCTAACACTGCAGATAGGCGCGATTCTCTATAATAATAATTTAGCCCACGACAGCATCAAACACGTTACCGAACTCGATGTCCCTGTTCTCGACAAGGCCCACCAACTCAAACTGGCTGTAGTCCAGGTACAACAATGGCTAACCGATATCAGCGCCACCCGCGGACTGAATGGCTTGAATGATGGTTTTGACGAAGCCGAAAATAACGCCCAACTCTTCAAGCAGCTAATAACAGAACTACAGACTGTTGACCCCGAGCACGCACAACAATATCAAGCCATGCAGCCTGTTTTTGATACCTATTACGCCACCGGTAAGCGCATGGCTCAGGCCTATATCGACCAGGGCCCTATCGGCGGCAATAAGATGATGGCCGAGTTCGATGAAGCCGCCGCTAACATGGCAGAGCAAGTAGACAGCTTCGTTACCACGGCACAAACAAACTCAAAGACCTTTACCGCACAATCCAAAACCACCATTACCGACTCAAACACCACCACCATCATACTCAGCACTATGTTGGTGATTGTATTTGCATTCGTCTTCATGTTGCTCATCGGCATCATTAGATGCATCCCGATTATCAATCAGTCAGTAGATCAAATTGCCCAAGGTGAACTAAGCCATGACAACCTCAATCTGAATCGAAATGATGAAATCGGTGAACTGGCAACCAACATCACCATAATGAAACAGTCCCTGCACAGCATCATGAAAAAGATTAATGGTGCCACTAACGAACTGCGCCAAACTGCACACAGCTATACCAGCCACATGGAAGAGATGCTAGGTTGTATGTCGTCACAAAAAGGGGGGCTCGATCAGATAGCCACCGCCATGACCGAAATGAGTTCGTCGGCAGTGGAAATGGCCAATCACGCCAAGCGGAGTTCCGAGGCAACCCGTAGTGCTTCACAACAGGCCGTAGAGGGCAACCGTATTGTTATTGATTCCAGCATTACGATTAACCGTGTCGCAGACGAAATAGAGGAAGCAGCCTCAGCCATCGCCGAACTCAGCCAGCAAAGCCAACAAATCGGCACCATCCTTGATGTGATTCGCGATATCGCCGAACAAACCAACCTCCTGGCCCTGAATGCAGCAATTGAAGCCGCCCGTGCCGGCGACCAGGGACGTGGTTTTGCCGTAGTTGCTGATGAGGTTCGCACCCTGGCGCAACGGACCCAAAACTCAACCGGGCAAATCCAGACGATGATAGAAAAACTGCAAAAAACAGCCCAGGATGCCTCCAAGATGATTCAGCATGACGAAGAAGAAAGCCATGCCAGTGTCGACAAGATAAAACAGGCTAGTGAAAAGATTGAATCAGTCAAAGATTCAATCCAGCAGATCGATGGCATGAGCGCCGAAATTGCCACTGCCGCAGAGCAACAGAGTTCAGTCGCCGAAGAGATGAGCCACAACATCAGCAACATCTACAGCGCCTGCGAACGGACTACAAATGATACCCAACAACTCAGCGTTGCCAGCCAGCAACTTGATCAACTGGCCAGTGATCTATCTGGAATGATGCAGAAGTTCAAAATTTAGTCTTTCAATAGCTAGACAATAAAAAAGGCGCTGCCCGTTTCTGGACAGCGCCTTTTCTTTCTAATGGTGCTTAAGCCTATTTACCAAGCACATCGTTACGAGTGCTTTCAGCAATCGCAGCCGCTTCAGCAATCAGGTCACCCGGCACACCCAGCTCAGTCAGGGTTGCACCCAGGTTTTCCATTACCGCGTCAAAGTGCGAGTCGTTCAGACCTTTAGCCACTAAATGGGCATGACCTTCACGCATATCCTTGCCACTGTAGTTGCTAGGGCCACCCAGGGCCATGGTCAGGAAGGCTTTTTGCTTGGCAGACTGCTTATCCATATCCACACCTTCAAAAAACATGTTGATACGATCATCAGCCATCACCTTGCGATAGAAGACATCAACAGCTGCATTCACAGCAGCATCACCACCGATACGCTCATACAGACTCTTGTTGCCGCCCATGGCTGCTTTTTCTTCTGGAGTAAAACCCGCCAGCACATCGGCACGAGTGCTTTCAGCAATGGCTGCGGCTTCGCCAATCAAATCAGCCGGCACACCTAATTCAGTCAAGGTTGCACCCAGATTATCCATCACCGCATCAAAGTGCGAATCATTCAGACCTTTCTCTACCATATGGGCATGACCCAGACGCATGTCCTTGCCGCTGTAATTGCTAGGACCACCCAGGGCCATCGTCAGAAAGGCCTTTTGCTTGGCAGACTGCTTACCCATATCCACGCCTTCAAAGAACTGATTGATACGATCATCCGCCAGCACCTTGCGGTAGAACACATCCACTGCGGCATTCACCGCCGCTTCGCCACCAATACGCTCGAACAGGCTCTTGTCACCGCCCATCGCAGCCTTCTCTTCAGCCGTGTAACCCGCCAACACATCGGCGCGAGTGCTTTCAGCAATCGCGGCAGCTTCACCAATCAGGTCGCCAGGCACGCCCAGCTCAGCCAGAGTGGCACCCAGATTATCCATCACCGCATCAAAGTGCGAATCATTCAAACCTTTCTCTACCATATGGGCATGCCCCAGACGCATGTCCTTGCCGCTGTAATTGCTAGGACCACCCAGCGCCATAGTCAGGAAGGCCTTTTGCTTGGCAGACTGCTTGCCCATATCCACGCCTTCAAAGAACTGGTTGATGCGATCATCCGCCAGCACCTTGCGATAAAAAACATCAACCGCCGCATTGACAGCCGCTTCGCCACCGATACGTTCAAACAATGGTGCCGGTTTTGACCCACCAAACAAGCTTTTCAAAAATCCAAACATTATTACCTCCTCCTAGTCACTATAGAATATCTCAATATTTTCCCCACCCAGATACTAACTACTTAAAAATGCACTGTAAATACACGTTATGTCCAACAATAACAGTCAGGAATATATATGGTCACCGAAGTAACGACTGCCACAAAAAAATATTACCCAGAAAACAACTCGATTATTCAGCTGCAACCAAATGCCGCAAACGCACAAAATCAGAATGGGGCACATACAGCAGATCACTGATCTTGCGAATCAAGTGTTCTTCATATTTATCCTTGTCCAGATCGGCATAACAGACACGCCACATCATCTCAACAATCTTTAGCTTTTGCGGCCGATCAAAGTTTTCATTCACCAGACGGGTAAACTCAAACAAACAGGTGACATCGTCGACCTCACTCTCGGCCAACGCGATCATCTCCCGGGTCTCCTCGACAGAAAGCGAAAAAAATGCCTGGATAGCGTCAGCAATTGCCTTCTTCTCTTTTGCATCAATATGAAAATCAGCGCGAGAAACCTCTATCAACAAACAGGCTGTAGCAAGCTGCAAGGCACGCTCGGGCATAACCGCTGTTTGGCCTCCACTGATGGATTGAATTTTCTGGTCAAAAAAGCTCTGTAATTTTTTTATCATCTATTTATCAACAGCAAACAGGGTCACAGCGTTCTGACTGGCACCAGAAGAGAGCTTTTCAACAATATCTTCATAACCAGCGGCACTGGCAATTGCCTGTGCATCTTCACCATTAGAATTGTGAATCTTGATCTCAGCACCAGCCTGTAGCAGCTGATCTACGACATCGTCATGACCACCGCGAGCAGCAAACATCAAAGCAGTCATGCCGCTACTACTACCACCCTGTGTTTCACGGGCGTAACCCAGCTCAGGGCGTTCAATCGAGTTAACATTGGCACCACCGCCAAGCAGATCAGCCACCAGACGTCGATTGCCCAGTTTGGCCGCTTCCATCAATGGACTCATGCCGGCCAGGCTAGCAATATTTACATCGGCTTTTTGATCCAGCAAATATTCCAGTTGATTACGGCGGCCATTTTCAATGGCCACGTAACTAGCTGTCTTGCCCAAAAAACCACGATAATCAACATCGGCACCGGCCTCGACCAACAGTTTGGCCACATCCAGATAGCCCTTCTGCACAGCCGTTATCAAAACGCTGTTTTTACCCATCGCATGTTTGGCCAGGGCCAGTCGATTGCGGCGATTATCCTGTTCAACGGAATTTGGATTGGCACCCCGCTCAAGCAACATCTTGACCATTTCCTGATTACCGGCGGCCACAGCGACAAACAGCGGTGCCTCACCATGCCTATTAGCCAGATCAATCTTTGCACCATGGCTGAGCAGATAATGGGCATCGGCAACATGGCCTTGACGCACCGCCGCATTCAGAGCAGTTTCACCTCGCGAAGCGGCTTCCATAAATTCGCGCTCGTCAAGCGGCGCATGGGACTTAGACAAGGCAAACTGACGCAGACCTGACGGTACAAAATTCACTTCAACATTGGCCGCCAGCAACATCTTCAACGCCGCCGAACTGCCTGTATGGGCGGCAGCCAATAACGGCGTGACACCATTCTTGTCAGAAAAATTGGGATTGGCACCATTGGCCAGCACCTGCTTTACCTTTAAGTAATCACCAAGCTTGGCGGCTTTAAGCAGGGTCTCATCATAATTTAGCCCGACATAAACCTTGTCATCCTTGGCGCCAGCCTTTTTTAGCGCGGCAACCACCTCAGCATTATTATTGATACGCGCGAGGTGCAGGGCAGCATCACCGTGACTGCTGGTAAGATCTGGATTGGCACCATTAGCAATCAACAATTGCGCCATGGCCGCCCAGTCAACCGGCTCCTTGGTCACACCAGATGTTGCCGCATACATCAATGCCGTATAACCACCATTACTGGCATTGGGTGGCAGAGAATTCGCTAGATTTGGATCGGCTCCGCCCTTCAGCAAAACCTTGGCCGCTTTATATTGGCCGTACTTTACCGCCATCGACAATGCCGTTTCGGCATCATTATTCATGGCATTGACCTTGGCGCCCATACCAATCAGCGTATGCGCCAATTCATAATGCCCCTTCACCGCCGCCCCCATCAAGGCGGTGGATTCTTCATTATTGATTGCATTGATAGCCGCACCGCGAGCCAACAACTGCCGCACCATATCAGCCTGACCATTACTGGCTGCAGCAATCAGGGCAGTATTACCGTAGGCATCCTTGGCATCCACCGTCATACCGCCATCAAGCAGATAATTAACATCCCTGGACTGACCATAGCGGGCCGCCAATACCAGGCGCTCGGGGGAAGGATCTATCAGATGAGATTCAGGTTGCACCACAACCGGCTCGGCAACGGGCAGCTGTTGCGCCACCTCAACCACACTTCGCTCAACTGGTTTGATGACAATCTGTTTACCACCGCCACAACCGCTGATCCCAGCCGCTGTAAAAACAGTTAACAAGGTCAGACCGCTCAATTTCAAAGCACTGTTAGTATATTTTTGCATTTGTTTCCCCCTGACTGACCTCGATTTTTAACACCACAGCAATTGATGTGATACTGACTCATCCTTGAGGGAACTTTGCCATCAAGCAATGCCCACAATCACATGTTCTGAACAGCCTACTATATTAGCACTCATTTATAAGCTTCAATATCTGACAAAACTTGTTGCTTGATTATTGTTATATCCGACTAATTTGCATGAGTATAGCCAGATTTTGCTGTGTTTGAATATCCGGCTATTTAAGATCCGATTCCAGCTCACGCCAAACGGACGCGCCACCGGCAAACTTTTCTACCAGGTCCATATAACCAGCATGCGCGCTTAACTCATCAGCACTGGCACCGATAACCCGCAAAGCAGGACGATCAGCACTGATTAATACCCGTTCCTGACTCTGAGCTGATGCCGACTGTTCTTTCTCTGCCTCCATAAACAACAAGGTCTGACCACCGGTCATGGCCAGATAAACGTCAGCCAGAATCTCCGAGTCAAGCAAGGCGCCATGCAGGGTACGGCTGGAGCTATCGACATCGTAACGTTTACACAGCGCGTCCAGGGTGTTGCGCTGACCAGGGTGCATTTCACGCGCCATCTTCAGCGTATCAAGGATGCCGCATTGCTCCTGCACCTTGCCCCACTCCAGCCCTAGTCGGGCAAATTCGTGGTTGATAAAACCAACGTCAAAGGGAGCGTTGTGAATAACCAGCTCGGCGCCCTTGATGAAATCAACGAACTCCCGGGCGATCTGTTCAAAGCGGGGTTTATCAACCAGAAACTCATTGGTGATGCCATGAATCTCAATGGCATCATCCGGCACTTCACGGTCGGGCTGAATATATTGGTGGTAATGATTACCGGTCAGGCGTCGATTAACCAGTTCAACACAACCGATTTCGATAATGCGATGGCCCTGGGAAGGTTCCAGACCGGTGGTTTCAGTATCAAGGATTATTTGCCGCATTTATTACTCCACTACAACTCTACTTAATTTACAGCTCAGCTAGTTTCACAATTCAGCTATATTTACAGTTCATCGATGCCACGATTGGCCAGGGCATCGGCACGTTCATTTTCATCATGGCCACTGTGACCCTTAACCCAATGCCACGTCACCTGGTGTGTAGCATTAAGTTTATCCAGCCGTTGCCACAGATCTACATTTTTGACCGGCTGTTTGGCTGAGTTTTTCCAACCACGTTTTTTCCAACCGATAATCCACTCAGTAATCCCCTGCAGCACATATTTTGAATCGGTGGTCAAAGCCACCTGACATGGGCGACTCAGGCTTTCCAGAGCCATAATCGCCGCCATCATCTCCATGCGATTATTAGTGGTCTCTGGCTCGCCGCCAAACAACTCTTTTTCCTTACCCTTGCAGCGCAAAATAGCGCCCCAGCCGCCGGGGCCAGGATTGCCACGACAGGCGCCATCAGTAAACACCTCAACCACTTCAGACATTCCGCCCACTCCGCGTTGTTGGCCTGGGCAATTCACCCAGCAATTTTCGACTGGAACTCCAGTGCGGCCTGATAGGGGTCAAGGTAGTCACCCGTTTTTTGGCCATCAGCACATAGGCACCCGACAGACGCGGCCACAACTTCGCACCCAGTTTTTCCATAAAAGAAAGTTTATTCATAATCCCTCTGCGCTGGATCGGCGGCCGAAAAAAATAATGCCGCACCAGCACCACATCAAAACCTAACAGCGCCATCCAGTCCCTGGTTCTGGTCACTGAGAGAAAGTCACCACACCACGGTGCAGTACTGGAACGACCAAACAACAATCGCCACAGCCCCCACAGACTCCATGGATTAAACCCCAGCACCAGCACATGACCTTCGGGTATCAGAACCCTGTCTGCTTCACGCAGGATCTGATGCGGGTCACGTTCAAACTCCAACGTATGCGGCAGCACCACCACATCAACGCTGCCAGAGGCGATAGGAATAGCATCGGGATAACCGTAGATTGCCGGGGTCAGGGTCTCGCCAGCCTTGTCCGGGTCTATCAAAACTTTGTTCGATACCCGGCTACTGGAGAGTAAATCATTGCCCAGCAGACAACCGACCTGAACGATATGGTACCCGAACAGGGTTGGCAGAATGTTATCCAGCTGTTCGCGCTCTTGCTCAAGCAACATCTGCCCGACGGGACGGTTATACCAACCCCGCAGGCTTTGCCGGATATTATTGATCTGGCAACGTCGCAGCCCAGCTATCATGCACTACTCCCCGATTAAAGCGGATTGACCTAAACAACAATGCTTGTCAGCATGTTGCCATGATAAATATCAGCCCAATCCCCGCCTATTCCGACAATTATATCTGGCTAATCGAATTTGGCGACCACCAGGCTGTGGTAATCGATCCCGGCGATGCGGCACCGGTGCAACAAGCCCTGCAGCAACGGGGCCTGCAGCTGGCAGCCATCCTTGTTACCCACAACCACTGGGATCACATCAACGGTATTGAAACACTATTAGGGCACTATCAGGTGCCTATTTATGGCCCTTCATCGGGGCAGACACCCGGACTCACTCATCCCTGCATTGCCGGTCAACACATCCAGATCGCTGATCTGGATCTGAAAGTAATGGAAGTACCCGGCCACACCCAGGATCACATCGCCTTTTATGGTCACCATGTCCTGTTTTGTGGCGACACCCTGTTCGCCGCCGGCTGTGGCCGTCTGCTGGGCGGCAGCGCCGAACAACTACATGATTCCTTGAATAAAATTGCCAAGCTGCCGATAGATACCCATATCTACTGTACTCACGAGTACACCATGGACAATCTCAAATTCGCCCAGACGGTAGAACCAGGAAACAGACAGATTATGCAACGCCTAACAACAGAAGCGGAAAAACGACAACAGGGCCGGCCAACCCTACCCTCAACCCTGCAGCTTGAGCTGGCCACCAACCCGTTCCTGCGTTGCCAGTCTGACGAGGTAATAAGCAGCGCCGAAAGGTTCAGCGCCAAAACACTGACCAGCCCAGCCCAGGTATTCAAAACCCTGCGCTACTGGAGAGATGGTTTTTCTTAATTAATAGAGACAGGGCCGGTATACTGTTGTGAAAATTATGGCTGTAACATGGAAGTACAACAAATGAAGATCCGCACACAGCGCCTCGGCAACAAGATCCTGCCCTCGGCATTGATCCTGCTGTTGGCAGGCTGCGTTACTACCCAGCAACCCGCCGAACTAAGCAGCCAAGACAACGACATGGTGGTTGCCGCCACCGCCGAAGCGGTGGAAGATTTCAGCTCGGTCACCGCCGCCCGCGAAAAAGCCATCGACCAGACAGGCGAACTAGTGCTGCTGGAAGAATCCCTGGCTGCCGCCATAGATGAACCAAACCCGACAGACACTGCCGACAACCTGACTGAAAGCGACAGTGAAATCATCGCCGCCGACGAAGTTGAAACCAGCACTATCACCGCAAGCGAACCACAGGCACCTGCCGACATCTGGCAGCGGGTTCGCTCAGGCTTCCAATTGCAGGACATGGATCATCCGCGTGTCAAAAGCGACCTTAACTGGTATGCCAAACACCAGTCCTACCTGGATCGCACCTTTGTCCGTGCTGACCCCTACTTCTACCACATCGTCGAACAGATCGAGGCCCGTGGCATGCCCATGGAACTGGCCCTGCTACCCGTGGTGGAAAGTGCCTTTCAGCCGTTTGCCTATTCCCATGGCCGAGCTGCCGGCATCTGGCAATTCATCCCCGGCACCGCGCGCCGTTTTGGCCTGAAGATTGACTGGTGGTACGACGGTCGCCGCGACATCAAGGCCTCCACCACCGCCGCACTGAATTATCTTGAAGCCCTCAACAAACGCTTTGATGGCGACTGGCTGCTGGCACTGGCCGCCTACAACTCTGGTGAAGGCACGGTCTCAAAGGCAATCCGTAAAAACAAAAAACGCGGTAAAGGCACCACATTTTGGGACCTCAAACTGCCACGCGAAACCGAAGGCTATGTTCCAAAACTGCTGGCCATCGCCAGCCTCGTCGCCAACCCCGAACAACACAGCGTCAGCCTGAAGACCATCGACAATGCTCCACAGCTGGCCGAGGTCAACATCGGTTCACAACTGGATCTGGCCATTGCCGCCGACATGGCCGATATGTCGCTGGAACAACTTTATACCCTCAACCCAGGCTATAACCGCTGGGCGACATCACCCGACGGCCCACACCGCCTGCTGCTGCCGGTTGCAAAAGCCGAGAATTTCAAAGAGCAACTGGCCCAGCTGCCCAAGCAGCAACGCGTCAAATGGGTCCGTCACCGCATCAAGAATGGCCAAACTCTGGGCCAGATCGCGCAGAATTACAAAACCACGGTCAGAACCATTAAAACCGCCAACAAGATCCGCGGCAACAACATCCGCGCCGGTAACTACCTGATCATTCCGGCGGCCAGCCAGGCGCTTAACAGCTACGCCCTGAGCGAAGGGCAACGCCTGCAGAGCAAACAGAATATCAATCGCAGCGGCACCAAGATTCACTACACCGTAAACGGCGGCGACACCCTTTGGGATATCGCCATGGCGCACAAAGTCTCCGTTCGCACACTGGCCTCATGGAACGGCATGGCACCACGTGACACCTTGCGCCCAGGCCAAAAACTGGTGATCTGGAGCAAAACCAAAAACGCCCGCTCCAGCGCCCCTGCTGGCAATCCAATGGCCAAGGCCATGACACAAAAGATCAACTACAGAGTTCGCAACGGCGACTCACTGGCACGCATCTCACAACGCTTCAATGTCAGCGTCAGCAAACTGAAAAAATGGAACCCCCGCAACACCAAGGGCAAATACATTCAGCCTGGCCAGCGTTTGGTTGTCTACGTGGATGTATCAAAAGTGGCTGAAAACATTTAACCACCTGGCTAAAAAACCAGGCGAGTTTAAAACTCGTTTTTAGTGCTTGATCGCCAGTGCTTTGCCAGATTCATTAACACTATCGATCACATAGCCTACGGATAAGACCGCGCTGACCGCTAACATTAGTGTGGGAACCGTTCTGTTTTTTTGTCTCTTGTGCTTCTAACCGCTCGTTCTTCATAAACAGTATGCCTGCCGCATCCGGCCCGGCAGATGCCTATATCTAACAGGCACATCAAGGAGCAAATACAGTGGAAGGCATTAGTGACATCAAGATCATCGGCATCGATGAAAAGCGGCCACCAAAGATCCGAAAAGAACCCTATATCGATATCGTCTTCAAACTATCGCACCAGGCACCCGAAGATTGGTGTGACAACTTTAACCAACTACTGACAAAACACCCGTCCGCCGCCAAGATAAAAGTCAAAGAAGGCCTTTTTATCGAAGCGTGGGTAAAAGTTCCTGATGACATAATTAAATTGCTGGCCCACCTTAAAACCAAGGTGACAGAGTGTAGCAAGCTCTATATAGAACGCATCGAACTCGCCACACGCAATGCCGGTGACGCCAACGCAGCACTGGCCGAAGAAGCCGGTGAACAGGGGCGCCTAAATCGCATCATTGACGCACTTGAGTTTGATGAAATAGAGGCTAAATGAGCATAGCTAAATCATCACCCAATTTGAAAATCATAGAGCACCTAAAGTAATAGGTCGTCTTCAATACGATGAAAGGTATTCGCTGCATCAATAAGCGAATTGGCGGTGAGTGCCGGCACACCATAGACTTCGGCATTAACAGAATAATCAGTTCTGATCTTTTTCAGCAACAGATCAAAGTCACCATCACCAGACAGCAACACAACACGATCAACCTCTTTTGCCGCCTCCATAATATCAATGGTAATACCAACATCCCAATCACCCTTGGCCGAACCATCACTGCGCTGAATATAGGGTTTGAGTTTTACCTTGAAGCCAATTTGCTTGAGAACATTTTGAAACTTGAGTTGCTTGTCATCGCCACGATCAATCGCATAGGCCAGCGCCAATACAATCTCACCTTCAGAACTGATGCGCTGCCAGAGTGCGCGATAATTAAACTGGCGACCATAGGCCTGACGGGTGGTGTAATAAATATTTTGCACATCGGCAAAAACAGCAATTCTTTTCACAATAGCCCCTATGGATGAAACAGATTAGTACAGCGACAAGCTAACCAGACTGACGTGTTTGCTTGCGCTGCTGGCGTGCAAAAAAACCAGCCACCGATGTTTTAGACACCTTGCTCAGTTTCTGCATCAACTGAAAAGCAACATCCTCAAGCGCATGGTTCTGCTCAATATCCTCAAGCATGGCCAACCATAGATGAGCCGTCATCTCCGCATCCGCCAAGGCCCGGTGAAAGGTGCCATCATTGGGCAGCGCCTTATACTTCACCAGCGTCCCCAGTTTATGGTTTGGTGCTGCCGGATAGATGCGCCGGGCCGCCAACATGGAACAGGCAAACTGGCCCGAATAATCACGCCGGATACGGCGTAACTCGGCATCGAGAAAACGCTGATCAAATGAAGCGTTATGCGCCACCAGATCATAGTCAGCGATGAAATCGGCAAACTCGTCCATCACTTCAGCGCAGGGCGCCGCCTTGCTCAACATCGCGTTAGTGATGCCGGTGTATTGCTCGATAAAAGCAACCACACGCCGACCGGGATTCATCAGCCGCTGAAAGCGATCCGTAATCACCCCCTGCTCTAAACGCACCGCACCAATTTCAATGGCACGATCACCCTGATCAGGCGAGAGACCGGTAGTCTCAAAATCGAGCACGATAACGGTTTGAGCGCTGGAGTGTGAAGAGGCAGGCACTAGCTAAACTTCTGACAACGGATTAAAGACTAAAACTCATTGGGCCGTCACAGCGTCACTTCAACCGAGTTACCCTCAATCTCAACCACCTGCCCTTCTCTGATTTTGCAGCGTATGCGCGACTCCACCTCGCCACCGACCTTCACGCCACCATCGGCAATCATGGTCTTTGCCTCACCACCACTGGAACACCAGCCCAAAATCTTGAGCAACTTATTGAGTTCAATGAATGGATGACCATCAAGACTGAATTGTTCTTTATTCATGAGTTTTACTATCTCTATATCTGCCATCAAACCAATGGCCGGCTGTTTACGTTTAAGCAATCAATAGATTCTACAGGCTGACAGAGATCAAAAACAGCAATCACTCCAGGGCTGGATTCAAATAAACAGCAACGGCGACCTGGCATCTCGAGCCGTGATTGCGACTTGTTGCGGCCATGTGTAGATGTAGGGCGGGTCATACCCGCCGTGACAGCTTCGATTGACCATGATGGCGGGTGGAACCCGCCCTACCAGACTGGATTCAAATAGGCAGCAATGGCAACCTGGCGTCTTGAGCCGTCATTGCGACTTATTGCGGCCTTGTGTAGATGTAGGGCGGGTCCTACCCGCCGTGACAGCTTCGATTGACCATCATAGCGGGTGGAACCCGCCCTACCAGACTGGATTCAAATAAGCAGCAATGGCAACCTGGCGTCTTGAGCCGTCATTGCGACTTGTTGCGGCCTTGTGTAGATGTAGGGCGGGTCCTACCCGCCGTGATAGCTCGATTGACCATGATGGAGGGGGGAACCCGCCCTACCTGGAGCTGTGATTGCGACTTCTCGTAGCCTGGATGGAACGAAGTGGAATCCGGGGGGCTACGCGCCCCTCCCCAAAATCACGCCAACCAGGATACCGCTGGACGAATTTCCCCCACGGTAAGGCCTCTTGAGTTTATGATCGCTGGCGAGATATGCCCCTGAAGTTTATGTTTCTCCTCATCCGACAGAGCGCCTAAATGATCAAGAATTGCCAACAATGCAACTGAGCGTGCGCGGGCACCACCATCTGCAATTTTCAAGGCTATACCCAGACCACGCTCAGGCAAGGCCGCGGTGACAATACCTTCAGCACCGGTTTTAGCCAGCACAGCACCTTTGGTGACTTCGTTTAATTCACTGACCACCGTTCCATGACCGGCAATATAAAGCGGCTCATTGGTAATGGCTTTGTGAAGCCGATAAATTGCCTTTACACGAGATTCCGACAAATCAACAGGATTAGCAAAGCGGGCCGTGGCGTGGCCAAGTTGTAACAAAGGCATCATCGGCGCAGGCAATCCACAACCATCGATCCCAACTGGGTACTGTTTGAGATCAACATCAGCCAGATCAGAAAGTATCTCCAGCGAAAGTTGTTGCAACGGATGATCAACCAAGTGGTAATTATCCAGCGACAATCCCAGATGCAGCGCTGTGGTTAAAAAACCAGTGTGTTTGCCCGAACAATTGTGATGAATTCGACAACCCTGTTGCCCCGAAGCCAATAG
>Ga0316192_10000876_pt1 | contig 22068 bp, 22 predicted proteins | sample MerIslwburrow_MG_FD_204931 | JGI IMG/M metagenome (GOLD analysis project Ga0316192, IMG submission 204931) | Coastal sediment microbial communities from Maine, United States - Merrow Island worm burrow | ecosystem: Environmental > Aquatic > Marine > Coastal > Sediment | place: USA: Maine...
TCTCGTAAGCTTCAGTTCAATCCAAACGTGACCGTTCGCATGCGTGGCGTCATGGAGAAGTGCACGTACTGCGTGCAGCGCATCGAAGAGGCGAAGATTTCGGCCAAGCGCGACAAGCGAGCACTGCGCGACGGTGACGTCATCAGCGCATGCCAGCAGGCGTGCCCGACCCTCGCGATTTCCTTTGGGGACATCAACGACCCGAAGAGTCGAGTCTCGAAGATGGCGAACGTGAACCGGAACTACAAGCTGCTTCCCGAGATCGGGGCGCGCCCGCGCACCTCCTTCTTGGCGAGGATTAGAAACCCAAACCCCAAGCTGAAGGGAAATGGGTAAGAACTCATGAGTAGTTACGAAGCACCCATCAAAGAGCTCGGCGAGACGTATCTCCTCCCGGAGGGCACGACCGCTCACGAGGTCACCGAGACGATCGCCGGTGTCACCGAAACTCCCGCACCGCGCGGTTGGTGGCTCCTGTTCCTGCTTTCACTCTCGGTGATTGGCCTCTTGGGCGCCGCGCTGGCCTACTTGTTCTACCAAGGCGTCGGCGCCTGGGGTAACAACGCCCCGATCTACTGGGCCTGGGACATCACCAACTTCGTCTGGTGGACCGGTATCGGCCACGCCGGAACCCTGATCTCGGCGATTCTTTTCCTATTCCGGCAGAAGTGGCGCACGAGCATCAACCGCTTCGCCGAGGCGATGACGGTCTTCGCGGTGCTCTGTGCGGGTCTGTTCCCGGCCATCCACACGGGCCGGCCCTGGTTCGACTACTACCTCTTTCCGATTCCGAACCAGATGGACATGTGGCCGAACTTCAAGAGCCCGCTCATGTGGGATGTCTTTGCGGTCAGCACCTATCTGACGATCAGTGTCATCTTTTGGTACATCGGTCTGATTCCGGATTTCGCGACGCTTCGCGACCGCTCGAAGAACCTCGCGCGCAAGCGGACCTACGGCTTCTTCGCACTTGGTTGGCGCGGAGCGCACCGCCATTGGCAGCAGTACGAACGCGCCTACCTGATCTTCGCCGGCATCTCGACGCCACTCGTTCTCTCGGTCCACTCGGTCGTGTCTTTCGACTTCGCGACCTCGGTGGTTCCGGGTTGGCACACCACGATTTTCCCGCCGTACTTCGTTGCGGGCGCGGTGTTCAGCGGCTTCGCGCTCGTCATGACGCTGATGTTGATCTGCCGCGCGGTGTTCAAACTGCACAACATCGTCACGGTCAAGCACCTCGACCTGATGAACAAGTTCATGCTCGGGACCGGACTCTTGGTTGGATACGCCTACGCGATGGAGTTCTTCATCGCCTGGTACTCGGCCAATCCGTACGAGCAGTGGGTGTTCCTACACAATCGCCTCGGCTTCGGCATTCTCGACGAGAACGGCAACTGGGGCCCACTCTGGTGGGCGTACTACGCCATGGTGTTCTGCAACGTCGTCGTGCCGCAGATCTTCTGGTTCAAGCGGGCGCGCACGAGCGTTCCCATCATGTTCGTCGCGAGCATCCTCATCAACATCGGGATGTGGTTCGAGCGCTTCGTCATCATCGCGACCTCCACGTACCGGGATTTCCTCCCCTCCTCGTGGGGCATGTTCCACCCAACCGCCATCGACGTGCTGACCTATCTCGGTACGTTCGGCTTGTTCTTCACCCTGTTCCTCCTGTTTGTTCGTTGGATTCCAATGATCGCGATTGCCGAGATCAAAGGAACGCTGCCGGGGGCGCATCCCGACTTGCATGCGCTTGAGGCGCATGACGAGGAGCCGAGCGCGGCAGCCGCGCCGGTCCCGGCGGAGTGAGGCGAATCATGGCTAACCAAAACAAAAAGCCTGCCCTTTACCTGGCCGAGTACGACACGCCCAACGCGCTTGCCGGCGCGGCCATGAGGGTCCGCGACGCTGGATACGAGAGCTGGGATTGTCACACGCCCTACGCCATGCACGGCATGGATGAGGCGATGGGGCTCAAGCCACCTCGCATCGGCTTCATATCGTTCATCTTCGGGATGCTCGGTGTCGGGACGGCGGTCGTGCTCATGCAGTACACCAACGCCTTCGACTTCGACTTCTTGGGCATTGGAGCGGGCTACCCGCTCATCGTCGGCGGCAAGCCTCCGGGAGCCTTTCCCTCGATGGTGCCCATCATGTTCGAGCTCGGCATTCTGTTGACCGGCTTCGCTACGCTCTTCGGTCTGCTCGGCATCATCAAGCTTCCCCGACACAACCACCCGATCTTCGAGTCGGACCGGTTCGAGGCCGCGACCGACGACAAGTTCTTCATCTCGATCGAAGCGGACGACAAGAAGTTCGACCTCGAGCGAACGAAGGCGCTGCTCGAGTCGACCAACCCGACCTACCTCGAGCTCGTCGAGGAGGAGGTGCTGTGATGCGCTTGCTCGTAACCACGCTGCTCCTCGCAACGCTGACGGGGTGCACCGGCATGGAGAGCAGTTCGCCTCCCATCGTCGGAATCCGCAACATGTACAACCAGCCTCGGTACGACACGCAGGAGCGAAAGCCGTTCTTCGCGGACCAGCGCTCGATGCGACCCGAGGTCGAGGGGACCGTCTCCCGGGAAATGACCAAGGGGGTCCACGCCGAGACGGGACTCTCTGCGAGCACCAAGGCGTACGTCAGCGAGATCCCGCCCGACATTCTCAGGCAGTTCCCGAGCAAGGACGCGCTCCTGGCTCGCGGGCAAGACCGCTACAACGTCTTTTGTGCGCCCTGCCATTCGCTTGCCGGTGACGGCAAGGGCATGGTGTCGCGCCGCGCCGCTTCGCTCGGTGCGACGGGTTTGGTCGCGCCGACCTTCCATGACGACCGTCTCCGCCACATTCCCGATGGTCAGCTCTACGCGACCATTCGGAACGGGCTTCGCAACATGCCCTCCTATGCTCACAACATCCCCGTCAATGATCGATGGGCGATCGTGCAATACGTCCGGGCTCTGCAGTTGAGCCAGATGCCGGAGAAGACGGAGCAGTCCAAGTGACGGAAGCGAAGAAGACAGACTACCGGGTCGGAGACGACCGCTTCTGGGCGAAGGCATGGGTGACGCCGCTTGCGCTCGCCGTCGTCGGAGGCCTGCTTGCGGTCTTCACGGCCGGCCCGGAACGCCTCGGCTACGCCTATTTGTTTGGCCTGTTCACGACCGTGACCTTCATGCTCGGCGGGCTCTTCCTCGTGCTCATCCAGTTCTTGACGGCCTCGCACTGGGGTGTGTCCACGCGCCGCATCGTCGAGGTGATGATGAGTGGTGCGCCAGTGGTGGCGCTCCTCGCGCTTCCGTTCGTCGCGGGTGTCGCGCTCGGCAAGCTCGACATCTATCAGGAGTGGCAGAGCGCTGCGGCGCACGGCGATCATGGGGCCGCGCACGGCGATTCGGATTCGGGCTCGGACTCGGAGGGTGAGTCGGACTCGGCGTCAGACGAGGAGCATGGCGCGCTTCAGCTCGGGGCGAGCGTGGCGCGGGCGCAAGACCACGGCGACCAGGGCGACCAGGGCGATCACGAGGAAGCGCACGAAGAGGGCCACGCGCACACGCCGCAGGAGACAGCCCTTCACCACGAGATCGTCGCGCAGAAGACAGGATACCTGAACACCGCGGGCTGGGCGGGCCGTGCGATCGCATATCTCATCCTCTGGTCGCTGATTGCGCTAGCGTACTTCGGCTGGTCGCGGCGCCAGGACGATGACAAGGACCCGAAGCACACCTTGCGCATGCAGAGCCTCGCGCCTGCCGCGCTCATGCTCTTCGCCGGTTCGCTCACGTTTGCCTCCTTCGATTGGCTGATGTCCCTCGAGGCCGCATGGTTTTCGACCATCTTCGGCGTAATTATTTTTGCGGGCGCAGTCGTCGCCATTCTCGCTGCCACCATTCTGATTGGCCTGAGCTTTTATAAGCGCGGGCTCACTGGCGACGTGATCACCCCGGAGCACTTCCACGACCTGAGCAAGCTCATGTTTGGCTTCGTCTGCTTCTGGACCTACGTCTCGTTCTCCCAATGGATGCTGATTTGGTACGCGGGTATCCCCGAGGAAGCGACTTGGTACCACCGCCGCTGGGAAGGCGGCTGGCCCTTCATCGCTTACCTATTGATCTTCGGTCACTTCGTGGCGCCGTTCGTGCTGCTGATTTCCCGAGTCCAGAAGCGAGCGCTCGGCTGGCTCCAAGTCATGTGCTTCTGGCTAATCTTGATGCACGTCGCCGACATGTACTGGTTCGTCATGCCGCAGGCGGGTGCGTTCAGCATTCAGCTCGCCGACGTCGGGGCGCTCCTCTTCGTTGGGGGCATCTTCTTCGCCTACGTCTTCTGGAAGCTCGGCACCGTTCCGCTTGTGCCCATCGGCGATCCTCGCCTTCCGCGAAGCATTCACCACCACCAAACACACTGAGCGTGCAGGGATGAGTACGAAGCACAACACACGATTCGAAACGCAGCGGGGGATTGCCGCGGTGATTGCCTTGCTGGCACTCGGCTGTGGCTCTGGAGACGTCGCGCGAGCGCCGGTTCCCGCGGACGAGTACGACCTCGCCAAGAAGGAGCAGGAGGCGGCTCTAAACGACGGGGCCATGCCAATCGCTCAGGCGATGGCGGAGCTGGCGACCAAGCCACGATCCGAGCTCGCCGACATCGAGCCGAGACCCTCCGAGGACGAGTCCGCTCTCAACGGTTGGTCTTTCAAGGGTGCGCTTGCCGTCGCGACGGGCGAGGTGACGATGCCGCCCGAGTGCTCGGGGGCAGCTGACCCGATGGCTTGCTGGGGGCAGAAGCTCAGTAACAGCAAGGGCTGCATCGCCTGCCACGCCGTCGATGGTGTGCGTGAGCAGCCGTGCCCGAACTGGAAGGGCCTCCACGGCAAGGAGCGCCCGCTGGTCAGCGGCGAGACCGTGGTCGCGGATGACGAGTATCTCGCGAACTCTATCGTGAACTCCTGGGACCAGGTCGTTCAGGGCTACGGCAAGTCGATGCCTCCATATAACTTCCCCGAGCAGGAAGTGGACGCGCTCGTGGCGTACATCAAGTCGCTAGGGGAGGGCGGATGATGAGCATGATTCGAATGAGCGGAGCCGCAGCGCTCGTCCTCGCAACGCTGGTCGTAGGCTGCACGGACCCGGCTCCCAAGCAGGGGAGCTTGGAGTACAGCAAGCAGCTCTATGACGGTTGCGTCCAGTGCCACGGCGAGAACGGCGAAGGCAATCAGGCCGTCGGAGCGCCTTCCATCGCGGGTCTCGAGCTCTGGTACGTGAAGCGCCAGCTTCGTGGCTTTCAGAGCGGCTATCGCGGCTGGCACGCGGAGGACCTTGCCGGCAAGCGCATGCAGCCGATGGCTCGAGCACTTCAAACGGACGAAGACCTCGATCTCGTTGCCGGCTACGTGGCCAGCATGCCGCCGACGAATCCGGAACCGACCCTCGAGGGCGGCAATCCGGCGACCGGCAAGATCTACTTCGCCGCCTGTGCGCAGTGCCACGGTGCGAATGGCCTGGGTGTCTTGGATGAGTTCGGTCCACCGCTCGTCGGCGCGAGCGATTGGTACCTGATGACGCAGCTTCAGAACTTCAAAGCGGGCCGACGTGGTACGCGAGAAGGTGACGTGACGGGCGCAAAGATGCGACCGTTTTCGATGACGCTGCCGAACGAGCAGGCGATGAAAGACGTCATCGCGTACATTGGCAGTCTTTCAGAGTAGGGTTCGAGGAATACGACATGGCTGGCAAAACGAGAGACCCGGACGACGAAGCCTTCTTCTGGTGGAAATGGACCATGATTGGCGCCGCGGTGTACATCGGGGTTGTCTTCGCTTTCATTCTGAATTGAGTGTGTAGAGGGTCGAATGCTTCAAGGAATCTACGACTTCATCAAGGGTATCTTCGAACCGCTGGGCCAGTACCTCATCGCTTCGAACGTCCCGGTTGCCTCGTCGTTTGCGGACGACATCGACGCGCTCATCGCTCTGATCGCGGTGTTCGTCGTCTTCTGGGCACTCCTCGCCTATGCGGCGTTTTTCTTCCTGATCTTCCGCTTTCGCGACAACGGCCAGCGAGCGCAGTACGTGACCGGCGAGGAGAAGAACCTCAAGCGTTGGATCACCTATCCGCACGCAGCCATCATCGTCTGCGACCTCGTCATCGTCTTCATGGCGATCATGGTTTGGTACAACATCAAACAGCGTCTTCCCGAGGCCGACACCACCGTTCGCATCGTTGCGCAACAGTGGGCATGGAACTTCGTCCATCCGGGCCCAGACAACGAGCTCGACACCGACGACGACATCAACACGTTCAACGAGCTGCACGTCGAGGTCGGCACGGTCTACCACTACGAGCTCGTCTCGAAGGATGTGCTCCACGATTTCTCGGTTCCCGTATTCCGCCTCAAGCAGGATGCGATCCCCGGCCGCGTGATGAAGGGCTGGTTCGAGCCCACGGCAGCCGGTGAATACGACATTCAGTGCGCGGAGATGTGCGGCATCGGCCACGGCATCATGGGCGCGCGGATCATCGTCGAAACCCCTGAAGAACACGCGGCTTGGATGTCGCAGGGCAACCCGGGCGAGTTCGCCGCCCGCTGAATGGATGCAAGATGGCTGAAGCAGGCACAGCAGTAGATACGACGCACGGAGCCCACGATCATGGGCACGACCATCACGAGCAGAGCTTCGTGAGCAAGTACATCTTCTCGACCGATCACAAGATCATCGGGATGCAGTACATGTTCACAGGCATTCTGATGGCCATCATCGGTGGCTACATGTCGTATGCGTTCCGGATGCAGCTCGCCTTCCCGGGCGAGAGCGTGCCGGGCTACGGTGTGGTGTCGCAGGGCGAATACAACGCCCTCGTCACGAACCACGGCACCATCATGATCTTCTGGGTGGCGATGCCGGTGTTGATCGCAGCGTTCGGCAACTTCCTGATCCCGTTGATGATCGGCGCCGACGACATGGTATTCCCGCGGATCAATCGACTCTCGTACCAAATCTTCCTCATCAGCGCGATCATTCTAATCGTGTCCTTCTTCGTTCCAGGCGGCGGCTTCGGCGGCGCTTGGACTGCGTACCCACCGCTCTCCGCCAACGCCGAGTACAATCTCACGCCACTCGGCTCGACTCTATGGCTGGTCGCGGTCGCGCTGGAGTTCGTCGCCTTCCTATTGGGCGGCATCAACTTCATCACGACACTCATGAACTCGCGTGCCCCCGGCATGAAGATGCATGACATCCCGATGGTCCTCTGGATGATCGTCATCGCGAGCGTCCTCTTCATGGCTTCGGTCGGCCCGCTCATCGCCGGCGCCGTCATGCTCTTCATGGACCAGGTCGTGGGCACTGGGTTCTTCGATCCGAACCGCGGTGGCGACCCGATTCTATGGCAGCACTTGTTCTGGTTCTTTGGCCATCCGGAGGTCTACGTCGTGCTTCTACCCGCGATGGGGATCGTCGCTGAGATCATCACGACTTTTTCTCGGAAGAAGCTCTTCAACTACAAGCTGATTCTCTACACTGCATTCGCAACGGGCATCATCAGCTTCTTCGTTTGGGCACACCATCAGTTCGTCGCCGGCATCGACCCCCGCATGGCGAACGTGTTCACCATCACGACGCTGATTATCTCGATTCCCATCGCAGAGATGCTGTTCCTGTACATCGCCACCCTTTACGGAGGCTCGATCAGGCTCACCACTCCGATGCTTTGGGCGCTCGCCTTCCTGGCGGAGTTTCTCATCGGCGGCATCACGGGCATCTTCCTCGGCGCCAGTGGCTCGGACATCTACTTCCACGACACGTATTTCGTGCTCGCGCATTTCCACTACACGTTCTTCCCGATTGCGATCATCGGCTTCTTTGCGGGACTCACCTATTGGTTCCCGAAGATGTTCGGGCGCATGATGAACGAGCGCCTCGGCAAGATTCACTTCTGGGGCACCATCGTCGCGTTCAACTTCATCTTTATCCCGCTCTTCGTGCTCGGCGCGGCGGGACAGCACCGACGAATTTACAACTTCCAGAACTTCCCGGACTTGGCCGGCCTTCAGGACCTTCGTGTCTTGGCAACGAGCGCGCTCGTCGTCATGCTGGTGTTCCAGGTCATCTTCCTGTTCAACTTCGTGGTGAGCATGTTCAAGGGCAAGCCCGCTGGGAACAACCCCTGGAAGGCCAACACGCTCGAGTGGACCACCGTTTCACCGCCGCCCCACGGCAACTGGCCTGAGGGTCTGCCCGACTGTTACCGAGGCCCCTACGAGTTCAGCGTTCCGGGCCGCGAAGACGATTACTGGCCGCAGAACGTCCCACCGGACACAGCCCCCGCGGAGTGAGCAAGTAGCCATGAGTATGACCAAACCCATAGCGACCACCCGCAGCGCCACGGGAATCCCGACTGGCAAGCTTGCGGTCTGGTGGGTCGTCGGCTCCGAAATCGTGATTTTCGGTGGCCTCCTAGCCTCGTACATCATGCATCGCCTGGGCCATCCGGAGTGGGCTGAGTACGCCTCGCACACCAACCCCTGGTTCGGTGGCGCCAACACGTTCATCCTGTTGACCTCCTCGCTCTTCGCTGTGCTCGCACATCACGCTGCGGAGCAAGGAGACGGCAAGACGGCCGCGAAGTGGTTGGTGGGAACGGCTGCCGGCGGTTTCACCTTCATCTGCGTGAAGGCGGTCGAGTGGAGCATCGAGATCAGCCACGGCTATACGATTACGGCCAACGGCTTCTGGAGCTTCTACTACACGGCAGCTGGCATCCACGCCGTCCACGTCATCGCCGGGTGCATCATCATGCTGATCATCGCGAACGATGCGCGGAAGGGCAAAGAGCTCCAACGCGTCGAGCTAATCGGGATCTACTGGCACTTCGTCGACATCGTGTGGATCTTCCTCTTTCCCTTGCTCTACATCGCGAAGTGAGGACCGACGAACATGGCTGAACATCAAGAAGACCACGGACAAGCCTACTACGTGAAGATTTGGGCCATCCTTCTCGTGCTGCTCATCGCGAGCATTTTGGGCCCGATTCTGGCGCCCCATCTCGAGTTCGGATTCCTCGAGGCCTGGATGATCACTCTGATGACGGCGTTCGGCATCGCCGTCGTGAAAGCCTACTTGGTCGCCTCCAATTTCATGCATCTCAACATCGAGAAGCGGTACATCACGTACATGCTCGCAACGATGCTCACGCTGATGCTCTTGTTTTTCGCCGGAGTGGCCCCAGATGTGATGGAACACAAGGGCCAGAACTGGGAGAACGTCGCCGCGGAAGCTGAGATCGAGCGAGCTCTCGCCGCACAGGCCCAAGAGGCCCAAGAGGGTCACGACGAGCATGGCGGAGAGCACGACGACGCCGAGCACTAGAGGAAGGAGAAGCCGCGCATGCCAGATGATGCACTAGGTCGCCCGTACGGCGTTCCGGTAAAGCGCGAGCCCATCCTGCCGAACGGCGTCCTCGGGATGCTGATGTTCGTTGCCACAGAGGTGATGTTCTTCTCGGGTCTGATCAGCGCCTTCGTGATCGGCAAGAGCAACGCCATCGGAGGCTGGCCACCTCCGGGCCAACCACGGCTCCCGATTGAAGAGACAGCCCTGAACACAGCCGCGCTCCTGGCGAGCGGCGTCCTGCTCTATTTCGCGAACCGCGCGTTCTTGAAGGACTCTCCAAAAACGAAGGGGCTCCTCGCGGGGTCGATCGCTCTCGGTGGCTTCTTCGTCTTGTTCCAGGGAGCGGAGTGGGTTGCGCTCATCGGCGAAGGGCTGACGCTCACTTCCGGCCAGCTCGGCGGCTTTTTCTACCTCTTGGTTGGCTCTCACGCGCTCCACGTGGTCGTAGGCTTCCTGATTCTCCTCTACACCTACCGACGGCTCACCGCGGGCAACCTCGACCGCTTCACGTTCTGGCCCGCTCAAATCTTCTGGTACTTCGTGGTCGGTGTCTGGCCGGTCCTCTACTGGCAGGTTTACCTGTGAGGTCTCTCGGACGCGCACTCGCCGCGATTGCGGCCGTGGCCCTCGGCTGGGCGGCCAACGTAGCGTTGGCCTGCCCTTCGTGCGCGTCGCCTCTCGAGGAGAACCGCCAAGCGTTCGTCGACACCACGATTTTTCTGACCGTAGTGCCTCTCACGATGATCGGCGGGCTGATCTGGTGGCTTCGACGAAAAGCGCGAGAGATGGATGGCCCGCCGGAGATTCAGGTTCCGGACAACCTCTTGCGCGACGTGGGCTCCTTCACGAACGAGCGCTAGAGTCGCTCCCACACGGACTGGCGCACATCGTAAGGGCTGCCTCGATGTGCTTCCCGGCTGGCGACCGCGACGGCAAAGGCTCTCGCGCCAAATGCGAGCAGCAAGCCGAGCGCCACGTCGATGAACCAGTGCCAGCGGAGGAACATCGTGGCGATCACGATGTTGATGGCGACAAACGCGAGCACGGGCCAAAGCACGCGAAACACCCGCAGATCGCGATGGGCATAGGCGTGCAGCGTGAAGTACGTAGGCCAAGCGGTATGAAGCGACGGAAAGATATCGAGCTGCGCGCCGGCCGTCGCCACGGTCACTTCGACTTGGCGCCACCAGAAGCCCCCGTAGAGCGGCTGTTCAAACGCCAAGGTGGCATACGGACCTACGCCAGGAACGACGGTGTAGAAGAAGTGCCCCGTCGCGATGATCAGCATGCCCCCGGCCATGAGCTCCTGGAGCCGACGTCCCCGGCCAAAGAAGAGCGCCGGGACGAGCATGAGGACGAGTACGAAGAAATGCGTGTAGTAGAAGAACGAGAACCACTCGACGACGGGACGCGTGTTCCAAGCAGCCATCCAAACCGACGGCGTCGTTCCGAGGAGCCACTCGTCGATCGCGAACAAGCGGCCATCCATCAGGTCCGGCCGGAGGGCGGGCAGGAGCACGCGCATCTCGAAGTAGGAGAGCACCATTGGGACGAAGAGCCCAAGGCGGTAGACGAGCGCCCGCGCTCTGCGATTTTGGACGAGCTCGCCCCGGCTCAGGGTCATGCAGCAGGCGGTGACCACGAGCAGGGCCAGCGCCAGCCTGCGGGCCACGATGGCGTCTGGGCTATCCGGGGCGATCGAGATCCGAAGAAAGACGTATGCGTGAAACGAAAGCGCGACGACGTCCTGGACGGCGAGGTTTTGGACCGTGATTCCGAGCGTAGTGCGCGCGCGTTCCGCGACGTTCCGAGTAAGCTCCAGCATCCAAGTCCCTAAGGGAAGTGTGTCGATGGAGCTTCGTCGATGCAAGGATCTAGCGACAGCAGGGCTCTCTCGTGAGATAACCCAAACGGGTTATTCATCTAACGTGCAGACGGCACCGAGATCCTGCGGTACACCTCGCCCCATGAACGAGGCTGCGCCGAAGCGAACGTCCATACGGGATGACGCCATCAATCTGCCAAACCTGCTGACCATGCTCCGCATCGCGCTGATCCCCGGGGTCCTGTTTCTGCTTTGGGAGGGGACGCCGGAATCGAACTTCTGGGCCGCGATGCTCTACATCGGCACAGCGCTCACCGATCTCATCGATGGTTACCTCGCGCGGAAGTGGGGACAGATCAGCGTGCTCGGGAAGTTCCTCGATCCGCTGGCTGACAAGCTGCTCGTGATGGCAACCCTCATCTTCCTCGCATACCTCGGCCGCCTGCCGTTCCTCGGTGTCGTTGCCGTGATCATCATGCTCGGCCGTGAGCTTGCGATCACTGCCCTTCGGACCATCGCGATGAGCGAGGGCGTGGTGATGGCCGCGATGCGAACCGGCAAGGACAAGACGGCGCTTCAGATGGTCGCGATTCTCATGTTGGTCGTCCACCAACGCTATTTGGTCAACTTTGGTTTCTATCAAACCGAGTTCGACTTTGCGCAGGTCGGGCTTCTACTCTTGTACGTGAGCTTGGCCCTCGCACTGCTCAGCGCCGGGGAGTACTTCAAGCTCTTCGTCGATGCGGTCGACGCGAAGGAAGAACGCCTTACACAAGCGTCGACGTGACAGAGACCACAGGCACACTCTCCGTCGAAGCGCGCGCTTCGCGTATCGTCATTGGGCGCGTCCCGCGCGGGCAATCGCTCCGTGAAGCACTGCATCGCCTGGTGGATGAGCACGACCTCCAAACGGCCTGGCTCAGTGCCATTGGCGCCTTCGAGTGGATCGATCTCACGGAGTACAATCAGAAGGAGCAACGCTACGAGGAGGCGCATCGCTTCGAACGCTGCGAGCTGCTGTCGATGCAGGGCAATCTCTCGCTGCGCGACAATGCCCCGTTCTGGCACCTCCATGCGACGGTATCGCTCCGCAAAGACGGCGAGGACGTCACGTATGGCGGACACGTCGACGACGGTGCGGTGTTTGCCCTCGAGTTTCGGATCGAATGCCTCGACGGGCTCGAGCTCAGGCGCGCGGACGATGCCGCAACCGGCCTTCAGCTCTGGGAAGACCTTGGGGAGCCTGTCGCGCCGGCGTCTGCCGAGGTAGTCGAGCCCGGTCCGAGCGGTGTGTGGGCCAGGGTCGCGGAGATCTCGGCCTCGGTCGAGCCGGAGACCGAGGAGTACCATCCCGAGAAGGGCGACTTCATCGAGCACGCCAAGTTCGGTCTTTGCAAGATCGAAGGCCTCTCCGGCGACGGCGTCTGCATCATCAAGCTGCCCGACGCACGCCGCAAGAAGATCAAGATCGATGCGATGCTCGTCCTGCGGCCCCGTGAAGACGGCGACAGGCGCATCTTTCCGGTTCGACCGCGCCCCAAGCGCTAGTCGTCGAGACGGATTCGCGGGTCGAGCGCGGCGACGGCGATGTCCGCCAGGAGATTGCCTATCTGAACGGCGACTCCGAACATTAGAACCACAGCCATGATGACCGGCGCATCGAGCGACTCGATGGACTCGATCGTCAACAAGCCGAGGCCAGGCCAAGCGAAGATCTTCTCTGTGATGATTGCGCCACCGACGAGGAAGGGAAGACTGAGGCCGATCAAGGTCGCCACGGGAAGGAGCGCGTTTCGAATCGCGTGACGGATGACCACCTGGCTCGCTGGCATGCCCTTCGCCTTCGCGGTTCTCACGTGGTCGTGTCGGAGGGTCTCGATCAGTTCGCCACGCATGACGCGGGCGTACGTTGCGGCGCCCGCGACAGCGAGGATCAGGGACGGGAGCAGTGCGTGATAGACGTGGTCGAGCGGGTCGATCCCGTAGCCTCCAAAAGGAAACCAGCCGAGCAGGAAAGAGAATACGAGCAGGGCGATCGGACCGGTCACGTAGGTTGGTAGGCTGATGCCCACGAACGTCGCGAACATGATTGACGTGTCCGTCCAGCGGTTTCGCCGAAGCGCCGCCACGATGCCGGCCGTTAGTCCAATGATCAACTCGAACAGCACGGCCATCGCGGCCAGTAGCAGGGTACGCGGAAGTCGATGGCCGATGACGTTGGCCACGGATTCGTGGTGGGAGTAGGACTCCCCGAGGTCGCCCTGCAAGATGCCGCAGAATCCGCGTGTGCCGTCGTCCTGCTCAAACTGCGGAGAGTCCTTTCGAACGCACGGGACCACGCCGAGGTAGCTCAGGAACTGCTCAGAGACCGGGCGGTCGAGCCCCTTCTTTGCCTTGAAGTCTGCGATTTGCTCGGCTCGAGCTTGCGGCCCGAGGATGGTGACGGCCGGGTCGCCCGCCACGAAGATCAGGAAGAAGACGAGCGTCACCACGCTCATCACCACGAGGATGCCCCAGAGGGCGCGCTGAAGGATGAAGCGCGTCATCGGGCGGCCTCCTCGTAGATCGCCTGACTCACGCGTTGCTTCGGCAGATCGAGCCAGACGTGGCGGTACTCGTTGAGCCACACCGGGTGCGGGCGGAAGCCCTTCACATACGGCTGCCAAGCGAACATATCGACCGGGTAGTAGAGGAACGCCCACGGAGCGTCATCCGCGAGGATCGAGTTGGCCTCGGCGTAGAGGGCAAGGCGCGTCTCTCGATCGGTCTCCGGTCGCGCCTCGTCGAGAATCCTGTCGAGCTTCGGGTTCCGGTAGAACGAGCGGTTCTCGGAGTTCTCGGGGTGAATCGAGCGGCTGTGGAACAGGATGTCCATGAAGTTCGAAGGGTCGGGGAAATCCTGATGCCAGCCAGTGAAGGCAGCCTGTGCGACCCGAGGGCGGCCTGTCTCGCGAAGATAGGTCGCAAACGTCACGAGCTTGAGCTCGATCTCGATGCCAATGGCCTTGAGGTCTTGCTGGAACAGCTGGGCGACGCGAACCTCGCCTTCGCCGCGAACCCAAACGATCACCGGTTCGCTCAGCCCGTCCGGAAACCCGGCTAGCCGCATCTCTTCCTTTGCACGGTCGAGGTCGAATACCTGTCCGCTCGGGAGCTCCGGGTCGTGCGGCGCCAACATCGGAGGGAGCACCTGCGTAGCGGCGATGACTTGGCCTGGGTCGAGGCGCTCGAGCTTCGACCGGTCGAGAGCAAACGCGACGGCGCGGCGCACATGCACGTTGTCGAAGGGAGGGAGCTCGCAGTTCAGGCCAAGTGCGAACACCGAGGCACTCGGGGCCTCCGCGAGGTAGGGCGCCCAGGCTTTCGACTCTCGAAGGAAGAGCCGGTTCACCTTGCTCGGGCGGTAGATGATGTCCAAGTCTCCGTTTCGGAAACGCGCGCTAGCGACGTCAGCGGAGATGTTTTCGAGAAAGACCATCTTGTCCGGTCGAGCCGCTGGCGCCCAGTACTCCTCGAAGCGCTCGAACTCCACCTGGACGCCCCGCTCCCAACGGCTGAATGCGAAGGGGCCTGCCCCGATGGGGTGTCGTCCCACGGCATCGACGCCCTCTGCGGTTTCCAGCTGTTCGACGTGTTCCCGTGCGAGCGGATAGGCGAACGGCATGGCGAGTGCGTTCAGGAACGTCTGGTCGGCTTCGTCGAGTCGAAACTCGATGCTTCGTTCGTCGAGCACCACGATGCCCTCGATGCGGTCCGTGTCGCCCGCATGGTATGCCGGAGCGCCTTCGATGGACTTGAAGAAGGGATAGCCGGGCGAGCCGATCCGTTCCGAGAGTAGTCGGTGCATCGACCATGCGATGTCGTCAGCGGTGATCTCGCGCCCGTTGTGGAACTTGATCCCATCGCGGAGCCGGAACCGAAAGACGCGTCCTCCCTCGGAGATTTCGGGGAGCGCTTCGGCAAGGCTCGGGATCATCTCGCCATCGTAGTCGTAGTCGAGCAGCCCGTCGTAGAGCAGCCGGCACGCGGCCGTTGAGAGGGTGTCGTACGCGAAGTGCGGATCGAGGGTGTGTATGTTGCTCCCCGCGGCGAAAATGAACGTCCCGCCGGGTCTAGCGGTCTCGTTGCCAGCGCCGATGTAGCGCGGGCCGACCGGTGCGTGGGGGAAGTGCGTGACGATCCACCCCACTGCGAGCGCAGCGACGGCGATTGCAGCGGCGACGCCGAGGGCGTGGGTAGGGCGGAGCGCGCTAGTCTTTCGGATCGAACGCATCGCGCAGCCCCTCTCCGAAAAGGTTGAACCCGAACACCGCCATGCTGATGAGCAGGGCGGGGTACAACGTCAGCCGGGGTACGCCGAGAAGCAACGACTGGCTGTCGTTCAGCATCGAGCCCCAGCTTGCGGTCGGGGGTCGAACCCCCAGGCCGAGGAATGACAGTGCACTTTCGGCGATGATCATCCGGGCGACCATGATCGTTGCGATCGCGATGATCGGTCCGGCGACATTGGGAAGCACATGGCGTGCGAGGATGCGCACATGCCGTAGTCCGAGCGCGCGCGCCGCCTGGATGTAGTCGAGCTCGCGCGCCTCCATCGTCTTTGCGCGAGTAACTCGGGCGAGGGTCGTCCAGGAGAGAACGCCAAGCACGATGCAGATCGTCCAGATGCCCGGTGCATCGAAGACGCGCTGCATGACGATGGCGATGAGCAGAAAAGGCATCGAGAGCACGACGTCGACCAGCCGCATCAGAAGGGAGTCCACTCGGCCACCCAGGTATCCGCTGATCAGGCCGAGCGTCACGCCGATGAAAACGGCGAGCGCGGTAGCGATGTAGGCGACCAGCATCGAGACCCGTGCGCCGCTCAGCAGGCGACTGAGCTCGTCTCGGGCCAGGATGTCACCGCCGAGCGGGTGGGAGGGACGGGCGCCCGGTCCGGCCGGCAGGCCATTGTCGAGCAGGAGCGTGTCGGCGAACTGCTCGACCGGGTCGTGGGGTGCGAACCAAGGGCCCGCAATGCCGAGCGCGCTCACCAGGACGACCAGCACCAGTCCGGCGAGCGCCCCCTTGTTTCGCCGAAACCGTCGAAATGCCCGCGAATCCATGCGTCCGAGGGGAGTTACTGGCTTCGCGCAAGCGGGTCAATTTCCGCCCCAGTACGGTGCGGCCGCCACCCGAGTCTGGGGCTCGAGCCTGCCCTTTTCTGCGATCTCATTGTGATCAAAACGATCTCCATGAAAGGCGGCTTTGGCCCGAATCGCAGCAAGGCTGCGCTGAAAAGCCGTGTGTTTTCAAAGCTTTATAATTTTGTGCATTTTAGCGTTGACCTAATTATTTTGAATAGAATACATTCGCTATAAGTTATTCAAATGACTCTACCAAGAGGACAACAGCGGAGACATCGAGAAGCCGAACCGAGGGCCTGGTCCGAGGACGAGCTCGAGGCGATCGAGGAGGCCCACATGGACGGGATGAGCGTCCAGCAGATCGTGGAGGTCTTCACGGCTCGCGGCGGGCGCCTCTCGGAGGCCACGTTCCGCAAATACGTCCAGCTCGGACTGCTTCCGCGAAGCGTTCGCGTGGGCCGCAAGGGCAAGCACCGGGGCTCACAGGGGCTCTATCCGGCGACTGCGGTTCGCCAAATCGATCACATCCGTCGGCTGATGCACCAGGGCTTCACGATGGAGGAAATCCAAAAGGAGTTCCTCTTCGTTCGAGGCGATATCGATGCGCTGAGCCGGCAGTTGAAGCGCGTGTATCAGGCCATCGAAGAGGCCGTTCACGAGCAGGCGCGCCAGGGAGCCGACGATGCAGGCGTCGGCGGTGCGCTCAATGAAGCTCGCGAGCTCGGGAGAGAGCTCGTTCAGAAGCTCGAGACCATCGAGCGGCGCCTGACGATGCGGGCCCGCATGGCGCGAGCTGCCGTCTGAGGATTTGAGGGGGAGAAACTATGAAGGATGCAAGCGCGAAGGTCGTCGACAGTGAATCGAGCACGGAGGGGGAGGAGCGCGAGTCGTTGGTCGACGCGCTGACGGAAGCGGAGCCTCAAGAGCGTCGCGGTCGTCGGAAGCGCCGCTCGCGGGCCCGTGCGCGCACCATCTCGATTCGTCGCCTCAGCAAGGCGGAGCTGAACCGAGGGCGAGAACTCTACCCGGAAACCGACTACTGGAAGCCGAAGAGTCGGTCCGAGTGCAAGGACATGGAGCGGCCCTGTCCCTTCGTCTCCTGCAAGTACCACCTCTACATCGACGTTCATCCCGTTCGTGGGTCGATCAAGCTCAACTTCCCGGACGTGGAGATCTGGGAGATGACCGAGACCTGCGCCCTCGACGTGGCGGATCGGGGAGGGATCACGCTCGAAGAGGTCGGCGAGATCATGAACCTCACTCGTGAGCGCGTGCGGCAGGTCGAGACTGCCGGATTGGCTCGCTTGCAGGACTTCCGGGACGTCGAGCGTCTGAAAGACTACGTGAGCTAGGCTCACCTCCAAGGCAGCAGGGGGGAGGGTGTCGCCCGAGGGCGGCACCCTTTTTTAATTCAGATTCAGGGTTCGGTTGCGGACCCTTGCGCTCGCAGGGCCCGTTTGCCCGCAAGTCGAGGGGGACGAGCCGGGGACTTGTCAGGCGCGACCGCGTTTCGTACGGTGCGCGCCGACGTGAACAGATTCGTTATCATTTCCGCGCTTTGCCTGGCCGCGGCCACGCCTGCATCCGCTCAGGACGTTTCGTGCCCGGAGGGCAACCTGCTGGCTGGCAAGACGCCGGTCGCTCGCCCCGGGGTGAAACAGACCGCTCGACTCACCGACGGGATCATGCCCGGTGACGGAGACTTCTGGGACACCGAGCGCACATCCGTCCTCTCGAGTGAGAATGCCCATGTGCTCTACGACCTCGGGGCGATCACGAGCGTCAAAGCGATCGACCTCCAGGGCGACAACAACGACGAGTACATCGTCGAGCTTTCGGACGACAAGCAAACCTTCACCGAGCTCTGGATCGGCGATCCCGTTTCTGGTCAGGGGATGCGGCGGCGCAGCACCCGCGGCGTCGACGGACAGGGACGATACCTGCGCGTTCGCGGGCGGGGGGGCGACGGGTTCTTCAGTCTCAGCGAGGTCCAGGCGTTCTGCCAAGTGCCGGCCAAGTGGCCGCCCCCAGTCGAACTGAAAGGCGCCACCTCCTGGTGGATGAAGAATTTCAAGAAGAAGCGCGACAATCGGTACCGACTTGGCTTGGCTGTCTTGGGGCTCCTCTTCTTCATCGCGCTGTTCCGCTCAGGAGAGAACGAACGGCTGCGCTGGGCGGTGGTTGGGCTGGCGCTCGTCATGCTTGGGATCGCGGCGTACCGGTTCAACGGTGCCCGTCACGCGGCGTGGTTCGCGCTGTGGGGTCGGTATGTTCTAGGGGCAGCCGTGGCGGCGTGGGCGGCGCGCGGCATCATGCTCGCCAAAGAGAGCGAGAAGGCTCGACTCTGGTGGGAGCGTGGAGCACTCGTCTGGGTCATCGTCGCGTGCGCGGCTGCCTGGGTGAACTTCGGGGTCTACCATACGTCCCGCGTCGTTCACTATTGGGACACGTTCCACTACTACATCGGATCGAAGTACTTCGAGGAGAACGAGTACGAGCGCCTCTACGAATGCGTCCTCGCCGCGGACTATGAGAAATACGGCGCGAAGGACCTCAAAAAGCGGAAGATTCGGGACCTCGTCGACAATCGCCTCCACTACGTGAGCGAGGACGACGCCATCCGCTACCAGGAGCGCTGCGCGGAGCATTTCACGGCCGAACGATGGGCTGCCTTCCAGTACGACACGGCCGCCTTTCGGAGCGTCATGGGCGCCTCCTGGTGGAAAGAGATGTTGATGGATCACGGCTACAACGCGAGCCCGATATCCAACATGATCGCTGCGTTCCTCACCAACATCGGCTGGGAGGATCAACTCCCAGCGGTGTCTTCGGACAAGATCGATCGTGAGGACCTGAAGAAGCACCGGCAGCGTGTGCTCCGGTACACGATGATCGACCTCTCGCTCTACGCGGGAGCCTTCCTGATGATCTTGTGGGCGTTTGGTCTGCGGGCCACCGCGCTCTCGGTGCTCATCTGGGGCTGTGGATACCCCTGGGCGTTCTTCTGGACAGGCGGGAGTTTTGCGCGCGTCCCCTGGTTCTTCATGGCGGTCGCCGCCGTTAGCTTGCTCAAGCGTGGATACCCGTTGCTGTCCGGTTTCGCTCTCTCGTGGAGCGCGCTGTTGCGCTTGTTCCCGGCAGCGCTCGCCGGCGGCCCCATCGCGTCGCTCATCGACCGTTTCATTCGTCGCAAGAAGATCAGCCGGCCGTGGCTCAACCGAACGGACATGCGGTTCATCGCCGGCGGCATTCTCGGATTGGCCGTCCTTTGCGGCTCGAGCGTTGCCGTCAACGGCGTCGACGCCCATCCACAGTTCCTCACGAACACCCTCAAGCACAGCGAGACGCCGCTCACGAACCACATGGGCCTCCCGACCTTGCTTTCGTACAAGCCAAGCACCGTCGGCCGCTTCACCAAGGACGACAGCCTCGAAGACCCGTGGGCGAAGTGGAAGCAGAAGCGCAAGGAGACCAAGCACGACCGCCGCTGGCTCCACGCACTGATCCTGCTCGGCATGTTCACGTTGCTCGCGTTCGCGGGTCGACAGCTCGCGGAATGGGCAGTGCTCGCGGGGAGCATCATTCTGATCGTCGGCTTCTTCGAGCTGACTTGCTACTACTACAGCTTCGTCGTGTTGATGGCTCCGTTGGCCCTCGAACGCTTGAGATACACGGTGTCGTTGATCCTCGTGGTGATCGCGGGCTTGCTATTGCAGTTCTTCATCGGTTGGTACGACGAGCAGTACACGTGGGAGACGGTCGCGGTTCTTCTGCCGCTACTCTACATCCTGTTCGACATCGTGCGGCACCCGCTGCCTGAGTCCTCCCCGGCGCGGGCGGCTGAGTCCACGGTGTAGTTGCAGGGGCACTCCCCCGGCCTTACCCTCGGGCGGTTAGAGAGGTTCACGTGATCGCTGGTGCGCTTCGGCGCACGGGAGGAAAGTCCGAGCTTCACAGGGCAGGATGCCAGGTAACGCCTGGTGGGGGCGACCCCGAGGAAAGTGCCACAGAAAGCAGACCGCCGCGCCGTCGTAAGGCCGCGCGGTAAGGGTGAAAGGGTGAGGTAAGAGCTCACCGGGCTGGCGGTAACGTTGGTCGCACGGCAAACCCCATCCGAAGCAAGGCGAAATAGGGAGACGTTCGAGGGTGGTCCCGCCCGAGTCTTCGGGTAGCGTCGCTCGAGGCCGATGGTGACATCGGTCCCAGAAGAATGATCACGACTCGCACTTCGGCGACGAACGCGAGTACAAAACTCGGCTTACGAGCCCTCTAGCCACGGCGCCTCGCTTTGCGGGGCGCCGTGCTGTTTTTAATCGCTCGGCCCGGTGGTTCGCTTCGTCGGTTCGAGGACGATTCCGCGACTGCGGGCACGCTCGAGAGCCGCCGCGCGCGGCTCCTGGTAGTGCGGTGAGCCGAGGTACGCGAACAAGCGCTCGCTCGCCGGAATGACGAGATCTTCTGGGAACCACTCGACCGGTTCGCCGTCGCCCCAGCAGACCTCGCCGCGCTCCATTTTCCAGGCGGCCTCGCTGAGGTCGAGCGGACCGAGCACCTCGCGAATCGCCTCGAAGCGGCCCTGGAGCTCCGGGTCGAGGAAGAACGATTGGGCGCCGCCGATGACGGCGATGTGATAGCGCGATGGGTGGTGGGCGAGCCCGTCTAGACCCAGACGCTGCGCCCCCTGAAACAGCAAGAGCATGGTCTTTTCGCCGACGCCGAGCCCTGGGTGGTCCTGACCGGGCCATGGTGGTTCGCGAAGCGAAAAGCTCGCGGTGGGGTTCTGAAGCAGCATCCACTCGATGTAGAGGAAGCAGAGCTCGTCTGGCGGCTCGAGGCCTTCGGGGGCGGGACGGGTCACCCGCCGAAGCACGTTGTCGAACAGGAGGTGCTCTTCACCGTCCTTGGAGCCGTGGACGGTCAGGTGTTGCCGATCCGGATCGGAGGGATCGATCTCGAGTCGGAGGTTGGTGAAGCCGCGCTCTCGAATCGTATCTTGGAGACCGTATCGCTCGAGCGCGAACTCGATTCCGTGGCGCGAGTAGTAGTCGAGGATTCGGCTGGAGCGATGTCGTGGACCGACCAAGTCGCCATAGAGGTCTTCCTCGGTGATCTGGAACTCACCGCTTGGGCGCTGGAGGTCGTAGGGGTCGAGCTCCTGCGCGATCTGCATGTACTGCTCGAACAGGCTCTGGCGGGGCTCTTCGGTGACGTCGGCCTCGTCGATCAGGAGCCATCGGATGAAGTCGGAGGAGGCACGCCAGGCGTCACCGCTGTACCCACCGCCGAGCGTTACGACCACGGGACAATCGCGCGCACGCGCCTGGTCGATGACGAACCGGTCGCGTTCAAGCACGCCTTCGCGGCTGAGCTCGAAGTCTCCCAGACGGTCGGCGGCGAGCACGTCGTTTCCGGAGATATAGAAGATGAGCTTGGGGGCTTCACGCTCGAGAGCGGGCGGCAAGGTCTCGGTGAGAAGCTTCATGTAGGCCGCGTCATCGGTGCCTGTGGTGAGCAAGTGTTGCTCGTCCGAGGCGGCCTCGACGTGGCTCCAGACCGAGCCGTGAATCGAATAGGTAAAGACGGAATCGTCGTCCTCGAAGGTGACGATGTTCCCGTTGCCCTGGTGGTAGTCCAGGTCGACGATGGCGATGGCCCCCATGAATCCCCGTTCCCGCAGGACGGCGATGGTGACCGCAATGTCGTTGTAGACGCAGAACCCTGCGCCGGCCT
>Ga0316192_10000877_pt1 | contig 22061 bp, 19 predicted proteins | sample MerIslwburrow_MG_FD_204931 | JGI IMG/M metagenome (GOLD analysis project Ga0316192, IMG submission 204931) | Coastal sediment microbial communities from Maine, United States - Merrow Island worm burrow | ecosystem: Environmental > Aquatic > Marine > Coastal > Sediment | place: USA: Maine...
ACATTCATCCCCTGCTGACAATCGGATTGCCTTTCGCTAGAACCCAAAGCGCTAACCACATCAAACAAATCAACAAGCCCTTCTTCACCATCCTTTGTTTGTCCATCAATAATCACCAGATCATATTGTTTACGCCATCGTCTTACCTCCATAGCCAGCCCGCTATCGTCAAGGCCATCAATAATATGTACTGCCACTTGCCCTTCCACCTCACGCAGACTGGAACAGCGCTGCTCACTCCCCGCTAACAGTATTTTCATGCGGCCTCCGTCATCACCTCAAATGCCGCCATTGCATTGTCCAGGCTGGCATGTAACTCATCATTAATATCCACCCAAACAGCCACCGACAGAACAGACCCAACCCGCTGAGATTTTTTATCCCCGAAACGGCGCAAAGGAACCCCTACCTTGCGCGTTAACATGCGTTCCAAGGCAACACTGGTTACCGTGACATAACTTTTTATCCCATTTTCAATGGCATAGTTATAAGCCTCATAAAGCAACATGACGGTGATCGGACTGACTCCCGCCTGAGAGCCTTTTCCATCTTCAAACGAAACAGCAAAGCGACTTAATTCCCAAACCTCTGGATCGCTTGGCACAGCCTCACCGCGCAGCAGCTGAGGAAAAGTGTCACGCAACATATAAGGACCTGTTGTTGGCAATGCCCTCCAACAACCATCGACTTGACCATGATCATCTTTGGCAACAATAAAGACCGGATTCATGACATCAAAAAAGTCATACTCCATACCGTTATCACTTCTCACATCCCAACCTAGACGCTCACTAAACACCTTATGCCTAAGACTAAGCACGCCATGCAGAACGCTAGCATCACTACCAACCAAACCACCGGCCCTCTCCGCTAAAATGTGATGCATTTCACTCCTCTCCTTGTTACAAAATTGGAAAGGCCAGTAAACTCCACCACCACTGCCGGCATAACTGTAAGATCTTACAGGTACGTATAATCACATTGCGTGATACTCATATACCCCATATGTAAAGCCCCTCTTCCACCAAGGCGGCTTAGTAATTAATCCAGGGGTAATCTATGCAACAAGAAGAAACAGCAACACATCCAAACAGACACCCTCAAGCAACACGCGCAAAAGAAAACTTTTTTTCAAAAATGAAATCAACCCTGGCATTTGGGGCAGACCCACTTTCTTTTACAGAACAGCTTGCATTGAAAAATGAGATCGCAAAATTTCACATCGGCACCCTGCCTATGCACCTGATATCAAGACCTGATGCCATCGAGGAAGTCTTGCGCTGCAAGGACGGGGCTTTCATAAAAAGTGCTTTTGCTAAAGACATGGAACAAATGATTGGCAAAGGTTTATTTACCGCCGAGGGTGATGAATGGCGCAAAAACCGCAATATCCTTGCACCGGTTTTCCATCGCAAAAACTTAATTCAATACGGGCAGTCCATGGTAGATGCCACGGATAGACTGATAAAAAAAATGCTTAACGGACAACGAGACATTCATAACGACATGATGCACATCACCGTCGAGATTATCGCCGACACATTATTTAAGGCCGACATTGAGGATATCATTCAGGAAATGGGGGATTCTCTGGAAAGAGCGACGTCTTACTTCCACTCCTTTGCATTAGATTGGCAGCGCACTATCCCATCATGGATACCAACAAATGCACGTCGCGGATTCAAAAAGGAATGCAAGACTCTGCACGGGATGATTAAAAAAATCGTAGCCTCATATGAAGCCAACCCTCACAAAGGTGCTGACCTGCTTACATTGCTGTTTGAAGCCAACAAAGAAAACAAGATGAGTAAACAACAAATACTCGACGAAGCACTCACCATCTTTTTGGCTGGCCATGAAACAACTGCGCTAACACTGTCTTATGCGCTCTACCTACTCGCATCAAACCCAGAAGCCCAAGAAAAAGCACAACTTGAAGCTGATAGCTACAGCGACATGAATTTGTCTCAATGTGATCTATCGAAGCTCTATTACATTCAAGGGGTAATTTTCGAATCAATGCGACTCTACCCGCCTATCTGGAGCACCATTCGCACAGTCACACGAGAATATGATCTTTACGGACAACAACTGCAACCTGGAGACAACGTAATGATATCTCAATGGCAGCTTGGCCGAGATAGCCAGTGGTTTAAAAATCCGGAACAGTTTCAGCCGGAACGCTGGCATGATGATTCAAGCCAAAAATTACCACGTTATGTATTTCTTCCTTTTGGTGGTGGCATGCGAAAATGCATTGGCGACCACTTCGCCATGATGGAAGCAACAATTATTCTTGCGGGGATACTAAGAAATGTAACTTTGACAAAAAATACCGGCTACGAACCTGAACTCATACCATCGGTGACACTGAGGCCGAAAAACGGTATCAAGCTGAATATAGAGGCACGCAGGCAACTAAACTTGCAGACTGATCAAACCTAAGGAAACAGCACGGGCAACAGCCTGCTGACGATTAACAACCTGTAGCTTCTCAACCGTGTTTTGCATGTGGAAAGTAACCGTGCGCTCAGAGATATTCAAAATCCGCCCCGTTTCCCAAGCAGTTTTACCCTCTGCCATCCACAACAAGCACTGCTTTTCTCTTTCGGTCAGCTTAGCAATAGAAACAGAGTCAGCATTAAAAATCTTGCGCACAGCCTCATGCATATAGGCATTAAACAAATGAACATGGGGCATCGCATGTTCGATTTTTGCTTTAGCGTCTTTGTGCTCTTCATCAACAACAAAACTTAACATCGCCGCCTCCCCAGTCGGCGAATGCAAAGGGAAACTCACGCCACTCCTTAAACCATAACCACGCGCCTCGCCCAGCATATCCCAAGCAGCTTTACTCTCTTGCTTATGAGGCGCCAACTTGTCCCAGGCAACAGGAACTATATTACGAGTGCAATAAGCCACTGAAGGATCAACCTTCATATACTCTTCGTTTTTATAAACTTCACGCCATTCATCAGGGTAACCACTGATATTGATAATATTAGGATTAACGAAGGAGGTCGGCATCATTGCCGCATAAAGAAAAAAATCAAACTCAAAATAACCGCACACTCCAGAGCATGCGTCATGAACCTCTTTTACGGTCGTTGCTTTAGAAACGGCATCGATATACTCGTGAAGGGGTAACGACAAAATGATAAACACCTATCTCAAATATCATATTCAATGACGCCTTCCAATATATGCGCAACATTGTCAGATCAGATTAAACGGTGCCATCCATGGCCTTCCTACAATATTCGCCTTTCTTCAAAGACACAACTACAAGTTAATTTAATTACTTAAATAAAACACCAGCATCTTACCTGAGTATTTAACTAAGGAAACATCCGCCCTCGATATCACCTATCCATAGTCAGGAAAAATGAGATTTCTAGCTGACATTTGTAACAACAATCGCGTTCAAACAACAGTCACTCTGGCAAAACGGCGCTTACCCACTTGAAACACCGCCGTACAACCACTCTGAATTTCCAGCCCCTTGTCACTCACCTTCTCACCATCAATCTTGACCGCCCCCTGTTTCAGCATGCGCATTGCCTCCGATGTGCTGGCGGTCAAACCCGCTTCCTTCAACAGATTGGCGATTGCCAGCTTTCCATCAGAAGCAGAAAGCTCTACTTCAGGCATATCATCCGGCATCGCACCTTTTTGAAAACGCTTAATAAAATTGTCATTCGCCTGCCTTGCAGCTTCCCTTGAGTGGAATCGACTTACAATTTCAAAACCTAGCTGGAACTTCACATCTCTAGGATTAGCCCCCTCAGCCACTTGTTTTTGCAAGTCTTCTATTTCAGTCCAGGGACGAAAACTCAGCAATTCAAAATAACGCCACATCAGCTCATCAGAAATCGACATCAATTTGCCGAACATTTCATCAGGGGCTTCATGGATGCCGATGTAGTTGTTCAACGACTTGGACATCTTCTGCACCCCATCCAGGCCTTCGAGAATCGGCATGGTAAGCACTACCTGCGGCTTTTGCCCATGCGCCTCCTGCAACTGACGCCCCACCAGCAGGTTAAATTTCTGATCCGTGCCGCCCATTTCAACATCGGCCTTCATGGCAACAGAATCATAGCCCTGCACCAACGGGTAGATAAACTCATGAATAGCGATGGGCTGGCCACCGTTATAGCGCTTACTGAAATCATCGCGCTCCAACATCCGCGCCACAGTGTGTTTGGCCGCCAGCTGAATCAGATCTGCGGCACTCATCGCCCCCATCCAACTGGAATTGAACATCACCAAGGTCTTTTCCGGATCAAGAATTTTGTAGATCTGCTGCTCGTAGGTGCGGGCATTCTCAATCACCTCATCCCGGGTAAGTGGCTTGCGGGTGACATTCTTACCGGTCGGGTCACCAATCATGCCGGTAAAATCACCAATCAGAAACATCACCTCATGCCCCAGATCCTGAAACTGACGCAGTTTGTTGATCAATACAGTATGACCAAGATGTAAATCCGGCGCAGTTGGATCAAAACCAGCCTTGATGCGCAAAGGCCGCCCCTCTTTCAAACGTTCCACCAGCTCTTCTTCGCGGAGCACCTCATCAGCACCACGTTTGATCAGCTTAAGCTGCTCTTCTACCGCGATCATCATCACCCTCTATATATATGTAAAAATCTAAGCCTGACTCAGCAGGGAAAAACAGGCATTATAAATGGGAACAGCCAATGACATCGACCAAATCCACATTTTTTCATTGACGAGATTACAATGTAGCGCTAACGTTTTAATATGTGGGCATTTTTTGTGCGCTAAGTCGGTTTTTTTACAAAATAAGCTTCAATAAGGACGAACAAGTGCCGAAAACAATAAATATGATGGTCGGCAAAAATCTACATTGGCTGCTAGTGTTAGCTGGTACAGCAATCCTGGGGATCGTAATCGGTATGTTGCCGGACGATGCTGAGGCGACTCGCGCGCCCGATTCCAGCGTCTTACAGACCATCGAGACTCCGACAAGCCTGGAAATCCCGAGCCGCCCCAGCAATGAGGCCGCACAATTAGCCGTCACCCCAGAACTCCCCGGACAATGGCAAACCGCAACGGTCAAATCAGGCGACAGTCTTTCGCGGCTGTTTGACCGCAACAACCTGAGTCCACAAGAGCTTTACAAGGTCACCTCAAACAAGACTGCCGCCAAACAGTTCAAGCGCCTCTACCCCGGAAACGAAATCAAGCTACGCATTGATGAAAACAAATTAACCGAACTCAGCTATGAATTTGATCTTGGCAAAAGCCTGCACATGGTCCGCGTTGATGGCAGCTTCGATGCGGAAATCATTGAACGCCCACTGGAATACCGCACCGCACAGACCACCGCCACCATTAATGACTCTCTCTTTTTAAGCGCCCAGGCCGCTGGACTGTCGGACAAACTCACCATGGAGCTGGCCGGCATTTTTGGTTGGGACATCGACTTTGCCCTCGATATTCGCCAAGGTGATAACTTCGCCGTTATTTATGAAGAAGTCTTTCTTGATGGTGAAAAGGTCCGTGATGGCAACATTGTCGCCGCCACATTCACCAATCGCGGCAAGCCCTTCCAGGCCATCCGCTACACCGACAGCAACAACCGCACAGATTACTACTCAGCCGATGGTCGCAGCATGCGCAAAGCCTTTCTGCGTACTCCGGTTGATTTCTCACGCATCAGCTCACGCTTTAACCTGAAGCGCAAACATCCCGTACTGAACCGAATTCGCGCTCACAAGGGCGTCGACTATGCGGCCAGCCGCGGCACCCCTATCAAGGCCACCGGTGATGGCAAGATTGTCCACCGCGGCAGAAAAGGCGGTTATGGCAGCACAGTCATCATCCAGCATGGCAGCAGCTACAGCACCCTGTATGCCCACATGTCCAACTATGCCAGAGGCATTCGCACCGGTTCACGGGTCAAACAAGGTCAGATCATCGGCTATGTCGGCAGCTCTGGCCTGGCTACTGGCCCACACCTGCACTACGAGTTTCGACTCAATGGCTCAGTCCGCAATCCTCTAACGGTAAAACTGCCTGATGCACAGCCGCTGTCAAAGAAATTCCTGGCAGACTTCAAGCAACAGGCCAATCGACTTATGGTCAGCCTGAATCTACTCAATCAGACCAGTTTTGCTTTAGCCTCTAACCCCTAAACCATGGCTTACTACATCGGTCTGATGTCGGGCACCAGCATGGATGCCATCGATGTCGCCCTACTGGATTTTAGCAACGACAACTGTAGGCTAATCGCCAGCCACAGCCATGCCTTTCCTGACGGACTAAAGCAAAAACTACAAAAACTGATTCAGTCAGAGAGCATTAATCTGCGCGACTTCGGCAGACTGGATGTTGAGCTGGGCAGAGCATTTGCCGACGCGACAAACCAACTCATCCAACAACAGCAAATCGATAAAAGCGAAATCACAGCCATTGGCAGCCATGGCCAAACCGTTTTTCATGCGCCGGACAGCACACCGCCGTTTACCCTGCAAATCGGCGACCCCAACTGCATCAGCCAACTCACTGGCATTACCACGGTCGCCGATTTTCGTCGTCGAGATATTGCGGCAGGCGGACAGGGGGCACCACTGGTACCGGCCTTCCATAATGATTTTTTTCGCTCGCAGCAACACAACCGGGTAATACTCAACATCGGTGGTATCGCCAACATCACAGTGCTGGTAGCAGATCAAAACCAGGCCATCTCTGGTTTTGATACCGGCCCTGGCAACTGCCTGCTAGATGAGTGGTGTCAACAACATCTAAATCAGCCGTATGATAAAAATGGCTCGTGGGCGGCGACAGGAAGTATCAATCATCAATTGCTAGAACAACTACTAACAGATGACTACTTTTCTCTACCGGCACCGAAAAGTACCGGCCGCGAATATTTCAACCTGCACTGGCTAAAACAACACTCAACCGATGACAGAGCAGAAAACATTCAGGCCACACTGACACAACTCAGCATTGAAAGCATTGCCAGGGCAATCGAAGAACATAGCCACAGCTGCGATGAAGTATATGTCTGTGGTGGTGGCGCTTTTAACGCCAGTTTGATGCAAGGACTTGAGAACCGCTTACCCCATATAAAAGTACAAACAACCACCGAACTGGGAATTGAGCCTGAATGGGTTGAAGCGGCGGCCTTTGCCTGGCTGGCAAAACAGACCCTGGAAAACAAATCCGGCAATATCGCCGAAGTTACCGGCGCAAGTGCAAACCTGATCCTGGGCGGAATCTACCCAGCCTAAAACGCAAAACGCCAGCCCCCTGAAACAGGGCTGGCGCTTTTTGTAGCAAATAAAACTGAATCTTAAACAGAGAAGGACGAACCACAACCACAAGTTGTTGATGCATTCGGATTACGGATCACAAAATGTGCGCCTTCCAGGTCATCCTTGTAATCAATCTCGGCACCAATCAGATATTGGTAGCTCATCGGATCGATCAACAGGCTAACGCCACCCTTCTCAACAACCGTATCGCCATCGTTGACATTTTCATCGAAGGTAAAACCGTACTGAAACCCGGAACAACCACCCCCGGTAATATAGATACGCAATTTAAGCGCCTCATTGCCTTCTTCATCAATCAGCTCACGCACCTTGTTTACGGCACTGTCGAAAAAGGTTACCGGAGAATCGTTTTCTAATTCTGCTGTCGCTATAGTCATGGAATCAAACCTCTAATGTATTACTTGATTGGCTAGATTATACCCTAGAACCGTAGTCAGGAAAATTCCAGCTACCATTGAGACAACAACAGCGAGCCTCAGGTTCAACACCACAGATTACGAAGGGTTTAAAATTTCAGCCACCGACTCGCTTGGCTCTGCCTGATGGACAAGATTGCCATTGACCTCGGCCCCCATCGCCATCTCAATCAAATTGTAATAAACATTGCCAATCACCTTGGCATTAGATGCCAGCTCAACGCGCTCACTGGCGTAAACATCACCAATCACCGTACCGTTAAGAATGATATTCGGCACATGCACATCACCTTCAACCACCCCATGATCACTCAAAGTCAAAAGCGATGAGGACTCAACCGCCCTGACACTACCTTTGAGCTTGCCATCAATGTGAAATCCACCACTAAACTCCACATCACCACTCAACAAAGTGTTTTGGCCAATCAACGAATCTATTTTGGCGGACTTGCGTTTTTTGCTCGAAAACATAATTTTTAGAACACCCTGTAGATAATCATCCTGAGTAATATAACTTATCGGTTTACCTGAGAAAGAAGTTTAACCACTCCATAAAAAAACTCCCTTGATCCCATGTAACTTCAAAGCATTAAGTATTATTTTCTAACGCCGATACTATTCTAGGTAGCATAAAATATTTGATGCAACCGTACCATGTGAGTTAGCGGGAAACAATCTTGCTAATACGGAAATAACAGCAAAAACACGCAGTTATCTCACAACCAGATCGCTATAACGGATTATAGATACTAGTTTGATGAAGAAAATCATTTTTGCCGGACTACTACTCAGCCTGACCACTATCAGTCAAGCTAAAACTTTATACGTCGGCGATAATTTGCGCGTTGGAGTCAGAAGCGAACACAGCAGCCAGACATCACCATTCAAGGTCATAACCTCTGGAGATAAAGTTGAGTTTCTAAAAAATGATGGTGATTATTCATACGTCCGCATTGCAGATGGAAAAAAAGGCTGGGTGCGCAGCCTCTATCTAAGCAAAACACCACCCGCCAAGATTCTGCTGCAGGAAATGGAAATAGAATACAAAAAGACGCTGCAAGAACTAAAACAACTTCAGCAAAAGCTAAAAGCCACGGATAGTGAAAAACAGCAGCTTTCACACAGCCTTGAACTCCTCAACAAAGACGTAAAGATTCTGAATAACAAACTCGCCGAATTGACCCCTGATAAAGATAACACCCTGTTTTTTCTTGCCACCACATTTATAGCCTTTTTAGCCCTGGCATTTACACTTGGCATCCTCTGGAATAAGCAACAAGTAGCCAAAAAACTTGGCGGCCAGAGCCTCTAGCAACGAAACGCCAAAAAAAGACTCAACACATTGAGTTTTTTAGAAAAAACACGGTAGAATCACTAAATTCTAAATAACAAACAAGCTAAACAAATGCTGCGCCAAAGCCTTATAACCTTACTTCTAGTACTGGGAAGCAATGTCAGCTGGGCAAGCTCGGTAGACGATATCCAGAAACTCCTTAGTCAAAACCGTTTTCAAGAAGCCCTGCCAAAAATCAAAACCCTGTTAACCAATAGTCCCGACGATGTTGAACTTCGTTTTTTACATGCCACCACCCTGTCTGAGCTGGATCAGCCAGAAAAAGCCATCAGTATTTACGAAGCGATTATCTCTGAATACCCAACCCTGCCCGAACCACGCAACAATCTGGCGGTTCTATACGCCAAACAACAAGGCTTCGAAAAGGCAGAGGGCGCTCTTCAGTCCGCCCTTAATACCCACCCCAGTTATGCAACTGCACACGAAAACCTGAGCGATATATACAAAGCCCTGGCCAGCGTCGCCTACAACAAGGCCTTCAATGACGGCAAAGCAACAGCCCCGGCAGCACCTCATCTTCGCCTGGTCACAGAATTGTTATCGCTGCAAAAAACCGAACAGCCAACCATAGAACAACTTAGTCCGGCTGAAATCATGCCGCAGGTACAAAAACAAGAAACTGTTACAAAAACAGCTGAAGAAGTCGATATAAGTAGAGTAGAGAGCAGAATAGTCGCCTGGGGCGAAGCTTGGTCGAAGCAAGACACTGACAGCTACCTGGATTTTTACAGCGCTGATTTCAAACCATTAAACAGCTCCCGGGCAACATGGCAGAAACAACGGCGTGACCGCCTCAAATCGCCAAAGTTTATAAAGATAGGTATCAGCAATATGCAAACTACCATTCTCAGCCCAACCGCCGTCGGCGTTAAACTCAAACAAAGTTACAAATCCGATCGCTTTGCCGAAAAATCAAACAAGCTGCTCCTGCTCAAGCTAGAACAGGACCAATGGCGCATCGCACTGGAAACTGAAGTAGGCAAATGATCCAGACTAAGCACATGCTAGCCGCCAATATTAAGGGGCAAAAGATCTGGCTGAGCCTCGCCTTATCATTAGCATTAAACATCCCTGTTCAAGCAAATACCGTCTTGCCCAGCACTCAGAAACAACTTCAAAACCTGAACGAAGACCAGCTGATCACCACACTGCAAGACATTCAAAATCAGCACTTTGATGGTGCGATGGAAAAAATCGAAGGCCTGGTCCAGAACAATCCAAAATTCAAACTGGCACAACTGATATATGCTGATCTACTGTTAGCCAAAACAGGCCCAATCAACGACTTTGGCAACGCCATCCTGGGCACAGGCTCGGCCAATGATTTATCCGGATTAAAACAGGAAGCGCAGGCACGCTGGCAGCACCATTTAAGCCATCCTGGCAATGACATCATACCAGCCAACCTGATAAAACTTGCAGATGACACCAAGCATATTGTTGTCGTCGATCTTAGTAAATCACGCCTCTATCTTTACGCCAACGACCACGGAAAACTCAGCCTGGTCACCGACTATTACATCTCCATTGGCAAAAATGGTGCCGTAAAAGAACGTGAGGGAGATAAAAGAACACCTATTGGCGTTTACCACGTCACAAAGTTTCTTGATCCAGCCAAACTGCCTGACTTTTACGGTTCAGGTGCCTTTCCTATCAACTATCCAAATGTGATCGATGAATTGGCAGGCAAGACTGGGCACGGCATATGGCTACATGGCACACCACTAGACACCTACAGTCGCAGTCCACGAGCATCCGATGGCTGTGTCACACTTAGTAACAACGATTTTCTTGCGATTAAACCACTTATCGAGCCAGGCAAAACACCCGTCATTATCGCCGAATCTATCGACTGGCAAAATCCTGAAACCTCTATCCAGAAAAGCAATGAATTCAACACCGTATTAGAGGGCTGGCAACAGGACTGGCAAAGCCTCGATGTCGATCGTTACCTGAGCCACTACTCAAATAATTTTCGTTCCAAGAAGATGAGTTACAAACGCTGGTCCTCGCACAAACGCCGCGTCGGAAAAAACAAATCATTCATCAATGTCGACCTCACTGACGTCAGCGTTTTTGCCTATCCAGGCCAGGACAACCTGCGAGTGATTACATTCACACAGAATTACGACAGCAACAACTACAAACAAAGCTCACAAAAACAACAGCACTGGCGTCAGGAAGAAGACGGCATCTGGCGCATCGTCTACGAAGGTCCAGCCTAACCAGCACTAGCCTCTTGCCAATCAAACGTTTTAGTTAGCGCATTGCGTTTTTGCGGCTTCATCTCGATCATCACGCTCCTGGGAACAAACCCCTCTGGCAGACGAATTTCCCCATCCATTCGTTGAAAATATCGAAAGCTGAGATTACGGCTAACACTTTTGTTCGGCGAAATATCTCTAAAATCAAGACTTAGCGGTTCGCCATCCTGCACTCCATGCACAACCAATGTCACCACACCTTTAACAAAACGATCATTCTTCAACACCTGGCTCATGACTAATTCAAAGTGATAAAGCCCTTCTTCGTCTGCCGATTCAAGTTTAAAAATTTGAACCGCCAAACCCGCCTGGCGATCACTCGGCGAAACAATACCACGGTAAAATTCCACCTCTTCACGCAGCTCCAGATTTTCTTCCTGCAGCTGCTTGAGATCATTGCGGACAACATCATAGCTCTGACTATCAATAACCTGAGTCCTCTCTAACACCGTTACCTGCTCACCCTGCTGCTTGGTTTTATCTTTCTGTTCGATCAGCGCTTGTTGTAGAGCTCCACGTTCACGGGCAGTCTCTACAAGGTTATAACCGGCCTGAATCTGCCCCAGCCAATAACTGAAAATAGCAACAGCAAAAACACCCACCCAGCTACCGATCAAGATCAGCCAGCGCTGCCAGGGGCGGTGACTCTTAACGACCAACTCACCCGTTTTCATCTATCCCACCCGTGATTCAACAGCGCTATCATCATGGCAACAAGGCAATACTGTTCAGACCTGCACTTTCATCCAGGGCAAACATGATATTCATATTCTGCACCGCCTGACCCGCAGCCCCTTTAACCAGATTATCGATGACGGACAACACCACCACCGTGTCACCGCCCTGAGGCCGATGGATGGCAATACGACATTGATTTGCACCTTTAACGCTACGTGTCTCTGGATGAGAGCCTGCCGGCATCACATCAACAAAGGTCTCATCTTGATAACGCTGTTCATACAGCGATTGCAAATCGACATCCGTCTTTAAGGTTGCATAGAGGGTGGCATGAATGCCGCGAATCATCGGCGTTAGATGTGGCACAAAAGTAAGGCCAACATTTGCGCCCGCCATTTGTCTCAAGCCCTGACTAATTTCCGGCAGGTGTCTGTGCCCCGCCACCGCGTAAGCCTTAAAACTTTCACTGCTTTCACACAACAAGGTGCCAACATTGGCCTTACGGCCTGCACCACTAACACCCGATTTGGCATCAGCAATCAGGTGATCAATATCCACCAGAGCATTTTCCAGCAAAGGCATAAAACCCAGCTGCACAGCGGTAGGATAACAACCAGGACAGGCAATCAAACGCGCCGACTTTATTTCATCTCGATTTACTTCAGGCAGACCATAGACCGCCTCGGCCACCAATTCTGGTGTGGTGTGCGGCATGCCATACCACTGCTCCCAGGTTGGAATATCCTTGATACGAAAATCGGCACCAAGATCGATAATCTTCACACCCTTGTCTAGCAACGCTGTAGCACCCGCCATAGCCACACCATGCGGCGTGGCATAGAACACCACATCACACTGCGATAGGTTTTCCAGCGTTGGCTCACTAAAACAGAGATCAACTTTGTTACGCAGATTGGGAAACATATCCGCGACCGGCATCCCTGCATCAGAGCGAGAAGTAATCACCCGCAACTCAACCTCAGGATGCATCGCCAACAAGCGCAGCAACTCAACGCCGGTGTAACCCGTACCACCCACTATGCCTGCCTTGATCATGTTCTCAATTTCTCCAACATTTGTTCTTAATAATAAAACTGATTCAAAAAAATATAATAGCTCAGATTTGTCTTCGCCTAGCGAAGATCTTTATCTATAAAAACCTGCATGACGTAGGCGACAACAGCATCAACCTGTTGATCATCCAACACATGACGCCAGGCCGGCATGGTGGTGTCAGGCAACCCATCCAGAATCACCGCCCGCAGCCGTCCTGCAGTCATGTCCTGCACCTCGGTCAGATTACGTGGATGTGGCTGCAGGAATGAACCAATCCAGTTCTGTCCCGTGCCATCAGCGGCATGACAAAAAGCACAGTTGGCCTGATACAAAACCTCACCTTGGCGCTGCTGCTCAGACAACCCCTCCGCATCAGGTAACACATCATGCTTCGAATAGGGCGTCGCCGCCGATACGGCATCCGGCATGCGGTGCGAATAACCTGTGCGCGGAAATGAAACTGCGCGCGGATCCCAGGCCAGCCCTTCACTCTCAACCTTGGCCCGATCATGACAGGTAATACAACTATCCATGAACAGCTTTCGACCTTGCTGTTGCTCGGCACTCAACTGTTCAGCCGGAGTATCGAGCGTAATCTCACCCGTTGCAAACGGAAAGGCAATGGCGTAACGATCATGATCCGGCCAGCCATTACCTTTGGTGTGATAACGGGTATTGAGTTTGTCGCTACCCATAAAGGCCTGCCGAACAAAATCCACCACCAATTCAATCTGCTCTGCTGTCAGTTTGTTTTTGAAACCGGCCATACCGGTATCCATGCGGCCATCGGTGACCGACTTGAGCATCCGTTCGCGTGGCAGATCCTGCAAACGAGTAGCGCTGAAATTTCGTGGTGGTGGAGACAAATAAGTCGCCGCCAGCGTCTCGGCATTACCCGCGTAACCATGACAAAAATAACAGTAATAATTATAGAGATCACGGCCTTTTTCAAAGGCGCTGGTGGCGCGGCTACCTGCCGCTATTTCAACTGTAGAGGGAATTGCCGCCGCTGTTTCAGCTGCCGCTAAGGGGCTTTTTTTTTATCCTCTTCCAACTCAGGCAGCGGCTCTATCTCATCTGGATTGGGATGAATAAAATCCTGATAGACAAATTCAGCCACATCAGCCACCTGCTGTGGTGACAACACCGTACCCCAGGCAGGCATCACCGTGCCTGTCTTACCCATCATGATCGCGCCAAACAAGGCTGGACGATTGAACATGCTGCGTGATTCGCTATGAATAAAATTACGCGGCTTGGGCTGAATAAAATAGGCCCGCGGCCCCAGGCCATCACCACGTTTACCATGACAGGCAGTGCAATTAGTCATATAGATTTCGCGACCGCGTTTAAAGTCGGCCTGCAAACCAGCAGGAAAAGGCGCATTCATATCGATAGCATGCCCCTGGGTCTGCGACTGTCCCAAACGTGGTGCCATTCCATGCGAACCGATCGATGTAGGCGCACGACCATGCGGTGCTGCACCGGCATGACCACCTCCGCTATGACCACCGCCACCCAAGGCACTGGAACCGGACAGATCCATTATCCCCGCATCCGCCACCACCGGCCCTTTCATAAAGGTTGCACGGACATAATCAACCACGTCATCAATATCGCTTTCCGATAAGCGAGTAGAAAAAGCCATCATCGCCGTCTGTTTACGGCCATAGGTGACCGAGGCCAACATACGCTTACGCGTCAGGATGCGGCGCGCCTGTGGCGAGGTAAAGTTACGTGGCGGCGGATTCAGAACCGAATTGGTCCAGGTAGCGCCATTACCACGATCACCATGACAAACCCGGCAATGCTCTTCGTACAGTGTCCTGCCGTGCTGAAGACGCGGTTCGATGACCGCCAGCTCTTCCTCAGATGGCGCCAGGCGCATAAAGGTCGTGCGAATATAATTCACCACTCCTTCAATCTGCGGCATGCTTAGCCGACCATGCCAGCCCACCATAGCGGTACCCTCACGGCCTTGCACCACCGAAGTGATCATCCGTTTGCGATTCAGCTCGGCGGCCGCTCCCGGCGTGGTGAAGTCACGAGGCTGAGGGGTGAGACCAAATCTGGCACGACTCTGACCATCGCCGCGATCACCATGACAAACGGCACAATTCTCACGATAGATCTTGCCAGCCTCATCCAAAGGAATCGGGGCAGCCGCCCAGGCACCTGCCACAGCGGACATCAACACAGAAAACAGCAGAGATTTAAACAGGGAAAAACGCATTTATCGCCTTAACTTTCACGCTCTGAGCACATCAATCAGGCGCAATAGCTTTCTAATATTCAAGAGGTGGCTATTTTCCACTAAAATAAGCGTTTGCGCTACCCAAGTCAGGCCTAGTATGCTTAGCAGTTGAGTTGTGTGTTAAAAGACGATTACATCTTTGTGTTGAATTTCTTAACAAAAAATCTATTCTGCCTGGCGCTAGCCTCTTGCGTTTTAACGGGATATGCCCAGGCGGGTACTATTTTAGGCTCTAAACACGACTTCACCGGCCTCAATGATCGCGCTGGTGTCGCCGCCATGTCCGGGCTGGCCTTTGCCGATTACGGTAACCCCTGCGTCTATTGTCACCTGCCACCAGAAAAAGAGGGGGCCGATTCAGGCGAACTGGGCGGCATTCTGGGCTGGAACCGCTTTCAACCCGCTGTCGACAACGCCTATGACCTGTACGACTCACGCACCCTCGACAACAAGGTCAAGACCCCCAGCCCAATCAGCCTGTTATGCCTGTCCTGTCACGATGGCACCCTGGCGGTGGACATGACCGTCTTCAAACCGGACACCTGGAACAGCAGTGAAGATGCCTCACTGCATCTGCGCCTCAATGGCGGCAATAGCCTGATGAACTGCGGCAAATGTCACAACGGTATTGCCGCTCACAGCATCGAAATCAAACACATCGGCACCGACCTGCAAAATGATCACCCCATATCAATGGATTATGCCGGCCTTAATCCAAAGGATCCTGACTTCCGCCCACTCGATCATGACTACGGCTTTGACAACGGCGTAAAGATCTATGACAACAAGGTAGAGTGCGCCAGCTGTCACAATGTCCACAATCCCGACGTCAACCTGCTATTGAGAACCGGCGCCGAGCGGTTGTGTGAGACATGCCACATCAAATAAACAAATCGCTTCGCTGTCTCATATTGCTGGCGCCTCTGATTCTGGCAGCCTGTAGCACAGCGCCGCCCCAGGTAACATATGAACCACCTGTCTATCCAGCCGCACCGGATCAACCTCGTTTTATCTTTGAGCGCTCATTGCGCTACAACAGCAACATCGAACCACTGACCACCGCCAAAAAGCTGCGCCGCTACGCCACCGGCGAAGTCGATGACATCAAAGGGCTGGTCAAACCCTATGGCGTAGCCGTCCACGCTGGCCGCGTCTATGTCACCGACACGGTACAACGTGCAGTGGTCATGTTTGATACCAGGAACAATCAGTACAAACAGTTTGGCAGTGAAAAACCCGGCCAGTTGTTCAAGCCTGTTGGTATCGACATCTCAGCACAAGGTGAAATCTTTGTCGCCGATGTCAGTGCTCAGCACATCACCGTATTTGACCTGAAGGGCAACTTCCTGCGCATCCTTGGCACAAAAAAAATGTTCAGGCGTCCTGCCGGCGTAGCCGTATCAGCGGATGGCAGTAAGATTTATGTCATCGATACCGGCGGCGTCGACAATCAGGATCACCAGATGTTGATCCTTGACTCACAAACCGGCGAACAACTCAAAGTCATAGGTAAACGCGGCGGTGAACACGGTCAGTTCAATCTACCGTTGCAGATTAGCAGCGCGGCTGACGGCACGGTCTACGTTGTCGACAAGGGCAACTTCCGCATTCAGGGCTTTGATGCCGACGGCAATTACAAATTCAGCTTTGGCACACTGGGACGCTACCCCGGCCAGTTTTTCAGCCCCAAAGGAGTTAGCACCGATAAAGACGGCAACATCTATGTCGTCGACACCGCCTTTGGCAATGTTCAGATATTCAATGACAAGGGTGAGTTATTAATGGTGATGGGCCAGCGCGGCCAGAATAGCGCGCCCGGCAATTACATGTTGCCCGCCGGGATTGATGTCGATGAAGATGGCCGTGTTTACATCGCCGACCAGTTTTTTAGAAAGGTTGATGTCTACCGCCCCATTTCGTTGCCAGCAAACACCACAACAGAATAGTTTACAAACGCCAGGTAGAACTCTTGGCCCACTCAACCAGCTCTTCAGCTGGAACAGGCCTACTCATGTAATAACCCTGCACCGCGTCACAACCCATCTCTTTCAGACGATTATAAATCGCTTCCGTCTCAACCCCCTCGGCAACCACGCTAATGCCAATATTGTGGGCCAGATCAATCACCGAACGAACAATCATGGCATCACTCTCATCTTCCAGCATGCCGGTTACAAATGACTTATCGATCTTTAGCTCATCCACCGGCATCTGTTTCAAATGCGCCAGTGAAGAGTAACCCGTACCAAAATCATCGATGGATAACTTCACCCCCATCGCACTAAGACGGTTAAGCACATCCAGGGCGCGGCCAGGATCAGCCATGATTGCCGTTTCAGTAATCTCCAGCTGCAGCTGAGAGGGTTCACCGCCGTTGTCTTCAATCATCTGCACCACTTTATCGGGGAAACGTAGATCCTGTAAATTACGTACCGACAAATTCACGGCCATATCCAGACCCAGCTCACTAAAATACTCGCGACTGGTTTTCAAACCCTCTTTCAAGGCCCACTGACTCAATGGCGCAATCAAACCTGTCTGCTCAGCCAACGGCACAAACTCATCTGGATGCATCAAACCATGCCGTGGATGTTGCCAACGCACCAGTGATTCAACACCATAGACCTTGCCGGTTTTAAGATTGACCTTGGGCTGGTAGTGCAGCAGTAACTGATTGCGGTCGATGGCACCACGTAACTCTCCCAGCAACGCCAGGTTACGCAGACTATGTTGATCTACCGAAGGATCATATACGGCTGAACCATGATGACCACGTTTGGCAACATACATGGCCACATCGGCACGTTGCAGTAACGCCACCTCATCCTCACCATGCTGCGGATAGAGTGTAATACCAATACTGCCACCAACGTGCAGCACCTGCTCACCAATCACGAATGGCTCTTCCACAATCCGCAGCAATTTATTGGCAATCGCCTTGGCCTGAGCCAGACTGGTGTTCGGTAGCAAGATTGCAAACTCATCGCCACCCAACCGGGCAATGGTGTCAGACTCACGCAAAGCTGTGCGCATACGTGTTGATACCTGCTGTAAAACCTTGTCGCCATATTGATGACCAAGGGTGTCATTAATATCCTTGAATCGATCCAGATCCATAATCAGCAAGGCCAGCTCATGATGTTCACGTTGAGCCAGCAAAATACTCTGGCGGATACGGTCAGATAACAGGCTGCGATTTGGCAATTCGGTCAGTGCATCATGCAGGGCCTGATATTGCAAAGCGGCTGTCTGCCGCTTGCTCTCAGTTACATCACGAGCAACAGCAACAAAGTTGCGTCGCTCGCCAATAAACATTTCACTCAGGGCAATTTCTATGGGGAAAGACGTCCCGTCCTTACGCAGACCTATCACTTCAGCACGGTTGTTGATCAAACGACCCTTGCCCGTCAGCAGATACTTTTCAATGTAGCGATCATGCTCCTTACGATAAGGTTCCGACATCAAAACAGAAACATTACGACCAACCAACTCACCCGGCAGATAACCGAACAGCTTCTCAACCGCATGATTAACGGTATCAATTACGCCACGTTCATCACTGGTAATAATGGCATCAAAGGCATTCTCGGTAACGGCACGGATACGCGTCTCATTGGCAACCAGGTCCTCCTGCATGTCGTTAAACACCGTCGCTACCTGGCCAAGTTCGTCACGCCATTGCAACGGTAACTCAACATGACGTTCACCGGCACCCACACGGATAATCGCATCCCGCAAACGATTGATAGGATTTAGGACATTAATCCGCAGCACCACCAACATCGTCACGCCGATGGTTAATACCAATAAGACAGCGATAGCCCAGAGGTTGTTACGCATGGCAACGATTCGTGCCAGACCTTGTTCCCGCGAAAGACTCAAAGTCAAAACACCACGCATTGAACTCGTGTCATAACCATGACAAGTTAGACATTCAGACTCAACCGCTATTGGCTGAAAGACTGTGATGTGCTCCGGAAAACGTAGATCCAGAGCAACCTCGCCCGCCAATGCCTTTTCAAACGGGCCGGCAATAGGTCTGGGCATATGATGTGGTGGTGACGGTTCACGTTCAAACACCGGATCACCAAGAAAGTTATTCACCTGCTCGACTGTAGCCAGATCTGAAAAGGCCTCGGCACCATCACTGCGAAGCACCTCAACATCGACAATACCGGGAGCAGCATGCATGCTATTAAGCCAGTCACGCGCTAGCGTACCCTGGCCGTTGAGCATAAAAATCCGCAGACTGGCAAGCAGGGTCTGGGCATGAGTTTTGGCCTGGTCAACCTCTTCGTTATAGATGGCACGGGTCAACTGCCGCTCGATCAACACCCCGGACACCAACACCAAAGCAAACAGCACGGCCGAGAGAATCAATGCCAGACGTGTACCCAGACTATTCACAATATTTTCCGGTCAGCCGCTTTACTGCTGCCAGCCATGCTCAATATGAGCAACACCACCAAAACTACCAATCCAGAAATCACCGTCCTTGCCACTGGCCATGGAAAAGACATTTTCGGCATACAGACCATCATTCATGGTCTTGATGGAAAAACTTTCTGTTGCGGGATCAAAACGCGCCAGCCCCTTACTGGTGCCGGCCCACAGATTATCCTGAGGATCGATATAAAGCATAAAGATATGATTCGCCGGCAGGCCATCAAACGAGGTGTAGTTTTTCCACTCGCCATCCTTGAAGCGGCCCAGACCCGCACCCCAGGTACCGGCCCAGACGGTGCCATCTTTTTGCACCTGCAGAGAGATTACATAATTCGGGTTATAGGCAACCTTAACGTCCTGCAGACCCTGCTCATCTTTTTGCCGGGAATGATGCATAGAGGCCTGACCGGGATCGCTCTTGAACTGGATGGCACTTTCAACCAGCTTGTAATCTGCGCCCAGGCCTTCATCGTGGCCCCACTTCTGCCACTTGCCATCTTTGTACAGGGCCAAACCACCCTCGGTGGCAAACCAGACATCACCATTTAGTCCTGCTTCAACACCGTAGACCCAGGGGTTTGGTAAACCACCATTGGTATTCTCAACCGTAAAAGTTTGCCAGGCGTCCGGGTTATCAAATTCGCCATTACGCACCAGATTGGCGCCCGACCAGGTGGCAATCCAGACATCGCCATTGGCCAGCGTCAATACATCGTAGACAAACTGATCGGCCAGACCTTCAGGAATATTGATGGTCTGCCAGGTATTGGCTTCAACATCAAACACCGCCAGGCCACCACCATAGGTACCGATGGCCATACGCTTCGCATCCAGACGACTGACATGAAAAATACCGTTCGATAACAGACCGGCGTTTTTGTTATTGAAAAGTTCATAATCATCAGTCTCAGTGTCATAACGAATCACACCGCCGGAAGTGCCAACCCAGACATAGCGACCATCAGCAAAGATGCTTTTGACATTTCGATTGCCAACCCTGAAGTGACTAAAACGCGGCCCATCAACAACGCTCGCCGCACCATCATGCGGTGACATGGCTACGGCTGACTGTGGCGCCTGTTTCGCCGTCGGCTCAGCAACAACCTCATCGCCACCTCGCTGGCCAAGCTGATAGGCACCCACAATCACACCTGCGCCAACCAGCACCGCCAGCGCCATCAACGTTGGATTAAACTTCATTCTGCTTTACCTGAATCTTGTTGTGCCTCGGCCTGACCAAAACGGGTCACACCACCACGAGTCCCCACCCAAACTTCACCACCGGGCACCACAGCAATAGTGTAAACATGCTCAGACAACAGGCCATCCTTACGGCCATAGTTGTACCAGTGCTCGCCATCAAAACGGCTCACGCCTTTGTTGGTACCAAACCACATGGTGCCGTCCTCGGCCTCAGCAATGCTGTAAACAATATTGCCGGCCAGGCCATCCTTGCTGCTGTAGTTATTCCATGCCTGACCATCGAAGCGGCTGACGCCAGCCCCCCAGGTGCCAGCCCAGACCTGATCTTTTTTATCTACATGGATGGAAAAAACATAATTCGGGTTATAGGTCGATTGACCTTCAGTCATGACATTCAGGTCATGGCGCTCGCGCGTTCCCAGTCCTGTATTCAGGCTGATAGGCAGGTTTTCATCATTATTGGCACCCAAACCCTCTTTATGGGTCCAGGCAAACCAGTTCTGACCATCAAACATGGAAACACCACCCTCGGTGCCAAACCAGGCCTGCTGTTTTGTATCAACGCCGATGCCATAAACCCACTCATTTACCAGCTCATCAAAATAGGTAGTGAATTTAGCTGTGGCCGGATCCCAGAGATTGACGCCAGCCCAGGTGCCGATCCAGACTTTGCCATCAGCCTGCTGGTCAAAACTGTAAACCCAGTAATCGGCCAGACCGTGCATGGGGAAAAACACCTTCCAGTCACCGTCCTTATAACGGGCAGCGCCACCACCGTTGGTACCAAACCACTTGTGGTCATCCTTATCGACGAACATGGCAAAGACGTATTCATTGGACAGACCATCACTGCGGGTAAAGGTGTTACGTAGAGACTGATCACTCAGATCAACCTCATGCACACCCGATGAAGTCCCGACCCAGAGAGTGTTACTGCCAGGCGACAAGGCCATGGAACGCACATAGACCTCACGACCTACCTCAAAGGCATCAATAACCTTCCAGCTATCTACCGGGGCCTGCACTTCAGACTCGATGGCTGTGGACTTCGAAACAGATTGCGGCGATTCAGAACAGGCCGCC
>Ga0316192_10000878_pt1 | contig 22057 bp, 19 predicted proteins | sample MerIslwburrow_MG_FD_204931 | JGI IMG/M metagenome (GOLD analysis project Ga0316192, IMG submission 204931) | Coastal sediment microbial communities from Maine, United States - Merrow Island worm burrow | ecosystem: Environmental > Aquatic > Marine > Coastal > Sediment | place: USA: Maine...
TCGCCATTTAATTAAAACTCCTCAACGCAAGTCCGCAGGCAATTATTAACGAAGGCGCATCCTTGCTCAGCGATTGAGGATTCACTTTCGATGACAGCGACATATTGGCGAAAGGGTTTGCTATTAATGTTGTTATTCCGAGTTGAGATTCAACCAGTTCGTCTATTCCTGGAATAGAGGCGCAACCACCCGCCAATGCAATCAGATCAACTGTATTATGCTGGCCTGATGTATAGAAAAACTGCAGGAAGCGACCTACCTGTTGTGCAATGGTCTCCTTGAAAGGTTCCAGTACTTCAGGGATATAGTTATCCGGCAAGCCACCAGTCTTCTTCAGGCGTCCGGCTTCCTCGTAGGCAAGGCCGTAACGTCGCATGATTTCTTCGGTCAGCTGCTTGCCACCAAAGTTTTGTTCGCGTGTATATATAAGGTTACCGTTATCCATAACATTGAGGCTGGTCATGGTAGCGCCGATATCGATGACAGCGATAATCTTGTCCTTACCTGCATCTTCCATTTGCGCGGTCAGTAGCGGCGCAACATTTTCCACTGTGTATGCCTCAACATCGACAATTTTTGCGGTCAGCCCGCCGATATCAAGCGCATCTGTACGGCTTTCGATATTTTCACTTCGAGAGGCCGCAAGCAGCACATCAACGGAATCAGGATTATTTGCAGTAGGTCCAACGACTTCAAAATCGAGATTAATTTCTTCCAGCGGGTAGGGAATATACTGGTCGGCTTCTTGCTGTATCTGCAGTTCCAGCTCGTTTTCACTCAAGTTGGCCGGCATATTAATGATTTTGGTAATCACGGCAGAGCCTGCCACAGCCACTGCAGCAAGCTTGGCTTTGGTGCCAGAGCGTTTCACCGCTTTCTGGATGGTCTCGCCAATGGCTTCGACATCCTGAAAGCTCTTTTCAACCACGGCATTATCCGGCAGTGGTTCCACTGCCAGACTCTGTACTCTGTAGTTATCCCCGTCCTGTTCCAGCTCCAGCAGTTTTACTGATGTTGAACTGATATCAAGCCCTAGAATAACGGGTTTCTTGCGACTCAGCAGAGACACGTCATTATCCCCTTATCCATTTATTATTAAGGTAGTTATAGAATAATTATATTTATTTTCATTAAATATTAGACGCAAGTGTTGAAAATTACTAGTTGCTCGCGTATTAATTTATATCGCCATTGAAGATGTAAGTGTCTATAATCTTGATCCCATGGCATATACAAGCCTTATGGACTGCTAACCGTGAATTTTTTTCTCAGATTAATAAAAACCGGAATCGTTTTTGCACTCATCCTGTTCACTATTTCAGCCATCGCATTAGCTGGCCTGTATGTGTACCTGAGTCCACAGTTACCTTCTATTGAAGGTCTTAGTGATGTCAGGTTGCAAGTCCCACTCCGGATATATAGCAGTGATGGATCGTTATTGGGTGAATTTGGTGAAAAAAGAAGAAGCCCAAAGTCACTTGAAGAGATACCTGTAAGGTTAAGACAGGCTTTTCTTTCAGCGGAGGATGATCGTTTTTTCGAGCATCCCGGCGTGGACTACCAGGGAATTCTGCGTGCTGTTTTTAACTTGATCTCAACCGGCGAACGTGGTCAGGGTGGCAGTACGATTACCATGCAGCTGGCAAGAAACTTCTACCTGAGCAGTGAAAAAACCTATATACGCAAATTAAGCGAGATATTTCTTGCACTCAAGATCGAGCGCGAGCTGAGTAAGGAAAAAATTCTCGAGCTCTATCTGAACAAGATTTACCTGGGCAATCGCTCTTACGGAGTTGCGGCAGCGGCGCAGGTCTATTATGGCGCCACACTGGACGACCTGACTTTGTCACAAATAGCCATGATCGCTGGTCTGCCCAAAGCGCCTTCTCGATATAATCCTATTATTAATCCTGAACGTGCGTTGACTCGCAGAAACTATGTGCTGTCTCGCATGCATGAACTCGATTACATCAATGATGATGAATTCGAGCTTTCACGTGAAGAACCTGTTTCGGCTGTTCTGCATAAGGGGCGTGTTCAGGTAAGCGCATCCTACATTAATGAAATGGTTCGCGTTCAGATCGTCGACCAGTTCGGCGACGAGGCTTATACACGAGGTTTGCGTGTCTATACAACAGTGCAGGACCGCTTGCAGGAGGCGGTAAATGATAGTTTGTGGAATGGACTGGTCGCTTATGACAGACGACATGGTTACCGCGGCGTCATACGTCGTGTCGAAGTATTTGAAGATGAACCGGTCGATGAGCTTTATCTGAATCTCGAAGATGACAGAAATTATGGCAGATTTGAGCCGGCCATCGTTACTGCAATAGAGACAGTCACTGTGCTGACGCCGGCGCCAGTAGCAGGTGAAAAGCAGCAAGCGGCTGTGGCTGAAGGCGAAGTGACTCAAATTACCAGCAGCGAAAAACAGGTCAATATCGCATTCAGGAACGGTGATAAAGCTGGAATCAAACTGTCAGGGCTGTCCTGGGCGAAAACCTATGTGAGTGTCAATCGCGTCGGTGAAGAACCAAAGAGTGTCGATGCAGTACTTAAACCCGGTGATGTGATCTGGGTGGTGCAAAACAAGGAGGGCCTGTGGGAACTGGGCCAGATACCTGAAGTGCAGGGCGCAATGGTTTCACTCTCACCAAATGATGGTGCAATCAGGGCTTTAATCGGCGGTTTCGATTTCCAGCATAGCAAGTTCAATCGTGCGGTGCAGGCTAAGCGCCAGGCGGGTTCGGGCTTTAAACCATTTATCTACTCATCGGCTCTGGCAAAGTCATTTACCCCGGCAACACTGGTTAATGATGCACCGGTGGTGTTCGAGGATGATGCACTCGAGGCGAGCTGGCGGCCGGAAAATTACAGTGGCAGATTCTTTGGGCCGACGCGCTTGCGCAAGGCGTTGTATAAATCACGCAACCTGGTTTCTATAAGGGTGCTGAATTCTGTTGGCATTCGCCATGCGACGCATTTTGTGAGCAAGTTCGGTTTTGATGAAAATGAAATCCCCCATGACCTGTCGCTTGCTCTTGGCAGCGCTGAAGTCAGTCCGTTGCAGCAGGCTCGCGGTTATGCCGTGTTTGCCAATGGTGGTTACCTGGTAGATCCTTATGTGATTGAGCGCATCGAGGATGCTGATGGCACGGTGCTATACGAAGCTGATCCTGTCGTTGCCTGTGTTCCCTGCATGCTCTCTGATCGCCGTGGGCAGCAAGCTTCCGGTATGGAGACCGAAGATCCATTAGACAGGTTGCCCAAGCAGGCCGAACAGACGCTTGAGCCGCGCCTGGCCTATCAGATGGACTCAATTTTGCGAGACGTGATCCAGAAGGGTACCGGGCAAAGGGCGAGGTCCCTTGGCAGGGGCGACCTGGCGGGTAAGACCGGAACCACCAATGACCAGCGTGACGCCTGGTTCAATGGGTATAATCCGGATATTGTCGCCGTTACCTGGGTCGGTTTTGATCAACTGAAACCGCTGGGTAGCAAAGAGACCGGGTCAAGTGCAGCGCTGCCATTATGGATTGAATTTATGGGAACCGCGCTTGCCGGCAGGCCGCAAAAGCAACTGAAGAGGCCCAAGGGTCTGGTTACGGTAAAAATCAGTGCTGAAACAGGAGAGCTCGCGACTGACCAGGACAAGGATGCAATTTTTGAGATTTTCAGAGCCGAGAATGCACCGGGTGCTGGATCTGCTGTCACTGAGAATCCGGTAAGTTCGGGGGATCAGAGCAGCCCGATACCGGAACAACTGTTTTAGTTGTTCTGTTACTGTTCAAGGATATTAATCAGGCGCCCATCTGCGTCCAAGGTATAAATAGAACGTCGATGCATTGCTGTCATTGATACCGTATGCCAGGTACAGTGGCCCCAGGAAGGTGTCGGCGCCAACAAATACACTGCCCGCGAGCACACTGTTGTCGAATGAGATTTCATCACGATCATTCCATGCATTACCTGTTTCCAGGGTAAAACCGGCATAGATCGGCAGCAGGGTGATATTGCCAAGACGGCGGTAAAGAGCTGCTTCCAGCAGACCAAAATGCTGGCCTGAGAGCTGGCGGTTGAGGAATCCGGATAGTTCAAAAAAACCGCCACGTCTGAACAGCGCATTCTCGGGTGCATTTTCGTCCAGTGTGGTTTCGACAATGGTGCGCCCGTAGAGTGTATTTTTACCCCAGGTTGCTGCAATGCCCAGAGACAGGTGCACCTGGTCATAATCGAGATCAGAACCCAGGCTTTCGCGGTTAGCACGCCAAGCCAGGCGACCTTGATAGCCCGAATTCGGGAAATCGACGTTATTCAGGGAATCATGCATCACCATGAGCTGATATCCGCCTTCGTCAAAATTCGCATCACCCGTTGGCGGCTGGCCTATCAGGGTCCGGGTGTCGCCTGTCGCCCTGCGCAAACCAAGTTGCAGTGCGGTATTCTGATTGAACACTCGTCCTGCAGCCACGCCAATGTAAGTTCTGTGGAACCTGAACAGGCTCTCAACGTCGTTGTTGGTGTTGACTTCAGGGAAGATGTAGCTGCGAAAACCAGTGCTGCCGGTAATATAATACTTGCGCTGTTTATCCAGCGGCTGATATAGCGACAGGGTGAGCCTGGGCTCGCTACCTACTCCAGCACCTGCGCGGAATTCGCCACCCAGACGGTTGATCGTGGGATGGGTATAGATCATATTGAAATTGGCGGCAGAACCTGTATCGAATTCGGAGCGCAGGGTCAGGCCCAGTTGCAGGTAGCTCGGTGCCCAGGGTCGGTCGCGCACATAAACAATCAACCCTGTCTTGCCATCGCTTTCAGCAAGGCCATACACAACCGAACTCGACAGGTCCAGGCCATAGATCCTGGAGAGGTTGCGTTCCAGTTGGTCGACATCCAGAGCTTCACCTGTTTTCTGTTCGATCATCAGCTCAAGGATTTCATCATCCAGGCGGGTCTGGTTATCTATTTCGACGAAATCAATGACCGGTTGCCGCCTGGCAACAACAGGAAGACCGGATCTGTATTTCGCATAATCGGTATCGGATACCGACAACGAGCTGAGTTGCTCGGTTGCTTCCACCGCCGAGTCGAGACCCGCCTGAATCAGTTCGTCGTACTCCATGAAGCTCGAAGAGGATAAATCTACGCGGCCGGGTATGATCAGCACATCTGAAGCAGACAGTGTTTCAAGTTGCTGGTCAGCAATGCGTCGCGTAAGGATGGTGGTCAGTTGTGCGGTGATGCCTATGCTTGATTGCAGCTCATCCTGGGTCGCGAGCGGTGCACTGACATCAACAACAATAACGATATCGGCACCCATGTCTCTGGCCACATTTATCGGCACATTATTACCAATACCGCCATCCACCAGCAGCTTGCCTTCGTATTTGATTGCTGGCAGTGCACCGGGAATGGACATGCTGGCGCGCATGGCTTTAGCGATGTTGCCCCTGTCGAGGATGACAGCATCCCCTGTCTCGATATCGGTAGCGATTGCACGATAAGGCAGGCGCAGTTTGTCGAAGTCAGTGATATGGAAGCCCGGGTATGCGAGGCGATCGAGTACCAGTTCGATTTGCTGGCCACCGATCAGGCCGGGTGAGAGCCTCAGACCTTCGCCAGTGACGCCAATGCGTTTTTGCGTAAACTGGTAATCATCCTGCTTGCGCCGAAACGAGCGAAATTCTCTGCGCGCATAATCATTGAATACCATATCCCAGTCGATGCCCTGCACACTTTCTTCGATTTCATCCGGTGTCAGTCCTATTGCATACAGGCCGCCGACGATGGAACCCATACTGGTGCCGACTACGATATCGATGGGTATATTGAGCTGCTCGATTACTTTCAGCACGCCGATGTGGGCAAAGCCCCTGGCGCCGCCGCCGCTGAGCACAAGCCCTATCTTGGGCCGTTGAAGACCTTTATCAGCTGCATTCGTTTCTGGACTGGCATGAGCAGTGGCTGGTAACAGGCAGGATAACAGCATTGCTGTTAATGCTGATCGTATAAGCCATGCATAGATTAGTTTGCCTGGGCACATGCGCATAGCCTGTCTGTTGTTACACGATTATATCCCAAACAACTCGAATCACCGCAAAGGCGCAAAATAGAACTGTTTATTAACCGCAGAGGCACGGAGGCGCAGAGAAAAAATATTTTTCTGCCGCAAAGCTCGCAAAAATGCGCAAAATTAAAAAACCTGATAAAACTTTTCTTTGCGCTCTTTGCGTTTTTTGCGGCAATAGATATTTAAAGTTTTCTCTGCGTCTCTGCGGTAAACATATAAGTATTCTTTGCGTCCTTTGCGTCCTTTGCGTCCTTTGCGCCTTTGCGGTGATATATTCTTTATGGATGGTATTGAACGCTGGTTTCGTGCACGGCATCTACCAGGGCTGCGACGTTTTCGGGATTGATGCCTGGAGTAATGCCATGACCGAGGTTGAACACGTGGCCACTGCCATGGCCGAAATCAGCAAGAATGTTGGCAACTTCAGCCTGGATGGTTTCTGGATTGGTTGCCATGATGGCAGGGTCCATGTTGCCCTGTAATGCGACCCTGTCGCCAACCTGTTCCCTGGCCTTTGTGATGTTCACTGACCAGTCCAGTCCCAGGGCATCGCAGCCGGTTGCAGCCAGTTCGGGAAGCCATAGTCCACCGCCCTTGGTAAACAGAATGACGGGAATTGTCTGGCCGTCTTTTTCTTTTGTGAGCTGATCAACAATGCGTTGCATATAAGCCAGTGAGAATTCCTTATAGTGACGGGTTGTTAGTGCACCCCCCCAGCTGTCGAATACCATTACAGCCTGCGCACCCGCTTCGATTTGCGCATTGAGATAAGTGGCCACCGAGTCAGCGAGCTTGGCCAGCAACTGATGGGCCGTAGCGCCGTCTGCGAACAGCATGGATTTGGTCTTATAGAAATCGCGGCTGCTGCCACCTTCCACCATGTAGGTTGCGAGTGTCCACGGGCTGCCGGCAAAACCGATCAGCGGTACCTTGCCGTCCAGCTGTTTCCTGATCAGTCTAACTGCATCCATCACATATCCCAGTTCCTGCTCCGGGTCGGGTATGCCTATGTTTGCAACATCCCGGGCATTGCTGATCGTTGTCTTGAACTTCGGACCTTCGCCTTCTTCAAAATACAGTCCCAAACCCATGGCGTCAGGGATGGTCAGGATATCTGAAAACAGGATGGCGGCATCCAGGTCAAACCGGCGCAACGGTTGCAAGGTGACTTCGCAGGCCAGCTCGGGTGTGCTGCACAGCGTCATGAAATCACCCGCTTTGGCGCGCACTTCGCGGTATTCGGGTAAATAACGACCCGCCTGGCGCATGATCCAGATCGGGGTTTTATCGACCGGTTGGCGTAGCAGGGCACGAATAAAGCGGTCGTTTTTCAGGTCAGCCATGATGCAGATAGGGGCAATAGTTTTGTGAACGTCGAAGTCTACATAAATTTGTCACTGAGACACAGCTTTCTCTCGTTAGTGAAAGGATGCCAGGTGGAATTATATTATTTACCGCAGAGGCGCGGAGACGCAGAGGTTTATTATGTTGTATTTTGAAGCAATCCGGGGACTTGAAAAATCTTCTCTGTTTCGGGAGATCTCTCGCATACGTTCGAGATGACAACAGTAGAATATTTCTCTGCGTCTCCGCGGTTTAACAATCAGTTATCTTTGCGGCCTTTGCGCCTTTGCGGTGAAATTTTTTTGTTCTGATTTAGAACGCAGTTTTAGGAAAGTAATGACTTGATTTTGCCGCTGACGGCGCCGACATCGGCGCGGCCGGTAATCTGGGGTTTTACAATGCCCATTACCTTGCCCATGTCCTTCATTGAGGCGGCGCCGGTTTCACTGATGGCTTTGTTGATGATGGTTTCGATTTCTGCTTCACTCAGCGCTTGCGGCAGGAAGTCGGAAATTGTGTCGATCTCGGCCTGTTCCTTGTCGGCGAGATCGTCGCGGCCGCCGCTTTGAAACTGGCTTATCGACTCGCGGCGCTGTTTGACCATTTTATCGAGGATACCGAGAATACGGTTATCATCGAGTTCAATGCGTTCATCGACTTCGACCTGCTTCATCGCTGCCATCATCAGGCGAATTACAGCCAGACGCTCTTTATCGCCGCCTTTCATGGCGGTTTTCATGGCGTCCTGGATCTGGTCTTTCAGGCCGCTACTGCTCATGGGGTGGTTCTGAGCTTAGCGTCTGCGCTGGTGAGGAGAGCGAGCCATACGACCGCGTTCTTTAGACAGCTTTTTCAGGTGTCTTTTTACAGCGGCAGCAGCCTTGCGTTTGCGTTCAGCAGTTGGCTTTTCATAGGCTTCGCGACGACGTACTTCAGTAAGCACACCGGCTTTTTCACAAGAGCGTTTGAAACGACGCAGGGCAACGTCAAATGGTTCGTTTTCTTTAACTCGAATTGCTGGCATATTAAATTATTTCCTGAGTCAGCCCGTTTACGGGCTCCAATCAATACAAATCTCCGCAAATGGCGCGGCAAGCAGAGTATTATATATCAATTTGTCCCAATGTGACAAAACCCGAAACACATTGATTTGACTATTTTGTGATTGTACTAGGTATCGAAAGCTCCTGTGATGAAACCGGGCTGGCTGTTTATGACAGCGAGAAGGGCCTGCTTGCGCACGTTTTGCACAGCCAGGTCGAGGTGCACGCTGAATATGGCGGCGTGGTACCGGAGCTGGCGTCACGCGACCATATTCGTTACCTGATGCCCCTCGCCGAAAAAGTGCTCGAACAGGCGGGTATCGGCAAGCACGAGTTGGGCGGCATTGCCTATACAGCCGGGCCGGGGCTGATCGGCGCCTTGATGTCAGGCGCATCCGTTGCCAGGAGCCTGGCATGGGCGCTGGATATCCCGGCAGTTGAGGTGCACCATATGGAAGGTCACTTGCTCGCGCCTTTGCTCGAGGCAGGCGCACCCGAATTCCCGTTTGTAGCGCTGCTTGTGTCCGGGGGGCATACATTGCTGGCCCACGTCGCAGCTATCGGCCGCTATGAGGTTATTGGCCAGAGCCTGGATGACGCAGCCGGTGAGGCCTTTGATAAAACGGCAAAAATGATGGGTCTGGGTTACCCGGGCGGGCCGGTGTTGGCGAAACTGGCGGAAACAGGCCGCAAAGACATTTTCAGGTTTCCGAGGCCGATGACGGATCGTCCCGGTCTGGATTTCAGTTTCAGCGGACTGAAAACCTTTGCGCTGAATACCTGGGAGAAAAATCGGCAAGGCGCGGAAGACAAGGAGCAGTTGCGCGCGGATATTGCGCGTGCGTTCGAGGATGCTGTGGTTGATACCCTGCTGATCAAATGCAGACGTGCGCTGGAACAGAGCGGGTGCAGTCGCCTGGTTGTGGCCGGCGGTGTAGGCGCCAATCAGCGTTTGCGTCAACGCCTGCAGCAGTTGGCAAACAAGCATCAGTTCAGTGTCAGTTTTCCACGGCTCGAATTCTGCACCGATAACGGCGCCATGATTGCGTTTGCCGGCAGTCTGCGGCTGCAGGCGGGACAGTCTCAGCCTCTGGATATCGATGCCAGGGCGCGCTGGCCAATGGAAGATTTGTTACCGCTTGCGAATAAGCCAGAGTAATAACGGCTTATTCCGCTTTCTTTTTGACGCCGATTTTGTGCTCCTTGCCATCGATAATGTTTCTGACATTACTGCGGTGGCGCCAGAACAGCAGTGCAGTCATCAGGCCAAGCGTAATGGTTAATTCAGGCGAATGGCTTGACTGCCATAAAATAAAAGGTGCGCTCAAGGCCGAAACCAGGGCTGAGAGCGATGATATTTTTGAAACAAACGCGGTGATCAGCCAGACCAGCAGTGCCGCTATACCGGCCATCCAGCTGAAACCGAGCAGTACGCCATAAAAAGTAGCGACGCCCTTGCCGCCCTTGAAGCCGTAGTAAACTGGAAAAACATGACCCAGAAAGGCGCCAAGTCCGGTCAGTGCTATTGCTCCCGCAGCCGGCTCTAACATTGTGACCACAATAACCGGGGCCAGGCCCTTCAACATGTCGCCAATTAAGGTAATAATGGCCGCCTTTTTACCGCCATGCCTGAGCACATTGGTTGCACCGGGGTTGTTCGATCCCACGCTGCGCGGATCTTCGAGCCCCATGAGCTTGCAGGTAACGATTGCTGCCGAAACCGAGCCGACCAGGTAGCCTGCAAGGGCATAGATTAAATAGTGGATTTCAAAATTCATGCTGAAAGATACATTTAAGCCTGCATTGAATCAAGCAGGCGGCAAGCATACAACAGGTATGGGAAATTGTCCGTGAAAATCGATACTGTGTTCATACACGGCTGGGCGATGAACAGCGCGGTGTGGCAGCCGTGCCTGCAACAGTTACCCGACTGGATCAATCCGCTATGTATCGATTTGCCAGGGCATGGCGAGTATGTTGATGTGAATGCCGGCACGCTCGATGAGTATGTCGAGCATGTTGCACAGCAGATAACTTGCCCGGTATTGCTGGTTGGGTGGTCACTTGGCGGTCTGGTCTCATTGAGGCTGGCCCAGCGCTATCCCGAAAAGGTATCGGCACTGTTTCAGGTCGCTACAAATCCAAAATTCGTTCAGGACAGTGACTGGCCAACGGCGATCGAAGCCGGTGTGTTCGATCAATTTGCATCATCCCTGGAAAAGGACAGGGTTAAAACCATCCGGCGCTTCCTGGCGCTACAGGTCCGTGGCACAGACAACTCGATGCAGACTGTCAGGCAATTACAGGCCGCCATCGATGAGCGCGGGGTCCCGGATATCGAGGCCTTGTTTGCCGGTTTGAAGATATTATCCGATACTGACTTGACTGAAGCGTTGCAGGCACTGAACTGCCCAGTCAACTGGCTGCTGGGCGAAAAGGATGCACTGGTTCCGGTTGAGCTGGCCCAGGTATTAGAACAGTTGCCTATAGATATTGATATTCAAATTCTTGCAGGCGCCGGTCATGCGCCATTTGTCTCGCATCCGGATGTATTTGTGCAGGCATTGCTGCAGGCGGCAAAAGGCTGATAGATGATGTCGATGGTGCAGCAAACAATCAGTAAACGGAAAATTCGGCGGGCATTTGATCGGGCGGCAGACAGTTATGATGCTGCAGCCGTGTTACAAAAAGAAGTATGCAGCCGCTTGCTGGAAAAACTTGAATACATAAAGCTGTCACCGCGACTCATTCTGGATGCGGGTGTCGGTACCGGCGAAGCGGTTGCGCCGCTGATGAGACGCTATAAAAAGTCACGTCTGGTTGTGCTTGATCTGTCTGAACGCATGCTGGCAAAAGCAACGTGCCATGGAAGCCTGTTGCGCAAGCCGGAACTGGTATGCGCCGATATCGAACATTTGCCATTTTGTGAAGACAGTTTTGAACTGATTTTTTCCAGTCTGACCCTGCAGTGGTGTAATGACCTGCAGGCTACTATGGCGGATATTTTGCGTGTACTTAAACCTGGAGGACTGTTGATGTTCTCCACTTTTGGCCCAGATACGTTGAAAGAATTACGCTCATGCTGGAGCCAGATAGACGATGCGGTTCACGTTAATGAATTTACCGATATGCACGATGTTGGTGACGGCTTGTTGCAGGCTGGATTTGCTGATCCGGTGATGGAAGCTGAAACCATTACAGTGAACTATGAAAGCATCGATAAGCTGATGGCGGATTTACGTGGGATTGGTGCAAATGCCACGGCTGAAGGGGGCAGGGCCGGCCTGACTGCACCATCAGTGCTGACAAAATTAAGGCAGGCTTATGAGATCTACCGGGTGGATAAGCTGCTGCCAGCCAGTTACGAGGTGGTCTACGGGCATGCATGGAAGCCGGCTGCCAGCCAGCCGGAAAAGCATGAGTTGCGTGTAAATATAACGGAGTTATAAAAAAGTGTCTTCCCCAGGTGCAGTGAGTAGGCCTGTGATAACGCCCTGACCACAGAGGGTATATTAGTCCGCCTGCCGCTACACGGCCCCACGCAAATAATTAAAAAAATTATCCACAGATGAACTGTATAACTCCAGGTATGATCTGACAGATAACAAACTGGGTTCGGATTTGAACTAATACACCCAAAACAAATTCAAAAACTATTCACCACAGAGACACAGAGACACAGAGGCACAGAGTTTTTCTTTGTTAACTACGCCTGTGGCGTAGTTAACAATACGAAGCTTTTCTCTGTGTCCTCTGTGCCTCTGTGGTAATCATTTGAATTGTTACCCGCTTGATGTGGTGAAGGCTCATAAAAAAAGCCCCGCTCACTTTGAGCGGGGCTTTTTTATTTAAACCAGCAGGCTTGTCTTCAGGCAGAAAATGCGACTCTTATTTTTTTCAGCGCGTTAGTTTCAATCTGTCGAATACGTTCTGCAGAAACCTGGTAATGTTCAGCGAGCTCATGCAGCGTTGCCTTGTCATCATCAAGCCAGCGTCGCTGGATTATGGTGCGACTGCGATCATCAAGATTCTTTAACGATGACATCATGGTGTTTTCATTCTGCGAACTCCAGTCATCAGCTTCGAGTTGCTGAGCAGGGTCGGCACGCATGTCACTCAGGTAGGCGGCGGGTGCAAAATGATTATCATCGTCATCGTCCAGCGGATTGTCATAGGCTAGATCATACGCATTCAGGCGCGATTCCATTTCCAGCACAGTTTCCGGTTTGACGCCGAGTTTGTCTGCGACATCGTTGACTTCTTCGTGGCTGAACCAGCCAAGACGTTTCTTCGAGCTGCGCAGTTTAAAGAACAGCTTACGTTGAGCCTTGGTGGTGGCAACTTTAACAATGCGCCAGTTGCGCAGTACAAATTCGTGTATTTCCGCCTTGATCCAGTGAACTGCGTAGGAGATCAGTCGAACTTCGTGATCGGGAGAAAAGCGCTTTACAGCTTTCATCAGGCCAATATTGCCTTCCTGAATAAGGTCATTAAAAGGCAGGCCATAACCCATGTAGCCACGGGCGATGCTGACAACGAAACGCAGGTTCGACATGATGAGCTGTTGCGCAGCTTCCAGATCATTATTGTCATTAAATTGCAGCGCCAGCTCGCGCTCCTGGTCCGCGTTGAGCATGGGAAAACTGTTGACCTGACGTATATACGTATCAAGATTATCAACGCTGACCGGTAAATAATTACTGGCCGAAACCAGTGATTTATTGATCGCCAATGTATCTGACATCAATTGCTCCTGTTAAATATTGTATGGGTACATATTAGCACTCCTTTTGTATGAGTGCTAAGGCGTCGAATAGTTCCCGCGCCTCGGAGTGATCATTTTGCGGATGGCAGGGTATTGTGTGATATGCCCAAGCTGTAGATGTTGCTTAAATCTTTGAAAATAATAATTCAAGGCGGATCCCGCCTTCGTGCAATATGCGAGCTAGCTGGGCTCGATTTCACTCAAATGCCTTCCCACGGCCATCCAGGAGCCTCCGAGGCCAAGGATGCAGCTGATCACGATCAATATGGCTATATCGCTGCTGCTGAGGCCGCTGAGCTCATAGCTGCTGTAATACAGCGCGGCCAGTTTCTGCACCGGATCTTCCATGATCCCCAGTGAGACTGCAATTAACAGCCAGGAAAGCAAGCCCCCGCTAATCCCGTACCACATGCCAGTATAGAGAAATGGTCGTCGTATGAAGGCATCGGAAGCACCGATCAATTTTGATACTTCTATGGCTTCGCGGCGGTTCTGTATGTCGAGCCGAATCGTGTTGCCGACGATGAGCAGGACTGCCAGTCCAAGCAGGCTGCCTATGATCCAGACACCGCGCTGGGCAACTTCCAGCAGTGTGTATAAACGCTTCACCCACTGCATATCAAGCTGCGCCAGCTCTACAAGCACCTCTTCCTGAAGAGCATCCACCAGATGTATCACCTGATCAGGGCGCTGCTGGTCAACAATGGGCTGAACTGTAATGACGTGAGGCAGTGGGTTTTCATCGAGGAACTTGATGGCATCGCCAAAGCCGGAAACTTGCTGAAACTGCTTCAGGCCCTGGTCACGATCAATGATACTGACTTTTTCGATCTCGATATCCAGGCGCAGTTTCCCGGCGAGCTTTTCTGCCTGTTCGATACTGACGTTATCCTTCAGAAAAAGGGAGATCTGAGTCGTGCCGTCCCAGCCGGCGCTGAGCTGAGAGGCATTATCCAGTGCGATATACAGACCTGCCGGCAGTGCGAGTGCGATCGCAATCACTGCGCTGGTCATCAGGGTCGAAAACGGCTGGCGTGAAAGATAGCCCAGGCTTGCAATAAACATCTGCAAGTGGTGCATCAGGTAGGAAACAATCCGGCTGTTCTGTTTCGGGCCTCTGCGCGATCTTTTCGACATCAGACCGCGAGCTCTAGTCTGCCTGCATCGATGAGTTCGTTGCTTTCGATGGTGCCCTGGCTGAGACTGATCATCGGGAATCTCATTTGCCTGATTAAGTCGATATCGTGGCTGGCAATGAGCACAGTGGTGCCAAACTGGTTAAAGCGTGCGAACAGTTCCATGATTTCGCGAGACAGCTCCGGGTCGAGATTACCAGTAGGCTCATCGGCAAGCAGCAGGGCAGGTTTGTGTACGATGGCCCTGGCAATGCCCACGCGTTGTTGCTCACCTCCTGAGAGGGTGATGGGTTGTGCTTTTTCCTTGTTGAGCAGTCCGACCTGGTCAAGCGCCGCGCGGACGCGTTTGCCGATCTCGCGATGGCGGTAACCCTGTATCATCAGTGGCATGGCGACATTGTCGAACACGGGTCTGTCGTACAGCAGGTGATGATTCTGGAAAATAATGCCGATGTTGCGACGTATTCGAGGTATGCGCTTGCTATGCATGTTGTTGAGGTTGACGCCATCAAGAAATATCTGGCCACGGCTGGGGCGTTCTATCAAGGCTATCAGCTTGAGCAAGGTGCTCTTACCGGCGCCTGAATGACCGGTTAAATAGGCCAGCTTGCCACGCGGTAGATGAAAAGTTACTCGACTCAATGCTTCAAAACCGCCGGGATAACGTTTGCTAATGTTGTCAAATCGAATCATAGATGCTGATTATGCCAGTTAAATCGTGCCAGAAACTGGCTTATGAAAATCATTATGTTCTGTTTTATCGCATTGTGCCGCCAGGTTGTTCGTCTCATCCATGAGACTCACCCCTTCGGGGCTTGCGCGATATTTTGTTCCTGACATAATATTGTTCATAAAACCACACGGACAAACTGTAACAGCTTAAAACCCATTTATAGATAGTAACTTCTTGTAATATCGTTCGCTATCGATCATTTCACATCCGCCTTCATGCAATATGCGGGCTAACCCCGTTACAGCTTTCACTCAGCTTGTTTGCCAGAATCAGTGCACCGAAAAAGCTGTAACGGGGCTAATCTTCAAGCAGTGCCGAAACGAATTCTTTCGCATGAAATGGCCTCAGGTCTTCAATGCCTTCACCCACACCGATGAAGCGTATCGGCAAGCCGAGTTTGCGGGCAATGGCAAACAGGATTCCACCCCTTGCGGTGCCGTCGAGTTTGGTCACAGCCAGACCGGTGAGGCCCAGCGCCTTGTGAAACTGTTCGGCCTGTTGCAGCGCATTTTGTCCAATTCCGGCATCCATGATCAACAGTGTTTCGTGAGGTGCATCGGCATCAAGCTTGGCCATAACACGTTTTATTTTTACCAGCTCATCCATCAGGTTGCTCTGGGTGTGCAGTCGACCCGCGGTATCGGCGATAATGACATCGGTATTTTTTGACTGGGCCGATTGTACAGCGTCAAAAATCACCGAGGCTGGATCAGCACCGGCTGCCTGTGCAATCACGGGCACATTGTTGCGTGAGCCCCATTCCTGTAACTGCTCGACCGCCGCAGCGCGGAAGGTGTCGCCTGCGGCCAGCATTACCGACAGGCCTTGCTGCTGGAAATAATGGGCCAGTTTGCCGATACTGGTTGTCTTGCCTGCACCATTGATGCCAACAACAAGGATGACATACGGTTTTTTCCCGGTGTCGACTTGCAGCGGCTGCTCACAGGGGCGGAGTATTTCCAGCATATGCTCGGACAATGCCAGCTGCAGGGTATCGACATTGGTCAGGGCCTTGCGTGACAGCCTGGCCTGTAGATCGTCAATTATTTCAGTGGTAGCCTCAACCCCGACATCTGCACTGAGCAGGCTGGTTTCCAGATCGTCGAGTGTATTTTGATCGATCGTTTTTTTGCCGAGGAAAAAGTCGGCCATGCTGTCGCCCAGACCGCGCCTGGTTTTTACCAGGCGACTGGCCAGACTGTCAGCTGTTGAATCTGTGACAGTTTCCGTTGTCGTAACGTCTTCAACAGGTGTTTTGCGTTTACCAAAACCAAACATGGCTGAATATAACAATGAGTAGAGTAAATGTGGCGGATATCCTATCATCGCCTTGACTCAAGTAAAGGAGCCTTTAGCTGACATGCGGATATTTATTTCATTGATCATACTGGTAACGCTGGTTATCGGCCTGATTCTTTTTGTTTTCATTGCCGATGATCGGTCCCTTGATGAGCTTGCTGAAACCGGCATCCAGTCAATGGAGCTCAAAAACGGGATGAAAGTGATTGTGCAGGAGAACCGGCGGGCGCCGGTTCTTGTTACCCAGGTCTGGTACAAAGTCGGCGGCAGTTACGAACACGACGGCATTACCGGAATCTCGCACGTGCTGGAACACATGATGTTCAAGGGAACGGAAGACACGCCTGCGGGAAAATTCTCGGAGATCATAGCGGCTCACGGGGGCAAGGAGAATGCATTTACCAGCAAGGACTACACGGCCTACTTCCAGCGCATATCTAATGACCACCTGGAGCTGTGCCTGAGCCTGGAAGCTGATCGCATGAGAAACCTGCTGCTGGGTGAGGATGATTTCCTCAAGGAAGTTGAAGTGGTCAAGGAAGAGCGCCGCCTGCGCACCGATGACAAGCCCACTGCGTTGACCTATGAGCGCTTCAACGCGGTCGCGTTTGTCAATAATCCGTACCGCAAGCCAATCATCGGCTGGATGGAAGATCTGGATACGATGAAAATAGACGATCTGCGTGAATGGTACCAAACCTGGTATGCGCCCAATAATGCGACGCTGGTGGTTGTCGGTGACGTAAAGGCAAAACAGGTTTTTGCCCTGGCGAAAGAATATTTCGGCCCACTCAAGCCCGCGGATATTCCTCAACTCAAGCCGAGAAAGGATGTGCAACAGCACGGCATCAAACGTGTGCAGGTAAAGGTTCCAGCCAGTGTTCCATTCCTGGTAATGGGTTATAAGGTCCCGGTTTTGAATACCGCGGAAAACAGCGATGATGTCTATGCGCTGGAGCTGTTATCGGGCTTGCTTGATGGTGGTAACAGTTCGCGGTTCTCAAAGAATCTGGTGCGCGGCAGCCAGATCGCATCGAGTGTGGGTGCCGGTTACAGTATATATGCTCTACACGACAGTCTTTTTACCATATCGGCAATACCATCCAATGGCACCTCCATGGATGATATGGAAGCGGCCATTATTGCCCAGATAAAAGCCTTACAGGATGAGCTGCCAACTGAGGATGAGCTGGCCAGGGTCAAGGCCCAGGTGGTCGCTTCATCGGTATTCGAGCAGGACTCGAGTTTTTACCAGGCAATGAAGATCGGAATCATGGAAACGGTTGGTCTGGGCTGGAAAACAAAGGATGAATATGTTGATCGAATCAATGCTGTTACCGCGGAGCAGGTACAACGGGTTGCACGCAAGTATTTTGTAGAGGACCACCTCACTGTGGCTGAACTCATACCGCAGTCGACGGAGGCGCAGTTGTCAGCGAGCGGCAACGTGAATACAGGAGAAACTCATGCGCATTAAGCACTGTATTCTGTCGGTATGTTTTGTGCTGATGCCGGTTATAGCCGGTCATGTGTATGCCTCACCTGAAATCCAGAGTTGGACGACTCAGCAGGGAGTAAAGGTGCTTTTTGTGGAAAACAACATGCTGCCCATGGTCGATGTGCGCATTGTGTTTGATGCTGCTGGTTCGCGAGACGGAGAATTACCCGGACTGGCACTGTTGACTAATGGATTACTGGCAGAAGGTGCAGCCGGTAAGGACGCGCAACAACTGGCGGAGGGTTTTGAATCCGTCGGCGCCCAGTTTGGTAATGACTCTCTGCGCGACATGGCTTATGTCGGTGTGCGTACGCTGACCGATGAGCAATACATGAATGCGGCAATTAATACACTTGCAGATGTGCTTGTTCGTCCGGATTTCCCCCGGGATGCATTTGAGCGCGAGTTGGCGCGAATGAAAGTTGCGCTTGAAGCACGCAAGCAATCCCCATCCGATATCGCAGAGGAGGCTTTTTTTAAAGCTGTGTATGCTGAACATCCCTATGCGTTGCCAGTGGGAGGTACAGAGGAAAGTCTGGAAAACATGACGCTGCAGGATGTCGAAGCGTTCTATCACCGGTATTACGTAACCAGCAATGCCATCACCGTTATTGTCGGCGCTGTTGATCGAATAACGGCAGGGCGGATGGTAGACACGATTTTTGACGGTCTTCCGGCAGGTAGCAAGCCGGATCCATTACCGCCTGTGTCTGATCTGGCTGAGGCTGAAACAGTGAAGATTGATTTCCCGTCGAAGCAGAGCCACATAGTTGTTGGTCAGCCGGGAATGAAGCGCAATGATGAAGATTTCTTCAAATTGTATGTGGCCAACCATCCTTTTGGCGGTAGTGGTTTTTCATCGCGCCTGGTCGAGACCATCAGGGAGGAACGCGGTCTCGCATATAGTGTAAGCAGTTATTTTTCTCCCATGCGCGAAAGAGGCCCGTTCATGATGAGTTTGCAGACTCGCGTTGACCAGACCGATGAGGCTTTGCAGTTGCTGCGATCAGAACTTGACAAGTATGTAGCTAAGGGAGCGGACAAGGATGAGCTCGAAGATAGTATCAGCAATATTACAGGCAGCTTTCCATTAAGCCTCGATAGTAACAGCAAGATCCTGGGGTTTCTGGCGATGATAGCATTCTATGATTTACCGGAAGATTACCTGGAGACTTATATCGAGAATATTCGAAAGGTTGACAGAAGCGATATCAGGGAAGTGCTGAAGAACAGAATTGATGTCGATCATTTGGTTACCGTTATTGTTGGCAATGGTGGCTAATGAGTGGAAAAGCTCAGGGCCAGTTGCGCATCATTGCCGGTAAATGGAGAAGCCGTAAGCTTGCTTTTCCACAGCAGGAAAACCTGAGGCCGACACCTGACAGGGTCAGGGAAACCGTTTTTAACTGGCTGCAGGCTGAGGTGCCGGGCAGCCGTTGTCTGGATATGTTTGCAGGTAGCGGCGCACTTGGTTTTGAAGCGGCGTCACGCGGTGCCGGTGAAGTGGTCATGATTGAACAAGATCGTGATGCTGCTTCGGCATTAATCCGGAACATCGAGTTGCTGGGAGCCGGCAATATACAGCCTGTTATCGCCGATGCGTTTGAATGGCTGAAGAATAATCAGCGCGCATTCGATATTGTGTTTCTGGACCCACCCTATAAATCAGATCTGCTTGGCAAATGTTGTGAAATCCTCGAGAGCGGGCAAAGTCTGGCGGAAAATGCGAAAATATACCTCGAACATGCACCTGGTGACGACAAAATTGTCATTCCTGAAAGCTGGGAATGTTTGAAACACAAGTCAGCAGGCCAGGTGACGTACAAATTATTCAGCCGAGCACAGTAAGCTTATGTCAGTGATCGCAGTCTATCCCGGTACCTTCGACCCTGTCACCAATGGCCACAGCGACCTGGTGCAGCGTGCATCAAAACTGTTTGATCGCGTGATCGTCGCTATTGCGGCCAATCCGGCTAAAACCCCGTTGTTTAGCCTGGATAGCAGGGTTGGTATGGCCACAGAGGTATTTGCCGGCATTGAAAATGTTGAAGTCTGCGGCTTTTCGGACCTGCTGGTTGATTTTGCGCGACAGTGTAATGCGGATGTCATCTTGCGTGGGTTACGGGCGGTTTCGGATTTTGAGTTTGAAATGCAATTGGCCAGCATGAACCGCAGGCTGGATAGCAGTATTGAAACGGTGTTTATGACGCCGGCCGAAGAAACCAGCTTTATTTCTGCATCGCTGGTCAAGGAAGTTGCATTACATGGCGGAGACGTTTCCCAGTTTGTCCATAAAGCTGTTGTGGAAGAACTCGCAAAGATTGGCGCTAAGCTTTAACGGGCCATGGGGCTGGCCAGAGTCCCCGCGTTTATAAGTGTTAGTAAGTTCATAATTCAATCTGATAGTGAAACTGGTTAAGAAAGTTTATGGCGTTATATATTACAGATGAGTGCATCAATTGTGATGTGTGTGAACCGGAATGCCCGAATGAGGCTATAAGTCCGGGTGACGAGATTTATGTGATCGATCCCAATCTATGTACGGAATGTGTTGGCCATTATGAAACGTCACAATGTGTTGAAGTGTGCCCGGTAGACTGTATTCCGCATGATCCCAGTCATGTGGAAACACAAGAAGAGCTGATGGAAAAATATCAGCGCTTGACCGGGGGCTAGTATTCCTACTAATTCTGTCAAACAGGTCATCAGGCGAAATAAAGCGTCTGCTTTTTCGTGCTTTGTTGTTGCGCTCGCACTATTTGTCCCTCTCCATGTCTATTCCCAACCGGCCGCAGTGGCCAGTGCGCATCCGTTGGCAACAGATGCTGGTATAGAAGTAATGAAGAAAGGCGGTAATGCCTTCGATGCAGCAATTGCTGTTACAGCAACACTCGCAGTGGTCGAGCCCTATAGCTCCGGTATTGGTGGTGGCGGCTTCTGGCTACTGCATATCAGTCAGGATAATCGTGATGTCATGATTGATGGGCGCGAACGTGCGCCGCTGGCTGCGTCGCGCAATATGTATCTGGACGAGAACAATAATGTTGTACCAGCTGCGTCGATCAACGGTCCATTATCAGCAGGCATTCCCGGTGTGCCGGCAGCGATCGAACACCTTGCGCTGAATTACGGAAAGTTGCCGCTTTCTGTAACAATGGAAGCGGCGATCAGGCATGCAAGAGCCGGTTTCAAAACAGATGAACATTATCAACGCATGGCTGCGTTCAGGGAAAAGGCACTCAATACATCTGCCGATGCTGCGAGAATATTTCTGCACAAGAATAAAGCGCCTGCGCCCGGAACGCTCATCATCCAGTCTGATCTTGCTGATACCCTGAGCATGCTGGCAAGCAAAGGGGCACAGGGTTTTTACCAGGGAGAGCTGGCCGATAAGCTTGTAGATTCTGTTGTCAGTCATGGTGGGATCTGGAGCAAGGAGGATCTGGCTGCTTATAAAATCATTGAACGTGCGCCAGTTACAGGTGAGTACCGGGGTATGAAGGTGGTATCTGCTGCGCCGCCATCTTCAGGTGGTGTTGCAATGATTCAAATGCTGAACATGTTGAGTGGCTTTGATTTCGACGCTCTGTCTGATGGTGAACAAATTCATTTGCTGGCGGAAGTAATGCGGCGTGCTTACCGTGATCGCGCCGAGTTTCTTGGGGATACTGACTACGTGAAAGTGCCGGTAAACAGGCTTACCTCAAAACAATATACGAACAAGCTTGCCAGTACTATTCGAATGGATGAGGCGACACCCAGTGCAGAACTGAGCCCGGTAGTGGTTGATGCGGCAAAGGCGACGGATACAACACATTTTTCTATTGTGGATAATGAAGGCAATCGTGTTGCAGCTACCTTGTCTATCAACTATCCATTTGGTTCATGCTTCGTTGCAGAGGGTACGGGTGTTTTACTCAATGATGAAATGGATGACTTTTCTTCAAAACCTGGTGTGCCCAATGCGTATGGTCTGGTCGGAGCAGAAGCTAACGCTATTGAACCGGGCAAGCGCATGCTATCAAGTATGACGCCAACATTTCTTGAAACAAAAGATCGTATAGCTGTTCTGGGTACACCTGGCGGTAGCAGGATCATCACCATGGTGCTGTTGGCAACACTTGAATTCCATAACGGCGGTAACGCCGACGATATGGTCAATCGTG
>Ga0316192_10000879_pt1 | contig 22054 bp, 16 predicted proteins | sample MerIslwburrow_MG_FD_204931 | JGI IMG/M metagenome (GOLD analysis project Ga0316192, IMG submission 204931) | Coastal sediment microbial communities from Maine, United States - Merrow Island worm burrow | ecosystem: Environmental > Aquatic > Marine > Coastal > Sediment | place: USA: Maine...
AGATGAGCAACGATTTTTTGTTAAAGAACAAAGGCGAAAACTACCACATAGCGGTTTCGTTCAAACTTGATATAGACGAATAGAATATAAAAAGCCGTCATGGATGCAAACAATATTTAAATCTCCACAGACCATTGTTTCTCCCAAACAGCCAAATTATATAGGCGCCATTTCAAATAGCGATTACATGTTTTAAATATAGGCGGCTTCTCGCAAATTGCATGAATGATGTGGGAGTTATTCACGCACTCCGTCATGATTGGCTCATGTTTTTGAAACCAAATCTCATCCGGAGCCGCAAAACCAATCTTGTTTGTTCTCCAGGCTATTGTTTTTGGCAATATTTTATCTGCAACCATGCGAATCGGGTGTTTGCTAAACCCCTCTTTAATTTTTTCGCAAGACCGCATAGACAAAGCAGCTTCGATGCAGGAAAAGTCAACAAAGGGCGTTCTCGCCTCAATTGAATGCGCCATCGAATTTCTATCCTCATAACGCAGCAATTGTGGCAGGCAGTTTTTGGTCAGATCCCAAATTTGCATATCCTTCGCATTCCAAAAAATATCTCTTCTACCTGTCGATATTTCATTTAGTCGAGATATATATTCCGGTCGTAGAAAAGTTAATCGCTTCGAAGAAATTTGGCGACGCAACGCTGTGGTTAAGTTATGCGAAATGCGGTGATTTAACTGAAACAGGCTCAAACCTGAGTATTCTGTCGCCAGAGCATATTCCCTTGCTGCGGCAATAATTCGAAACCACGAAGCAGGTCCCCAAAATATGTAGAGTAGTAACGCGCATATCCCATCAGTGACTCGTCGCCGCCCTGACCATCAAGCATGACCTTATAACCTGCTCCGCTAGCGCTTTTCATAACCCAATATTGCATAAATATAGACATCCCGTCAACAGGCTCGTCCTGACAATACAAGCACATTTCAATATTATTGCGGAAATCTTCGTAAGTCGGCTCAACTACATGCCATTCCAGACCACAATGTTCAACAACCTGTTTTGCAAAATGACTTTCATCCGTTTTTTTGACCTGAGACTTTGCAGTTACCGCTCCAAACGTATTTAGACTGTCCTTATGATAAATATCAGATGCAATGGCGGCAATTGTAGAAGAGTCCAGTCCGCCGGAGAGACAGGTTGCAACCGGAACATCGCTTCTTAGACGCAATTGCACTGAATTCCTGAGTAAGCATTCGTATGAATCCCAATTTGACTCGTCTGCGCCAGCTTTCTGTAATTTGTAGTAACGGGAAATATCCATTTGCCCGGAAAGCAGGTCTATCCAGGCGCAACAACCGGGCGCGAGTTGCTGAACACCCTGAAAAAAACTGTCATGCCCAGAATTTTCGTTGCCAAAAGCTAAATATGTGAGGAGCGCGTCCGGGTTCGCTTTTGCAGCGGTTCCCGCAGCCAGCAAAGCCTTGATTTCAGACGCAAAAAGAAAATTCTCCGCGTTGTCAACATAATAAAACGGTTTAATGCCAAATCGATCGCGGGCGCAAAAAACTTTCCGAGTCTTCCGATTCAAAATTACAAAAGCCCACATGCCGACAAAACGCTCCAGACACGACCAACCCCACTCCTCAAATGAATGCAGCAAAACCTCTGTGTCGCATTTTGTGCGGAAAACATGGCCTAATGCGGTCAATTCTTTCGCAAGTTCTATGTAGTTATAGATCTCGCCGTTAAAAACAATATCATAATGTTTGTAGGACATGGGTTGATGTCCGGCGGATGTTGTATCCAGAATCGCAAGACGCCGATGTCCGAGAAAGCAGTTTTCCCATTGCAACAGACCCTCGCCATCAGGCCCCCTGTGAGCGACCGAATTCATCATTTTTTTAGATTAAGGACGAGTTCCGAATTCAGATCCGATTTGGCAATGATTCCTGCGATTCCACACATGGCGTTCGACTTATTCCGATAAATTGCATTTTGGTCAACTCAGGGCGGATATTCCCCGTTCGCGCAACTAAACGCTCAGTCCGCACAGACGCCAACGCACTGAGCTGTGAAAAATAAGCTTAATTTACCGAACCACAAACCGGATATGGAATTCATTGAACCTTGATTGAGGAAGACTTTTCGATCAATGAATTACTCGACATATAACACTGTCAACCTAAACACCTTTGGTCAGTGGCGCAGGATGTACTTCCTATCTCGAAAGGACGTTTCTGTCAGTTGCCTTGCGCTTCTTGTTTAGAACTCCCGCCTTAAGGTGGCAAATGCAATTGCAAGGCTGGCGAGTACGGAAGCCGATTGTAAGCCTTCTCGCACGCCGAACTGCGTTTTGGCGGGAACCCAAACAAGTGTTCCCGCCTCAATTGGCGTATCGTCGCCCTTTTTCTGTTTTTTGGAAATTGGGTCTACAATTTTAACATTGCGGATATTAACCGCCTGATACATACTGCCTGCAACCCCAACGTAATCCTGAATTTTCCAGCCTGGTATATAGGGGTAAGCTCCCGGCGCTCGAACGGCGCCGACTACATAGACATCTTCACGTCGTTGCGGTATGTTGACGACATCGCCTGAATGAAGCGTCAAATCTGCGCCACCATTTCCAGCGGCGTCTACATATTGAAAAACAGGCAATCTTTCAATGGTGTCATCTTGTTGACGTTTTCTTTCAACATAAGCATAGCGTAAATCTGTTCTGCGACTGAATGCCTCAACGCGCATCAGCAAACTTGTAAGGGTTTCATTGTTCTCTATTTGATAAATTCCCGGATCGTTTACAGCGCCTTCGACCCGGACTGTAGGTTTATGCAGGTTTATCGGTGGAACATAAATGACATCGCCGCCCCGCAAATAGCTGTTGGCGGACAAATCACCGAGTTTTTCATATCGGAAGAAGTCGATTTCATCCGAGGAGCCATCATGATGGCGAATAACAATACCGCGTTCATACGCCCATGAACTTAAGCCGCCTGCAAGTTGAATTAGATCCGCCACACGCTTCACCGCCAGAATGGAATAGACGCCTGGTTTCCGAACCTGACCGGTCACATGCACACGAATGCCGCGAACAGTAGTCAGATCTGTCGATATTTCCGCGTTTATATATTTTTTAGAAGCCGCTTGCATGACCAGCGCCTGAGCCTCCCGCAACGTCATACCGTTTACGTTAAGCGACCCTATCGTGGGAATAACCAGTCTCCCTTCCGGCGTTATTTGCGCCGGGATACTGGTTTCAAGCGAAGACCAGATCGAGACTGTAAATTGGTCGCCAGGCCCGACATAGTATTCTTCGGGATTAATTGGAGTTTCCAGAGCCTGCGTTTTAAAATCGGTTTGGAGTTGCTTTTCACGTTTCGTAAAAAGTTCAACTTCTTGATCTCTAAAGTTCAGCTTCGGGGTATTGCGCGGCAGTCGATAGTCTGTTTTTTCCCTGATGTCTTTGTCTTCTTTGTGCAGGCCGCGACTGCGCAAAAGGTTTTGTTGCGTCTGCGCCTGCGCATTCAAAAAATCAGTAAAACCTAACACGCATAGAAAAGCGACGAATATCCTCCCCATAAGCAAATTCTCTATCTCAAATGGTAAAATTGTGAATTATTTATGACTTCCTAATCTGATAATTTTAGCTTGTCCTTCACGAACGCCCTTTGTTGCATTCCGTGTATCAACAATCATTTTGGCCTTGTCGGCAATTTTCTGCATATCGTAATCATCGTGGGCTGTGGTTATGACAACGCAATCAACTTTTTCAATAAGTTCGTCGGTCAACTCCCGGGACTTCAGTATGGTTCCATTGACCTTTGTTTCGGGAACATAGGGGTCGTTGTAGTCTAAATTTTCTGCGCCGCGGTGCAGAAGCAGTTCCATGATTTTCAGGGCGGGAGAATTTCGAATGTCATCGACATTTTTTTTGAAAGCCGCTCCCAGGAAGAGGAGTTTTGCATTTTTTATGGCCTTGCCTTCTTCACTGAGCGTCCGGATCAACAAATCCATCACATAAAAAGGCATATTTTCATTCGTCCGACCTGCGAGTTCAATGAAGTCGCTATGGAAGTCATATTCTTTTGCCTTCCAACTTAAATAATACGGATCCACCAAAATACAATGCCCGCCTATTCCCGGTCCGGGGTAGAATGGCATAAAACCAAACGGTTTTGTTGCGGCTGCCTCAACAACTTCCCAAATATCCATATTGCCCATTCGGTCACATAATTGCGCCAATTCATTTAGCAGCGCAATGTTTACACTGCGAAAAATATTTTCAAGAAGTTTGGCCATTTCTGCAATACGCGGAGAGGAGACGGCCACAACGTTACTGATTATTTGCTCATTGGTCATTGCGGCAAGCCGTGTGCAAGCTTCGGTGACGCCGCCAACAATAACCGGTGTGTTTTTTGTGGTGAAGTTTTTTCGTCCGGGATCAATTCTTTCCGGAGAAAAGGCGAGGTAAAAATCCTTGCCAACTTTTAACCCGGAAGATTCCAGCAAAGGCAAGACGTGTTTTTCGGTTGTTTCAGGGAAGGTGGTGCTCTTCAGAATCACTAATTGTTCTTTTCTGATGTGTTCCGCAATATTTTTAGCGGCGCTCTCAATATAAGTGATATCTGGTTCCTTGTTCGGTGTAAATGGCGTTGGCACACAAATGTAGATCACATCCAATTCACCACACCGGCCATACATCGTCGAAGCTTCCAGCCTGCCCTCTTTTGCAAATTTTTTCAGCTGCGCGCTATCGACATCATCGATATAATTTTTGCCGCTATTTATTTTTTCAACTTTTGTTCGGTCAAGATCAATGCCGAGACAATAAAAGCCGTTAGCGGCAAATTCAACCGCCAGCGGAAGGCCGACATACCCTAAGCCAACGACGCCAATTTTCGCAGATTTGTCTTGTAGTTTTTGTTCCAACATTGACATGACATAAGTCCTTTTACGCTTTATAATTCGTTTTGATATTGATTTTTATAGTAGTCCATATATTCGCCGCTTTTTATTTTTTTCCACCACTCGGTGTTGTCTAAATACCACTGAATGGTCTTGTCAATGGCTTGCTCAAAATCATGGTTTGCCTTCCAACCCATAGCAGAAAGTTTGTTACAATCCAATGAATAGCGCCTGTCGTGTCCAGGTCTGTCCCTCACAAATTTTTTGAGCGACTCGGGCTTGTCCAGCTTCTTCAAAATATAATCTGTTATTTCAAGATTGGTTTTTTCGTTTCCGCCGCCAATATTATAAACTTCGCCAAGAGACCCGTTCTGATGAACAAAATCAATGCCATCGCAGTGGTCTTCCACATATATCCAGTCACGCACGTTTAATCCATCGCCGTAAACGGGCAGCTCTTTGTTTTCAATCGCATTGGTAATAAAGAGCGGTATGAGTTTTTCGGGATAGTGAAATGGGCCGTAATTGTTTGAACATCGCGTTATCAAGACCGGAACCCCATACGTTACATAATATGAAAAGGCAATGCGGTCGGCGCCGGTTTTTGAAGCCGAGTACGGGCTGGATGGCATTAATGTGTCGGTCTCGACAAACGAACCTTGGTCAATGCTGCCATACACTTCGTCTGTGCTGATCTGAATAAAGCGGTCGATGTGATGTTTTCGCGCTGCTTCAAGCAAAGTAAACGCGCCAAATATATCGGTTTTAATAAAATCATCGGGTGAGCCAATAGACCGATCAACGTGACTTTCAGCGGCAAAGTTCACAATAACGTCTGCCTTCTCAACAAGGCTTTCAACCAATGAGGCGTCGCATATATCGCCTTTTACAAACTGGTATCGAGCATCCTTTTCGACATCTCGCAGGTTGTCAGGATTGCCGGCATAAGTTAGTTTGTCCAGATTGATAACGTGGGCGTCGTTGCGCTTGCCAAGAATATAGCGAATATAGTTGCTACCAATAAAACCAGCACCTCCGGTGACCAGAAATGTTGTCATCGCGAAATCTCCATATTTCATCCTTAAAAATAAAAATCCGGCGCCTCTTACGAACCGGAACATTCCTTAATGTGTTCTACAAAATGGAAGGGATAGACCGAAACAGCCTCACCGTGACGATTTTGCAAGCCGGTAACATAGCAAAGTAAACCTCTAAAATCAATATTTTTGTGGGTTGTGCTTTTTCTTTAAAATCATGCCTGGCGTTGTTTTGAGGTGATGGTTTTGTTCGACAACAACAGTGCCATTGACTATTACAAAATTGATTCCCGATGGGTATTGATGAGGCTCCTGAAAAGTGGCATTATCCTGAATAGTCGCCGCATTAAAAATCACCAGATCGGCAAAAAAATTCTCGCGCACTTGTCCCCGCCTCCAAAGACCGAGCCGGGAAGCCGGTAAATGGGTCATTTTTCGAATTGCATCCGTCAGGGTCAATATTTTTTCTTCACGGACATATTTCTTTAACACACGCGGAAAGGCGCCAAACGTGCGCGGATGCGGCTTCCCTTTACTCAAAACACCGTGAGCCGTCCGAGCCGATGCATCAGACGCTATCATACAATTTGCATGAGACAATATTTTGCTGGTATTGGGGGCGCTCATGGCAAAACCGCACATATCCACACCATTATTCTCTTCAATTATCAAGCGTCGGACATATTCAAACTCATCGACGCCATTGCCTTTTACAAGCTCGGAAACCCTTTTGCCTTCGGCATGTTTATTCTTTGATAATTCGACATGTGTGATCATGAGCGCATCCCATGAACCGATCATTTTCACCTTGTCCAAGGTTTCTTGTTTGATTTTTTCCAAAGCATTGGTTTTTTTTAATCGTTTAATAAAATCAGCATTGCTGCCGCTGCGAGCCCAGACCGGGAAAATCGAGCCGAGCGTCGTATTGTATGCGAGATACGGATACCTGTCCATGCTGATCGAAACGCCGCGCCTGCGGGCTTCTCTAAGCTTATCAAAAACATCTCCCATTTTTTTCCAGTTTCGAGCGCCCAGACATTTCAGGTGCGAGATATGCAATGATACGCCAGCTCCATATCCGACAGCTATGGCCTCGTCCAAACCCTCCAACAAGTAATCCGACTCGCTACGCATGTGAGTCGCATATAAACCAAAAGTCGGGCGAATCATTTTGCACAACTGTATCAATTCTTCACTGGAAGCAAAGGCTCCGGGTGTATATTCCAATCCTGATGAAATACCCCAAACGCCATGCTGAAGCGACATTTGGACAATTTCCTGCATTCGATGGATTTGTTGTTTTGTGGCGTATTCGTTTGCTCTGCCCATGACAAACTCCCGAACGGTGCCTTGTCCGAGCATGGTTGCCAGATTTAGCGAAATGCCTTTCTGTTGCAGGCGCTTAAAATAGCCGGGAAAATCGTTCCAGTCAACCTTTTCATTATAAGCCCCCTTAAATAATTCATTTTTTTGGGCTTGCATTCCCGGCGACAAAGGAGCTAATGAAGCACCATCCTGACCAACAACTTCGGTGGTCACACCTTGCATTACTTTGCTTTCGGCAAATCCGTTAACCAGCAATTCATCGTCGCTGTGTGAATGAATATCAATAAAACCAGGCGCAACAATCCGACCTTCAACATTTATCACGCGATAGGCTTTCGAGCCTTGAAGTTGTCCGATTGAGGCAATGCGCTGACCTTTAATTCCGATGTCTGCAAGAAATCCATCTTTGCCCGAGCCATCCACAACAAAAGCATCTTCAATCAGCAGATCGTAAACGCTATCGCCTGCTGAGAGCGAAGTAATGCTGTTAAACAATCCATAGCCAAACAAAAAGGATGAGGCTTTTAAGAAACGTCTGCGATCCATCTGCATATTTCAGTTTAGTAAATTTAAGTGGCTTTCTTTCGGCGGAAAGTAAGAATAAAAAACAAAAATCAGGGGAAAAAATAAGACAATCTTGAAAAAGGCAGTTTGATTTAGAAGGGCAACTTTCCGTCTGCGCAACATACAGTTCAAAGCCATCGAAGATGCGCTGTGAAGCTGCTTTAGAAAACTCCCTCAGCCCAATAGAGCGAGGGAAATGCTAAACAACGAGAGCGCTATGATGGTTTATGAAATGACGCTAATCACAAAAACCACTATCGAGAAAACCAATAGTGTGAAAAGCGCAACGATTGGATTAAACCAACCAGCTTTGACTGAGGCAAGAGAGGTGGCTGTCGAAAATTCATACGTAATTGAAACTTCCATTGACTCATCCAGCTCTGGCACCGAAATCTTGCCCTCACACTTTGTGCAACTACCCACTCTGCCACTTTGATGAGGTTTTGCGCTATACTTTTGGTGACAGTGAGGACACCTGAAATGAATAAGCATTGTCGAAGATTCCCACAGATGTAGTTTGTCAGTTGAGCTATTGAACCTAAAGGGTCACTATAATAAATTTAATTGTTAAAACCTTGCAATATGACATTTTTTTTACAAAAATTCATCCCTGCTTGAGAATGTAAATAGAATAAACGCCGAAACAGCGCGTGAACGCTAGTAACACCCTTCGCTGGCCAAAGTTTGTTTAGTGGCTTCCAGCAGTTTTGTCAAATCCCAAGGCTTTTGAATAAATGGGGCTTCCCCCGCATCCAGTATTCTTTGGAAAGGAGGCGTGTTCAAATAGCCGCTGGTCAATATAACCTTTGAGTCGCTGCGAATAAGTTTTATTTTTTCATATACTTGTGAACCGTCAACACCAGGCATGATCATATCTAGTATCACAAGGCCGATCTCGTCTGAATGTTCTTCATAAAGCTCAATTGCGGTTGTTCCTGAATCTGCAAGCAACACACGGTAACCGTTTTTTTCCAGAATTCTTTTTGTCATAAACCGTAAATCATCCTCATCATCAACAACCATAATGAGCTGATTGCCAGTTCGGCTGGTTAGCGTACTTTCGGCCTTGGTTTCCATGGTCGGCTGCACATTGTGGTTAATCGCCGGTAAAGAAACCGTAAATGTGGTTCCTCCGTTTAATTTTGACTCCACTGAAATTGATCCCCCTTGATCTTCTACGATGCTTTTCGTGATTGTCAAACCCATTCCCGAAGCGGCAACTTCCGAACGCGTTGTAAAAAATGGGTCAAAAATGCGGGTGATGTTTTTTTTAGAAATTCCCTCCCCTGTATCCCGAACACGAATCTGTAAATATTTCCTGTTTTCCTGAAGAGCCTGTAAGTCGCCATGTGTAACAACAATAGTCGAGATAAATAAATTTCCGCCTTCCAACATTGAATCTGCCGCGTTAAATGCAAGATTAAGCAAGACATGGTATAGCGACGATGGATCAACTACAACATTATTGTCTCCATGCTCCAGCTCAAGTTCAATTGTAATATTCTTGTGCAGCGCATTGTGTAATATATTAGCGGCTTGCTCGATTATTGTCGAAGGGTTCGCTGTTATCTTGCGATAGCTGTCCCGCTTGGTAAAGTGTTGCAGCTGAGAAATCAGTCGCGACGCCCGTCGGGCCGCGCTTTCAATCACCTGAGCTTGCCGCAACGCATCCGAATCGCCAGGCAGTTCATATTTCATTAACTGGGAATAGCCGAGAATGCCACAGAGAATATTATTAAAAGTATGCAGGGCACCGTTTAGCATATTGCCGAAGTTTGCCATTTTAAACACTTCAGTATACTTCTTAAGGTTTTCTTCACTGGCCAGCGCTTCATCGTGAATCTGGCTTAAAGTCGTCATGTTTTTGTTATTCCTATCCATAGATTTCAAGAGGAGCCTTAAAAAATGAGCACGAATGTAGCGGATAACCGCTGCCAAGTGCAAGCGGTTATCAATTGTTTAAGTTTATTTAAAACAGATTGTTTAACGGTAACTACTGGCAACAATTTCAGGTAGAAGTGTTATGCGCGACGACAAGATAAAATTTATAGGCTACTTTTTGCCAGAGTGGCGATAGAAACCAGTTACTTTTTCAGCGAAATAAATAAAGCACACTCACTTTAGTAATCGGTAAAATAAACTTTTCTTTTCTTTTCTTTGCTTTTCCAATTTGCTAATGAAGCTTGGGGTTTTCCCGATGTCGACTTGCGTCTCTTTTACTCTTTTTTGAAAAATTATTTTGGATGGCTTCTGTCAAATCAATTCCGGTCTGGTTGGCAATGCATGTGACTACAAATAAGACATCAGAAAGTTCATCGGCAAGATTGGTTGTTTCGTTACCTTTTTTAAAATTTTGTTCGCCATACGTTCGAGACATGATTCTGGCGACCTCGCCAACCTCTTCAACCAACTGAGCCAAATTTGTCAGTTCAGAAAAATATCGAACTCCGAATTCATTGATCCAATCATCTACTTGTCGCTGATACTGTTTAACGGTTATTTCAGGCATCATTTACCCTCTGTGAGAAAAGTGTGAAATTGTTCAAGATACAATTTGCCGCCAACGAACCAGGTGTCATTATGATCCGCTCCTTCTATCGCAAAAAATGTTTTGGGTTTGCTCGCAGCCTCAAAAAGCTTTTTCCCCAGCGCAAACGGCACAATCTGATCTTTGTTGCCATGTAGAATAAGAACAGGTACTCTCAATTGGCCTATTTTGCTTGCCGAGTCAAACCGGCTTTTAAACAGCCAGTTGAGTGAAAACGAACCAAACATGATTTTTGCCATATCGGAAATTGAAGTGAAAGTCGATTCAACTATAAGTTTGCCGCACGTTCTTTTTGAGGCTAATTCAACCGCAATCGCCCCGCCAAGGGAGCGGCCAAACAGCACAATATTTTGTGGTTCGACGCCTTTGTCTCTGACCAAAAAATCATAAGCCGCTTCGGCGTCCAGATAAACGCCTTTCTCATCGGGCTTGCCTTGACTTTTACCATAACCCCGATAGTCAAAAATGAAAACATTGACAGGGAGCTCTGCAAAGCGCGCTAAATTTTGCAGCCGATCTGAAATATTGCCCGCGTTGCCATGACACCAAAGCATTGTTTGTTTCGCAGCCGGATTTGAGGCGAACCAGCCATGCAACTTGACCCCGTCTGCGCTTTCAAAAGAACAATTTTCGACATCTACATCATACAAATCAGGTCGCCAAACGCCATTGGGGTATTTCGAGGGAAGGAAGATCATTTTATTTTCTGCGAACCTTAAACTCAAAAAAACAATGATCACCAGTAAGATTAAACCGACAGCAAGTTTCATGCGCTATATATTCTATAAGGGATAATTAACGGCTGAATTAGAATCCAAATTATTTTCACGCCGATCATTTCTGAATTGAACGAAATTATGGAAGTCATTGCAGGCAAAACCTTTCCCCTGACAAGGCGCAAGATAACAATCGATTGCTCAACGAACAAGGCCTGAAACGCAAAGCCGTTCAGATTTTAAGTGTTCCATAGAATAAATCGATTGCCGCTTCACTCATTGACTTTTTAGAAGCGGTTAGCTATTTTAGCCGCCATGGAAATTGCAAATCTCCCGGATCTATTGATTTGGTTCGTCGCTTTTCTCTTATCATTTACAACGCATGAAGCAGCCCATGCCTGGGTCGCAAAATCAGGCGGTGATTTGACTGCATATAATGGCGGACAGGTTACACTCAATCCGATTCCCCACATCAAACGCTCGCCAATTGGCATGATCGTGGTTCCACTAATCTCCTATGTTATGGCTGGCTGGATGATTGGTTGGGCCAGCGCCCCGTATGATCCTGATTGGGCAATGCGATATCCTAAACGCGCGGCGTGGATGGCCGCAGCCGGTCCGGCGGCAAATTTTGTTATCATGGCCGTGACTTTTCTACTGCTAAAAATCGGTCTGTTCAGCGGAACGTTTGAAATGCCCGGCCAGGAAGAGCTTTTTCTAAACGGCCGACTGCAATTAGCAAACGTAGCGGTGTCCGCGCACGTCGGCTGGAGTGGCGTGGCAAAGCTTCTCAGTGTTCTTTACATGCTGAATATGATATTATTGATTTTCAACCTCCTGCCCTTCCCGCCACTTGATGGAAGCACTGTAATTAACCTGTTTCTATCAGATGACGCCGGAAGACGGCTGTCAACATTTCTAAGGCAGCCGATGTATACTTTCTTAGGTATAATTATTGCTTGGCGTATCTTGAATACAATATTCCAAGACATTTTTTTGTTCTTTTATAGCTTGCTGCACCCAAACTTTTTTTAATCGAATATTGGCTAATAAAAACAGTACTTTACTGTCTCTACAAACAACAGGGCAAATCCATCCTTGAACAAAGCTTCCTGTGAGCGATAGCTTTTCCATATTTTGAGATTTTGTACTATTTTGAAACAATATAGTATCACCGGTCGCCTGAGAAAGACTACGCCACGCTTGCTATAAATAATTGAAAATTAAAATTTACTTAGATTGATTGCTCTCAATAAAGGAGGGATAATGAAAACTCGATTTTGTCATTTACTTTGCACAGCTTTTGTCTGCCTGACACTATATGGCTCGTTAAATGCCCAGATCCTTGTCACGAATAACTTTGAAAACCGAAGTGGATTAGAGACCTTCTTTATGAAGGATTTTGATATCACGCGTCCAAGCTCGGGTCCGCCGATTTTTTCGATACTGCTTACAAATCAGTATCCGGCTACCGCCAACGGTTTAGTGATGACTCTGGAAGTCAGCAGTACTATTTACGGTTTGATCGCATCTGGTACAACCGACCCATTTTCTCTACCCACAGGGCAACAGAGTGTAACCAGCAACCAAATTTTTACCAATGTCGGCGATTTCGGCCTTGCCAACTTCAATTATGAAGAGACACTGATAGATAAACTGCTGAGTGATATTCTGGCCACTGGAAAGCTGCCAACGGATATCTACACCTTCAATATTACAATAGCAGATCCCAATAATACGCCCGTCAACACGCAATTCAATATTACCGTTACAAACCCGCAAAAAGTCGATCTTGTTTATCCTGGCATGCCAGTGACAGAAAGATATAGCGATTGTCCGCCAGTTTTCACCAACTTGCCGCTTATGCAAATCGAATCTGATATGACCGTATTGCAGGTAATTGTTGCAGAAGCGAAAGAAGGCGAAGATGCTGAGAGCTCTTTAAACCAGGAGCCGCGTTTCGTTCAAAACTACTACATTAACGCTGGTCAAGCCGTTCAAATTATTCCACAATTTCCCGAACTTGAAGGAGATGTCAAAGTCCTGTCGTCGACAACATTTCAATATCCTGCCAGCGGCCACTCTCTGCCTCTGGTTCCGGGTAAAACATACGTTTGGCAAACAATTGGCTTCATCCAAAGCTCTAGCGGGCTGGCGCCTCTGGAAAGTGAAATTTATTGCTTCCATGTGCCCAAAATTGAACAAATTAACTCAAATCAATTGCCCGTTGAAATGATCTTGCGAAATTTGCTTGGCTCTGATTTTGAAAAAATTTTCGGGGAAAGCGGTGAATTGAAAAATCATGAAATGATGCGCGTAAAATATAAAGGCCGTGAAGTTACGGTGGCTGAATTGCTTGCCCTGTTGCCTGAATTAAAACAAACTTTTAACAGCTATCGCATAGAATAGGAAATGAGATTAATGAAAACTTCTTCGTCAATATTAATCGCCATTGGCTTCTCCTTGATATTTTTTCCCACCGGGAGCTTTGCTCAGAACGACAAAGATGTCGCGCTTATTTTAAAGACAGGCGGCACGGTGGGTCTCAATAAAAAAGGAATGTCAAGCTGGTCAAAAGCGAAACGAGGTCAACGACTGCACTCTAAAGATAAGGTGCGCACCGGTAAGAAGTCACTGGCGGCTTTGGTCTTTACCGACGACAAATCGTTGCTAAAAGTACGTTCGAATTCAAGTGTCACCATAAATGGTCAACGGCAGAAGAATTCAATAGCAAAACGCATCCAATTAACTTTTGGAGAACTTTGGGCCAAAGTAACCAAGCAAAATGTATCCATGCGCATCGAAACGCCATCCGGGGTTGCAACTGTAAAAGGAACAGAGTTTTATTGTTCATTCGCAGACGGGGTTTTTTTGGTTTTCTGTCGTGAGGGCTTAATAGAATTAAGCAACCAGTTCGGAACTTTGATGCTTGCCTCAAATGAAATGGCCGAACTAAAACTAGGTTCACCTCCGAAAATCATTAACACCAATCCAAACGACGTTTTTGATATGTCAGAACAAGGCGATTTACGCGAGCTTGAAATTCAGTTCGAAGATGAAAACGGCAATAAAAAATCGTTGATCATCGACTTTAATTAGGAACTTAGCTATGAATTCAAAAATATTTTGCCTTGCCGCAATGACTTTGCTATTCTTCATCTGCGACATGGCGGAGGCAATGCCGCCTCAATCCACGGCTTCATTCAAACCGGAACTGACACACGTTCCCGTCACCTCATTGCGCCAAAATGAAAAACTTGTTGTGCGCGCTCGCATCAACGGAGCCAAAGAGCAGGCTGTCTTTGTAAGGCTCTATTATAAGCCCTTCAATGGCGACTCATTTCGTTATGTGGAAATGCGACCCTCAGGCGATAGTTTTTGGGGTCAGTTAACATCGGAACGATTTAAAGGCGGCAATTTCTCCTATTTTATTCTTGCGATGCTGCCAAATAAGAAGGTTGTTACATTTCCGGGCGCGAATCCGTATGGCAATCCGATTGAAGTGCAGGTAACTGGCGGCAGCGTTCCGGCCACTGCAATCGAACCCAAACCGGCTCCGGCTCCCCCGGAGGCAATTACAAAGGGAAGCGGCGCGCCTGACTCAGGCACGCCATTGCTGCTGCTCAGTCCTGAAAAAAATGAAAAGTTCAACATTGGTCAGGAAGTTGTTGTCGCGGTTTCCTTTCTCGATTCACCTGACAAAGCGATTGACATGAATAGCATTACACTTTTCATTGACAATGTGAATGTAACCATAAACACTGAAATTACTGAAAACATTTTGACTTACACGAGCGCCACTATTACGCCGGGCGCGCATACAGCTCTTGTTCAGGGATATTACAAATCCGGGATGAAATTGCCGAGTGTCAAAGCCCCTTTTATAGTCAAAAGAAAGAAGTCAAATTTTCAAGACAAACTGCCTTTCAAGGGACGATTATATGCTGAATCACGGCATGAAAGTGCCAGCGGCATCGGGTATCATGACAGCAATATGGGCGGCTATTTGTCGGGCAAACAAGGCATATTAAAATACAATGCGAGGCTTTATCTTACATCAAGCGAAGATCCTAAATATCAGACTCGAAACCGCTATTCACTGAATCTCGACACACGTTTTGCAGGGCTTTCTATAGGAGATGTCTATCCGAGGCTTAACGATTTGATGCTATGGGGAAAACGAGTGCGCGGCATACATGGGCGTTTGCGCTTCGGCATATTCAATGTCGATTTGGTCACCGGACAAACCGCGCGAAAAATTAAACCGGGCTTTGTGACCCGGGATACTGTTGCTGTTGATTCGCTTGTGCGACGAGGAAGTTTTAGTCAAAACCTGTTTGGCCTCCGGGCCAGTTTTGGCAGCGGCAAGAATTTTCAACTCGGCTTCGATTATCTGAAAGTAAAAGATAAAGCCACTGACATTCAACAAGGCCAACATGTGCGGACTCCCAGAGACAATGTTGTTATTGGCTCAGATCTGCTGATCGGTTTTTTTAAGCGACGAGTAGAATTTCGCGCTGGCGTGGCTTTTAGTTTGGTAACCGATGATATTTATGGCGGCCCGATCCAAAAGGACACTTTAGATAAGTATTATCCGGAATTGGACATCCCGGTAGATCCGAGTGATTACAAAAACATCTTGATCGTCAACCTCAGCACGCGCCCGCTTGACGATCCGCGCAAAGGCAAGTCGCTTGCCATGACCTCAAGTTTTCGGTTCAATTTTTTCAACAACAACCTGGTGGCAGGTTATAAAATAATCGGCGGCGAATATCTTTCCCTTGGTAATTCTTACCTGCGCAATAACATCCGTGGCTTTTTTATTCAGGATCGTATAAAACTTTGGCAAAACAAGCTTTACCTGAATTTGGGTTTTGACAATTATGATGACAATTTTCGTTCGGATGACCTGAATAGCCCCACCGGTTTACAAACAATTAACACAGGTTTCTCAATCTATCCGGGACAAGGATGGCCAACGTTTAATGTCAACATGCGCAATTATAGTCGGAAAAAAGATATAGACTTTCTGATTAACGGCGCCGACACCACTTTTGTTGGTGAACAAAACGACACTCGCGACCTCACTCTTCAGGTCAACTATAACACGCAAATAATGAACCTGAAACATGCAATATCTTTTAGTTTTATCAATTCTGCGCGGAATGATCAATTTCTGCCGTCAGCCGAGAGCGCGTCCAATATTCAGATGATCAATATCCGAACCAATTATCAAATTCCATTGGTTACGACGATCAACTTTGCCAGAAATGACAATAATTTTGCCAACGGTCTGAATACTTTTAAATTTAACATGATCGGCTTAAAGGGCGAGTACCCATTTTTCAACAATCGGCTCACTGCGCATGCAGCGCTCAATTTCACCAGCGCGTCTGGCGGAACCGGAGCAAACGCCATTGGCGGCGCAGTGACTGACTACAAAAGAACAGCCTTCAACACCGGCGCGCGTTTTGATATTACGCCGCAGCAGTTGCTCGGTCTGGAAGCGGGCTTAATCAGTTTTCAGGACAATGGGTTCACCAGAGACGCAGCCACCGTTAGCAACCGAAACCCATCTTTTACAGACAGCGTTATTCGCTTCTATTACGAACAACGTTTTTAGAAAGCTGTTTTCTTTCCGATAATAAAAATGAATGGAGAAGTCATGCAACGATCAATCATTACACTTATTTCTTTTCTATGTTTGGATTCAAATTGTTCAGGGACAAGATAATGAAGCAGAAGCCCGACACTGGAGGGGAATTAAAGCGCAATTGACGCTCAAAAACAATCAGGTTCTAAAGGGTGCAATCGTTCAAATTGACAAAAAGGGTGTAATGTTTGACCCCGAACGACAAAGCCCGTTCTACGACCCAAAAGCGGAATTCTTCCCTTTCAATGAAGTGAAAGAAATCCTGACAGAAAATGGAGAGACGCTTTACGGTCAAACTATTCGAAATAAAAAGAACCAAAGCAAGCCTGATAGCAAGCTCGACTATGCGAAAAACGCGACAACGATTGGAATTCTTCAGGGGGGAAGCTTAATTGGTTTTGATCATGAAATTCGCCTGAATCCGAACTTCGGGTTACAATTTGGCGCAGGTCTTTTGGGCTTTGCCGGGGCGGTTAACTTTCATTTTCAAAAGACAACAAACAGCAATTTTCTTTCGCTGGCCTATAAAAATTTTGGTCTCGGTTATGTCAGCTTCCTGGGTCCGGAATTCGGTTTTCGATGGTTTCCGAATGAAAGTTGGGGCGTTAGCTTTCAATTAGGTTTCGGCTTTTTTCTTACTAGAAGCGATGAATTCAGGCAGTTCTGGCGTGATAAATTTAATGATGAAAAGGCTCCAGGTGTTTTAACGTACTCATTAGGCATTGTTTTTTAGCGGCTGTCTTGTTTATGCTTGCAAACGTTTGCCTCAGACAGAAAAGCGCAAACTTTCCTGACGAGTCGAACGATATTTTAATTCAAAAAATGGCAGTGGCTTTTTTCCATCTGCCTTTTTATTTTGGCGGCAATGAAAACCTATTTTAAAAAACTCAATAAGTTATGGCGCAATAAGTGGTTATTCGGCAGTGTGATCGCCATCACATCTGTCTTTTTCGGACTTCTTTTCGGCGCGCTCTATGACAACCTCGAGTTAAAATCTTATGATATCCGTTTTGCAATTCGGGGCCCGCAGAAAGCAATTCAAGACAGCATTGTTATTGTCGCTATTGATGAGCAAAGCATTGTCTCGCTAAAAACCTGGCCATTCCCCAGATCTTACTTCGCGCATGTTGTCCGCAACCTTCATAAAGCTGGTGCCCGGCTAATTGTGATCGACGTAGAATTTGCAGAGCTCTCCAGCAAAGAGGGTCGCGATGATTTATGGTTGGCTGGCGCAATAAAACGAGCGGGCAATGTGATATTGTCCGGGGAGTTTGTCGCAAAAATGGATGAAAGGCGCGGCATTTTAAACACCTATGTCACACCGCCGCATGAGTCTTTTTTACGCACTGGCGCGCAATGGGGCATTATCAACTCCGATGAAGATTATGATGGTTTTACCAGACGTTACACGCTTTTTCAAGTGCATAATCGCAAAGCCTATTTGCCGCTCAGCATGAAAGCCTATCTCCATTTAAAAAATAAATCGGATCAACCGCGCCTCCAGTTCAATGACGAGCGCTATTTTTCTGCCGAAGATTTAAGAATCCCCAAAATCTACGACAACTCAATGTTGATCAATTTTCGCGGCCCGGAAAAGACGTTTCCAACCTACTCTTTTGAGGAAGCGCTGGACGACAGCGTATTCAAGCTGCCCGATGAAGAAGACAGCGATTCATTTGAACAACATCGCATAGCGGGCACCTTCAAGAATAAGATAGTTTTTATTGGCGCTTCAGCCGAGGTCTTGAACGACAACAAACTTACACCCTTCTTTAAATTTAAAGGCAGTCGCAAAACCCCCGGAGTTGAAGTGCATGCAAATGCATTGAGCAATTTTCTGAGAAAGGATTTTATCCACCGCCAGGGTTTTCTTTCTTCATTTTTGGTTGTTTTGCTGCTTTCAGCAAGCGTCCTTTTATTAACAAAAACATTGAAGCCAATGCGCGGCCTGGTTGCGGTGGCAAGCTTGATCTTATTTTATCTTGTTGTCTCCGTCTACTTTTTCATCAACCACCTGCTTTGGGTCGATATTATCGCCCCCTTTTTCACCATAGCATTTTGTTTTATCGGCAATATTGTTCATCAGGCATTGACTGAGCAACGTGAACGCATTCGGATAAAAAAGTCGTGGGAACAGTATATGTCGAAAGACATAATCGACACCATGCTTGCGTCAGGCGAGCTGCCCAAGTTTGGCGGTGAGCGACGGGAAATGACTGTCTTGTTTTCTGATATCCGCGGCTTCACCTCATTCTCGGAAAACCACAGCTCAAACCAGGTGGTGAGAACACTGCGTGAATATCTCACTGAAATGGTTGACGTTATTCAAAAAAACGCCGGCACACTCGACAAATTTGTCGGAGACGAAATAATGGCGTTGTACGGGGCGCCCTATTATTACGAGGATCACGCCCAAAAAGCATGTTTCACGGCTTTGGAAATGATTAGGCGGTTGCGCGCTTTACAAAAAAAATGGTCCTCTTTAAACAAAGAGTGGTTTGAAATTGGTATTGGTATAAATTCTGGCAAAGTCATTCTCGGCAACCTCGGTTCGTCGCAGCATTTTGATTATACCATTATCGGAGATGACGTCAACCTTGGCGCCCGCCTTGAAGGCGCCAATAAACAGTATGGCACCACCATCATTCTCAGCGAGGCTACCAAGGAATTAGTTGGTGATATTGCAAAGGTGCGGGAGTTGGATGTGGTGCGGGTAAAGGGGAAAAAGCGGCCTGTAAAAATTTATGAGCTGCGTGATATGGAGGAGCTGCCCTCCATCGAACAAGATCTTATAATCGACATTTATTCCGAAGGCCTTGACCTGTACAAAAAACAACAATTTTACCAGGCGACCAAAGAATTTAAACGCGTTCTGCGCTACTTTCCAACTGACGGTCCGACCCGGGTTTATATTAAACGATGTCTCGACTTTATCGAAAGCCCACCGCCCGATGAATGGGATGGGGTCTATGATTTCACCACAAAATAAAAATCAGTTCGTTCTGATTTTGATAAATTAAAAAGTACCCACTTTAGCCTGCTTTGATAACGTAAAAGGGAGCCACCCTAAACCAGCCAGCGTATTATTTATTTTAAATCGAATAATACGAGGTTGAAAGGATGCTAAAGATGAGTCAGTACGAATTAATCAAGACAGCACATCGAGTTTATGAAAAGTCTATTCGCCAGATAGCGAAAGAATTTGGACACTCTCGAAAAACAGTTCGCAAAGCTCTTCGTGATGTGAGTCCGGCGTATCAGCGGAAGGCGCCTCCTGTAAGTCCTGTGATGGATTGTTATCGGGCGACCATATTATCGTGGTTACGGTCAGATTTGGAAGTTCCTCGGAATCAGCGTCACACGGCTCGCCGGATTTATAGCCGCCTGGTGGAAGAATATGATTTTCGGGGAGCAGAATCGACGGTTCGTCGTTACGTTCGGCTCTTGAAGATAGACGAGGGCTTATATAAGCGTGAAGCGTTTATTCCGTTAGAGCCTGAGATGGGCAAGGAGGCCGAAGTTGACTGGGGCCGAGCGGTTGTGGTAGTGGCTGGCAAGAAACAGACTGTTGAGTTGTTTTGTATGCGTTCGAAGTACAGTGGCAAAGATTTTGTTCGGGCATATCCTCATGCGCGCCAGGAAGCGTTTTTTGATGGCCATATCTATGGTTTTCATTACTTTGGCGGTGTTTTCCCGCGGTTAGTGTATGATAATTTGTCTTCAGCGATCCTGCATGTGCTAAGAGGTAAAAAACGAATCGAGCAACAGAACTTTGTTACTTTTCGCAGTTATTACACCTTTGAGGCTTGCTTTTGTAATCCTGGCAAGGGTCACGAGAAAGGCGGCGTAGAGGGTTTGGTAGGTTACGCCCGGCGCAACTATATGGTTCCTTTGCCGGAGGTCGAGAGTTTTGCAGAACTCAACGAACGTTTGCTGAAGAGTTGCCTGGCTCATGGAGGTCGCCAAACTTCCGGAAAACCTGCGACCATCAACGAGTTATTTGAGGCCGAACAATCTTTGCTATTGTCCCTGCCCGCCGCAGATTATCCGGTCAAACAAATCTTCTCTGCGAAAGTAGACCACTATAGTACTGTCAGGGTAGACTTGAATCGCTATTCGGTACCAACCTACTATGCCGGCTTAAAGGTCAATGTGGAACTGTGTGTGGAAAGAGTTGTGATTTTCTATAACCGGGATAAGATTGCTGAACATCAGCGTACCTTTGGCAAGGACAAATGGCAGTTGAACCCCTTTCACTATCTGCAGCTATTAGAAAAGAAGCCCATGGCCTTTGATTCCGCTCGTCCGATTCGGCAATGGCGAGCGTCGTGGCCGGCCTCATACGAGCGTTTATTAAAGCATTTTCGCCACAAAAATGGCCAGAGTCGCGGCGCCAAGGCATTTCTGAAAGTGTTGTTGCTGCTAAAGCGGTATCCGAAAACCCTGGTTGAGCGCGCCATCGAAAAGACATTGGAATTGCAGTTGTCTGACGCCTCCGCCCTGGAGCTTCTGATAGAACATTGGCAAACGCCTGCCAAACGGCTTGACCCTCTCAAGATGAGTGAATTTCCGGAGTTAGTCGGCTACCAGGTCGAAGCGCCGGATCTGGAGAGCTACGGCGCCTTGTTGAAGGGAGAACGCTGATGAGTGATTACACAGGTGAGATGGTACTGAAAGAAAATCTTAAATTGTTACGTCTGCCCACTATTCTGCGGGAATGCGACGCCTGTAACAGAGCTGCGATTGAGAGCGCCAGTGGTTATGTTGACTTTTTGAGTACATTGACGACGCTGGAAGTTCAAGAACGAGCTGCCAAACGGGTCAAACGCCGAATATCTGAGGCACAATTCCCAGCCCTGAAAACCCTGGAAACCTTTGAACTCCCCAAGGCGCTGGGCTTAAGCAGTCACCTGGTTCGGGAACTGTCAGATGGTAAATTCATCACTCAGGCCGAAAATTTGATACTCTTGGGCAAAAGCGGAACAGGCAAGACTCATTTTGCGATTGCCCTGGCCATTGAGGCCTGCCGAAATAACTTTAAAGTGCGCTTCTCAACGGTATGCAAACTGGTAACCGAGTTGCTGGAGGCCCGGCAAGAGTATCGCTTGAAACAGCTTATGGAACGTCTGAAACGGTATGAGTTGTTAGTGTTGGATGAATTGGGATATGTTCCCTTCACCAGGCCCGGAGCAGAATTGCTGTTTCAGATATTGGCTGAACGTCACGAACAGAAAGCTACTATCATTACGACCAATCTACCTTTTCCGAAATGGACCGAGGTCTTTGGCGATGTAACACTTACCGGAGCGCTGCTGGATAGAATCACCCATCACTGTCATATTATAGAGTT
>Ga0316192_10000880_pt1 | contig 22042 bp, 18 predicted proteins | sample MerIslwburrow_MG_FD_204931 | JGI IMG/M metagenome (GOLD analysis project Ga0316192, IMG submission 204931) | Coastal sediment microbial communities from Maine, United States - Merrow Island worm burrow | ecosystem: Environmental > Aquatic > Marine > Coastal > Sediment | place: USA: Maine...
CCCAACAACAACGGGCCAGATACTGGCGATCAGTGACAAACTGGACACGCTTGTGGGCATATTTGCAATAGGACAGAAACCGACTGGCGAAAAAGATCCCTATGCATTACGGCGAGCATCGCTCGGAATATTGCGCACCATCATTGAACGCGAGCTTGATCTTGATCTTCAACAACTGATCGGCACATCCGCTGAACTGTTCACTGACAAGGTTGATGCGGCCGCTTCAAAAGATGAAGTGTTTGAATTCATGCTGGAACGCTTACGTGCTTATTATCATGACCGTGAAGTTCCCGTCGATGTTTTCGATGCCGTATCGGCATTGAAGCCATCTCGACCACTGGATTTTGATAAACGCATCAGTGCGGTGATGGCGTTTCGTGCATTACCTGAAGCAGAAAGCCTGTCTGCTGCAAACAAGCGCGTAGGAAACATTCTTAAAAAAGCCGAGTCGGGAGATGCTTCGGTTGTGAATGCGGGTTTGTTTGAATTGCAACAGGAAGAAACACTATACAATGAGCTGGAGACATTGAAAAGTAAAACCGAACCGATGTTTGACTCGGGCGATTATGAAACAGCTTTGCGCGACCTGTCTGCTTTGCGAAAACCCGTTGATGATTTTTTTGACCATGTGATGGTCATGACCGATAACATGGACGTGCGTAACAATCGTATCGCATTGTTGAACAAGATGAGCGCATTATTCATGCGTGCCGCTGATCTGTCACGTCTGCATCAAAGCTGATAATGAAGCTGATAATTCTCGATAGAGATGGCGTCATCAACGAGGATTCGGATGACTACATCAAAAGCCCTGATGAATGGATTCCTATACCGGGTAGCCTCGATGCGGTTGCCCGGCTTAACCATGCAGGTTATTTAGTAGCCATAGCTTCAAATCAGTCTGGCATAGCCAGGGGGTATTTCAGCCTGGAAACACTTGCGGCGATGAGCGTAAAAATGAATGACATGCTGGCGCCGTTGGGCGGCAGAATAGATGCCATGTTTTTCTGCCCGCATGGACCCAACGATGGCTGTGACTGCCGAAAACCCAGTCCAGGCATGTTGATCGAGATTGGCAATCGATTTCAGACCAGCCTGGAAAATGTTCTATTCGTTGGCGATAACATCAACGATGTAAAGGCTGCCCAGGTGGCAGGTGCGAAGCCGGTACTTGTTAAGACAGGCAAAGGCGAGCAAACAGCCAGCTTGATCGCTGAAAATAATATAATGGACGTGCCTGTTTATGATGATCTGGCTGACGTTGTTAATTCGATTCTTGAAGGCTAATTCATGTCGACTGGAAAAACACCTTCAAATGCCGGGTTGTATATACGTTCCAGCATCTACTGGTTTCTTATGGTGTTGACGGGGGCCGTAATTGGCCTGCTCACTGTGTTCACGTTTCCTTTTCCCGTTGATACTCGTTACAGGTTCGCGCGCTCATGGGCGTTGTTAAATCTCTGGCTGCTTAAACACATTTGCAAATTAAGTCACACCGTCGAAGGTGCGGAAAACATACCGAATGAAGGCGTGGTGGTGCTATGCAAGCATCAGTCGACCTGGGATACGATGATACTGCAGGTAATTTTGCCGCAGGTGCGCTGGGTGCTGAAACGTGAATTGCTGCGCGTACCGTTTTTTGGCTGGGGCCTTGCAATGATGAAACCCATCGCAATTGATCGCTCCGCCGGACACAGGGCCGTGGCGCAACTGATCGAACAAGGCGGACCGATGCTGGATGCCGGCTATTGGGTGGTCGTTTTCCCCGAAGGCACCCGCACGCACCCCGGCCAGAACAAGCGTTTCAAGCAGGGCGGTTCAATTCTTGCCGTAGAAACCGGCCACCCGGTTGTGTTGATTGCCCACAATGCCGGCGAATTCTGGCCCAGGCACAGTTTTCTCAAATGGCCCGGGACCATCACGCTCAGAATCGGTCCGGTAATTGATACAAAGGGCAAGACCGCGGAGCAGGTGACCAAAATGGCGCATGACTGGATCGAGGGGCAGATGAAGGAGATCAGCGATCCCTCGCGCTGGAATCGTTGAAAAAATTTATTTACCGCAGAGATGCAGAGAAAATATTAAAAACGGTATTAGCCGCAAAAAACGCGAAAAGCGCAAACAAAAGCTCTATTGTGGTTTTTTTACCTTCGCGTGGTTTTGCGTCCTTTGCGGCTTAAAAAAATTTTCCTCTGTGTCGTCGCTCCGCTGCGCTGAGTTATATCCCAAACAGCTCTTGCGCATTCCTCGTTGTCTGTTCTGCTATTTCTTCTATCGGCTCATCCCGCAGTTCACTTAAACACTTCAGCACATTAACCAGGTATGCCGGTTCGTTGCGTTGGTTGAAATGATCTGCGTCGGGTTGGTCGGGGGCATCTGTTTCCAGCAGGATTGAGCCCAAAGGAATATCACTGGCCGTCGCGCGCAATTTTCTAGCATTATCATAGGTAATAGCTCCGCCGAAACTGATATAGAAGCCCAGGCCTATTAACTGCTTTGCCTGTTCATAACTGCCCGAGTAGCTGTGAATCATGCCTCTCAGGCCTGGATAGTTTTTTATCGAGTTAATAACATCCTCGGTTGCGCGCACAGAGTGAATTACGACAGGCTTATTAATTGCATGTGCAATATCGAGCTGAGCATTAAAGAATTTTTTTTGTAAATTTTTGTCGGCCAGGTCTTTACGATAGTCGAGGCCGCATTCACCGACTGCAACACTGTCGTTGTTATCCAGCCACTGCCGTAGTTGCAAGATATCATCATCAGTGTGTTCCCCTGAAAGGTAGGGGTGTAGTCCGTAACAGGCGTGTAACTGTGTATTATTGTCACAAATTTCACGTATAAAGTGCCAGCTATTGTGCTTTACACCGGGGATGACTATTTGTTTGATGCCTTTGCTGCGGGCGCGTTCAATAACCGCATTCCTGTCAGAATTGAAATCGTCAAAATCAAGATGACAATGGCTGTCGATGATGTCATACATGACTCGATTTTACACGTTTCCAGGCCAAATAATCCGCGTGATTCCCGCCAAAACTCCAGGCCTCGTCTATACTTGTGCCATTACTCTAAGTTTCGGGTGAGCAGCAGCTTCGCCCCAAAACATAATCAACAAACACGGGCTTAGTAATTCTAGTGGAAGCGCAAACAGAAAAAAAAGTCAGTACGCTTTACCTTAAGGAAGGTATGTACGTATCCAGTCTTGACCGGCCCTGGCTTGACACGCCTTTTCTGATGCAGGGTTTCATCATAAAAGATCCTGATGAAATCTTGTTGCTGAAGAAATACTGCGAGCATGTATTTATCGACACTGATAAAGGTGTCGATACCGATCAGTATATCCATGAGGCAAAAAAACTCAGGTCTCACCAGAGGATTGAGCAATGTGTTGTAGATAGTACCAGGCTGGTTGAGTACGTTGATACCAAAACCGCAACCGAGGAAATGCCGTTTGCCAGAATGGCGATTGATGAGGCATCAAATCGAGTCGTGTCCATGATGGAGTCTGTCAAAGCGGGCAAAGGTGTCAACTCCGAGCAGGTGAAGGGTGTTGTTGAACCGATACTGGAAAGCGTTATACGCAACCCGGAAGCGTTAATGTGGCTGACGCAGATGCGCCACAAGGATTCATATACCTATGCGCACTCTGTCGATAACTGTGCACTGGCTATTGCCTTTGGGCGGCACATGGGTCTGTACAAGGAGGACCTGAACACATTGGCCACGGGTTTGCTGTTAATGGATATCGGCAAAATGAGAGTCCCGCCCGAGGTGCTGAATAAAACCGAGCCCCTCACCGAGGATGAATTCAGGCTGGTAAGAAGCCACGTTGGTCACAGTGTTGAAATTCTGGAGAAATCAGAAGGTATTGGCATCGACATCGTCAATATTGCGCTCACACACCATGAACGTTTTGATGGCAGCGGTTATCCCAGCGGGCTGGAGGGTACGCAGACACCGGTCTATGGTCGTATGGCTGCGATTGTTGACGTCTACGACGCGTTGACAAGTGTTCGTCCGTATGGGGCCCCCGTGTCACCGTATACTGCATTACAGGAAATATATAACTGGCGTAACAAATACTTTCAGGAAGAGCTGGTCGAACAGTTCCTGCAATGTCTGGGCGTATATCCTACCGGCTCCCTGGTGGAAATGCACTCTGGCGAAGTCGCTATCGTCATGGCACAGAACAAAACGCGACGTATGAGCCCACAGATTATGCTGCTGCTGGATAAAAACAAGAAACCCTATCCTGAATACCAGATTATCAATTTGATTAACCAGCCTTCCGAGTATGATCAAAACCCTTTAACAATTTTTCGTGGAATTGATCCGGGTTCTTACGGCATTGACCCAACCGAGTTTTATCTCTAGTGCTATTGAGCTGAAGACTCACGGATATTCCATACATGTATATGCGCAAAGAATTTCTGCAGCAGATCGATAAGCTGCTTGAGCAATCAAGAAATGAAAAGGGTGTGCTCGCCTATCTTGTAATCAAGCTGAAACGTATGAAGGATGTTAATACGGCATACGGCCTGCAAACAGGTGATGACTTATTGCAGCGTATGGAGAAACGTTTAAGAACAATCATGAGACCAAATGATGTTCTGTCGCGTACCGGTGACAGCGAATTTGGCATGGTATTGCCATCATTGAACAACGTATCGCATGCCTTGCTGGCGGCAAACAAGATTGTGCATGAAGGTGAAAAGCCGCTAGAGCTTGAATCACAAATTATCGACCCCGGCCTGGTTGTCGGTGTTTCAATTGCAACTGAGCATATGAAACACGAAGGGCTTATCCAGAATTCAACCATCGCATTGATGGAAGCGGAAAAGAATAATGAAAGATACAGGTTGTATGAGCCAGAAATAGACCGCACCCTGCCACCCAAGCTGGTTCTCGAAAATGAAATGCATTATGCCTACGATCATGATGAATACAGTTTGTGTTTTCAACCCAAGATTGACATAACGAGGCAGCGTCTTGATGGCGCAGAAGCGTTGATACGCTGGCACAGTTCCAAGTATGGCCTGGTCAACACCCAGTATTTCATCGACATCCTGGAACAGAGTCCTCTGTTGATGCCGGTTACAAAATGGGTACTCAATATGTCTTTACGCAAGTGCCTGGAGTTTCAGGAGATCTTTAGTGATTTCAAGATTGCAGTTAACCTGTCGGCAGCGCTATTGACCAATAATGATATTGTCGATGTTGTTACCAGTGCGGTTAAAATCTGGAATATCGAGCCTTCCAGCCTTGTACTTGAAGTCACCGAAGGCGCCATGATGAAAAATCCGGCACTGAGTATGGACATACTGAAAAAACTGGATACATTTGGTGTCGGGATATCAATAGATGATTTTGGAACAGGCTATTCATCCCTGTCCTATTTGAAAAACCTGCCGGCCAGAGAGATCAAGATCGACCGCTCTTTCGTGATGAACATGCTGGATGATCCCAGGGATAAAAGTATTGTAAAAGCCGCAATTGACCTGGCGCATAACCTTGGCCTTCACGTAGTTGCCGAGGGTATCGAGCAACAGGGTATGCAGGACTCATTGACAGATATGGGTTGTGATTTCGGGCAGGGCTATCATATTGCCAGGCCCATGCCGGATGATGCACTTAAGCTGTGGCTAAGTGAATCGCCCTGGGTCAGGTCTAAAACCTGAATATTCGAAGGCATTAAAAAAGGCCGGTAATCACCGGCCTTTTTATACAGCATGGCTATTGTTGCTAGCGTGACTTCTTCGCTTTTTCGATCATGTCATGAATGATCGGTGTCAGGATGAGTTCCATTGCCATTCCCATTTTTCCGCCGGGTACAACTATGGTATTGCGGCGAGACATGAACGAGCTAGGGATCATGTTCAACAGATAAGGGAAGTCGGTATTGAACTTTTTAGGGTCCTTGAAGCGGATAACGATGAAGCTCTCATCCGGTGTGGGGATGTCGCGTGCAATAAACGGGTTCGAGGTGTCTACCGTTGCGATACGCTGAAAGTTGATATCGGTACGGGAGAACTGCTGTGTAATGTAATACACATAGTCGTGCATACGACGCAGGATGGTATCAACGATCACTTCTTCAGAATAACCGCGCTCGGCATTGTCGCGATGAATTTTCTGGATCCACTCCAGGTTTACACTGGGCACCACGCCGACCAGCAGGTCGACCTGTGCGGCAACATCAACCTCATCAGTAGCTACGCCGCCGTGCAGGCCTTCATAGAACATCAGGTCAGTGCTTGTAGGAATATCTTCCCAGGGTGTGAATTGACCCGGGCTCAGGCCTTCATAGGGTTCCGCCTCTTCATCACTGTGCAGGTACAGGCGTTTTTGACCGGTACCGGTTTCACCGTAAGTCTTGAAAAGTTCTTCCAGTTTGTCGAATACGTTGGCTTCAGGGCCGAAATGACTGAAGTTGTCGTTGCCTTCAGCTTCAGCCCGGGCCATGGCTTCCTTCATCGCGGCACGGTCATAACGGTGAAAGCTGTCACCTTCGATGATCACAGGTGTGATGTTTTCACGAATAAAGATCGCCTCGAAAGCATGTTTTACGGTTGAGGTACCTGCTCCAGATGAGCCGGTGACAGCAACGATTGGGTGTTTGTGAGACATAGGATTTTCCTCAAAATTCAAGCAGTTAGCAGCTTATATACCGGTTTTCGTCAGAGCGCCGCTTCAAAAGTGGCGCTATTGTAATTGTTTTCGTGTTTTTATGCAGCCTCATTCAATACCTTCGAAGCATGATGCAAGGGTGCTGTCAGTCTGAAAAAAAGAGCGCGAATACTACCATATTCACCCTGATCGGGCTTGATCTGGAGCAGGCTTTACATGTCTGAATGTGAATCAACTTTTGATTATGGTAATATTCGCGCGGTTTTTCAGGGCAGTTTCATCGCCCATACTCCAGAATAACAGGTTCGATATGTACGATTTCAAGGCATTGGTGACTAATCCGTGGCGTCTACTGCCATTTTTATCCTGGATTGGCAGATGCAAGGATCCGTCAACGCTGACGGCTGATGTTATTGCCGGCATCACCGTTGCCCTGGTGCTTGTTCCCCAATCAATGGCTTATGCGTCGCTTGCCGGTCTGCCCCCGTACTACGGCCTGTATGCTTCTTTCCTGCCCGGTATCGTTGCCGCCCTGTTTGGCTCATCGCGTCAATTAGCGACGGGCCCGGTTGCCGTGGTTTCATTAATGACCGCCGCCGCGCTGGAGCCGTTGGCACTGACACCCGATATGTATGTCGCCTATGCGATCGCGCTGGCGATGATGGTGGGTATTTTCCAGTTGATGCTGGGTGTGCTGCGGCTCGGTGTGCTGGTCGACTTCCTCTCGCATCCAGTAGTTATCGGCTTTACCAATGCCGCGGCCATCATCATCGCGACTTCACAGTTGAGCAAGATCTTCGGCGTCGTGGTTGAAAAAGGCGAACATCATTACGATACCATCTGGGAGGTCGTTGTCGCTGCGACAACCGAAACGCACATGTTGACGCTGGCTATGGGTCTGCTCGCGATCGCCATTATGGCACTGATGAAAAAATTCACCCCCAAATTGCCTAACGTGCTGATTGCGGTTGTTATCACGACCTTGCTTTCATACTTTATGGGTTACGAAACACAGGGCGGCAAAGTTGTCGGTGTAGTACCGGCGGGTGTCACCATGCCGGGTGTGCCGACAGGTTTGAGCTGGGATATTCTGGTGCAGCTGATAACAACCGCCGTGATCATTGCGATCATTGGCTTCATGGAAGCGATATCCATCGCCAAGGCGATGGCGGCACGCACGCGTCAGCGCCTGGATCCGAACCAGGAGCTCATTGGCCAGGGTCTCGGCAACATGGTTTCAGGCCTGTTCCAGGGCTATGCGGTATCCGGTTCGTTCTCGCGTTCAGCGGTCAATATCAACGCCGGTGCTATTACCGGGTTTTCTGCGGTCGTCACCGGCCTGGCTGTTGGTGCCACATTGCTGTTCCTGACACCGCTGCTTTATCACCTGCCGCAGGCAACACTGGCAGCGGTGATCATGATGGCTGTCATCAACCTGGTCAAAATTGAACCCATCATTTATGCCTGGCGGGTACAGCCGCATGACGGCATCGTTGCCATTGTCACATTCATCCTGACCCTGATTGTTGCGCCGCACCTGGAGACCGGTATCGTCACCGGTGTATTGCTGTCACTGGGTCTGTTCCTGTTCCGTACCATGCGACCGCGTATCTCGGTGCTGTCACGTGACCCGGATGGAACCTTGCGTGATGCACAAGTAAGGCAGCTGGCGACTTGCGATAATATCTCGTTAATCCGTTTCGATGGCCCGCTGTTTTTTGCCAATACCGGTTACTTTAATGACACGATTCTGGATCGGGTTGCATCAAAGCCTGACCTCAAATTCGTGATTATCGATGCAGAAGGCATCAATGAAATCGATGCGACAGGAGAAGAGATGCTGCACGAACTGGACAAGCGTCTGCAGTCCGCGGGTATCGAGCTGCTGGTTGCACGCGCCAAGAAGCAGATCATGGATATATTGCAGCGTACCGGTTTCGTTGAAACCATGGGAAAGGAGCGCTTCTTCCGCCTGCGCACGCATGCCTTCGAATATGCCTGGGAGAAGCTGGGTGATAATCATGCTGATACCTGCCCTTTGAAAGTTGCACAGCCATTGAGCGACGAAGAAGCGATGGAATTGCAAGAGGCCGAAGCTGAAGCAGCAAAATAGTGCGTAGCCGCACGTATCAAAGGGTTCGACTTAACGCAAAGGCGCGGAGGCGCAAAGGACGCTAAGGTGATACTTGTGGTTTTAGTTGCCACTTAGCTGTCTCCGCTTATAAATTGAAAATTTATGCGAACACGTGGTAACAGGTTTGCTCGCAGTCACACCAGGCATGGCAATGACTTATCCCGGTCTACATACTTTAAGCTTCAGTAATCCGAGCGTATTGGTGTTAATTTGCGGACTTTATCCCGCATAGCAACACAACCGTGCCCCCTCTGCGTTCTTTGCGCCTCCGCGTCTTTGCGTTTAAACAACACCATCCTTTCGAAATACCAGATCCCACACGCCATGACCCAGGCGTCGGCCGCGGTGTTCAAACTTTGTTGACGGGCGGCCAGTGTTTTCCGCATAGTTTCCTTTACCGGCGGTGTTGCTGAATCCTTCTGCCTGTTCCATTTCCGCAAGCATGTGCTCGGCATAGTCCTGCCAGTCAGTTGCAAGATGAAACAGTCCGCCGGGCTTGAGCTTTTGACAAACCAGTCGTATGAACCCCGCTTTAACAATACGGCGTTTATGATGTCGTTTCTTGTGCCAGGGATCGGGAAAAAATAATTGCACGCAGTCGAGGCTATGGTCGGGTATCTGCTGCTGCAGTACTTCTACTGCATCGTGGTTTATGACGCGCAAATTGGTGATGCCTGCATCACCAGCAAGGTGTAACAAATGACCAACACCGGGTCGATGTACTTCGATGCCAACATAGCCATTATTAGGATTGGACACGGCCTGCTGGAATAATGAATCGCCATTTCCAAAGCCGACTTCAAGAATTATGGGAGCAGAGCGTTTGAACAGGGTATCGAGATCAATCAGTTCCGCTTTGAAATCAATCCCGTAAACAGGCCAGAGCTTCTCCAGTGCCTGCTGTTGTCCGCGGGTTAATCGACCCTGGCGCAATACGTAGCTTTTAATCGTGCGACGCGTTACTTCCATTGCAATGGTTCCTAACCCAGCATGGTCAAGAGCAAATCAGCAATTCACTGCGGAATCTGTCGTATTCAGCAGTTTGGCTAGAAAAACAGACCGTCTACGGGCGATGATGCAGAAGCAAAGCGTTTTTTCGGCATGCGACCGGCAAGGAATGCTTCACGTCCAGCCTCGGTGGCTTTTTTCATGGCCGAGGCCATCAGCACAGGATTTTTTGCCGCGGCGATCGCGGTATTCATCAGAATGCCATCGCAGCCCAGTTCCATCGCAATCGCTGCATCAGAAGCGGTACCCACGCCGGCATCGACCAGGATCGGTACATGGGCGTTTTCGATAATGGTCAGGATGTTATAGGGATTGCGAATGCCCAGGCCTGAGCCGATAGGCGCAGCCAGCGGCATAACGGCTGCACAGCCGATATCTTCAAGCCGTTTTGCGATCAGCGGATCATCATTGGTATAGACCATGACGTCAAAACCGTCTTTGACCAGGATCTCGGCCGCCTCCAGGGTTGCTGTTACATCCGGAAACAGGGTTTTTTCATCACCCAGCACTTCCAGCTTGACCAGTTTGTGACCGTCAAGCAGCTCTCGCGCCAGCCGGCAGGTGCGTACTGCGTCTTCAACGGTATAGCAGCCGGCCGTATTCGGCAGCAGGGTGTATTTATCGACAGGTATGACATCCAGCAGGTTAGGCTCATCCGGGTTCTGTCCGATATTGGTCCGACGAATCGCAACGGTGATGATTTCCGCGCCACTGGCTTCAATCGCCAGGCGTGTTTCTTCATTGTCCTTATATTTGCCGGTTCCGACCAGCAGGCGAGACTGGTAGCTCGTGCCGGCGATGATCAGCGGGTTGTCGGTTTGAAAAGGAACGGATTCTGCAGCTGTAGCCATAATGTATTTACGTGTTAGGTATTGATATTAAACAGGTTTCTGGCGGATCACATCAACCGCCGCCAATAGCGTTAACGATTTCTATGGTGTCATTGTCACTGAGTTTGAAGCTGTCGTAATCACTGCGTGGCACGATGTCGCGATTGACCTCTACGGCAATGCGTTTGCCATCCAGTCCCAGCATGACCAGTAATTGTCCCAGGCTCGCATCTGATTGCAGTGATTGGCTTTCGCCGTTGACGATAATGTTCATAGGTGGGTAATTTTACACGATCTGACGCTAAATGCGGTGCAGAACAGAGGCGTGCGGGGTCCTGCTGCTGCCGACAAAGTGTCCATTGTTAAGGATGATATGACAGGAATTATCCTGTCTATGTGCTATAAATTATTCAATTGAACATAAATTTTGATTCTTATTAATAACTTACAGAATTCAAGGTGTCTTTGGGGCAATGAGCTTACTCCGCGTTTTCATCTGCCTGGCCATACTGATTACAGGCAGCCAGGTAACCGCTAAAAGTCCGAATCCATTTGATAAAGCTATCATGGTTACTGCCGGCCATGATGTCACGTGGCAGTTTGGCGAGCAGACGGCGACCAAATCGGTGAAAGGTGCTGACGACACCTGGTACCACCTGTTTTATGACGGCTTGAGTTTACGCCTGCGACTGACCGGCTCAAGGCAAGACTCGCAGTATGCTGCGAGACAGTTTGAAGCTTTTGAAGTTTTTGATGTGAAGATCGACGGTAAACGCCTGGATGTTTTTCAATGGTGTCTGAACAACCAGGAAAAGCACAACCGTTTCCTGCAACAGGGGTTGTCAGTCAAGAAGGGGGTGTGTCAGAACCTGGGTGAACAGGGTTCTTTTGTAATGCGCCTGACAAAAGAAACCATTGATGCGCTGGACGAAGGTAATACGATCGAATATGAGCTCAAACCATTTCGAACCAGGGTCCTGGTCAAATTCAGCATCGATGACTTTGATAAGGTCAATAACGAATTCAAAAAGCAGTATGAAGCAAAACTTGCGGCAAGTCGGCCTAAAGTGGAGCCGACACCGATAGCGCCTGTTGCAACTGCGGCTGCGCCAAAACCAAAATCAAAATGCAAGATCGGCCCGCCCAAGGGATTTTCTGAAGTTAAAACCATAAGCTACGATTGTGATGACGAAGCAGCAAAGGCCAGTGCCAGGTCATCAGTCGATTCAGAGGTAAATAAAATACGTGAGCAGCGTAACAAGGCTGATGCTGAAGCAGAGCGTAAACGCAAACAGGCAGAAGCAGCTCGCCTGGCTAAGGAAGAGGCATTAAGAAAGGAGCAGGAAGCTTTGGCAGCTAGCGCTGCAACACAGGTGGAGTTGTCGACCGATATCGCGACAAAGATGATTGCAGTATGCGAGAAAAACTGGGCAGAAGGAGAGCATCGCTGCTATTGTGAAAAATATATCAAATATGCTCCCGCAAACATCAAGGCAGATTCCAGCTGCAAGTAAAATAATCAATGAAGCGTGATCTCACCCGGTTTTGTTTGTGTTGGTATGGACGGGGTTGCGGCATCTGTTATACGTTTTTCTATATACGAATAAAACGGATTGGATCTCAGTCTTAACAGTTTGCCAGCCGGTATGGTTAGCACCCCCTGTTCTCCTCTAACACTCAGGTTGCCCAGAGTGAGCACGTCATTTCCATTGTTGTCCTTTAGATCATAGCCATAGACAGGGTCATCTGAAGGAAAGGGTAATGATGTGTGGGACAGTGAGTAAATATCTTCTGGCCAGGCAAGTGCAAGCGCGCGTTCAGAAACCTTTTCAGACGAAACCGGCCATGAGACCTCGGTTACTGCCAGTGTTGAATCATTATGATTGGTTATCAGGGTCATACGAAAATCGCTCATTGACTGCTTGCTTAATGCCTCGATTACTTCATCAGGCTTGTACACCATTAGCGCCTTGTAATAACTCATCTGGTTTACATCAAAAAGTACCAGTTCCGATTGCTTATTGTTAATTGCAGCATATAGCTTGTCGACGAGATCCATTGTGTTGACAGTGGCATCGACCAGCGACTGGAAACTGATGATGCGGGGAAGTTGCCCGAGCTTGCCAGCTTTTTTCAATCTATCAATATCTGCATAGGTCTGGCTGATTAGAAGCGATATCTGCCTGCCCGCATTTTTCGGGAAAGAATTATATTTATAGGGATCATATTCGGGCTGAATATCCAGCCATCTGGCCTTTTGAAACAGCTCGAGGTGGCTGAGTATTCTTTGCAGATTCGCGAACCTGGCTAGCGGGCTGACGCCAAGCGCAGGCGATAACAGGAATAACTGGTCTGGCGTTTTTCTTCCCTGGGTAATAGCGTCGAGTGACATTTTTACACCCAGCGCCGCTCCGGCTGAGTAGCCGACATAATAGTAGGGCAATCCGGCATGCTGTTGTCGAATATGGTTATCAGCAACTCGAACCGCGGCAAGCCAGTCCTGCCAGACAACATCGTCAAGACTGGAGGGTAAGGTGCCATGGCCCGGCAGTCGCAGACCATAAACAATCACATCATTTTTATTTAAAGCCTGCGCGATGCTTTTGAGAGAATAGGGTGAATCTGACAGGCCGTGAACAACAAGCGCAACACCTGCGGGTCTGGCGGCATCAAGCTTGTAACTTCTGTTCCAGTTGTGTGCCAGTCTGCGCTCGAACCTGTTGCCGCCATCAATATAGCGTGAGCCTGCGAGTTGTATCGATGGCTCGATGATGTCCTGTTTATAGGTGTCCAGTTCATCGAATAACTTCTGTTCCTGGTCGAGATGCCGGTTCCAGTCAAAAGCCTGTTCCATGCCGGCCTTGAATTCATGCGTTAGTTTGATGGTATGCCAGGGCTTGAGGTCAGGAAGCTTCAGGCTGAATACAAGATCGCCAAGTATAAATACTGTAAGGCCGCCGACGACAAAAATCAGGGCGTATGTAACAGCCCGGTATAATAATTTAAGCATGTGTGTTCAGGTTCAGCTGCTTACCGGCGAGGTTGAGCCTTCAAAGTATGTCGTCCTGGTCGGTACCACCAGGCGGGTTCCGGATGACTCAATAATGTTTGTAATACTCAGGTTGATGTCTTCGCGGTATTCCAGGTATTCGATAAAATCGACCGTTTTGATGTAAACGTAGAGCTCGATCTCCTGCGCATATTCACCAAACTCGAGAAAGCGTACACGCGATGTCTCTTCGTCGATCATCTCGTGATTGTTTATCAGTTTACGAATTCCTTCGAGTACAGCCTGCATTTGTTTTGCAGATGTCTGTAAAGAGAGCCTTAATCGTGTGCGATAAAGAATTTTGTCGCGTTGGGTCAGGTTTTCAATGATTTCAGCTGAAAACCTGGAATTGGGAATATGAACCAGGCTGCGTTCCAGTGTGCGCAGTTGAGTTGCGCGCAGCCCGATTTCCTCGACCACGCCCAGCTGATCGCCAAATTTACAGAAATCGCCGACATGCACCGGCTGTGATGAGTAGATCATGATCGAGCCGATCAGGTTTTCAATGGTACGCTGTGCAGCAAAAGCAATCGCAATACCGCCGACACCCAGGCCGGCCAATAATGTGGTGACCTCGTAACCGATATTATCCAGCCAGGAAACAATACCGATGAAAATCAGCGTGAGCTTGATTGCAGTCGATGCAGGCCTGAGTAACACAACGGCACCGATATTCCCCCGCTTTTTCATGCGTTCGGCAAGGCGGTACATGATCAGATCGACAAAGCCTAGCAGTACCCAGATGACTGCAACGAGCAGGAAAGTACGGGCCTCAAACACCGCTCTTGCTACGAGACTGGGCGCAATAAGGTCGAAAGTTGAGCGAAAGAACAGCACCGTAATCAGAATTCGTAACGGGCCATTGATAAATCTTTCTGCGCGTTCGAGTCGTTGTTTGGTTTGCAAGGTTATCAGTTTGAACAATAACCAGGTAATTGCATAAGCTAATAAATAACCTGCCAGAAGCAGTACCAGCATCATTCCCCACTGCCATAACTCAAAGCCCATGACTTTAAAATGCGGGAATATTAGCGACAGCCTGTCGCCTATCACCCCGTAACCGAGTTCTTCATTGAGCGCGGGAATTCTGGCTACAGTGGCATTTGACAGCTTCCAGATGAATATGCCATCACTGCGAGGTACTTTTTGCATCAGGATATCGACCAGGCCTTCGCTGGTCTTGATAGTGGTAAGTCGGTCGCGGTAGCTGGGCAGGCCATCATCAAGATGCCCTTCCGGGTCATTACTGATGGCTTCGTAATCGACAACCATACTTCTGTCAGCGACAATCAACAGCTTGCGTGCAAGATCGGGGCCGCTTTCTTTGTTTAGCGTAAATGGCAGGTTGCGCAGATCCAGGTAGTGCACTGCAGTTTCAAAGTCGTATGCAGACAGTGCGCTGGCAAGGCCCATGGTGCTGGATCTTGGTGTGGTGCGGCCGTACTCATCGAGTGGCCCCTTCAATGGCTTGGAATCAGTTTTTTCTGTAATTTTTTCAACATCGCTCTTATCCACAATCTCTTTCAGGGTAGGAGTTTCATCTACCGCGTGCAGTGGTGATGGCAGCACGAGTAACAGTGCGAACAGAAAGCTAAGCATTTGAGTTGGGAGTATGTTCATGGGCATATCGACTGTTTCGACTCAGGAAGTAATAATGTGAGATTATGTTACGTTTAGTGTGTTGTATAGTGTCAATTTTACTGGAGCGGCATCCATGCAATCGGTTCCATGCATTTATGACGGGGAAAGTTCTTGCCTGAAGTGATAATTATCGGCGGCGGTATCATCGGCATGCTCACAGCACGTGAGCTGCATAATGCGGGAGTCGACGTGTTCGTTATCGAACGTGGCCCGCTGGGGGGTGAATCATCCTGGGCAGGTGGTGGCATCATTTCACCATTGTACCCCTGGCGCTACAGCAAGTCCGTCAACCAGCTGGCAGAAATCAGTAAAACAATCTATCCCGGGCTGGCACAGCAGTTACAGGATGAGAGCGGTATTGACTGTGAATTGATTACCAGCGGTTTGCTGTTTACCAGCCTGGAAGAACAACAACAGGCGCAAAGCTGGGCCAGGGAGTGGTCAGTTGAAATACAGACGATCGCCGGGGCGCAGAAGATCCACGAGATAGAACCCCAGGTCAGCACGGCAATTGATTGCGGCTTGTGGCTGCCGGATATCATGCAGATCAGAAACCCGAAGCTGGTCAAGGCAATGAAGGGCAGTTTTGACACTCTTGGCATCAAATACCTTGAACACACGCCCGTGGACGAGCTGATAATTGAAGCGGGTGTTATCAAGGGTGTAGCTACCGCCACCGACACATTCACGGCGGACAAAGTGATCATCGCCAGCGGTGCCTGGAGTTCAGGCTTTATCAAGGGCGAGAGGAATGTTGCGGTTGAGCCGGTTAAAGGCCAGATGATCATGTTCAGAGGCGAGCCGGGCCTGATCAGGCGCATGGTGCTGTCCTCCGGCCATTACATCATTCCCAGGAAAGATGGTCGTGTGCTTGCCGGCAGCACCCTGGAGCGCACCGGCTTTGACAAAACCGTCACCGATGTGGCCACGGTTGAACTGAGGCGCGCTGCGGTAGCAATAATCCCGGCTCTTGGCGACATGGAGATAGAGCGCCAGTGGGCTGGGCTGAGGCCGGGTACCGAGCAGGGCATACCCTATATCTGCATGCACCCTGATATCGAGGGCCTCTATATCAATGCCGGGCACTATCGCAACGGTGTCGTACTGGGTGCGGCCTCTGTCAGGCTGATGGTTGAAATAGTGCAGGGAACCAAACCTTCGATAGACCCCGCACCTTATGCTTTAGATGCTGAGCACTGAATTGTTATTCAGCTTTTTACAACGGAAGTGCTGGTGTGCTTGATATCTGTTGTTTTTGTGCCAGGTTTGTACTTCAGCGAAGGATAATGAATGGGAACATTCCACTCTCTCTTTCCGAGCTCCATTATTAATACTGGTTGACCCGGCAATATGGATAATCAGTATGTTGAACGTGTGCAAATAACCGTAGCAAGCACTCTCTCGAAGACAAAAAAATTACCCTGTTGGAGATGTCAAATAGCCAACAAAAATGTCATATATTCAACGCACAAGCATTTGATATTTATATTTATACCGTCAATCTGAAAATACAGATTGGTTTAATGTAAGTGCTTGATTTCTGACCAAATCTACCAGGTTCTTACTATACTTATCTAATAAAACTAACCTGGCCTTTTATAACATGTCTATTCGTGCATCAAGGTTTTCTCTTGCTTTAGTATTGTCGATAATAGCCGGTAACTCTGCAGCTCTCGACGATACGACTAAAGCTATTTTGAGTGAAGGCGGCGATATAACAGAATTATCAATCGAGCAATTACTGGATATCGAAGTATTCACATCCTCCAGGTTTCCTCAAAAAGCGAGTGAAGCCCCGTCAAGAGTCACTGTGGTCGACTCTGAAGCAATAAGGAAATATGGTTACAGGACATTGAGAGACATCCTCAACAGTATCCCGGGCTTATATTCAACTTATGACCGTAATTACACTTATCTGGGTGCGCGCGGCTTCGGTATCCCAGGTGATTACAACACCCGATTCCTGATGTTGCTCGATGGTAAAAGGGTCAATGATAATGTTTACGACAGTTTCGGTATTGATTATGACGGCATCGTCAATGTCGACCTCATCCAGCGCGTAGAATTTTCGGCCGGTCCCGGCTCTGCTGTTTATGGCGCAAATGCCTTTTTCGGTGTTATCAATGTGATCACCAAGAGCGGCGACGATGTCGATGGTATCCAGGTTTCCGCAGATTATGGCAGCGAGAACAGCAGAAGAGCACGTGTCACTGCCGGTAATACCTTCGGAAACGGTATCGATGCAATGATATCGGCCTCGGCCTTCAAGAGCGATGGTGCCGATATTTATTTTGCCGAATTTGATGATCCGTCAACCAATAATGGCGTCGCACAAGGGCTTGATTATCATGAAGCCCAGGACGTTTTGGTTAAATTAAAATACGAAGACTGGGGATTGTCCGTAGCCTATAACGAGCGTACAAAAGGCATACCCACTGCTTCTTATGAGCAGGAATTTAATACAGCTCCGAGTGAAACCATAGACACTGTCGCGCTGGCAACACTCAGCTATGAGCCTGTAATAAACAAACACTCACAGATTTTCAGCAGCCTGTTGTTCGGGCAATATGTCTATGAAGGTGAATTCTCATATGACAATCCGCCGCTAACCGTCAACAGGGATGAGACTCGGGGTGACTGGATTAATGCTGAAGTAAGGTACCTGACGACTCGGTTTGACCGGCAAAAAATTACTGTCGGCGCTGAATATCAGAAAAATGGCAAACAGGACCAGGCAAACTTTGACGTAGACCCTTATGCCAGTTATCTGGATGACTCACGCAGCAGTAAATCGTTTGGCCTGTATATCCAGGATGAAATTCGATTATCCGAGCAGCTTATCTTCAACGCCGGTGTGCGTTATGACAACAACAGTATTGATGCAGGCAGTAACAACCAGACAAAAAATAGCATCGTCAATCCGCGACTGGCACTGATCTATTCATTACAACCTGAAACTACCCTGAAACTGATCTATGGAACGGCTTACAGGAATCCTAACGCTTATGAGCTGTATTACGGCGAAACACTTGATTACTTGCCCAGCACGGACCTGCAGCCGGAAGAGATCGAAACCTATGAACTTGATGTAGAGCACTTCTTCAATAATAACTTCAGGCTAACAGCTGCGGTTTTTTCCAATAACACAACAAACCTTATCGGTATAAACAGCGACCCTGCCACGGGCGATTTGTTTTTTGACAACCTCGGTGAAGTGCAGGCGCTGGGTGCAGAAATAGAAGCCGAATTCGTCGGTGAGAACGATTTAAGGCTGAGGACCAGTTATAGCTATGTCAATACCGAGGACAAAGACACCGGAAAAGAAATGATCAATTCACCCAATAGCATGGTGAAATTAAATGTGTCCGCACCCGTCATTAATAAAAAAGCAGACGCCGGCCTCGAGTTCCAGTATATGAGCGAACGTGCTACTGAATCAGGAGGGCAAACAGGTGGATACGGTATAACAAATTTTACCTTATCCAGCCAGGAGATATATAAACGCCTGGTGCTATCAGCCAGTATTTATAACCTGTTCGACAGGCAGTACGCAGATCCGGTTTCCGATGAGCATGTGCAGGATAGCATTGTACAGGATGGAAGAAATTTCAGAGTCAAGGCAACGTATACATTTTGATAGGCAAGTGAGCTTTGTATAAAAGTACATACAAATTACTGTTTTTTCTGGTGCTGGGCCTGGTGTCGCAGATACCAGCGCTATCGCTTGCCAACAATATTAATGAATACACTATCAAGGCTGCCTTCATCTATAACTTTGCCCGGTTTACTGAATGGCCTGACGAGAGTAAAGAGCTAAGGGTATGCATCTATGGTAAAGATCCGTTCGGCGCCAGTATCGATAAGCTAAACGGCAAGCAGAGTAACGGCCGGATAATAAAAGTTATACGCACCCGGTCGATCGAGGAGGTGAAGTCCTGTCATATAGCTTTTTTGAACATAATACCACCAGAGCGACGTTTGTATGCGCGAGCGCTGCGCGATATAGAGGGCGCCAATGTACTAACCATTTCTGACGCTGAGGGCGTGGTCGGTTTTGGTGTGATGATTGGGCTCAAGATTGACAATGACAAAGTCGCATTTGATGTGAATCATACGGTTGCAAAAGCGTCGGAAATTGAAATAAGCGCGAAGCTGCTCAGGCTTGCAAAAGTGGTTAACTAGTCGATGGCTATAAAGTATTTACGCCATCGATTGAGCAGGTTATCGATTCAGAACAAGCTGCTTATCATAAATTTAACAGTGACGACGACCGCGCTGTTGTTCGCTGTCATAATGACAGTCTATAGTGAATACTCAAATAACCGAAGCTCGGTGCTGGAGTCTCTGCTCGTGCGGGCGAAGATGGTTGGCAGCAACAGCACGGCCGCACTGGTATTCGATGATGCTGAAGGTGCACGAGACATCCTGCAGGCGTTTTCAGAATCCAAAGATGTGCAAGTAGCTGTGATTTACGATAACAACAACAGAGCGCTTGCGAGATACATAAAACAGCAGTCTAATGCAGCATCCGGCAGCCATGATACGCTGGAATCGCTGGATAATGTCATAGATATAGAAAAGCCCAATGAAGATATTGATTTCATGCTGGCTAAGCACATCAATATTATCCACAATATTGAATTTGACAACGAAACCATTGGCAAGCTGTTTATAAAGGCAGATGTATCACATCTTTATGATGAAATTATCCAATACCTGTTTTTCACTTCAAGCATGGCCCTGGTGGGATTGGGATTGGCGTCCATTCTGCTGCTTAAACTAAGACAGAGTATCACCGGGCCGCTGCAAAAACTGACCAGTCTGATGGACTCGGTTACTGAGAATAATGATTACAGCATCCGCGCCGAAAATGATTCCAGTGACGAGATCGGAATTCTCTCGCGCGGCTTCAATAAGATGCTGAAGCATATACAGATCAATGACGAAAAGCTTGCACATGAACTAGCCGAGAGATACAAGGCGGAAGAGCACCTGGATAAGCTGGCTTATTACGATGTCGTTACAGATTTACCGAATCGACACTTTTTTCACCAGAAACTCGTACAGGTAATCGAGCAAGCCATCAATAAAAAAAGCATCATGGCGCTCGTGTTTCTCGATCTCGATAACTTCAAAATCGTGAATGATACACTTGGGCATAATACCGGCGATCTTTTGTTAAAACAGGCATCGTCCCGCCTCTCCAGCGTTGTGCGCCAAAGCGACCATATCTGTCGTATCGGCGGTGATGAATTCGCAATTATCATCGAGAATATCAAACAAATCGATGATGCCGCGGTTGTCACTACGAAGTGTATCGAATCTTTATCCAAACCGTTCGTATTCGATGGCAAGAATTTCTTTATTGGTGTCAGCATAGGTATCAGCATCTGTCCAGATGATGCTATTACTGCCAACGATCTACTGGTTAACGCCGATATGGCAATGTATGAAGCAAAATTAAACGGAAAAAACAATTACCAGTACTATGATCGGAAGATGAATGTTGCGCATAGTAAAAAGTACCAGTTGGAGAGTGACCTGCGCCACGCAATAGAACAAGATCAGCTTGAGTTACATTATCAACCACAGGTTGATGCGCAAAGCGGAATGCTGTCTGGCGTAGAAGCATTGATGAGATGGGACCATCCCGAGAAAGGAATGATAGAGCCGGATGTGTTTATTCCGGTGGCGGAAGAGTCCGGTCTAATACTAAAGCTAGGCGAATGGCTGCTTAATACAGCGTGCACGCATGCGAAACAGATAGATAGTTCAGCGTTGAAAGGCATCAGGGTCGCGGTCAACATATCGGCCAAACAAATGCTGGAAAAATCTTTTATTGACATCGTGTTGACCGCGTTGAAAAGATCTGGCGCTTCTCCCTCACTTCTGGAGTTTGAATTAACTGAAAGCATACTCATGGACGATGGAGAGATATTGCACAGCAACGTCAACCAGCTGAAACAGCTGGGAATCTCGGTCGTTATCGATGATTTCGGCGCCGGATTTTCATCCATGGGTTATCTAAAAAGCTTCCCAATCAATATGCTGAAAATCGATAAAAGCTTTATCTCCGGTCTGCCAGATAGCAGTGAGGATGCAGCGATCACTCAAGCAGTCATCGCCATGTCGCACAGCCTGAATATTAAAGTAATCGCCGAAGGTGTCGAACATAAATCACAGGTCGACCTGCTACGAAATTATACCTGTGACTATATTCAAGGATATTATTACGCTAAACCGATGCCTTTTGATGATTTGTTCAAACTGGAAAGCTGTTCGAAAATCAGTAGTAAACAATTACACATGATTAAGGGCGGTGGTGGCAAATAAGCTGGCATTGACGTGATTCCTGTAGCAGGTAGTGTTTGACTATTCAGTACAGCTTTATCGGGCTTGATTAAGTGACCAGATATAAAACCCGCTACTATATTATTGCTTTGATAGCCCCAGTCTTAATGGCTGTCGATTTTTACATTGATAACCATCAAAATACCCATGGTCAGGTGTCGTGGCGGGTGTCAGGGGACTCGAAAGACTGTGTGCAACGACTGGTGGTCTGGTACCATACACAGCCCCAGACGGTGTCTGATCACGTAAATACACCGATATGCCGGATGAAATTCTCAGGAAGAGAATTTGAGCGCGTAGGCGACCCCGAAGGGGTGAAATACATGGAAGTATTTCATCAGTAATTCGCCGGGAGCGAATTTAGAGCGCGCAGGCGACCCCGAAGGGGTGAAATACATG
>Ga0316192_10000881_pt1 | contig 22031 bp, 21 predicted proteins | sample MerIslwburrow_MG_FD_204931 | JGI IMG/M metagenome (GOLD analysis project Ga0316192, IMG submission 204931) | Coastal sediment microbial communities from Maine, United States - Merrow Island worm burrow | ecosystem: Environmental > Aquatic > Marine > Coastal > Sediment | place: USA: Maine...
TGGCGTTAATCACCATTACACCGAAGATGACACCGCTGTCCACCCAGTGACCGAGCAGGGCGGTGACACAGCCGGATCCTAATAACACATAGATGAGGACGTTATGAAACTGTGCGAAAAAGCGTGCCAAGGGAGTTTTTTTCTTGGCTGGCCGTAGTCGATTAGGCCCGTATTGTTGTAAATGGTGCTGGGCGTTTTGTTGCGACAAGCCCTCCGCAGACGAAGACACTTTCTGGAATATCGTTTCGCTGTCATGGGCATGCCAGGATATGTTTGTGCTGTGAAGATCGACCATTATTAATAATTCCTTTTATGCCATTTTATTCAGCATCGTCTTAGAGATAAACATCAGATTGACATTTCTGTTTTTGAATTTTTAACATTACTGGATGTTAATAATACCCTTGACTTGATTATGTTCGGGATACTATGTTCTACCACATGAAACACATTATCTACAAAAAAGTGTAGTACACTTAATAGCTAGACAGTAGGGTTAAGTCGGCAACGTTGTCAATGAGTAATCCTGCGTTTTTTGGTAAGGCAAATTTTTGTAAGCGAACTAAAACTAAGATGCTGTTTATTTAGTTGACGGAGAATAATAATGAAGGAGTCAGCTTTTACTCTGGATAGAGTGGTTGAAGGATTCCAGAATATGGCAACACAGGTATTGCAGTATCTACCAAGTATTGCGGCAGCATTATTGGTATTGGTATTTGGCTGGTTGCTAGCACGGTTTCTGCGCATGCTGGTAGTGCGTGCTATCGGACGCCTGGATCAACTGTGGCAAAGGATGATGTCGAAGAAAGGTCTGGAACGCTTGCAACCACGCCAACCACCCACCCGTATAGTGAGTGAATTAGTATTCTGGCTGTTGATGCTCGTTGTTATCACCGTGGCCACCGAGATTCTGGGCTTGGGTATTTTCGGTGCCTGGGTAAAGAATATTTTTACTTATTTACCCTTAGCTGCGGCTGGCCTGTTTATCGTGCTGGTTGGTTTCGTGGTCAGTTCCCTGGCGCGTGATTTAGTGTCTTCTGCTGCCGCCTCAGCGGGATTGGCGCGCGGCGATTTGTTGGCGCGCACGGCCCAGATGGTTATTCTGTTTATTGCCATAATTCTCGGTATCGACCAAATCGGTATTGATATCATGTTCTTGTCTGTGATGGCGGGAATCATCCTGGCCTCTATGCTGGGAGGTATTGCTCTGGCCTTTGGTCTGGGGGCACGTAATCACGTCAGTAATATCATCGCGGCCAATCAATTAAGGCAGATATATCAGGTTGGTGACAAAGTGCGTATAGGTGATGTCGAAGGCCTGTTGACGGGCATTGCGTCATCACGGGTTATTATCGAAACAAAAGAGGGCAGTGTCGGTGTCCCGGCAAAATTATTTGATGAGCAGGTGAGCGTTATTCTAGAGAAGGGTGCCTAAGGTGAAAATTGATAATCCGCTTTCCCATGAATTTCTCGTGAACTACCCCACAGAGGCGGCACGGGTTTTGGAGGAGATATCGGCTCAACATGTGGCGGCGCTGTTTACCGAGTTGCCTCCACAAACGGCAACACATGTGATGACCGCCATGTTGCCGGAGATGGCAGCAGCTTGCTTGGCAGTAATGACGGCAGGTTCGGCAGCAAAGTTGGTGAATGAGCTGCCAGCATTTTCTGCAGCCCGTATATACAACCTGCTGGCGCCCGCAAAACAAGACGAATTATTTGCTAATTTTTCCGAAAAAACTCGCAGCAGGATCCGTCGTTACCAAATGTATCCAGCGGATTCAGTAGGTGCCCTGCTGGATCCGGGAATTAATATTTTGCCACAGAATGTGACGGTGGCTGAAGCCATGCGTCGTATCGAACGTCTCGATCATTCCGTCGGTTGTGAAATTTACATTGTCGACGATGCACATCACCTGGTGGGCTTGATCGAACTTGGTAAACTCATGACATCGCGTCACCAGGCACGATTACAGGATATCATGAGCCGTAAGACACAGCGGATACCCGCCCACAAAACTGCAGAAACATTGCTCTCGCACCCGGGTTGGAAGACGCGGCGCAGCTTGCCCGTAGTGGAACGGGACAATACGCTGGTGGGTGTGTTGGATTACAATTACCTGCAGGAATCGGTGGGTGAAGTAGAGGCTAGCGGTGCACGTGATCCGCTGGAAGATCTGTTGTCCCTCGCGGGACTTTATTGGCTCAGTTTGGCACAACTGCTGGACAGTGTATTGAATACAGCCAGCCCGGATAAGGGAGAGGGGCAATGAGCGCTAATGCCATGCATGCCGTAAATGCATTGAATCAGGCTTTTCTACGTGAGCATCCCTTACCGGCCTTGCAGGTCTTGAATAAATTATCGGTGGATGATCTGGTTGAGTTGTTACAGGCCCAACCTGCAGCCGACAGGATTAAATTATGGGATGGCTTAATGCAGGATGTGGCGACCGCAGTACTGCAACGGTTGCCGGAAGCAAAAGTCAAACAAATTATGCAGCGTGGCGATCCGGTTCGGGTGTCCCGTATGTTAGTGAGACTGACCATGGAGCAACGTCAGCAAATGATGTCGCTGGTTGAAGTTGCTCGACAGCGCGAGTTAAGCGTATTGGTACAGTATCCTGAAGAGAGTGCCGGTTCGCTGATGGATCCGCGTTTTCTGCCTTTATATGAAACGCTTAACGTCAGGGAAGTATTGCACCGGATTCGCAAGTTCAAGCCGCGGATTACCCGGCAACTGTATATTATCGACACTGAAGGGCGACTGCAGCGTATGGTGGAAATGCATCGGCTGGCCCTTGCGGAGAGCAAGGAGTCACTCGCTGCATTGTCGCAACCTGTTCCGGGGTTCGTGGAAGCAACAGCAAGCAGGGAAGAGGTGGTGCAACAGTTGGAACAGCACCGCATCACCGATCTGCCCGTGGTGGATATTGCCGGCCGACTTATTGGTATTATTCGTTATGACGCCCTGATGGAAGCGGTGCGCAAGGAAAGCAGTGTGGACATTCTTACCATGGTGGGTGCTAGTCGAGACGAACGCGCCTTGTCACGTATTGGATTTGTGGTTCGTAAACGTTTGCCATGGCTGTCTATCAATTTGTTAACGGCATTTTTGGCGGCGTCTGTGGTGGGCCTGTTTGAGGGAACCATTGCCAAGTTTACGGCGCTGGCGGTTTTGTTGCCGGTTGTGGCAGGCCAGTCCGGTAATACTGGCGCCCAGGCCCTGGCCGTTACCATGCGCGGTTTGGCGCTGCGCGAAATTGGCACTAGCCAATGGTTACGTGTCTGCCGTAAGGAACTCGGTGCGGCATTTATCAATGGCATCGCTATTGCCCTCCTCACTGCCTTGGGAGTGTGGGTATGGAGTACTTCTACGGGACTGGCGCTGGTGATCGGTGTGTCCATGGTTATTGCCATGGTAGCGGCCGCTTTTTCTGGGGTGGTAATTCCGATAATCCTATCAACACTCGGGCAGGATCCAGCCCAGTCGTCCTCCATTATCCTCACAACAGTAACTGACGTGGTGGGTTTTTTTGCCTTTCTGGGAATAGCGACTTTACTATCCGCTATGCTATAGAGCTATGTACCAGGGCCTAATAAATATCGGCATGTTGCTTGGTGGCTTGGGTTTATTCATGTTGGCGGTCAGCATGATTACCGATGGCCTAAAGTTAGCGGCTGGACATGCCTTGCGTGACATTCTGGGCAAATGGACACGTTCTCCCGCCCACGGCATTGTTACCGGTGTAGCTATTACTGCCATAGTTCAGTCATCCAGCGCTATTACAGTCGCCACCATCGGTTTTGTCAATGCCGGGATAATCACAATGTATCAGGCATTGGGTGTTATTTATGGTGCCAATATTGGCACGACCATGACTGGCTGGTTGGTCACTATTGTTGGTTTTACCATTAAGGTGGAATCCTTTGCTCTGCCACTGATCGGTATTGGCATGCTGTTGCGCCTTACCGGCGGTGATAGTAGGCGCGTACCTTTGGGTATGGCTTTGGTGGGCTTTGGTCTGTTCTTTATCGGAATTGATGTACTCAGGGACGCTTTTGAAGGTCTGGCGATAGCCATTGATCTTCAAAAACTAACAGTGGACGGTATCACAGGCGTGTTTCTGTATTTGGGCATCGGTTTTCTCATGACGGTGCTTACACAATCATCCAGTGCGGCTATTGCCATTACTCTGACGGCGGCTACCGGCGGCGTAGTAGGGCTGAATGCCGCAGCGGCCATGGTGATCGGTGCTAATTTGGGTACCACATCAACAGCGGTTATTGCTGTTATCGGTGCCACCCCAAACGCCAAGCGTGTCGCCGCTGCGCACGTGGTATTCAATTTGGTTACGGGGGTTGTGGCGCTGATGACTCTGCCTTTGTTGTTCTGGACAGTAAAAACAACCGGCAAATTACTGGGTCTTGCTGACATACCGGCGGTGACGCTGGCCCTGTTTCATACCTCATTTAATGTTCTAGGAGTGTTGCTGATGTGGCCTGTAACCGATCGGTTAACGCAATTTCTGGAAAAACGATTTGTTACCACTGAGGAGCTTGAAGGGCGCCCCAAATTTCTCGACAAGACGGTTGCCGTATCACCAATGCTGGCCGTGAATGCACTGGTGTTGGAATTATCGCGTATCGCTGCGGTAGTTAGAAGAATGTCCCTGGAGGTATTAAGTACCGAGTCTGTCCCTGGAAAGCGTATTAAAAGCGATCACGTGGTGGTTGAGAAGCTAACAAATGCGGTCGCCGAGTTTATTACCCGGCTGGAAAGGGGGTCGCTCAGCGGTGACGTTGCTGAACATTTGGCAAAGGTGTTGCGGGCGGAACAACATCTGTTAGCCTGTGCGGAACAGATCCTATGGATTGCCCGGGCTCAGGCCGAGCTGGACTTTGTGGATGACGCTAGCTTAGCAGAAGGCATTGCCCAATACCGCTCAGAAGTGGTCAATCTGATGGGAATGTCAAGCCCTGAGGCAGAAGAATTTTCCCTGGCTGACTGTGAAGCGCAATTGGAGCAGGTGCAAGCTGCTTATGATAATATTAAGGCAGTGTTGTTACACGCAGGGACAGAGTTGCGTACAACCATTCCAGGGATGATTGATTTACTGGAACAAAATAGCCGCATCAGGCGTATGGCCCGTCAAATGGTTAAGGCAATGCGCATTCTTAGTGAGCTTTACACTGTGGCTGAGGTACGAGTAGCGGAGACGGCGGTGTCCGTGGCGGAACAGAATACTGTTTGATTTATCTGAAGTATCAACTTGATTTTGATTTTCCGATCGCAACGACATACAGTATGCAGTTGGATACGACAAGTAGTATAGTAATAGCAAGGCGAGTTATATTATTTAGTGTTATTATCGAGACGAATATAAATGTGAGCCTGTATAAAACGATTGTACGCCGAAATTATCTACAAGGAATATGCAAATGAATCAATGCTTTACCCTTTCTTTTCTTTTTGCTCTCGTATCCGTCACAATCATAGGTTGTGCTTCAGCGCCCACCCTGACGAATAATCAGATTCTTGGGAAATATGACGAAATCGCCTCCCTGGATCGCGGTCTCAAGGAGGCCACGATCCAGGGAGTGGCTATCCTTGCCCCTGAGGGCTACGAAGCAACAACGGAAAACCTCAATGAGGCATTCAAGGCAGCACGTAAAGGTAAACAAGACGAGGCGAAAAAAGCGGCCGTACAAGGTTCCAACAATTTGGCTGTGGTTAACAAAAACGCCGCCGTCAGTCGCGATCTTCTGCGTGAAGTATTGGAGGTCCGTAACAGGGCAATTGCCAACGGTGCTCGCAATCTCTACCCCGGTGAGACAAGTGATGTGGACAAAAAATTGCTTAAAGCATCTAATCTGATCGAATGGGGCAAGTTTGAAGACGCCAAGAAGCGACGTGGTAATCTAATTGAGGAATATTCGCAGCTGGAGCTGGCGGCGCTAAAACACGGCACGGTTGAGGCTGCCAAAGCGGTCATCGCAAGAGTCAAGCATGAAGGTGCCGCTAAATATGCACCTAAAACCCTGAAACTCGCTGAGGAGGATTTGTCGCTGGCCTTATCTGTTCTGGATGCTGACCGTACGCAAACGGAAAAGGCCGATGTCTATGCCAAGCGAGCTAAATGGAAGGCGGAAAGAAGTGGTGTCATCACTCAATTGGCGAAGGATTTTAATAATCAAAACTATTCCCAAGAGGATGTTATTTTATGGCAGCAAAAGCAACTTGAAATTGTCAACACTCCATTCGGTACCCTACTTCCGTTTGATCAGCCAAACCTGAAAGTAGTGCATGGTATTCAGCAATCAATAACCAATATTAAACAGCAAATGAAACAAACACAGGAAAAACTAAAGCTAGCGCAGGACAAGCTGGACTCGGTTATGGTTGCCAGCGAACATGAGATGACAAAAGTTCGTAAGCAGTATGAAGAGGAACGTAGCCTCACAGAGCAGCAGCGTGAAGAACAAACGCAGCGGATGCGTGATGAGCGTCAACGTTTCGAAAACGTACAGACGCTATTTACAGGATCAGAGGCCAAGGTATTCCAGATAGGTCAGAACGTGTTGATTTCTGCGCACGGTTTTGGTTTCCCGTCCGGGCAGAGTGAGATACAAACGGATAATTTTCCCTTACTTAATAAAGTAATACGGGCCATCAATATATTCCCACAAAGCCGAGTGGAAGTCTCGGGGCATACGGATTCGCGCGGCAATGATGAGTTGAATTTTACAATATCTAACCTGCGGGCACTCAAGGTCGGCAAATTTCTACGCGAAGTTGGGGATATTTCTGCAGATCGTATCACGACCATTGGATACGGTGAGGCCCGTCCGGTGGCAAGTAATGAAACCAAGGATGGCCGTGCCGCGAATCGTCGTGTGGAAATCCTGATTATCAATTAATGGTACACGGTTTTACAGCAACTAACAGAGAATAAAGGAGTGCAATTATGGATGATGTTAAAGAGCGTATCGATGAGATCCTCAATGATCTGAAACAAGAGCGTGATGAACTGAAGGTAAAACTGCATCTTGCCAAATTAGATGCAAGTGACGAATGGAAAAAGCTTGAAGAAAAATTGGCGAAGCTCGAGGTAAAAACCAAAGAGCTGGGGGGAGCAACGGCAGAAGCCTCAAGGGATATCGGTGCGGCGGCAAAACTGCTGGGGCAAGAGATCCGTGATGGATTCAAGAATATTAGCAAGCATTTTTAAGCATCAACACCAGACGCGAGATATGTTAATTGAAGGATTACGGTGCCCAGCGCTCAGCGAGATTATTGAGATTTCTCCGATGAGTGATAATGACAACTTCGTCTCCGCTTTTTAGTTTTGTATCGTGTACGGGCAGAATGAACTTGTCTTCCCGGTAAAGACATATTATGCGGCTTTCAGTGGGTAGATCGAGATCGTTGATGGGGCCAGCGTCTTTCTCGCGGGCAACGAACGAGAAGGCCCTTGCTTCATCACGGATCATGGTTGACATTACAAGTGGGTCATGACCTTCGAACATATCGGCGAGGTGACTGCCGATGGTACGGTCTGGAATAATGGTGTCCTCCAATCCCAGTTCAATACAGATATGCTCATATTCCGGTTCTTCGATACGCGTAATCACACGGGCGAAACCCAGTGACTTACCGACGAGGCTGGCGATAATATTGGTCTGATCGTTATTGGTTAGACAGTAGAACACGTCGGTTTGTGATGGATCAGTCTCTTTGAGCACGGCCAGACGTGTGCCATCGCCATGCAGAAAACCACAGGCAAGTTCTTCGTTCAGGATATCAATGCGTTCCTTGTCGCGCTCAACCATGACAACTTCGTGGCCGCGTCGCAAGAGGATCCGCGCAGTCATGACACTTAGTGATGACGTGCCGATAAAAACAGATCTCATTTGGATTTCGTCCGTTTGCCAAACCAGGTACGAGGATACAACACAATCAATAGGGCTACAATCTCCACACGTCCCAGTAGCATGTCAATGCAGAGCACCGTCTTAAGCGCTGTTGGAAGATCTGAATGGGTGATGCCGGTGCTTAGGCCCACCGTGCCGGTGGCGGATACCACTTCGAACAGCGCGTTTAGCGGTGGGTAGCCGAAAGACACGAATACCAACCAGGACACCAATACCACCAGTGCAAAAAGTAGCATCAACAGCATAGCCCGCTGAATATCATCATTTTCAAGCGGTTTGTCGCCTAGACGAGGGGTAAGCACCGCATGGCTGGGCAATGCAGTGCGTAAGATCATCAGATGAATCAGGCGTAGTAGGATTAATAGACGTAAAACCTTGATACCACCTGTAGTGGATCCCACGCCACCCCCAATCAGCATGGCGATGATAGTGATGATTTTTGAGCTGTCATCCAGGTCGACAATGCTTTGACTACTAAAACCGGTGCCGGTCTGGGCAGAGATCCCAAGTAAAATGCCATGGGTGAGACTGTCTTGAAGCTCGCGTCCTGACTTGCTGTACATGAAACTAACCAATAAAATGCAGACGGACACTACTAAAATTAACAAACCACGAAGCTCAGGGTCGCGGAAAAACTCGCCAATATGCTTTTTTCGCCAGGCGAGATAATAAAGCGGCAACGGTACGGCTCCACACAGGGCCAGCAGAATGATAGCGTAGCGCACATAGGGATTGTCGAAGGCAGCTAGGCTCGCGTCATGAGGCGCAAAACCTCCGGTTGAAACGGCGCTGAGTACATGTAGTAGGGCTGTGAAACCGCTGCCAGTTATAATCCACAGAATGAAGAGTCCGACCAGTGTCATCAGCAGGTAAATTACCAGCATGCGCCGGGCATGGGTTCGCGCGGTAGTGGCCATGGATTCACTAGTAAGTGGTTCCGCCAGTTGGCGTGCCGCCAGGTGATGGCCCATAAGCAGTGCAATAGACAACACCACAATACCCAGACCGCCGTACCACTGCATCCAGGCTCGGGCAAACAGGAATGTGGCGGGATGGTTCTGGAGGTTGGTCACAGTAGTGAGACCCGTGGTGGTGACAGCAGAGATGGCTTCGAACAACGCGTCTCCAAAGGACAGCCCACTTGCCATCAGAGGGTAGGTCATTATCAGGGGGGCAAGCATGAATGCTAGGGCAACAATCACCAGCGCTTCGTTAGACTGAATATGATCTGGTACAGAAATACGCGTCAATGGTATTGATATCGCCAATAACAGAACGATTACATTGAGGTAGCGCACTGCAACGGTGTAATCGCCGAAGATCAGTGCCACAGTGAGCGGTGCAAGGCTAATGAGTGCAAGTAGAATCAGCAATTGCGCCATGTATTTGCCGATAACGGGTAAACGCGCGGCGTAGATCAGTGTGGTTAGGCTATTGTTCATGATTTTTTAGATTAGAATATAGGATACACCATTTTATACAGTTGATTGGAGTAATATAAGTGGAAGCATTGTCCATAAGTGTCATGGCGTGGGTCGGTATTGTGTTTTGCATCAGCCAGTCTGCCATGTTTTCTGGTCTGAATCTGGCGTTGTTGGGTATCAGCCGCTTGCGTCTTGAAGTGGAAGCCTCCATGGAGAACCCAGCCGCTGTAAAGATACTTGCCTTGCGTAAAGATTTCAATTTTCTTTTGACCACTATTCTTTGGGGCAATGTGGCCATTAATGTTCTATTGACCCTGCTGTCCAAATCGGTAATGGCTGGGGTGAGCGCTTTTTTCTTCTCTACAATTCTTATCACGTTTGTTGGTGAAATCGCTCCCCAGGCGTATTTCTCCCGGCATGCCATGCGCATGGGATCGTTGTTGGCTCCAGTACTGCGTTTTTATCAGTTGCTACTTTACCCGGTTGCCAAACCCAGTGCCAAAGTCCTGGATTGGTGGTTAGGGAAAGAGGGTATTCTGTATTTCGAAGAACGGGATTTGCGTATGGTAATTCGCAAGCACATCGAGGCGGAAGAATCGGACGTGGATCGCCTGGAGGGCGTCGGCGCCATGAATTTCTTAGCGCTGGATGACATTGCCGTCACTCAGGAGGGCCAGCATGTGGATCCTCATAGTGTTATTAGCCTGCCAACAAAAAATGGTAAACCGCAATTCCCAAAGTTTGGGCGCCGCGCACTGGATCCATTTTTACGCGATATCAACCGTTCCGGTAAGAAGTGGGTAATTATTGTAGATGAATATAATCAACCCTGCATGGTGTTAAATGCCAATGCTTTCCTGCGCCAAGCCTTGTTCGGTGAAGGCTCGTTAAATCCTTATATTTATTGTCACCGCCCCATTCTTGTTACAGATTCGCGTACCCTGCTTGGTAACGTATTATCCCGTTTGAAGGTGTACCCTAAATCCGCGGTCGATGATGTCATTCACGATGATATGATTCTTGTCTGGTCTAAGGAAAAGCGGGTGATCACGGGAGCCGACATTCTTGGCCGCTTATTACGAGGTATTGCACTGCGTGACATCAGACAGTCGAGAAACTGATAATATCTAGCGCTGCGACAATCATTCTTTAATCGTAACTACTCTTACCTATCTGCCCATTTGTAGGTTGATCGCGGTTAAAACCGCTCCTACAGAACACTGGCGCATTTGTAGGAGCGGCTTTAGCCGCGAAAAATCTCGATGCTCCAATCGGGTGAGCAGATACCTTTAATCTTATTCATTCTGTTATGTGTTCAGGGGTGAGCACATCCTGACCGGTTTCTTGGCGTATATTCTCGCGCATGGCTTCATTAATCAGTTCATCGTTAAGGCTGGCCTTAGCACCCACCCAGCGGTCCATTAACTTGGCGGCAACGAGATCGCCACTAACGTTTATGGCAGTACGACTCATATCGAGAATACGATCCACTCCCATGATCAAGGCAATTCCTGATGCGGGAATGCCCACCGTGCCCAGTACCATCGATAGTATAACAATACCAACACCGGGTGTCGCCGGCGCGCCAATGGAGGCACCAACCGCGGTAAATACGATGAGCACCATACCACCAAGCCCAATTTCAATATTGAATACCTGTGCTAAAAATAGGGCAGCCACACCTTGGTACAAGGCAGTTCCGTTCATATTGATTGTTGCACCGAGGGGTATGACAAATTGTGATACCGAAGGTCTGACCTTGAGCTTTTCTTCGGCGGTCTTGATCGATAATGGCATCACAGCTGCCGAACTCGAGGTAGAGAAAGCCAGCAACAATACATCACTTACTGATCTGATGAACTCCAGTGGATTTTGCCTGGCCACAACATAAATAATAATCAGATATACAACGAATAACAGCAATAGCCCCAACAAAACCGTCCCTACGTAGACCGCCATACCAAGTAAGGCGTCTAAACCCAACTTTGCCGCTAATTGTGCCAATAAGCCAAAGACCGCTATTGGTGCCAGGAGCATGGCCCAGCGAACAACCGTCATGCATACTTCCTGTAGCGAACCCAATAGATCCAGCATTGGCTTAGATTGTACCGGTGCCATCATCACCAGGGCGACGCCTATGACCATGGCAAATATGACAACCTGCAACATGTTGCTTTCTACCATGGAGCTGAGTGGATTGCTTGGTAGCAGCGTGATAATTTTTTGTGGTAACTCATTGATGTTAATTTCACTAACCGCCGGTTGTTGCGTTGTGGTAGGCGCAGCGGTAAAAGTGGTTTGTAGGGCTTGGCTATCGATATAGGTTCCTGGTTTGATGAGCGTGGTAATCACCAGGCCGATAATAATGGCTATCGCAGTAGTCGCTATGAAATAGAGCACTACGCGCAATCCCATTTTACGCAATTGTTCCAAATCTTCTGTTGCCGCCAGGCCACGGATAATGGAAGCAAAGACCAAAGGAATGACAATCATCTGAATTAAGGCTAAAAATAGCTTGCCGGGAAAGGCCAGCCAATCACTCACCGTGGCTGCGGTGCCAGGATTGACCCACCCTACCGTAGGCCCCATCAGAATGCCGGTTGTGATTCCCAAAATCATGCCCACCAATACCTGCAACCATAACCTGCCACGCACCATAGACTGTAAGTAATTGGTTAGATATTTGAGCGAGCGTGGGTAAAGGTACTCAATTGCAAGCGTTGGTCCACTATTATTAGGCATGGCAGTAATTTTTCCCTATGTAATCGATTAAATCACACTACCCTCGTTTAATTATAGGACAGCTATTTGCCATAAGTTTATGCCGGTGGCGATCTTTATTAATGAATCAGTAGTTATTGATGTCTGGCGTTTTTACTATAAGTGTAAGGGTATGGGATGAGTTGCCGGATAAGTATATTAAAATGGCTAAGATCTTATTATTTTATGGAAGGTGGCGTTGCCGCCTACTATGATGAAATGAAAGCTGATTTTACCCGTTAGTTGTGAGTTATTGCATAAAGATGGCTAGCCCTGGCTTAATAAGTTTCGCAAATCAATAATCGCCGCATTGGCCGGTGAAATATAGCTAACCATTGTCTTGGAGTAATTTGCCATCCAACCCATAGGAGCTCCATTAAGAACCATGGGGCTGGACAAAGATACCTGAGCAAGTTCTAAAAGACGAATTACCTGTTGCATACTAGCTATGGCGTTTTTCTTTTGCAGTACTTTTTCAAAATCTATCTCAATAGCATGTAATATCCCTAATAAGGCCCAGACATAGCCACGTGCTTCATAAAACACATTATCGATTTCAAGCCAGGGAGTTTTAGCAATAATTACGCCTGTGGTTGCGGTGGATTGTTCCGCTGCTGTATCCCCTGCCAGATCGGTGTTTACCCGAAGTTCCTCGACACTGGCGTTGAGTCGTTGCGAAAAGCTGCCAAGGCGTTTTTCCACAACAGCCAGTAATTCATTGAGATTGTCGGCCCGTGTAAAAAACTGCGCATTGGCGTCGCTCTGCGTATAGAGGCTTTTTAAATAATCATTTAAGTGATTAATTCCGTTGCGATATTCCGATTCGGTCGGTGGGAATAACCAGGAATCATTGGGAAAACTGAATTGTGGCTCAGCCTTGGACAAATAGTCGTTTTCTACAGATTGCGTTTGGGAGCGACTGAAATCATTACGTAAAATTCTGGACGTATCTCTGATCATTACCAGCGCCCCAAATTCCCAATTAGGAATATTGTCTAATAGTGAGATCATTCCAAAAAATGATGCTGGTGGAAGTTTATCGTTGGTTAAATAGCCACCTGGTTTATCCAACAAGGTAGTGGCAAGCTTAATAAGACTGGCGGTGGTGATAAAACCAGGGACAACACGTGATTCATCACCTTCAGCAGCCTGGATGGATACGTGTTTAACGTCGATGGTTTCAGGCTCCTGGCTCCAATACACTCCCACTAAAAATAACACCACCACAGACGTTAGTGTGAGCAACAAGATTGACCAAAGCAGTCCTTTTTCTCGAAGGGTATCCAGGTGGTACAAGCGTATAAAACGCTTGATTGCCTCGCTGGATCTGTCCATAAGGCTCCGAAAATTAATTGGGTTAGTGGCCATAAACTTCCCGTATCTAAGATTTAAAGAGTTGAATTATATAACGTATTGTGAATTTCGACCAGAAGAAAACGATTTTGACACAACTACTTTTATCAACAGGTTTGCGAGACTTTAGCACATTTGCACCACAATTTCTTGGAGAGTTTCGTTTTCGTCCTTGTATTGCATTATGAGACTAGCTGTATTTCTGTTAAAATAGTCGGCTTTTTTCCTGCTTTATATTCGAGGTTTTGTATGTTTCAACTTGGCTGTGCCAATCGAGTTTGTTTTCAAAATGAAATTTTATCTGGTTTGACCGTTGCCCTTGCACTCGTACCTGAGGCCGTTGCCTTTGCCTTTGTTGCTGGCGTCGAACCTTTAGTTGGATTGTATGCTGCGTTTATGGTGGGTTTATTGGCCGCTATATTTGGCGGTCGACCCGGTATGATTTCCGGGGCGACGGGCGCGATGGCCGTGGTTATGGTGGCTTTGGTTGCGGAACATGGTGTGGAATATTTATTTGCCGCGGTGGTGCTCACTGGAGTAATCCAAATTAGTGCCGGAGTACTCAAAATCGGCAAGTACATAAGAATTGTTCCCTATCCGGTTATGCTGGGTTTTGTTAATGGCTTGGCCATTGTTATCTTTCTCGCTCAGTTGCAGCATTTTCCAATAAATCGGGCAGACGGTGTTATGTCCTGGCTGGGGAGTTCTTCGCTTTGGATATTTATCGGCTTGATTATCCTGACTATGCTCATTATTACTTATTTACCACGCCTAACCAAGGCCGTTCCTGCGGCATTGGCAGCCATCATTATTGTGTCTTTAATGGTGTTGTTTCTTGGGATTGACAGCAATACTATCGGTGACCTGACGACTATAAAGGGTGGCTTACCAACATTTCATATACCCATGGTACCTTTTACCTGGGGGACTCTGGTAATCATTCTGCCTTATGCCTCTATATTAGCGGCTGTTGGGTTAATTGAATCATTGTTGACCATGAGTTTGATTGACGAGGTAACGGATACACGCGGACGCGGAAACCGGGAATGTGTAGGACAAGGCATTGCAAATTCAGTGACAGGATTTTTTGGTGGCATGGGTGGTTGCGCCATGATTGGGCAAAGTATGATTAATATAAATTCCGGCGGCCGTCAGCGTCTATCGGGTATCTCTGCCGCTCTATTTTTATTGGCGTTCATATTGTTTGCTTCTCCGTTAATTGAAAAAATCCCTATGGCGGTGTTAGTCGGTGTGATGTTCATGGTTGTGCTGGGTACCTTTGAATGGTCAAGCCTGAGAATTATGGGGAAAATCCCGCGTTCTGATGCATTTATTCTGGTGCTGGTTTCAGCCGTTACAGTGGCCACAGATTTGGCTGTTGCTGTTGTTGTGGGTGTGATTGTTTCCGCACTAGTATTTGCATGGGAACACGCTAGACGTATAAACGTTAATGGTTATGACGATGAAAATGGTTCGCGAGTATATGAACTCAACGGTCCATTGTTCTTTGGTTCGGTAAAAAGTTTCCTGGAGTTATTTGATCCTAATAATGACCCGGATGATGTTATTCTCGAATTCCAAAACTCCAGGGTTGCCGACCATTCGGCGATTGAAGCCATCGATACATTAGCGGAAAAATACATAAAGGCAGGTAAGACGCTTCATTTAAGACATTTGAGTCCCGAATGTCGAATACTATTGAAAAAGGCCGGTGACTTGGTTGAAGTGAATGTACTTGAAGATCCGCGCTATCATGTTGCCGATAATCAGTTGGCCTAAGCGACTTATATCTTGATCAAAACTTGAAGCCGACTGTACCTACGATCATTCTACCGGCGCCTAGTACACCTCGATCCAATATTTCTGAATTAAACGGGTTATTAGGATAGCGAATTTCTTCATCGAGTATATTCGTTGCGCGTATATTGAGGTACATACCGCCAATAAGATTATTTACCCGGTAGTTTGCATCCAGCACTGTATAAGCTGGTACCGGCTCACCAATCCGATCGCCTGTAGTGCCATTATCATTAGGTTTTAATACGTCCCACTAACTCTCCATCGAGCCTATATAACGTGCTGCAGCAGAAAAAATGTGTTTGTTATATCGGTAGGATAATTTGCCATGCAGCACGGTGCGGGGAGAGTAAGCGACTGCAATATCTTTGTTATTGTCATTTTCTGACTTTTGGTAGGTGGCCGCAACTTCACCGACTAAATTGTCAGTAACATTCATATTAAGAATGGCCTCAACACCGATGGATGAGGTCTTTCCTGCGGGTAGATCCTCTTCATCCAAGGTATCGGGATCCAAAACTTTTATTAGTAATTTATCGAGCGTATTTGAAAATAAGCTGACGCTGGCTAACAAAGTCGGTTTGCTGAACACATAGTTGATTTCAAACGTTGTCACCTCTTCTGATAGATAGCGGTCGTTACTTATGCGGTTAGCCTCTCCATACATAAGTTTAACAATATGAATATCATTTATATTGTAAATTGCGGCAACATTGGGTGTATGATTGTTTTGACTATCTCTCGGCCCACCGAATGTATTTTCGTTGCTTAAGCCAGCGTTGGTAAAACCTCGATAATCATAGCTTGAAAGTCTCTCGTAACGATAACCGGCTATCAAATCCAATTGCTCAATGACTTCATAAGCGAGCTGTACATATATTGCATTGGTACGACGATCATCAATTAATACCAATTCGTTGCTCAGCCCGACGGCTGGCGCATTAAGGAAATCCTTGTAGTCATCCATGGTCCGTGAAGTAATGCCCGTTACGATATTAAGATCCGGTAAAGCCTTAATGTTGGCAATTAGCTCCAGGTCGTAGGATTTATATTCGATTGTTTGCAATCCTTCAAAGCCCGGTTCTAAGACATCATATTTTGCAGCATTTTCAAAATCATTGTAGGTAAAACGGCCATTCAAGTTTAGCCAATGGTTAACATCAGTTTGATAGCCTAGCATGATGTTATTGCTTTTGGTGTTTCTCGTTGACCCTTCGTCAACCGGCGGCAATAAAAGAAACAGACCAACGTTTGTTTCGTTAAGCGCCACATCAAAATAAAAATCTCGATAAGAGCCTGCGAAACCTGCATATAAATTTTCATGTTCTAAAATATCTTTCGTAGTAGGGTCTGGGTCGGTAACTCCGAAATCTGGAAACGTGGCAAAATTTTCAGGACTGGTCATGTCCTTAAAAGGCTTGTTTATACCGTCTGTTCGATAGTACGACCCGTTAAATGTAAGTTTAAAATCTTTTTCCGCGACTTGTGCTCGAGCAACAAGTTTTTTTGTTGCCGCGCTCCCTAAAGACGCAGCAGCTAGATTGTTTGGGTCAACCTGATCATTGGTAACAATATTGACAACGCCAAACGATGCACCATTGCCATACAATACCGACATTGGTCCGCGAATTACCTCAATTCGGTCAATTGCTTCTACAGGAAGGGTTATTTTTTCGAATGGATTGCTACGGTCGTTATCCTTGAGCTGATTAACCCCGTTCACTAGAATGACTATACTGGCGTTTTGGTATCTGGAGTTGAAGGAACCGCGTAGACCAAAATTGCCTGGCGCACCATCGTAACTGTAGATATTAAAAAGCCCAGGTATGTTTTCAAAAACTTCAGTTAAAGTTGTGTAGCCGTTGGCTTCGATATCCTTACGGAGAATAACTGTAACGCTTGCTGGTATTTTGCTTATTCGCTCTGGGCGTTTGCTGGCTGATGAAATCTCGATCGTCATTAGTTCTTCCAATGATAAATCGAGTAAATCATCATTCGCGGCAAGCTTTTCATGTACGCACAAAGAAATACTAAAGAAGCAGGAAGTAATGAAAGTGGCCCGCAGGTGGTGCTTAAGCATTGGTTAGGTTTAGCTCAAATTTAGCCGCGTTATTGCTTACGTAGGTTTGAAAATAAGTTTGGACCATAGATTCATCTGGGTCAATGACGATAGCTAGGGAGCGGGAACTGCGTGTGTAAATTCAAATTGCAATTAATTTTAACTAACATATTAATAATGTGGGGGTTTTTCGTCTTCAGGTGTTCCGGTAAGGCTCGTCTCTGCAAGTGACTTGACTCTTTCTATCAATTGTTGGCATATTTGTTCAAGTTGGTCGATTTGTTTTTGTTGCCGGTAAATTACGTCGTTTAACTCCTGCAGGGAATGTTCTTGATAGGCGATTTTAGCTTCAATATTAACCATGCGTTCTTCACTCATATTCAGCTCTCTATTTGATTAATGTTCAGAATTACAATGTTTCTAGCGTTTCATTTTACGCAATCAAGTGGTGGCTTACAAAGTGACGCTAAATCCTTGTGCTTATAGTGGTGGAATCGATTGCAAAAGTGTTGTAAACAAACGGGCTGGTGTTGTTAAGTTGCTCAATCCACAAGACTTTTGTGTAATTGTTTACAATCGCACTATGCCTATTTCGTCGGGCGAACTTCAGTATCCTAGGCTATATTATGGGTGTTGCGCTTTTTTCTTCTATATATAAGGATTTCTCGAAATATGTTATTTTGGTTTGTCTTATTGGTTGTGACAGTGCCGGTTATCGCCTTGAATATCGTTGCCACTAAAACCGTTAAACACTCAAAAATACATTCCGAGGATGATAAGCGTAGACTGTTTATTACGGTATGGGCTCTACCTGTTTTTGGTGTTTTGCTGGCTATGTTGAAGATAAACAAAGATTTAAAGAAAATGGAATCCCAATCAGAGGATAAGCTAACCGATGCACTTAAACATTTTACGGATAGTATTTCCACTATGGAGGCAAACCTGCAACGTAAGCAAAAAAAACCTCCCATTCATTAGACACAAATTATAGTAATTCGCCGAACTCTGACCTAAACCACTGCTCAATGATTTCGCGCGCTTCTCGAGGTTTTTCGGTCAACAACCAGTGATTACAGTCAACATATTTAACCGTGCAGCGGGCAAATTGTTCGACCAAAGGATGTTGCAACCGACCTTTACTAAAGCTTGATTTGCCCGATAACAACAAAAGAGTGGCCGTATCAGAATTATTTATTGTGGGTAAGGGTCTTAGAATTTCATAGGTATACTGAAAATAATTGGCAACCGGGTTGTAATTAAGGTCGATTTGCGGTGAGCTGTAACGCTTAATCATTTCCCTTTCTTTGCCGGCCTCAATCAAAAGGCGTGCCGCTTTATCCAGTGCGCGTAAATCCTGTATAGGGATAAGGCGACGTTTAATCCCCAGTTTATTTAAAAACATGATGGTGGCGGTGAGCAGTTTTCCGAACCAACGCATGCGCCACGCGCGACGAAAGGCAGGAATAAATTCTTCACGCGACAACGGGTCAATCAACACCAGACCACGAACCATTTCGGGGTAATTGCTTAAAAAAATCAAAGCAATATGGGCACCGAGGCTGTGGCCGATAAGAACGGCATTGGCATAGTGTTCGTGTCGTAAGATTTGAACCAGATCGTGGGCCCATCTCTCCAGAGTGATTCTACCGCGTACCATTGAATTGCCACAGCCCCGCATATCGGGTACCAGGATATCCCAGCGTTCTAACAGGGAGGAGGTTTCAACAAACTCTTCCCAGCGGGAATGGTTACTGCCCAGCCCATGAATAAGTACAATGAGTGGGCGGGGTGTTTTCGAGTTTCGATAAAGGAAGTATTTCAGTCTTACCTTATCAATTTCGATAGTATGTTCGCTACTCATACAGGTCTAGGTCAAAAGAGCCATTACGCTTGGGAACTAAAGCGTAATGGCCATTTATCAAAAGTACTCAACGTTCGCCTATTTTGGCATCCATTTTTGGTTTAACTAGAAATTTCGATATATCTTTACCCAATGCTTTAACCGTTCTACCCAATACCCCACAGGAACCCTTCCAGCCGCCACCATAGCCGCCTCCTGAAGAACGTTTTCCAACAAAGGAGCCGACCAATTGACCATCTTTGTATAATTCCCCATTAACTTTTGCAAATTTTTTGTGGCCGATAAAGGCATTGCCTGCGCTTACGGCGTCTGCGATTTCCACAATTAATACACTTCCGGGATCATCTTTACTGATACTGGGTTTGTCGTTAACGTTTATGTCTTTCTTTTCAGCGTATATTTTTATAAATTTAGACAGTTTTGACGGTAGTTGACATTCATCTTTAATGTTTTGAGCGATATCATTATCTTTCGCGTATGGAATTTCTGTTTGTATGATGAGAGCCGAGACAGTGACATTGGATTCATTTGGTGTTGCCGTCTCATTGCCAGCTGTAGAAGTTTCGTTAACATTGGAGCTGCCTCCACAAGCCGCCATGAATAGCGATAATGTGGCTATAACTGTAAATTGTTTCATTTCATCCCCTAGTTATTTTAATTAACTGCGTATGGTTAAATTGAACGTTTTTTATCTGATTGTTGATAATACCTAAAATATAGTAACATTATAAGAGGTAAATATAGTTCTACTAATAGAGTAAAGAAACAAGGTGCATGGATAAAAAAGACCTAAAAGTTTCATCAGGCAATGATATCAAGGCCTTTATAGACAAAGCTGCCGTTCTTGCGGCGAAAAAGTCCGGTTTAAGTGCCGGGCGATTGTTGTTTGCTATGGATGCCACGGCGAGCCGGGAGGCGAGCTGGGATCAAGCCTGTCATATTCAAGAAGAAATGTTTACCCAAACGGCTGCCTTGGGCGGACTGGATGTACAGCTGTGTTTTTATCGTGGCTTCAATGAATTCCAATACAGTCATTGGTGCTCCAGCTCAGTGGAGCTGTTGAACTATATGCAAAATGTCTATTGTGTCGGTGGGCATACGCAAATTAAAAGGGTGTTACAACATGCCATCGATGAGTCACGTAAACAAAAGGTCAATGCGTTGGTGTTTGTTGGTGATTGTGTCGAAGAAAATCCAGATGATTTGTGCCAACTGGCGGGGCAACTCGCGTTGTATGGTGTCCCTATATTTTTATTTCATGAAGGAAATGAGGCGAATGCGGCCCGCTGTTTCAGGCAATTGGCTAAAATAAGTAATGGCGCTTACAGTTCTTTCGATAGCCAAAGCGCGCAACATTTAAAAGACTTGTTGAGTGCCGTCGCTATTTATGCTGCAGGCGGTCAATCGGCTTTGCAAGACTTTAATAAAAGTAAGGGTAGGGTTGTGTTACGGCTTAGTGGGAATAAGGGCGTTACATAATGAGAACCCTGCTTGTAATTGTTTTGTTAGTGGTATTGTTTTTTGCGCTACGAATATTATTGAAGGCGGCTCCTGCCAAGACCGCATGGTTTGTCAAACGACTGGCATGGACCGCAGGAATTTTAGTTTTTCTGTTTTTATTACTAACAGGACGCATGCATTGGCTATTTGCCTTAGTGGCGGCTGCCATTCCATTGGCGCAACGGGCTTTGCCCTATCTACGCTATTTTCCCATTATAAATTCATTATGGAAACGCTATGGGGGGCAAGTGGGACAAAACGGTAGTGGTTCGAGTGGTCAATATTCAAGTGTTAATTCCTATTACATAGCGATGACCCTGGGACACAATAATGGCGTTATGGATGGAACCGTTTTGCAAGGTCAGTTTAAAGGCGCTTGCTTGCAAGCGATGAGTTTGGAACAATTATTACAGCTGTATGCTGAGATTCAGGATGACAAAGATTCGGTAGCGCTATTGCAGGCCTATTTAGATCACACGCATAGCACATGGCGGGAACAGGCACAAACGGCGGGGGCCAATCAATCGGCTAACGAAGTGCCGGTAAGCAATAGCATGTCTCATACAGAAGCCTGCCAAATTTTGGGTGTTGAAACTGATGCGGGCAAATCAGAAATTATTGCAGCACATAAACGGCTTATTCAGAGAATTCACCCGGATCGAGGTGGATCCTCTTATTTGGCGGTAAAAATCAATCAAGCAAAGGACTTTTTACTCCGAAAAAATCCCAATTAATGAGAAAATCCCAACTATTTTTTGCTGAGTGTAGGCATTTATCTGGACCATTAGACGTAGTATAAACATACCCAAATTTTTAAAAAAATTCGCCCATATCCTCTAGTATTATTTTTGAAAAACATATAGACTCGCGTTCAATATAGGTTAGCGATATAAAGAATATCTTGATGTCGTAATCATGTGTATCCCGGCTATCCACTCAATAGGAAAATGTAAAATAGTTAATATTAGTTGAGGTTAGGTTAATGAGTAACGGTACAGTAAAATGGTTTAATAACGCCAAAGGATTCGGGTTCATCGAGCCAGCAGAAGGTGGGGAAGATATATTCGTTCATTATTCAGCAATAAACGGTGATGGCTATAAAACACTGCAAGAAGGTATGAATGTATCTTTTGAAGTTGAACGTGGCCCTAAAGGTTTGCAGGCCAACAACGTTATTCCCGGTTAATTAACGCAAGATTGTTTTTAACTGGCAGTATTGCACCACAAGTGCCACTGCAATTTGCTGCGGCGCTCTGTAGTGCGCTAATCTTTCTTATCTGAATCTGATGTTTTAGATTTTGGTTTAAGAGCGACCACTACATTTTTTTGAGGCTTACCTTTGAAA
>Ga0316192_10000882_pt1 | contig 22019 bp, 15 predicted proteins | sample MerIslwburrow_MG_FD_204931 | JGI IMG/M metagenome (GOLD analysis project Ga0316192, IMG submission 204931) | Coastal sediment microbial communities from Maine, United States - Merrow Island worm burrow | ecosystem: Environmental > Aquatic > Marine > Coastal > Sediment | place: USA: Maine...
GATTCATTATCTACTACCTGACCTTTTTCCCCATTTTTATTCTTCTTTTTCTTACCATCCTTATAATCCTTCCTTTTGCCAATATCTTTATTTAGTATTTTCAGTTTTTTAAGGTTCTCCTTTTTCAGAGGCAAAAGTTTTTCTTTAGCGTAATCAGTGAAAAAAGTATGGTTCTTAATAAATTTAATGCTGTTCTTAATCCATACCTCATCATCTATTTCATCATGGAAAATGATAGAAAACTCCTTTCGCAATAATTCAGATTTTTTGAAAAAGTCTTTTGTTGCTAAGTGATATAAATCTGCATCACATAATACTTCTTCCATTAAGTTTAGAGGTCGTTGTGGAATTATTGTAGATATAATGCAGCTTCCTACGTTAGCAATTATAGAATCATCGACATTCTCAGATTTTAAAAATTTTTCTGCAACTGCTTTACTTTCCGCTTCATGATTGTCACTCCCTTTATAGTAACCTACATCATGAAACCAACCTGCTATCAATGCAGTCTCTAGCTCAATATTAGACAAATTGCTGGCTGTCCCGATTTCAATAACATGATTTACAACCTCTATTGTATGTTCAAGGTCATGATAGTAAATCTGTTCAGACAAATTTTCTTTCAAAAAAGATTCAACATAAACCTTAGTCTTTTTTAAAAGATCAGTTTCAAATTCCATTAACAGCATTTAATTTGAGTTACTAAAGATAAATATTTTTTATCGCAATTTTTTTATTTTAAAAATTAAATGAAATCTGTTTCAGATATAAATAGATAGTAGTAAATTTCTTTTTATACTTTAGCATAATCAAAATAACAAGTAAAATATTGAAGTATTCCAGAATTGTATGCCATTTTACCCTTGGTGCCCTCTTTGTATTGATAACAGCAGGATGTTTGATCGTAGAAGAGGAGGGTGGAAGTAATGCTGAGGTTGTAACTGGAAATTTTGTGTATAATGTGCATGAAGTTGATGAAGAATTTATTTTACCAAATAAACTTGAAGAAATTTCCGGGCTTGCATATTTAACCGATCATACCTTTCTATGTGTACAAGATGAAAAAGGCGTATTATATTTTTATAATACAGATGAAAAGGAAATAGTACATAAAATAAAATTTGGGAAATCGGGTGATTATGAAGGTGTAACCGTAATTGACAGTACTGCATATGTAATAAGAAGTAATGGAAAACTTTATGAAATAGAGATTTCGGAAGATTCCATACCAGAAATTAATAATTACGAATTGCCCTTTAAATCAAGTAATGATCTGGAAGGATTATCCGCAGGGCACCTGCCTAACACCTTGTATATCGCATGTAAGGATAATCCTAAAATTCTTGATAATGGAATTAAAGGACGAGCAATATATGAATATAATATTTCCACCAAAAAGGTTGATCCAAAACCCTATATAAATTTTACCAAGGATATGTTCTTCGAAAAACTATATCAACATGATTTAAAACCATCAAAACATACACCCATTATGCCATCAGGGCTTGCTATCCATCCAATTACACAAGACGTATTTTTAATTTCTTCTGTTGGAAAATTATTAATCGTGCTCGACAAAAAGGGAAATATAAAAGATATGGCTACTTTAAAAAGGAAATTGCTCATTCAACCTGAAGGGATATGCTTTGATACAGAAGGAAATTTATATATTTCAAGTGAAGGTCGTGGAGGGAAAGGGTATATATTGATGTATGAACCAAAAAATACCGATCAAGAATAATTGACAATTAATATACTCAATAATAAAAGTAGTATTGAGCCTACATAAATTAATACCTTCATCCGGTTTTTTGTTTCTATAAACCATAATACAAGCCAGGGTTTATATAATCCTACGATGAGAATTATTACGGTAATAGATAAAAGTATTTGTATTATTGAAATGAACATAAAAAACAAAAAACCAGGCCTCAAGAGACCTGGTTCAATATTAAAAATATTTTCAAATTGTTATAATGTCCTGGCCACTTCCTTTTCTTCATAGGCTTCTATAACGTCTCCAACTTTTAGATCATTATAGTTCTTGATACTAATACCACATTCATATCCAGACTTAACCTCTGAAACATCATCTTTAAAGCGTTTTAATGCCTGAAGTGCTCCTCCATATATTACAATTCCATCACGAATAAGGCGAATGTTATTAGACTTTTTAATTATTCCATCAGTAACCATACAACCAGCAACTGTTCCAATTTTGGAAATTTTAAATACGTCACGAACTTCTACGTTTCCTGTTATTACTTCTTCAAATTCAGGAGCCAGCATACCCTCCATTGCATCTTTGAGCTCATTAATTGCATCATAAATGATAGAGTAAAGCCTAATCTCAATTTCTTCCTGTTCAGCCAATTTCCGGGCATTACTAGAAGGTCTTACCTGAAAGCCTATTATTATTGCATCCGATGCTGAAGCTAATAGTACATCTGATTCTGAAATTGGGCCTACAGCTTTTTGTATAATATTCACCTGAACCTCTTCGGTGGATAGTTTCAATAAAGAATCTGATAACGCTTCAATTGAGCCGTCAACATCACCCTTTACAATAACATTTAATTCCTTGAAGCTACCAATAGCTAATCTACGTCCGATCTCATCAAGGGTAATATGCTTCTTCGTTCTCAATGACTGTTCGCGCAATAACTGTTGTCGCTTATTGGAAATATCTCTGGCTTCCCTCTCTGATTGCATTACATGGAACTTGTCGCCTGCCTGTGGGGCTCCATCAAGACCTAACATAAGCACGGGAGTTGAAGGGTCAGCCTCCATTACATTATTACCTATATGATCATACATCGCTTTAACACGACCAAAATGCTCTCCAGCTAAAACGATATCGCCAATATGCAAAGTTCCAGCCTGAACAAGAATTGTAGCTACATATCCACGACCTTTATCCAATGAAGCTTCTATCACGGCTCCTACGGCTTGTTTATTTGGATTAGCTGTCAATTCAAGTAGTTCCGCTTCAAGCAATACTTTTTCCAATAGTTCTTCTATCCCCTGTCCTGTTTTTGCCGAAATTTCCTGGCTTTGATATTTACCTCCCCAATCCTCTACTAGAATATTCATATTGGCCAATTCTTCTTTTATTTTATCCGGATTGGAGTTGGGTTTGTCAATTTTATTAATAGCAATAACAATTGGGACCTCCGCAATTTGTGCATGATTTATTGCTTCTTTTGTTTGTGGCATAACATTATCATCCGCAGCAACAACAATTACTACCACATCAGTAATTTTAGCCCCTCTCGCTCGCATAGCTGTGAAAGCTTCATGCCCTGGAGTATCAAGAAATGCGATACGTTTACCGCCTTCTGTCATTACATCATAGGCTCCAATATGCTGAGTTATGCCTCCTGCTTCCCCCTCAATAATTTTGGAATGTCGAATATAATCCAATAAGGATGTTTTACCATGATCAACATGACCCATAATTGTTACGATAGGTGCCCTCGGTATCAAATCCTCTGCTGCATCATGCTCCTCCTCTATCTCAAGTTCTTCTTCATCAGTAGCAAATTTAACCTCAAAGCCAAATTCATCAGCTATAAAAGTTATGGCTTCAGCATCAAGTCGCTGATTGATTGAAACAAACATACCAAGGCTCATACAGGTAGAAATTACTTCATTAACATTTACATCCATGTATGAAGCAAGATCATTTGCCGAAATAAATTCATTTACTTGCAGTATTTTAGCATCGTCCTGCTTCTTTTGCAGCATTTCTTCATGGGCTTCTGCTACTGCGGAACGTTTTTCTCTTCTGTATTTTGAACGGCTAACCGACCCTTTGGTTTTGGATCCACTTAACTTAGCTAAAGTCGCTTTTATCTGCTCCTGGATCTCCTTATCAGAAACTTCCTCCTTGGGTGCTCTTTGTCTTCTGGTATCTTTCTGTCTTGGCTTTTTCTCTCTGCTTGCAGAATCATTTTTTTCCTGGCCGGCTGGTTTTGGAATTCTTTTTCTAGGTCTCTTCTTTTTCTTCTTCTCTTTTTGTTCGTCACTCGAAGCCACCGGTTGTGCTTCTTTCTTTTTCTCAGCTGGCAATTCTATTTTACCAACTACTTTCAAACCTCGTAATGATTCAGCCCGAGCTTCAATCACATCTTTTTCTACCTTCTTTTCTTTCTCTTTAATTGGCTCAGGTTCTTCTACTACCTCTTCGGGCTTGTCTTTACTTACTGCTTCCTCAGGTTCTTTCGGTTTTTCTTTTTCTGCTTCGGCTTTATCTTTCGATTCAACCTCCTCCGGCTTCTTCTCTTCAGCTTTTATATCCTCGGTCCCTGCTTCTTCCGGTTTCTCTTCCTCTACCTCCTTAACCTCAGGCTTTTTCTCTTCAGTTTTTTCGGTTTCAGATTCTTTTCTAAGATCTATTTTCCCAACTACCTTGATACCCTTCAGTTTCGGTTTCTCGTCCCAAACTGCATCTTTTTCTTTCTCCTTAGCTGCATCTTTCTTAGCTGCATCTTTCTTATCTGCTTCAATCTCTTCCTCCTCTTCAGCTTTCTTAGATGCGGATATGGTTTTAATTAATATCTCCTCCTCTTCATCCGAGTTTCTTTCTTCTTCAATTTCTGAATCAATTACGAAATTATCAGAATGCTTTTTCCCAATCGTTAGACCAAGTGCTTCCTCTTTATCCAAGGCAGAAGTAGCGAACTCCTTGGACAACACCTGGAATTCTTCCATGGTGATTTTGGAATTCGGATTATCATCCACCTTAAATCCTTTGGATTTCAGAAAATCAAGTATAGTGTTTTTCCCTATATTTAATTTTCTGGCAACCTGGCTTAACCTCATCATATTTTCCTGTCAGTTTGGTTTATTTATCAGTAACTATTAATTATTCAAATTCCTGGTTTAATACACCTAAAACACCATCAATAGTTTCTTCTTCTAAATCTGTCCTCCTTAATAAATCCTCCTTGGGTAAAGCAAGAACGCTTTTTGCTGTATCCAATCCAACTCTTTTTAATTCGTCAATTACCCAGCTATCGATTTCATCAGCAAATTCATCCAGATCGACATCCTCCTCCTCATTTTCATCAATATCTCTAAAAACATCAATCTCATATCCAACTAATTTACTGGCTAGCTTAATGTTGTAACCACCTTTGCCTATAGCTAATGAAACCTGGTCTGGTTTCATAAAAACAGAAACACGACCTTCTTCCTTTTCAATTTTAATTGAAGTGATCTTAGCCGGGCTCAGGGATCTTTGAATATACAACTCAAGATTTTCTGTACAATTTATCACATCTATATTCTCATTCTGCAATTCCCTCACAATGCTGTGAATCCTTGATCCTTTCATCCCTACACATGCACCCACTGGATCTATTCGATCGTCATAAGATTCCACAGCTACTTTTGCTCTTTCTCCAGGCTCTCTTACTACATTTCTAATGGTGATCAAACCATCAAATACTTCAGGCACCTCACTCTCGAATAATCTCTCCAGAAATTTAGGTGAAGTACGAGATAAAATGATTCTGGGATTTCCATTTACCATCTCAACCCGCTGAACAACAGCTCGTATTGATTCCCCCTTACGATATCTGTCTTTGGATATCTGCTCACCCTTAGGAAGAATCAGTTCATTACCTTCTGCATCAATCAAAAGTACTTCCCGAGTAAGAATCTGGTATACTTCTCCATTAATCAATTCACCTACAAGGTCTTTATACTTCTGGAATAGAATATCCTTTTCGAGATCCTTAATTCTTTGCATCAACGTTTGACGCGCCATCATTACAGCCCTACGACCAAAATCCTCTAATTTAATTTCTTCAGCTACTTCTTCACCGATCTCAAAATCAGGTTCGATCTTTTTCGCTTCTGATAAACTGATTTTGTCATGATCCCATATATCTTCTGAATTATCATCTACGATCTCTCTGAAACGCCATATTTCCAAATCACCTTTGTCGGCGTTAATCACAATATCAAAATTGTCATCTTCTGTGAATTTCTTCCGGATCATAGTCCTGAAAACATCTTCAAGAATTCTGATCATCGTTGGTCGATCAACATTCTTATTCTTAGCAAACTCAGCAAACGACTCAATTAATGTTCCAGCGTCCATTGTTTCTATTTAAATGTCACTACTACGTTAGTCCTTTTTATCTCATTAAAAGGAACATACTCAATTTCTTGCTCCTTAGATTTATCTGTTTTGAATTTCAATTTAATACCATCCGTATCAGCATCCTCCAATTCCCCAATGAGCAGGCTATCATCTTGTAACCTTACTTTAACCTTTCTGCCAATATTCTTCTGATATTGTCTTTCATGTGTCAACGGATAATCAAGACCAGGAGAAGAAACTTCCAGGGTATAACTACCCTCAAATAAATTCATCTCGTCCAGTTGATTGGATAATGACCGTGCAATTTTTGCACATTGATCAATGCTCATTCCATTATCACCATCTATGAAAACCAAAATTCTTTCCTTGCCTCTGCTACCAGAAACCTTCACTTCCACTATAAAATAGGATGGGTCAGGTAAAAACCCGTCCACCAACTTGTTTAGTATTTCAATTCTATCCTTCAATTTATTATACTAAAAGAGGGGACACGCGTCCCCCCAATCTCATTTATATAAATCCCCGCAAAGTTAAGTAAAATCGATATTAAAACAAATTTTTATTTAATACTCCAGCAAAGAACTGACTGTATAAATTCAAATTCTTGCTCATATTCAAAATAAAAGCTTAAATATTTCTCAATTTATCATGATTCTCCGACTTTTGTACATTAAAAATTTTAACATCTCAACTATCAATGGATATCATGCTCAAAGAACTTAGATTACAAAATACCCTGACGAGGAAAAAAGAGCTGTTTGAGCCAATTAATCCACCCTTTGTGGGCATGTATGTATGTGGGCCTACTGTATACAGCGATGTACATTTAGGGAATGTCAGAACCTTTTTGAGCTTTGATGTCATATATAGATATCTTTCTCATTTGGGATATAAAGTAAGATATGTCAGGAATATTACTGATGTTGGGCATCTTGAAGATGATGCTGATGAAGGTGAAGATAAAATTGCAAAAAAAGCAAAACTCGAAAACCTGGAACCTATGGAGATCGTTCAGCGATATACCTTAGGATTTCATAAGGTGATGGATCTTTTCAATATACTCTCACCAAATATAGAGCCTACAGCCACCGGTCATATACAGGAGCAAATAAGCATGATAGAACAAATTCTAGAGAATGGTTTAGCTTATGAAATAAATGGCTCTGTGTATTTTGATGTGAAAAAATATAATGAAACTAATGATTATGGCATTCTGTCCGGACGAAAAATTGAAGACCTAATTGCCGGTAATCGCGAGTTGGATGGTCAGGCAGAAAAAAGAAATGTTGAAGATTTCGCTTTATGGAAAAATGCTACTGCCGGACATATTATGAAATGGCCTTCACCCTGGGGTATAGGTTTCCCTGGATGGCATCTGGAATGTTCAGTTATGAGCACCAAATACCTGGGGAAAAACTTTGATATTCACGGCGGAGGAATGGACCTTAAATTTCCCCATCATGAATGTGAAATTGCTCAGTCAAATGGTGCCTATGGCCAGATGCCAGTAAAGTATTGGATACATACTAACATGCTAACAGTAAATGGGCAAAAAATGAGCAAATCTCTTGGCAACTCATTTTTGCCGGAAGAGTTGGTGACAGGAGATCACTCATTACTGGAGCAGGCATATAGTCCAATGACTGTTCGATTCTTTATGTTGCAATCACATTATTCAAGTACTTTAGATTTTTCAAATGATGCCCTCAAGGCAGCATTAAAAGGTTACAAGAAGATTGTAAATGGCATAAAACTTGCCAAATCCTTAAAGTATAAACCTGAGGATGGCGTTGAAATAAATGATAGTCAGGCAGAACAGATCAATCAAATTTGTACTAATTGTTATCGTGCAATGAATGATGATTTCAATACTGCGGTTACTATAAGTCATTTATTTAATCTATTGAAAAAAATCAATTCCTTACAGACATTAAATCTGAAATATGCTGAATTAGGGGAAAACGCTTTTAACAAATTGATAAGCACTTTTCTCCTGTTCACCCAGGATATATTAGGATTAACGGAAGAAAAACTTGATGCACAAGAACCTCTGCTTCAAGTACTTCTTGAATTTTACCATGAGGCTAAACTGGCCAAAGATTATGATAAAGTAGACTATATTAGGGCTCAGCTAAAAAAACTAGGTATTGTGCTGAAAGATATGAAAAATCAAATTGACTGGGCGTATGAAGAATAATAGGCGAACCTACTTATTATCATTGATAGCAATAATTTTCTTTGCCTGTCATACGGAAACAAAGAAAGTTGAAAACACATTGGATATCCCAAAAGTCGAGGCCATTGTACCTGACTTTAATGCTGATTCTGCATATTTTTTTGTAAGCAACCAAGTTGACTTTGGACCCAGAATACCGAATACTCCAGCGCATTATGGCACCGGAAATTTTCTGATATCAAAATTGAAACATTATGGCGCAGAAATATTTGTCCAGGAATTTCAAGAAAAGTCATACACAGGAGAAACAATGAATCTCAGGAATATTATTGCAAGTTTTCATCCAGACAATTCAAGGAGGATATTACTGGCGGCCCATTGGGATACACGTCCCATCTCTGATAAAGATCCTGACAATCCAAATTCTGTTTTTGATGGTGCTAATGATGGCGCAAGTGGTGTTGGAGTTCTTTTGGAAATAGCTCGTCACCTCTCAGAAAATCAACCTCTAAATGCTGGTGTGGATATTATATTTTTTGATGGAGAAGACAATGGTGAACCATTAGATTATGAAGGGGAAAATAAAAATTCAGGCAATATGTATTGGTGCCTTGGATCTCAATACTGGTCAAAAAATAAGCATAAAAAAAATTACATGGCTTATTATGGAATACTCCTGGATATGGTTGGTGCCATCAATGCAAAGTTTTATAAAGAGGGCGGCTCAAGACAATATGCAGATAAAATTTTAAAAAAAGTATGGGATGCTGGAACCGGATTGGGATATGGTGCCTACTTTATTAATCAAAGTAGCCCTGGAATAACAGACGATCATATATTTGTAAATCGAGATGCCAAAATACCTATGATTAATATAGTAGAATATGATCCTGCCTCCTACGATTCATACTTTGGACCCTATCATCATACCCAAAACGACAATATGGATATTATTGATAAGGCCACACTGAAGGCTGTAGGACAGACGGTTTTATATGTTATTTATAACGAATAAGCATCCTCACTATCCTTTCAATTCAGTACTTTTGCAAAATAAATTTATTCGGGAATGTTTGATAATTTAAGTTTAAAGCTAGATAGAGCCTTTAAGTCACTCAAAGGACAGGGACAAATAACAGAAATTAATGTAGCATCTACTGTTAAAGAAATCCGAAGAGCGCTAATTGATGCTGATGTAAACTACAAAGTAGCGAAGGAAGTTACTGACAAGATCAGGGAAAAAGCATTGGGTAGAGATGTATTGATTGCAGTATCTCCAGGACAATTACTGACTAAAATTGTCGCTGAAGAACTGACTGAGTTAATGGGTGGAACACAATCAACCATCAATATTGAAGGGGACCCGGCAATAATTCTTGTTGCTGGATTACAAGGCTCTGGTAAAACCACATTCTCAGGAAAACTTGCCGCATACCTGAAAAGCCAGGGGAAAAATCCCCTATTGGTTGCTTGCGATATTTACCGCCCTGCAGCTATTGATCAATTAAAAATTATTGGTGAACAAACCAATACAAATGTATATGCTGAACCTGACAATAAAGATGCTGTAGATATTGCAAAAAATGCGATCAAGCAAGCTAAAGCTGAAAACAGAAAGGTAGTAATTGTTGATACAGCTGGTCGTCTTGCGATTGATGAGCAGATGATGAAGGAGATAACCTCTTTAAAAGAATCGTTAAAACCTTCTGAAACATTATTTGTCGTAGACTCAATGACTGGCCAGGATGCTGTCAATACTGCTAAAGTATTTAATGAACAGTTGAACTTCGATGGAGTTGTTCTTACCAAGCTTGATGGTGACTCCAGGGGTGGTGCTGCTTTATCCATCCGCACGGTTGTGGATAAACCTATTAAGTTTATCAGTACAGGAGAAAAGATGGATGCTCTTGACATATTCCACCCGGACCGAATGGCTAACCGAATCCTTGGAATGGGAGATGTGATATCACTTGTTGAGCGGGCCCAGCAAACCTTTGATGAAGATGAAGCACGTCGGCTTAATAAAAAGATACGAAAAAATAAATTTGATTTCGATGATTTTCTATCTCAGCTTCAGCAAATCAAAAAAATGGGTAATATTAAAGACCTGATGGGCATGATCCCTGGAATGGGAAAAGCATTGAAGGGAATTGATATTGATGATGACTCATTCAAACCAATAGAAGCCATAATTCGATCTATGACCATAGATGAAAGAGCAACTCCTGAGATCCTGAATGGTAGCAGAAGAAAACGAATTGCAAATGGAAGCGGTACTTCTATTCAGCAAGTCAACAATCTCATAAAACAATTTAATGAGATGAAGAAAATGATGAAAACAATGAATAAAATGGGCGGAAAACGAAGTATGGCTAATTTAAATATGATGGGAAAATAATCTATCTCAAAATTGAGAATATTCCTCGCTCAGATATCACTTCTCAGTCATATCATTTTAAAAGCAATAAAAATACTATTCAAAAATTCTCAATAGGGTCATTATCATTCTTGATCTCATTGATTTCAAGTCATGAAAGAATTTTTGTCGACTTTTGTAAAGGTACTATTCACTCCTAAATTCTCAAGAAACGTAACTAACTGATTTTATAGCTTCTACCGTTCTCTTAACATTAGGCAATGCTTCTTCAATTAATGTAGGTGCATATGGAAAAGGCACATCCATACTTGCAATTCTTTGTATTGGAGCATCTAAATAATCAAAAGCATGTTTTTGAACATGATATGTTATTTCAGTAGCAATGGACGACAAAGGCCAGGCTTCTTCTACAATTACCAATCGATTGGTTTTTTTCACTGACTCTACTACTGTCTTATAATCAATTGGGCGAATAGTCCTTAAATCTATTATTTCACATGAAATACCTTCTTTAGCCAATTCATCTGCCGCCATACTCGCCACTTTAATTATCTTGCCAAAAGTAACGATAGTAACATCATCCCCCGGTCTTTTTATATCTGCAGCTCCGATTGGTATTAAATACTCTCCCTCAGGCACTTCACCCTTTTCACCATATAATAATTCTGACTCCATAAAAATAACTGGATCGTCATCGCGGATTGCTGTTTTCAATAGCCCTTTTGCATCATAGGGATTAGAAGGAACAACTACCTTCAAACCGGGAGTGTTGGCATACCAGTTTTCAAAATTCTGTGAATGCTGAGCACCTAGTTGCCCGGCATTACCTGTAGCTCCTCGAAATACTATTGGAACTGAAAATTGACCACCAGACATATACAGCATCTTAGCTGCAGAGTTGATAATTTGATCAATTGCAACCAATGAAAAGTTGAATGTCATGAATTCTATGATAGGCCTCAATCCATTCATGGCAGCACCTACACCAAGCCCGGCAAATCCTAACTCTGTAATTGGAGTATCTAATATTCTTTCTGGCCCAAATTCGTCAAGCATTCCCTGACTTACTTTATAAGCCCCATTATATTCAGCAACTTCTTCTCCCATTAAAAAGATTGACTTATCTTTTCTCATCTCCTCGGTCATGGCTTCTCGAAGGGCTTCCCTAAATTGAATTTCTCTCATGTTATTTTATTAAACGGATAGCAAAAGTATTAATAAGGATATCAAATTACAAAGCTGACACAAATGAAGTGAAAAAAAAAGGCTGATCTGATAAATCAGATCGGCCTTTTTTTATAATAATTTATTAAAATAGTTTATATGCTACTGCAATGCATTTCTAAATCCATCAGTATCAGCAAATTTAACAAATTCAAGATCACCAAGAGCTGTTTCTTTAAGATCAGCATCTTCGGCAACAGCTGCAGCTAAGTTTGTAGCTATATCGGCAGCATTACCTGTTCTTGCAGCAACAATAGCTTTTCCATAAAAAGCTTTTGCGTTGTCGCTGTTTGCCTCAAGCGCTTCATCAAAATTGTTGGTAGCGGCATCATATTCTTTCTTAAGAAGATAAGCCAGGCCACGGTTAAATAAGTTACTACTTGATTCCTCAACAGAAGATAAAGATTGAACAGCATCATCATATCTGCCTAATTCAATCTCAATGACTCCTTTTACACTATTAAATCCTTTTGCATGCTTAACAGGTGGATTCATTTCTAAAGCAGTAACAATTTCACCATGTCCTTGTTCAACCATACCCATCATGTATAAAACTACACCCAGGTTGCCATGAGCATGAGGATTGGTTTCTCGGTTCTTAATAGAAATCTCAAATTGTATTACTGCATTTTCAAGATCACCAGTAGCATCATTCCCAACTAAAGCATCTTCAATAGCTTTTACCAGGTAAACGACTCCAAGGTTATTGTGAGAAGCAAAATGAGGATATTGCTTAGTAGCAACAAGATAAATAGCCTCTTTTTCATCTAGTGAAGGAGTTAAGTGAGCAGCATATGCCATTTCTCCATAAGTTAATGTATCTGCAGGAGCTTTTCCTTCAACAATCATTTTAGCAAGAATTGCTATTTCAGCGTCAGACTTCTTATCTTTTACTTTTAAGATCTCCGTTTGAGCAGAACGTAAACCAGGATAAATGTCAGCGAAGATTTTTTTGTAAGCAGATATTTTTTGTAGTCTCTTCTCCTTATCTTCAAAAGAACCGCTTCCATTAACCACATTCAATACTTCCTGCTTCTCAGAAGCAGAAATTTTATCATAACCGTTTAATGCCATTTTAAAGCCAGTCCAGTCATCAACAACAGGCTTGATAATAAAGTTTATGGAATCTGCCATTCCTTTATAATCATATCGTTGCATCTGCTTCTGGTAATAATCTTCAATTCTCTTGGCACGATCACCGGCAAGAGCAGAGTTTACTCTTTCAGGACCTTCAGGAGAGTGAGTACCGGTAACAGTAACAGTTCTTGTTACGTTCTTTTCAGCAATGAAAGCAGATAAAAATCTTTGCTTATCCTTGTTGGATTCTCCATCGGTCTTCAATGTGGCTCTTAAATTGGATCTTCCCTGATCAAAGAAAAAGCTTACATTTACAGGCTCTAGTTCTTCATCTGGGGTAAAACCTTCTACCTCATCATCAGAATAATCATACCTTACAACGGCAGCATAGAATACATCTTCTACTAACCATGGAGTAGTAATTAATCCTGGAGCTATAGGCATTGGAGGAGTTGCTTCAACTTCTTTGTTCTTCTTTGGATCAATTGCATATCCTTGAATAACAAGATTTCCATCTTCCATACCAGGAGCATATTCCATAGTATAATTTTTTACCATTCGTGGCTGATTTGTATCCCTATCAGGGAACTCATTCGCTACGAATTCAATTCTTTCAAGATCATATGACTGACCTTCATATTCATATCTTGCATCGATTGCGTATACCAGATTCTTCTTTAACATTTTCACTGGTAACGTTGCAGAAACTTCTACGTCAACATTAGTTCCATGTAATTCTAATGGATTTGGTGTTACTTTCAGGTCCTGGTCCTTAGCCATTTTTACCATCTGGTTCAATGCACAACCAGAAAAAAATATGGTTCCTATGATTGCTAATGCGAAACTTAATCTTCTCATTTGATTAGTCGGTTTAGTTATAATTATTTTAAAATTCTAGATTTGTTTAAAAGAAATAATATGCAATAATAGCTATAAAAAACAACACGCAAAACTATTTTTAAAGCAAATTGGTTTATATTTTTGTACAAATAATACAAATAATGAAAAGAATTCAAAACTTCTTCGAAGACAAAGCCTTCGGTGTTTGTACAAAATTAGGGGAAAAGTTAAAGATTCCAACTTCAAGTATCCGAATTTTTTTCATATATTCTTCATTCCTTACCTTTGGATCGCCAGTTATTATATATCTAGCTTTGGCTTTTACTATGAATTTTAGAAAATGGTTCCGCAGAAGAAACAATTCGGTTTGGTATTATTGACCTCAAATTGAAGAAAAATCTTATACGTAAGAAAAAGTAAGAAAAAACAAGCAATCTCGAATAAGTACAATTATTGCTTTTTTTGCGGACCCGGGAATTACTCCTTTTTTTCAACTGCTTTCTAATTGAAAATAATACATTCATATCCGCTTTTAAAACGGCAATACTATCTTTATACGAATTTGAAAATAAAAATTTAATCCCTGCAACTATATCAAGAACTATTCTGGCCGGAATCTTCCATAGCAATCCACTAAGACTATCATTCTTAATTAAGGTTAGTAAACTATTTCTAAAATTCAAATAGGTTTTAAACGAACTAGAGTCATCTAAGGTTCCTCCACCAACATGATAGACTTCGCTTTCGCTGGTATACCATACTTCAAGACCCATTTGATTAATTCGCCAACATAAATCAATTTCCTCCATATGAGCAAAATAGTCGTCATCAAATCCTCCTGATTTATTGAAAAGTTGAGCGCGAATCATCATACATGCTCCTGTAGCCCAGAAGATTCTCACTTTATCATTATACTGCCCAAAGTCTTTTTCAATTGTATTAAACAATCTACCTCTACAAAAAGGATATCCTAATAAGTCGATATATCCTCCGGCTGCCCCTGCATATTCAAAGTACTCTCTTCGATTATAATCCAGAATTTTCGGCTGACAGGCACCAATTACCGGATTGCTTTCCATAAGATCGAGCATCGGTGTCAGCCAATGCTTTGAAACCTCAACATCGGAATTTAACAATAAATAATATTCGGCTTCAACTAATGACAGGGCCTTATTATAACCAGCAGCAAATCCATAATTTTTATCCAGAATAATAACATTTATTTCCGGAAAATTATTTTTGATAAAATCAATGGAAGAATCTTTGGAATGATTGTCTGCAATGTAAATCGGGTAATTATAACTATATTTCTGAAGGGTGGGCAAAAACATCTCAAGAAAATGTCGGCCGTTATAATTAAGAATTACGATTGCTATTTTATCCATTAAACTAAATTTCCAAGGTCTAATCCTGGAATATTGGGTAACAAACCGCCTGTGCTCTTCTTTATTTCCTCTTTAGCCAGAATCTCAGCTTCTCCCATGGCCTTATTGACCGCAGCGATCACGAGGTCCTGTAACATATCTTTATCTTCTGGTTTTATAAGGTCGTCATCAATTCTAAGCTCAACTAACTGTTTTAAACCATTTACTTTTGCAGTTACCAGTCCCGCACCAGCCTCTCCAGTAGCATAAATATTAGCCAGATTCTGTTGTGCCTCCTTCATTTTGGCCTGTACCTCCTTCATTTTCCCAAATAAATCCATCATATTCATTTCTGTATATATTTAAATCATTAATCTCTTACTATTAATACCTGACCATTCATATTATACTTTTTACCCAGCACATCAACAGCTTCTATAATATATATAAAAGTTGTCGGAGGCATCTCATCTCCATTATACGTCCCATCCCACCCAATGTTCTGATCATCAGTTTCAAAAATAATATTTCCATACCGGGTAAATATTTTTAAATTATATTGATCCATTTCCGTTCCTTCCGGTTTAAAATAATCATTGAGTCCGTCGCCGTCGGGCGTAAAAGAATTGGGCATTATTAATATGGACTCTGCTACTTTAATTATATAATTTGAAAAGACTATAAGACTTGGGTCATCATTTGATTCCCCTCTTATCCTGTATTGCCTGATCTGTTGGTTGGCATTTTCAATGTCCTCAAATAAATTGTCCCTTCCAACGTTAACTTCATTTTGAAAATTTCCATTTTCATCATATACTTCCACTATGTACTGCTTAACACCATTGCGCCATCCACTATAATCATTCCAAATGAGTAGTCTGTTATCTTCAATAGTTAGATAGATGGTGCAGGCTAGATCTCCCAGATTCGATCTGTTTCTGCATTCGTCAAGATAATTTACAATATAACAAAAACTTTGTTCCGCTGGTTCAATATCAACATCAGTATATTCACGTACCAATACAGTATCAAGGGTAGCGAATATATCATCATCAACTTGCCTTTGAATAAAATATGAGCTTACTTCTACATTTCCGGGAGCATCCCATGCAAGTTCAGCTGTATTGCCCTCAATAGACACCGATGTATTCTTAATAGAAGGTGGAAAATAAATTTTAAAAGCATCAACACATACTGTATCAGATATGCTAAGTGCTCCACTGTTATGTGTATATTGTATGCTATAGCAATAGGTATTAAAACATTCTACTTCTTTATCAATATATTCTTTAAATCCCTCATTTTGAAATTGCTGAAACAGCTGAGTGTCTTTATATAATTTGTAATTATTGAAGTCAATCGGATATACATTCCAACCAATACGATTCTGGTTATTCTCAGGAATCGCTGACATCAAAACAGTACTTATGGTATCAGAATACAAATGCTTGTCCTGGCAGGCATCATAGGCTGCAATTCTGAAAATCTGTAATTGGGTGTCAGTATCAATAGAATCTACCTTGAAGGAAGACAGGTTATTATCTAAGTAACCGACTGCAGAAAAGCCAGCCGGTATATTTGCTGCTATCTGCAATTCATAAATCACGTTTGGTTGCAATTGACATTCAATATCCACAATACCATATTGTGAATCTCTTACTGATAGATTTACCCGATCAATATCAGCAGGCAACAGGTTTTCAATAGTGGTAAAAGTTTCTGAAGAAAATCCACAATTTTCTTCTCCTCCAATGAACAACCCTTCAACTGTAATGGAATGGCTACCTGAAGGATAGATGAAGGACGGGACTTCTTCATTTTTATCAACCACCAGTGAATCAGTTGCTGTGAAAAATATTTTATACTGATCATATTGATCCGGATATATATCAATTTTAGCCCCGTTATTCTCGCAGGTGAATACTTCGAAATAAGGATCAGAAGAAGCATAAACCTCAATATCCAGGGTATCTAATTTGGAAACTCCCGGGATATCTATTCCTGTTAATTGCACAATTGTATAATTCCCCGGAGTAGTATAAGTATGTGTTATCTCTTCACCATCCTCAAATCCGATAAAAACACCACTATTCGTGAAATCATATTGTATTACCGTAGCATCCGGAAAGGTATCCGTTTCAGTCAAAATGACTTTCAATGGTTCACATCCCTGGTCGTATTCAGCTTCAAACCGGCCCAAATAACTGGGTATCTGAGCTTGCACCTGATTTATCACCAGTGCTACAACGACTGATAAAAAAAATATTTGAAGTATTATTCTTTTCACTGACTAAATAAGAATGATCTGATATGGAATTAGTTAACTAGAATCTGTAATTTTCTGAATTACCTCATCTATTGATATCTCCTCCTGTGTTCCGGTAACCATATCTTTAAGCGTAAATATACCTTTTTTTAATTCTTCCGATCCAATCATAAGAACGTAGGGAATGTTCTTTTTATTTGCATAATTAAGCTGTTTCTTTAATTTAACGTTATCAGGAAATATCTCTGCTTTTATATCCGACTCACGCAATTTTGTCAATATTCGTAAGGCAAATTTTTCGGCATTTGAATCAAAATTGGTTATGAGAACCTGTGTAGATCCTATTTTTTGTGAATCAAACAACTCCAATTCTTCCATTACGTCATATATTCTATCGATACCGAAAGAAAATCCTACACCCGACAGGTCCGGCCACCCGAATACTCCTGTGAGATTATCATATCTCCCCCCCCCTCCAATACTTCCTATCTTAACATTCAAAGCTCTTGCTTCGAAAATAATTCCTGTATAATAGGATAATCCACGAGCAAGAGTAAGGTCAAATTCAATCTCCGACATTTCTCCAACCAGTGAATTTATATAACTGATTACACTTTCAATTTCCTCAACGCCTTCAAGTCCGATCTTACTACTCATTAATAATGGTTTTATAAGATCCAGCTTAACCTTGTTTGTACCAGAAGTCCCAATAATAAACGAAACTTTTTCAATAAATGATTTTGAAAATTCCTTCCCTTTCAACTCATTGATAACTGAATCGAATCCGATTTTATCCAATTTATCAAGTATAGTAAAAAATACTTCAGACTTATCTGACTCTCCAGAAACTTCGATAATTCCTTCAAGTATTTTTCGGCTATTAAATTTCAATACATAATCATTCAGACCCAACCGGGTAAATACTTCATGAACCATCAGGGCAATCTCAGCTTCACAAATGAGTGATTTTGTCCCCACTACATCAGCGTCACATTGATAAAATTCACGATACCGACCTTTTTGAGGTCTGTCAGCTCTCCAGACAGGTTGGACTTGGTATCGCTTAAATGGAAGTGTGATTTCATTCCTGTTCATTACCACATATCGTGCGAAGGGTACAGTAAGGTCATACTTTAGTCCTTTTTCACTGATCCTTACAGATAGCGCATTAGAATCAAAAGAGGATCTTTCCTCTTCATCAACCTTCTCAAGGTAATTACCAGAATTAAGTACTTTAAATAATAGCTTATCGCCTTCGTCACCATATTTACCTGTTAGCACGGAAAGGTTTTCCATGGCAGGTGTCTCTAACGGCAGAAATCCAAATTTTTCGAAAGTGTCTTTAATCGTTTTTATTATAATATTCCTTTTCACCATTACAGTTGGCGGATAGTCACGTGTTCCTCTTGGTAATGAAGGTTTTATCATGATCAAAACGTTTAAATTAATTAAGCACTCCTAACTCTTTCCCCACCATTGCAAAAGCTTCAATTGCCTGATCAAGGTGTTCTTTTTCATGGCTGGCAGAAATCTGAACCCTTATACGTGCTTGTCCTTTTGGAACTACTGGAAAATAGAATCCTATTACGTAAATCCCTTCCTCCAATAGTCTCGCAGCAAATTTCTGACTCAATAAGGCATCGTACAACATGATTGGGACTATTGGATGCTCACCGGGTTTGATATCAAATCCTTTTTCAGTCATAGATCGCCTGAAATATTGAGTATTGGATTCCAATTTATCTCTCAATTCAGTTGATTCTGACAATAAATCAATTACCGCTATTGATGCTCCTGTTATTGCCGGTGCCAATGTATTAGAGAACAAATACGGCCTTGACCGCTGACGTAATAATTCTATTATTTCTTTTTTGCCTGATGTAAATCCTCCTGACGCGCCTCCTAAGGCTTTTCCCAACGTTCCGGTTATAATATCAACCCGACCCATAACGTTTCTGTATTCATGAACGCCACGACCTGTTTTACCCATAAATCCAGTAGCGTGACATTCATCACTCATTACAAGAGCCTCATATTTATCAGCTAAATCACATATTTTATCCAATTGAGCTATTGTTCCATCCATGCTGAAAACACCATCGGTAACGATTATTTTATGTTTTGCACTTTTTGCTTCCAGTAATTTGGTCTCAAGGTCACGCATATCGTCGTGGATATATCTAAACCTTTGTGCCTTACACAATCGAACTCCGTCAATAATGCTCGCATGATTTAAAGAATCAGAAATAATTGCACTCTCAGAACCTAAAAGAGGTTCGAACACGCCACCATTAGCATCAAATGCTGCAGCATATAAAATTGTGTCTTCCATTCCAAGAAATTCGGAAATTTTTGATTCAAGAGATTTATGAATATCCTGTGTCCCACAAATAAACCTCACTGATGACATACCATAACCATGACTGTCAATAGATTTTTTAGCAGCTTCAATCACTTTTGGATGTGATGACAGTCCCAAATAATTGTTAGCACAAAAATTTAACACTGATTTACCTCCTGCAATACTTATTTCAGATCCTTGTGGTGAGGTTATAACCCTTTCCTTTTTAAACAATCCTGCTTCCTTGATATTCTTTAGCTCTTCTTCAAGGACAGGTTTTAATGAATCATACATGATTTGATGATTTTCAGTTTACCAATAATCTTATGCCTTCTTTAGCATTTTTAAACATATCAAATCTGATAATTGTATTCTTATCAAATGATTCGAATTACGTTAAAAATGTACCAATACAAATCCTCCTTTTTCTTAGCAAATATATAAATTAAGGGGATGAATAAATTCAATAAAGATTATTCATTTATTTCATTCTTTGTAATTTCGCAACGCAAAAGCAGATTTTTTAATGGAAAGGATATTAATAACTGGTTCGTCTGGACAACTTGGGTCCGAGCTTTCAATAGCCTTATGTAATATTTATGGAGAGAATAATATCATAGCTGCTGATATTCATGAGCCAGCGGATATCGATCACGACCTGATATTTGAAATGCTTGACGTTCTTGACAAAGAGCTACTTTTAAAAATTATCAAAAAGCATAAAATCACACAGATCTATCACCTCGCTGCCATATTATCTGCTACGGGTGAAAAACATCCGGGATTGGCCTGGCAGGTAAATATTGACGGTTTGATGAATGTCTTAGACGTGGCAAAAGAAGCCCGGGTAAAAAAAGTATTCTGGCCTTCATCAATAGCTGTTTTTGGACCAAATACTCCCAAAAAAAATACACCTCAGCACACTGTAACTGATCCGAATACAGTATATGGAATTAGTAAACTAGCGGGTGAACGACTTGTCGAATACTATTATCAGCATTTCGGATTGGATGTACGTAGTCTGCGATATCCTGGCTTGATTGGTTATAAATCGTTACCCGGAGGAGGAACCACGGATTACGCTGTTGATATATTTTATAAAGCAATCAAGGGAGAAGTCTTTGATTGTTTCCTAAAGGAAAACACCTATCTGCCTATGATGTATATGTCTGACGCAGTAAAAGCTACTATGGATATTATGGAAGCCCCAGCAGATAGAATAAAAATAAGGTCCAGCTATAATATCACTGCGATGAGCTTTTCTCCAGCTGAAATATATCAAAGTATTAAGAAATTTTATCCCAAGTTGAAAATCAATTATGTACCGGATTTTAGACAGGAAATTGCTGAATCTTGGCCAGGGAGTATTAATGATAAAGATGCCAGATCAGATTGGGGATGGAAACCTGTTTATGACCTTGATAAGATGATACCTGATATGATTAATCACTTAAAAGAAAGCAATCTCATCACTGCACAATAAACTTCCTGGAAATATTATTCCCTTCCAGGTTAAAAAAGTAAATACCCGATTCCAATAAAGATGTAAAATTAACTGTATTGACACCAGGTTGTACCACACCTGTCTCTACAATTTCACCTGTTATTTTTAAAACCTGGTAAACGGTTTCTGTTTCGCCAGAATAGGATACTGTAACATGATGACCTTTGATTGGATTGGGATACAACAAAAGATTTGGCGCAAGGTTTTCCATAGTTACCGCTACCACACCATGATATTCAAATGATCCATCAAAATCAGTAGCTTTTAACCTGTAATAAGACAGGCCGCTGAAAGGCATTTCATCAATAAATTCATACTTTTTGATTACTTCTGAATACGTAGTCCTGGAGAATATCTTTCCAAAATCTTGAAAGTAACGGCCATCTGAAGATCTTTCTATTGTGAAAAAATCAAAATTCTCCTCCATGGATGTAGCCCATTCAATCTTGACCTTCATATTTTGGTTACTACTTTTAAAATAAATCACTTCAACTGGCAAAGGATTATCATCACAATCTAAGGTAACAGCACACCCACCCCCAGTTAAACTACCTGCTGTTAATTGATTGGGTGAAATTATATCAGTAATTTCACTTCCTGATATTTGATTACTGGCGCCACCTATTCTAATTTGGTCATTATTTCCGGATTCTGATATAATACTAGATCCCGTTGCCATTTGGATACTCGAAGTAGCATCCATGGTCAATTTCCCATTGTCTAATGTTAATGATCCAT
>Ga0316192_10000884_pt1 | contig 21983 bp, 16 predicted proteins | sample MerIslwburrow_MG_FD_204931 | JGI IMG/M metagenome (GOLD analysis project Ga0316192, IMG submission 204931) | Coastal sediment microbial communities from Maine, United States - Merrow Island worm burrow | ecosystem: Environmental > Aquatic > Marine > Coastal > Sediment | place: USA: Maine...
GCGATATGATTGATGTAAGCATCTCCCGCCATCTCCATGTTGACGCCCGCTGTAACCGCTTCATATGCGGACCCTCTGTCACCGTCTGTCAGACCGTGAACATGCAGTTGCCTGACCGAATCCCAAGCACTGAAAACAAAACCATCAAATTGCCATTCTTCACGCAATATTTTTCGCAACAGAAAATCATTAGCCGTCGCGGGAATACCGTCCAGATCGCTAAACGACGTCATGAGTGTGGTTACGCCGGCTTCAACCGCTGCCTTGAACGGTCGCAGGTACACATTGCGCAGTTCATTCTCGGGAATATTGGTCGTGTCATAGTCGCGGCCACTTTCGCTGGCACCGTAGCCCGCAAAGTGCTTGGCACACGCTGCAATCGTGCCCTTCGCTGAGAGGTCCGAACCCTGAAAGCCCTGGATCATGGCAACGCCAAGCTGGCTCGCGAGATATGGGTCTTCTCCAAGGCTTTCTGCGATACGTCCCCATCGTGCGTCGCGTGAAATATCGATCATTGGGGCGAATGTCCAGTTAACACCGGTCGAAGCAGCCTCTTCAGCCGAAACCTCCGCTCCGCGTTTTACAATCTCAGGATTAAAAGTCGCTGCCTGCCCGAGTGGAATAGGCAAAACGGTTTTGAATCCATGAATAACGTCACGGCCCACCAGAAGCGGAATCCCCAGGCGGCTTTCTTCGACGACGATGCGTTGCATTTCGTTGACCGAATCGACGTCGACACAATTTAATACAGAGCCGATGCGCCCGGCCCGCAGATCATCCCCGAGATGATGAGATGCATGGCAATCGCCCGCATTGCGCTGGCTCATCTGACCAATTTTTTCATCAAGCGTCATTGTTGCCAACAACTGCGATACGCGCTGCTCAGTCGTCAGGGTGTCGCCCAATTCATTAGCCAAAGTCGTGCTCATAAACATCATCACCATTAAACCGTGCAGCACGGTATATACGTCGAACCATCGAAATTTCAGATCGGGTATTCCCCGACGCAGCGGGTAGTGCATTGTTGCTCCAGGAACGACAGTTACACCTGTTATCGGCAAAACCACTTGCCGCTTATTCGTATCGGCGCAGGCGACATTTTTCTCCTTGTAGCCTATCGATCGCAATGATGAACTCGAAAGCGCTCATGCCGGCGCATTTTTAGCAACATTTGACAGCGCTGTCAATTTGATGGACGATGATTCGCAAGGCTTGAAGCCATAACTTAACGGCCGGACCCATAAATGAGCCAGGCGATCCACTACGCAACGGCACCCGAAGATCGAATCCCGTTTCACCTGAAGTTGATCTACGGTGCGGGCGCCTTTGTAAACAATCTTCTCGCCGCCGCGATCGGCGGTATGGTCATAGTCCTTAATCTCGGCCTGGGCATGAATCCTGCACTGGTCGGTTTATTGGGCGCGTTGCCTCGCCTGACTGACGCCATCACCGACCCGCTAATGGGCTACATATCGGACCACACGCGCTCGCGCTGGGGTCGGCGACGGCCCTATATTTTTGTCGGCGCAATTGTGGTCGGCGTTGTATTCGCCTTGCTCTGGCAATTGCCGGCCGAAAAGAGCGAATCGTTCTACTTTTGGTACTTCCTGATCGGTTCGCTGATTTTTTACCTGGGTTATACCGTGTTCGCGACTCCCTGGGTTGCGCTTGGCTATGAATTAACACCGGATTATCACGAGCGCACACGCTTGATGGGCGTGCAGAGTTTTGTTGGGCAGTTCGCGTATATGGTTTCGCCGTACTTCCTGGCGATAATGTACAACGAGCGACTATTTGACGACGTGATCGATGGCGCCGCTGGACTATCCATTGTTATTGCGGTGGTCGTTATTGCGGTCGGAGTTCTCCCTGCTATTTTCCTGCGCGAACGATTTAGCATTGACTCCGACACTCAAAAGCGAATGACATCCTTCCTGGATAGCGTTCGCGATTTTTTCAGAGGATTTTTGATAACGCTAAAGTTCAAGCCCTTTCTGAAACTTTGCGTAGCTACTTTTTTTGTTTTCAACGGATTCATCCTGATTGCGGCTTTTCAGACCTATGTCATCATCTATTATGTTTTAGCTGGAGACACCGGATTAGGTGCTGAATTTGTGGGCCATGCCGGTCTGCTTGGGGCCATCTCGTCGTTAGCCATCATCGCATTTGTAACCTGGCTGGCCACCAGGATTGGTAAGCGACGTGCGTTTTTCGTCTCCACTGGCGTCTCCATGATCGGCTACGCGCTCAAGTGGATATTCTATACACCGGAAAACCCATGGCTTGTACTACTCCCCGCTCCGTTGATAGCGTTTGGTCTGGCTGGTTTATTTACGCTCATGGGGGCAATGATTGCCGATGTTGTCGATATGGACGAACTGGAAACACATGAGCGCCGTGAAGGCATGTATGGTTCTATCTTCTGGTGGGTCGTAAAACTTGGGCAGGCGGTCGCAATCGCTGGCGGTGGACTATTGCTGAACGCGACCGGCTTCGATGTTGCTCTGGATGGGAACCAGCCTGAACGGACGCTGCATCTCATGCGCCTGTTCGACGCGTTCGTACCATGCGTTGGCTCTGGCATTGCGATTTGGGCGGTTGCCACTTACACGATAACTGAAGAAAAGGCACACGAAGTTCGCACACAACTGGAGGCACGACGTGGAAAATAATATGCAGCCTCTAGGATTTAGAGAAAAACTGGGGTACGGCCTGGGCGACACAGCCTCCAATTTTTTCTTCGCTACGTTCAATGTCTTCCTGCTTTATTACTACACAGATATTTTTGGACTGTCGGCCGCAGCAGTGGGCACCATGTTTCTGGTGACAAAGATCCTCGACGCGATTAGCGACCCGATTATGGGTTTAATAGCCGACCGCACGAACTCCCGCTGGGGTAAATTTCGGCCTTATTTACTGTGGGCTGCCATTCCATACGGGCTTTGCGGCTATGCGATGTTCGCCAATCCGGATCTTTCATATACAGGCAAACTCATTTACGCCTACATCACTTACTCGCTCATGATGCTGGCTTACACTGCGATCAACGTACCTTACTCTGCGCTGATGGGCGTGATATCGCCGTTATCAATCGAACGAACCAAGGTCGCCAGCTATCGCTTTTTTTGCGCCTTCGCGGCCGGATGGTTAGTCGGTACGTTCGTGACGCCGCTCAAGAATATCTTGGGGAACGGCGATGAGGCGATGGGGTTTCAATTCACGATGCTCATTTTCGCGGTTCTCTCTGTCGCCCTGTTTTGGATTACGTTTGCAACAACAAAAGAACGCGTCATTCCAGTACCGGCCAAGTCTGATATAAAACTGGATCTAAAGGCACTGTTCGATAACGGACCGTGGAAAGCTCTTTTTCTGACTGGCATTTTCACGCTGGTCAATATCGCCGTACGGAATGGCACCTTGCTGTACTATTTTAAGTACTACGTTGGCGACGACGGTACTCCAATATTTCTCATATTCGACAAGACGGCTGTATTCCTGTCATTGGGGTTAATGGCAATGATGGTTGGCGTGACATTGACAAAGACGCTGAGCCAACGCTTCGAAAAACGTCAGCTGATGATCGTATTGTCACTAATCAACGCAGTGTCGATGGCAGTTTTCTATTTTATCCCGCCAAATCAATATTGGCTGATGGTGGCCATCAACTGCGCAGGCATGCTTGCAGCTGGACCGACGCCGGCATTGGTGTGGTCCATGTACGCGGATTGCGCTGACTACGGCGAGTGGAAGAGCGGACGACGGACGACCGCCCTGGTATTTTCAACGGTGCAGTTTTCGCACAAGATGGGACTGGCTGTTGGTGCCGGACTTGCCGGCATCATCCTTTCCTGGTTCGGCTTTGTCGCGAATGAAGCTCAATCTGCCGTATCGATGGTCGGAATCCGATTCATGTTTAGTGTGTTCCCGGCGGTGTTTGCCGTCTTGGGAATAGTCGCTATTTACTTCTATCGCATCGATTCGAGTATGGTTTCGAGAATTACGCAGGAATTGTTGGACCGACATAACGCTGCAGATCGATCTGGAAAGGACCCGGCTACAGCCGGACCGAATCTGTAACAGGACCTGAAGATGGCACAACTCCTTCCAGTCGATACTTTCGACCTGATTATTTTTGGCGGTACGGGTGACCTCGCGATGCGCAAGCTGTTGCCCGCTATGTACCACAGAACCCGGGACGGACAGATTTCGGCGGACAGCCGCATCATTGCTGTTGGGCGCAGCGACATGAATCGCGACAGTTACACAGCATCAGTCGAAGAGGCGTTGCAGTCCAACCTCAAGGATGGCGAATTTGACGCGAATGAGTGGCGTGCATTCGAGTCGCGACTGAACTACGTCAATGCCGACGCGACCGATCCCGCAAACTGGACCGCGCTCTGTGAATTGTTGTCGGGTGAGCACGACAGGACCCGGGTAATTTACCTGGCGACAGCACCACATCTATTCGGTCCGATCGCTGCCGGCTTTCGCGCAAACAAACTAATTACCGACCATTCCAGAATCGTACTGGAAAAGCCGGTGGGCCATGATCTTGAATCCGCTCGGACTATCAATGACGAAGTCGGTCAATGTTTTAGCGAGAATCAGATTTTTCGCATCGATCATTACTTGGGCAAGGAGACAGTGCAAAACCTGTTGGCACTGCGCTTTGGCAATTCGCTGTTCGAGCCCCTGTGGCGCAGAGGTGTCGTTGATCACGTGCAGATTACAGTTGCCGAGAGTCTGGGCGTCGGCGGCCGGATTGACTTCTACAACGATACCGGCGCACTTAGGGACATGGTGCAAAATCATATGTTGCAGCTTGTTTGCCTGGTCGCGATGGAAGCGCCAAGCAGCCTCAACCACGATGCGGTTCGCGACGAAAAGCTAAAAGTCTTGCGAGCACTCAAGCCGATTCCACAACATGCTATCAAGGCTCATACTGTCAGAGGCCGGTACACGCCGGGCGCGATCAACGGATCTACGGTACCCGGTTACGTCGACGAACTTGGCGACGCGGAGCTGAATGCAGAGACTTTTGTTGCACTTAAGGTTGAGATCGAAAACTGGCGCTGGTCGAATGTGCCGTTCTATTTGCGTACCGGTAAACGTCTCACAGCTAAGCACTCTGAGATCGTAATTCAATTCCACTCTGTGCCTCACTCCATATTTCCAGACGTCGCCGAGAACATTGTTGCAAATCGCCTCACGATTCGGTTGCAACCGGATGAAGGAGTCAAGCTTTCAGTGATGGCCAAGGAGCCCGGCCCTGGCGGATTCGCGTTGCGCCCTGTTTCACTTGATCTCAGTTTCGAAGAGACATTTGGCATTCGATACCCGGATTCCTATGAGCGCTTGTTGATGGAGGCGCTGCGTGGCAATCCTGCGTTGTTTATGCGCCGGGATGAAATTGAAACCGCCTGGCAATGGATAGATCAGATTATCGAAGGCTGGCAAAAATCGCGGCAAAAGATAGAAAAATACGTTGCGGGCACGTGGGGCCCGGCGGCATCGTCGTTGCTGCTGGATCGTGATGGGCGAAGTTGGTATCCGGACGACTGATGCCTGTGTCTTTGGAGACATTTGCGAATCGATCGCTGGCATCAGAAGCGGCTGCACGTTACGCAGCAGCGGCAATTAGACAGAAACTGGTCGAATCGAAAAACACCTCATTTGTAGTCAGCGGTGGTTCGTCGCCCGAGCAATGTTACAAGGTATTGGCAGAAACCGACCTGGAGTGGGAGCGCGTCTATATCTTGCCCGGCGACGAGCGATACGTTCCGCCGGATCACGATGCAAGCAATGAAAAAATGATCAGGCGATTGCTCGTAACGGGTCGTGCCTCAGCGGCGCACTTTGTGCCCATATTCGACGCTGAATTGACGCCGGAGGAACGTTGCGGCGAACTGAACGATCAACTGCAATCATTCCCGCTGCCATCGGCGGTCTCGTTGCTGGGAATTGGTGAGGACGGCCATTTTGCTTCACTATTTCCGGATTTTGATGGTATTGAAGAAGGCCTCAGTCCAGATAGTGATCTCAGTTGCATGGTGGTCAGAACGGCTGCCAGCAGCTACCCAAGGATTACGTTGACATTGTCCACCTTGTTGCAATGCGATGAAATTTTGTTGTTGTTTTTCGGTGAAGCCAAGCGCGAAACATTCGAGAAGGCCAGGAATCCTGGCATCGAATACCCGGTAAGTAGCCTCTTGCTTCAGCAGCGAACCCCGGTGCGCGTCATTTGGGCACCCTAGTTTCTAAAGGAGCGACTTAGATGAACCCTGTGCTTGAACGCGTGACGGAGAGAATTCGCGAAAGGAGTTCCGAATCTCGCAGCCGCTACCTGAGCAAGATTGGATCGGCCGCTGAAGACGGGCCTTCCCGGTCGGGGTTGTCCTGCAGTAATCTGGCGCACGGCATGGCCGCGTGCAGCACCGGGCGAAAAGAGGCGCTATCCGGAACCGAGGTACCCAATATCGGCATCGTCTCTGCCTACAACGACATGCTTAGTGCACATCAGCCTTTCGAAACGTATCCGGCAACGATAAGAAAGGCGGCCCATAGCCAGGGTGCGGTCGCGCAATTCGCTGGCGGCGTTCCGGCAATGTGCGACGGCGTAACACAGGGTCAGGACGGCATGGACTTATCGCTGTTCAGCCGCGATGTCATTGCCTTGTCGACCGCGGTCGCATTGTCACACAACATGTTTGATGCTGCGATTTGTCTCGGCGTCTGCGACAAAATCGTGCCCGGCTTGCTGATCGGCGCGCTGTCGTTTGGCCATTTGCCAACGATATTCGTGCCTGCAGGCCCGATGGTTTCAGGGCTTGCTAATGCAGAGAAGGCAAGAATTCGCGAAGAGTATGCTGCCGGACGCATAGGCCGTGACGAATTGTTGGAGGCCGAATCCGCGTCATATCACTCGGCAGGAACCTGTACTTTCTACGGCACCGCAAACAGCAACCAGATGATGATGGAATTCATGGGCCTGCAGTTGCCCGGCGGCTCGTTTGTTAATCCGGACACAGAGTTACGCGGCGCGCTAACGGCCGAGGCAGTTTACCAGGTTCTGCGAAATACCAATCTTGGCGACAACTATTTGCCAATCGGCGAGATCGTCGACGAGCGAGCGATTGTCAATGGCATTGTTGGGCTTCTCGCCACCGGTGGTTCGACGAATCACACCATTCACCTGGTTGCGATCGCCGCCGCAGCTGGAATCAGGATCGGCTGGGACGACTTTTCCGAGTTATCCTCGGCAGTGCCTTTGCTCGCACATATTTATCCAAATGGCCTCGCAGACGTCAACCACTTTCATGCTGTCGGTGGACTCGGATTCGTTATGAGAGAATTGCTCGACGCCGGGCTTCTGCACGACGATGTTTCGACAGTTCTTGGCGTCGGCCTGGACAAGTTCTGCATCGAGCCGTTTATGGACGATTCCCATATTGATTGGAGGCCGGCGCCAAGTAAGTCGCTGAACGAGGAGATCCTTAGACCGGTTTCCAATCCATTCGATTCGGAAGGCGGTCTTCGCCTTGTTCATGGGATCCTGGGCCGCGCGATGATCAAGGTCTCCGCTGTTTCGCCCGAGCATTACAGTATTAAGGCTGAGGCAAGAGTCTTTGACTCGCAGTCAGGCTTCATAGAGGCCTTTCAGGCAGGCGAACTCTACCGGGACTTTGTGGCCGTTCTGCCGTATCAGGGCCCACAGGCCACCGGCATGCCAGAACTACACAAGCTAACGCCTTATCTGAGCGTGCTGCAAAACAACGGCCATAAAGTCGCGTTGCTAACCGATGGACGTATGTCCGGGGCATCCGGAAAGGTGCTCGCGGCAATCCAGGTAACGCCGGAGGCAGCGAATGGCGGACTAATCGGCCAGATTCTCGATGGTGATCTTGTTTGTATCGATTCCGAAAATGGCGTGCTGTCTGTGGATGCCAACGGCGAACCGCTCGAATCACGGAGGGTTGAGGCGCCGGATCTCTCTGCCAGTCACACAGGGATGGGCCGTGAGCTATTCAAGGTATTTCGTAACAACGCAAGCGGGGCAGAAATGGGCGCCAGCATATTATCGGGTATCGATTAATGGACGCAGTACACATACTTCGCAACTCCCGAATCGTTCCGGTCGTTAATATTGACGATCCCGCTACTGCGGTACCGCTTGCCGAAACACTGCTTGAGGCAGGCTTCGATGTAGTTGAGGTTACGCTTCGAACGCCGCGAGCTCTTGATTCGATTGAAATCATTGCAACGGCATTTCCCGACACCTGCGTTGGTGCTGGCAGCGTACGTACAGCGACTCAATTCGCGCAAGTGAAGGAGGCTGGCGCCCAATTTGCGGTAAGTCCCGGATACAGCGAGTCGTTACTCGAGGCCGCCGAGGAACATGAAATGCCATTCGTTCCTGGCGCAACAACTGCGAGCGATATCATTCGGCTGCAGGAGTGCGGCTATTCGCTTGTAAAATTCTTTCCTGCGGAATTAGCAGGCGGCACGAAAATGCTGAGAGCGCTGGGTGCGCCACTTCCCGAAATCAGATTCTTTCCAACCGGGGGTATTACGCCAGAACTGGCGCCCGCTTACTTGAATCTTGGAAATGTCGCGTGTATTGGAGGCTCCTGGATTGCACCAAGCGATTTGATTGCCGCGAGTAATTTCAAAATAATCGCCAAGCTTGCACAAACCGCCGCAAATCTTGTCCCGTAAGACCGCGGTAGTCAAAGTCAGCCGAAACTTCCGCGTATCAGCTGTTGCCGCACAACTGGGCTTTGAAGCAATTGACCTGCTCTGATCGACGGTAATTGTCAGGATTGCGGGCACGCGTGGGCGTACTGACAAGTTACGTTTGCCGGACCACAAAAACCTGACGTTTAGCCTCAAGCAGCTGCTTCGGTCCATCGTCCAAACGCACCTTCCCTGTGTTTTCGATAATGCTCAGCTGAAGCGAGATGCCTTCCTGGGTTGAATAGGTTGTGGTTGGCTTCAGGTATCACCCCCCGATACGCGATCCCAAATCTCCTCGACTTGTGATAAAATGTATCTTATATAAGACATATGTATTTGGATCGAATCACATGAAAAAGCGTGAACAGGTATTTATCGGCGGCAAATGGATCAACGCTGGAGACAGCGCGACGATTGACGTCCTGAACCCGGCGACAGGTGCCGCGATCGGTACCGTCCCCCGGTGCGGCCGGGCCGAAACAGCCGAAGCGATCGATTTCGCACACAAAGCGTTCGAATCCTGGCGGACTGCCGGACCTGATGAACGGGCCGATGTGCTTAACCGTATGTACGAGGCGTTGATGGATCATCAGGATTCTCTCGCAGAGATTCTGACTGAGGAAATGGGTAAACCGCTCGCGGAGGCGCGAGGGGAAATCGCATTTGGTGCCCGATTCTTCCGGTGGTTCGCCGGCGAATCGCGCCGTATCTATGGCGACATTATCCCGTCGCCCTGGCCTGGGAAACGCATAGTGGTCACAAAAGAACCTGTTGGTGTTGTCGGGGCAATCACGCCATGGAATTTTCCACACTCGATGATCGCTCGGAAAGTTTCCGCCGCCCTGGCCGCTGGCTGCACTGCAGTGGTAAAGCCAGCGTCGCAAACGCCCTACTCCGCTCTTGCGTTTGGCGATATTGCAGAACAAGTGGGTGTGCCCTCGGGAGTAATCAACGTGATTACCGGTTCCGCATCGGAGATCGCTGCCGAGATGTGTGAAAACAAAAAGCTTCGGAAAATTACGTTTACAGGATCAACGAAGATCGGTAAACAATTGGCCTCTAACGCCGGTGCGCACATGAAGCGCATCTCGATGGAATTGGGTGGAAACGCTCCGTTCATCGTATTCGAGGACGCCGATCTTGACACCGCCATCGATGGTGTAATGCAGGCGAAGTTTCGTAACAGCGGGCAAACCTGTGTCTGCCCGAACAGGATCCTGGTCCACGCAACGGTCTACGACGAATTCTCGGAAAAGCTGCGCTCGGCCATCCGCACGTTGCAGGTGGGAGCGGGTAATGAGGCCCACGTATCACAGGGGCCGCTCATTGACATGAATGCCGTCGAAAAAGTGGAAACGCATATCGCGGACGCGATTCAATTGGGCGCCCACATCGCCGAGGGCGGTAAGCGCCATGAACGTGGTGGCTCCTTTTTCGAACCGACGTTACTGACGGAAGCCACGCCGGAAATGTTGGTGTTTCGGGACGAAACCTTCGGACCAATTGCCGCATTATTTCGTTTCGATTCCGAGGAGGAAGCAATCGCTATGGCCAATGACACCGAGTATGGCCTTGCTAGTTACGCATACACACGTGATCTTCAGCGTTCATGGCGACTCATCGAGAATTTGCAATTCGGAATGGTTGGCCTGAATGATCACCAGATCTCGACAGAAGTAGCACCTTTTGGTGGCGTCAAGGATTCTGGAATCGGTAATGAAGGATCCAAGTACGGCCTTGAAGACTATCTCAACATTAAATACTCACTCATAGGGTGATCACAACATGAAATTATCGGCCGGTAAAATTTGGGGTATGCGTCGGATGGCGGACGCCAATGGGCTTTTCAAGATGACAGCCGTCGATCAACGTCCGCCGATAAAAAATCATATCAAGGACAAGTTGGGTCTCTCGGAAGCACCGTGGTCGCAAGTCGCAGACTTCAAGAAGCTGTTGATCGAGGAGTTACAAAACGAGTCCAGCGCAATGCTGCTGGACCCGCACTACGCCTACCCCGCCGGCATCTCAGTCTATAGTCCGGCGCGAGGCCTGATCCTCACGCTGGAGGATTCACTATTTGAAGATACGCCGGAAGGACGATTGTCTTCGGAGATCAATGACTGGTCCGTGGAGAAGATCAAACGTATCGGCGGCGATGCCGTAAAAGTCCTGGCGTGGTATCGCCCGGATGCTGGCAACCAGGTGTGCAGCAAGCAGAAAGACTTTGTCGCACGGATCGGTGCGGCCTGCGCGAAATTCGATATTCCTTTCGTCTTCGAATTGCTCGTCTATCCTCTTGCCGGTGATTCGGAGCAGACCAAGGACTACATCGAGATGAAAAGCAAAAAGCCCGAGCTGGTCCTGGAAAGCGTTCGCGCATTTGCTGCAGCCGATTTCGGCGTGGATGTTTTCAAGCTCGAGAGCCCGCTTCCCGCAAAGGACGTTCCCGGAGCGGGCAACGAGGGGTCCGACGAAGCACAACAGTGGTTTGACGCACTGGGAGATGCGGCGGGCCGTCCGTGGGTCATGCTATCTGCCGGGGCTGGTATGGATGAATTCAGGCGCGTCCTGACGCATGCCTATGCGGCAGGTGCTTCCGGCTACCTGGCCGGCCGCGCAATCTGGCAGGCCGCGTTCCAGCGGTTTCCGGAATGGGACTCGATCCGAACCGAGCTTCGATCGACAGGCGTTCCTTACATGCGCGACCTGAATACACTAACTGACAAAGCAGCTCTACCCTGGCAAACACATCGTTGCTTTGCCGAGGACGGCCTGGACATTGCTTCGTCCGGCGCTGAATTTCGAGTCGGTTATGCCGGGTTTGAGAACTAAGCCATGTTGCGGCCCGAGAGTGGTCAAGAAACGACGGCGCCATGATAATCTGTAAGTCTATACTCCGGCCATCCGGGCCGATCAAGTCAACACCAATCGGGTTACGCTGATGTCAAAGGGAAATGAATTCTGGAGTCGCGATTTCGCGAGTCGCTATGGCCACACCAATCTCGTCGCCGACAAGGACAAATACCTGTTCGCGAGCGACGCGCCCGAGTATCGGTTCAATGTAATCGGTGCCGGCACGATGGGCCAGGAGCACATCCGCGTCACTAATTTTGAGGGCCGCGCAACAATAAACGGTGTGTACGATCCCGAGTCGTTAAGTGTTGAGAACGCCAAAGTCGCACACGCCAATCATAACGATGAACCGCTCAGGATATATGCGTCTATCGAGCAAGCCTGTTCAGATCCGGATGTCGATGGCCTGATAATCTGCACGCCGAATTACACTCACATTGACACGGTTCGAAGTGCGGCGAAATCCGGCAAGCATATTTTGGTCGAGAAGCCGGTTGCAACAACAATTGCGGATGCTTACGAGATCGCGCAGATTGCGAACGCCTATGACGGGATTTTTCAGGTCGGGTTGCAGTATCGCTACAAGGCGATCTACACCGAGGCGATTCACGAGGCGCTGGAGCGCAAGACGCTCGGCGACATCAAGGTCGTTAGCATGGTCGAGCACCGCATGGCGTTCCTCGACAAAATTGGCCAATGGAACAAGTTCTCACGATATTCGGGCGGGACGCTCGTCGAAAAATGCTGTCACTATTTCGATTTGATCAATCTCTTTGCACAGTCGAGGCCCAAGCGCGTATTTGCGACCGGCAGCATGGCGGTTAACTTCAAGGAATTCGAGCACGAAAAGGGCAAGTCGGACATCCTCGACAACGCGATGGTCGTCATCGAGTATGAAAACGGCGTGCGCGGCAGCTTCGGTCTCGCAATGTTCACGCCGATGTTTTACGAGGAGATCGTCCTCTGCGGCGACATTGGCCGGCTACGTGCATCGGAGAATCAGGATTTTCTGCCTGGGAACGCGCTTAAGTCACAGCTCGAGATTTTTGGCGGCGAGACTTTTCCATCTCGCATGACGACACCGAGTTACCCCGTGGCCATCGAAGAGTCCGGTCACAACGGCGCAACGTTCTTCGAGCATGTGCATTTCGTCGACAGCATCAATAACGGGAGAAGCGAGGGCCCAACGGCGATGGACGCATTCTGGTCAGTCGTCGTGGGCGTAGCGGCAGAAACCTCGGTCACCACGGGCAAGCCGGTCGAGATACAGGACTTGCTCAAGCAGAACGGCCTGGATCAACTCTGACTCGCCCACACCTGCGCTTCGGTCTGCAGGGTGTCGCCGGTTTCAATAGCTTTCGTGCAGGCCAACGCCAGGTATTGGTCCTGGCTGGCCTCTTCGAGACTATAGAAGGGTCTCCCCTGCTCCACGAAACGCTGCATGTCGAGCAAACATTGCGCCACGGCAATTTCCTCATCCGATAGTCGCGCCGGCAGCACGGGATTGCGATACACCCAGTCATCCTGAAACTGGATGGCCTTCAGGTGCGCACCTTCGAGATTCCCGTTCCTTCCAGCCTCGTGGCGTTCAAGTCGGGCGCTGATTGGGGTGACCTCGTCTTTCAAATACGTCACCCGGTCGTCGATAATTTCGCCACGCTCACCGCGAATACAAACGCGCTGGCCGCGAATCCAGCTTCGGTATTGTGGCAGGCAAAACTCATAGAGTCCGATACGGTCGCCGAAGTCCAGCGAGGCAAATTCGGTCTCGACGTCGGCCACCCGCTGCTCGCCCGGTGGCCCTGAACGGTCCGGGCCGGCGATAACAGGGCTCTTGAATCGCTGGCCGCGAATCCGGGCCGGCTCAAAGCCTACGCCCAGCAGCCGACGGATCAGGCTCATCGCATGATAGCCGTGACAGACGGACAAGTTGACCTGGTTAATGGGTCCCAAAACGCCGCTATCGACGACAGCCTGCCTCGCCGCGTGCAACGGCTGCGCCCAGTACTGTTCGGCAACCTGAATTCGGGCACCCAATTTGGAGACCTGCTGGTACAGGCCGACGAGCCCTTCAAGATCTGTGGCGGGAGGCGTCTCCGCCAGGATCGGCACGGCATGCCCGGCCAGCTCGATACAGACATCGGGCATCGCTTGCGCGCTTACGCTCGCGACAACAAACGATGGCCGCGTGTTCTGCAACAGCTCGGGTATCGAAGCAAAACAGGGCATGCCCCAATCGGACTCGACTTCCTTCGCGCGTGTCTCGTCGCGCGCGACCACGCCACAGACTTTCATTTGCGGCAGCGCGGCTGCCACCCGCAGGAAGAAGTCGGTGCGCCAACCGGCGCCGACAACCGCGAACTCGAAACCGTCCATGCTAGTCCCCCTAATTAAAACTACGTGCCGGCACGCCCAATGCCCACTCGTTGTTACTATGCTTCTCATAAGCCGCTTCGATCAGGCGCAATGCGGCCAACGACAATTCGGCGCTCGAGTAATCCGCTACCCCGGCAGCGATACTCTTCGCCAGTTGCTCAAGGAATATCTGGTGATAACTCAACCCGGCTGGCAACGGTTGCTTGACGAGTTCCCCGTCCGAATTATCGACCTGAATCCAGTAACTGCCGGCCCAGGCCGAGAATTCGATGACGCCCTTCGATCCGGTCACGCGAAACAGCGCGCCTTGTTGTTCCGCGGGCGGCAGCACGTCGCTTGTTGGTTCGGTTTTGTTGCCAGAGTGCAGATCGATGCACACACCGGAATCAGATTCGATACGCGTTACGCCGCGAGACTCAACCTGGACACCATCGTTAACTACGTGACCACTGACGTCGAACTCGGCGCTCACTATCCTTAGGTTGACGTTTTCGAAAACGTCAACCAGGTACACCAGCCAGTGAATGCCGGCATTCAGCAGGTCCACAGCATTTCGAATTTCGGCCGAAGCTATCTCGCCAATGTCGCCGCGTCGTATTCGTGCCTTGATTTCCTGCGCGGCGGGAAGTACCAGCATGCCATGCGGCACAACAACAGGACACGCGGCGTCACGGACATCTCGCAACAATTCCGTGGCAGTCGAAACGTCACAGGCCAGCGGCTTTTCCAGCAGCAGGCCTTTCGGGTTGTGCAAAAGTACCTCGCGCGCAATCGATGCGTGGCTTGGCGCAGGGGTAGCGACACACACGACGTCGGTACCGCACTCGGCGAGCATGTCACGAAAATTCGCGAACACACGAACGTCGGAGAATCGATCCGCGACATGTTTCCTGGCTTCGGCCGAAGGATCTGCAGCGGCGACTAGCGTGTAATCCATCGAATTACTCAAGGCATCGAGGCTTAGTCCCCCGCCGTGGCCGCAGCCGATGACCGATGCGGTGAGCATCAAATATGTTCTCCTCTTTCGAAGCCCGCAGCTGCGTATATGTTGTCGATCAGCTGCATGTTCCTGATTGCGTCTTCACCGCCGGTCAGCGGTGCCTCATGCCCTTCAATGGTGGCCACGAAATGCTGCAATTGGTAAAAGTACGTTGACTCACCGGCAACGCTCTCGGACCGGGATGCTCCGTCCACCTCTGTGATGATCTTGTTACCGTTGTGCGGAGCGATGGGATTCTCCAGGGTCAGGCGACCCTTTTCACCTTCGATGACCACGCGCGCGCAGTGCTGCTCGGCAGCTGTCTCGTCCATTGCGGTCATAATCTCGGCGGTTGCACCGCCCGGAAAACACAGGGAAGCGTGAGTCGCAACGTCAACGCCCGCGTCGCTGCGCACGCATTCCGCCTGAAAAACACGCGGCTCGGATCCCATCAGCGCGCGTACCCAGTGCACCGGGTAACAACCAAGGTCCATCAATGCACCGCCGCCAAGCATCGGATTATGACGAAACTCCGACGAACTGTAGGGAATGCGCACATCGAATTGTGCCTCGATGTGGCGAATGCCGCCGATGACATCGTTCGCCAGCAATTTCAGCACCCGCCGGAAATAGGGGTGGAAACGATAGTGGAATGCTTCGAGCAAGACTCGCTGCGAAGCGTCTGCGGCCATCACCATTCCGCGTGCCTGTGTCGCATTCATGGCCAACGGTTTTTCGCACAATACGTGCTTGCCCGCGCGAAGCGCGGCAACCGACCATTGCTCATTCAGGTTCGGCGGCAACGCGATGTAAACAGCGTCGATATCCGGCGCCGTGACAAGCTTGGCATAGTCCGAATGGACAATCGCAATACCATTCTCGCCGGCAAATAACTCTGCCTTCCTGAAGTCGCTCGCTGCGATTGCGGCGACCTGTACATTGGCGAGCATGGATGCGGGACGAATCAAGGCGGCTGGCGCGATACGCGCAGCGCCCAGTATCCCGACTCGAATCACTTGAAAAGTGCGAAGGCTACTGAGTCACCAGGCGGGGTTAGGTGCACTCAGTAGCCTGTCGCTCGGCTTGCTCAGAAGTTCGCGCGCAAATTGAGGCCGAAGTAACGATCCGCGTCACGCGGCAACTGGTAGCGGAAGCCGTCGCCGCTATAGGTCGTTACGAAGCTCTCGTCGGTCAGGTTCTTGCCAATAATCGTGATCCTGAGCGCATCATCTGCAATCGAAACACCCGCATTGAGGTTCAGCAACGTGTAGTCAGGCAGCAGCGCGGGAGGAGCGAACGTGCCATCGTTGCTCGGGAGATTCGACTGCTGCTCATCCGTGTACGTCAGCGATCCATTGACGAAGTACTCACCCCAGCTAACCGGAATGGACCAATTGCCGTAGAACGAGTACTTAAAGTCTGGAGAGAACGGCACGTCGAGCCCCGATCGATCGCTGCAGTTTGCGGGTGGCAGCCCGGTTGTCGGCTCGATCGGGCAGTTGAAGCTCTCAATAACCGCGTCAACCGAAGTGATACCGCCGCCGAATCGCAGATTGTCTGTCGGCTGCCACATCAACTCAACCTCGACGCCTTTTGTCGATATGTCGCCCGCATTGGTCAGGCGCGTTATCGTCACACCGGTCGAGGTATCGAAATTATTCGCCTGGTAATTTTGGATGTCGGTCTGGAAAACGGCAATATTCAGGAAGATGTACTCACCCGTGTATTTCCAGCCCAGCTCAAATGCGTCGGACTCTTCGGCACCGATCGGCAGCACGTCAGTCGCACCCATGTTGTAAAAGGTATTGAAAGCGGGTCCTTTGTAACCCTGAGAGTAGGTGCCATAGAACAATCCGAGGTTGTCGGACCGCCATGCCAGGCCAACTTTTCCCGACACGTTCGAATTGTCTGTAGTGCCGTCAAAATTGGAGTCATAGCCGCCTGACTCGACGGAGAACTGACTGTTTGGATCCCGAGGACGCACGCCCACGCCCTGGCGGCCATATTCGTCAGTGTTGCGACGATTGTGATTGAAGCTGATTTCGTCGTACGTATAACGCAAGCCGAGGGTTGCGGTCAGCGAGTCCGTGAAGTTCCAGTTCGCCTCACCAAATGCCGCGTAGTTGTTGAATTCCGTATCAAAGTACGCGGTTGCCGCGACAATGTCATTCGCGTTACAGGTCAGCCCGGGGTTTGCCGCAAGAATCGCGTCGTTCTGACCGCCATTGTTCTGGCAGCTGGCGTCACGCGTAAAATTGCGCTCCGAGTCGATGTTCCAGAAGAACGCACCGATCTGCCAATCGAAGGTCTCGCCGCCCGGTGACGCGAGGCGCAATTCCTGTGACAACTGTCGCCATTCCTGTGGACCTACATCATGCAGTTGGAAGGGTACGCCGAATACTGGCTGGTCAGAGTCGCCGGCGATTGATGTGAAGTCACCTTCGCGAATCTCAGTGTTGTTCCAGGTGCGCTGCGCGGTAATGGACGTCAACACCATGTCGCCAACGTCCGCGTCCAGGGTAATCGAAAACGCGCTCGTGTCGTCAAGCGTCATCGTTGTCAAATCGTGATCAATCAATCGCTGGTCGAGGTCGATATCGGCAACGCCATTGACGACACCCTGGCTGTTCGGTGCGGCTTCGGAAGCAGGATTCCGGCCACTCGGCAGGCCCTCAATATCGGCACAGCATTCGTCGGATGCGCTGTAGTCCTCAGCTATAAAGAGTACGCGTATCGAATCACTCGCATCGTATTCCAGCATCGCACGAAATCCCGAGCGATCATAACCAGAAGTTGTTTCATTGTTGAAAACGTTACGCACGTAGCCGTCAAAGTCGCCCTTGAACACAGTCAGGCTGCCGCGTGCCTTGTCGCCCATTGGTCCTGAGACACGCCCTTTGACACGAGTCTCGTTGCCTTCGAAGTAAGACAGGTCTATATAGCCCTCGAATTCCTCTGTCGGTTTCCGGGTTGTCATGTTTACAACGCCAGCCGACGCATTCTTTCCGAACAAAGTCCCTTGCGGCCCGCGCAACACTTCGACTCGCTCCAGGTCATAGAGATCACCAAATGCTTGCCCGGAACGCCCGAGGACTACTCCATCGACCACAGTCGACACGCTCGGTTCTGCCGCGGTACTGAATGATATCGTGCCCACGCCGCGAATAAACACGGTTGAGTTTCTCGTCGTGTTGCCTTTGCGAAATGAAACCGATGGCACCAGTGTTGCCAGTCCTTCCATTCCAACCGCATGGGCGTTTTCGATTACATCCGACGACAGTACGGACACAGCAACGGCTACGTCCTGAACATTTTCTTCGCGCTTGGTTGCGGTGACGGTGATTTCTTCGATTTGTGCCGAGACCGGCATGCTGAGAGCGAAACATATCAGCGGCGTCAGTATCGTAATGGCAATTCGACTCGAAGGCCGTGGCTTACATGTATCCATTGTACTTTCTCCCCGGGACTTGATGTTTGCGAATAAGACCTATGTCTTATAGATGACTATAATACATAACTTCACCGCAGAATGGCAATGTCATCGCTGGAGCGCCCCCGAATGATACGAGCAGAATCCCCGACCTGGATACTCCGATCTCAGGAAAGGATCATTTAATCAGTTACTTACCGCATTCTGATACGCGGAGTCGATTTGTGATTCACAGGCAGCGATCGCGGCGTCAAGCTTCATTAGCCATTCGTTACCGTACTGCTCCACATACCAATCGCGCATGCCGCCGGCAGCCTCGCGAAACTGCAGTTTTTCCTCGATCGTGGGCACGTAGAGCGTTCCGCCGGACTCTTCGAACTCACGGTACGCATCGATTTCACGACGCTTGATCACTCCGCGCGTGACTGTCTTCAAATCCTGAAAACCATCATAGATGATGCGCTGTATATCGGGTGGTAGTTCCTGCCAGGTTACTTCCGAAAACCACCACAGTCCGCCCATGTAACTGTGGGCATCCAGCGTGACGAACTTGATCTGTTCGTGAAGCTTCATGCCAACGATATCCTGGATGCCATTCTTCGTTCCTTCGACAACACCCGTGGCAAGCGCTGTGTAGACCTCCGACCAGGCGACGGGCGTCGGGTTACCACCCAGTTGCCTTACCAGTTCCTGCTGAACTGGCGCAGAAATCGTGCGGAATTTTCGACCCTTGATATCTGCAGGCGAGCGAATCTGTGCATCCGTTGACGCGAAATTCCGCCAGCCACCGGTATTCGATACGGTCATGAGTCGAATGGGCATGTTGGTGTCGAGGATGGCGTTTCGCAAATCGGCGATCATCGGCCCGTCAAGTACGCATTCTGCGACTGCGTCATCGCGAAACGTATAGGGAAGGTCGAGAACCTGACCCGGACCAAAGATGCTACCCAAACTGCCGGTGGTTAGCATGAAAACCTGCAGCACTCCGGTTTGCATACCCTCGAGGCACTCGCGCTCGTTAGAACAGAATTGGCCGGACGGGTAAAGCTCTACTTCAGCGCGGCCGTTACTGCGACTCTCCACATACTGCTTGAATACCAACGCACCATCGTAGTCCTCGTCTTCGGGCGATCCCAGGAACGAAAAGCGAATCGTATACTCCGCGTCCGAATCGCTGGTTGACACGACGGTACCGCCAACCGATACGACAAAAAGCGCGGCAAATATGGAAAGCAATACCTGTCTTTTGCTCATCTGTTGAACCCTATGCAAATCCGAGTAGCCGCGGCAGCGTCAGCGACAGCGCCGGGAAGTAAGTAATGAGGAAAATTACGGTGACCTCGACAGCCAGGAACGGCAGCATCTGGCGCGCAATGGTTTCGACTCGCTCATTTGATACCGATGCGGCTACGAATAACACCAAACCCATGGGTGGCGTCGCAAGCCCGACGGTCACGTTGACGCACATCACCACAGCAAAATGAATGGGGTCAACGCCCATAGCAACAAACAGCGGACCCAGTACCGGACCGAGAATCAAGACGGCGGGACCGGCGTCAAGAAACATGCCGACGATGAACAGAAACAGGTTGGCGAGGAACAGCAGTACGTAAACATTGTCACTCGCTTGCATCATTCCACTGGCGACCATCCCGGCCAAGCCCGATACCGTAATGATCCAGGCAAACACGACCGACGCTCCAACTAGCAGCAAAATGACTCCCGACTGCACCGCCGACTCGATGAAAATGCCTGGCAGCTCTTTAAAGCGCAGTGTGCGGGTCAGAAAAAGCGTAACGACCAGGGCGTAGAAGGCGGCAACAGCCGCCGCTTCGGTGGGAGTAAATATGCCCGCGAGGATGCCGCCTAGCAATATGACTGGCGTCAGCAGCGCCAGGGCCGTCTTGTGAAGCGCCTGGCCGCGCTCGCGCCAGGTTGCTTTGCGTCCCGCAACCGGATAGTCACGCGCCTTCGAAATAAAGCTGGTCGCAATCATCAGACCGGCTGAAATCATCAGGCCAGGCACAAGCCCCGCGGCGAAAAGGCCGGCGACGGACACATTCATGATGAATGCGTACAGAATCATGATACCCGAGGGTGGAATAATCGGCCCGATTACCGATGATGCGGCCGTGATCGCGGCCGCGAAGGATCGCGAATAGCCGTTCTGCTCCATCGCCGGAATAAAAATCTTGCCGAGCGCGGAAGTATCAGCAACCGCGGAGCCGGACAGACCTGCGAACAGGACGGATGACAGGATATTCACCTGCGCCAGGCCGCCGCGCACGTGGCCGATCATCGACTGGCTGAAATCAACGATCGAACGCGTGATTCCACCGGAATTCATGACCTGCCCGGCAAGAATAAAAAACGGCAGCGCCATCAGCGGGAATGAGTCCATGCCGCTGTATAGGCGCGACAACAGCGCCTTGAAGAAAACCTGGTCTCCTTCAAAAGCAAGGCTGAGCCCCGGCCCGACAAGCAGCGCGAATACAACCGGCATTCCCGCAGCCATCAAGAAAATAAATATCCAGAAATACGCTAAACCCATAGCTGCTACTCGCCTTCCACGATTTCGCCCGCGCCGGCGATTTCGAAGTCTTCCTTCGGATGCAGTAATGCCAGTACGTCGCGGATGAGCAGTTCGACGCCTACCAGTAGCATTGCGCCGAACGCTACTGGAACCACAATAAAGAACCATCCGAATTGAACCGGCAGGCTCGCGGCCCTGATTGAGAAGCCACGATTGACCATGCCGAAACTTTCCGTCCAGAACACAACGATAATCCAGATCACCAGCATATTCAGTGCGAGGTGCAGCAGTCGCCGAAAGGTAAGCGGCAGCTCATCGGTGAATATCTCTATTCTGACGTTGGCGCTGTTGCGATAAGCCCAGGGTGCGATGAGAAACGCCCCCCAGACCATCATCGTCTTCGATACTTCTTCCGTCCAGATCAGCGAATCATTAAGTACGTAGCGAAACAGGATCTGTACAAGGACGATAGCGGTCATCGCTATCAGTAACACGCCCGCGGAATTTCGGGCGGTCATGCTGATCCATTCGTTGATGGCAGACAACCTCCCGAGGACTTTTCGCAGTACCCTGTCTGCCGCGTTGGTCACAAGTCAGGCGATCCGCAGAACCGGAATATTCAGGCGGTTCGCGACTTGCTGCAGCGAATTCAGGTGATCGCCGTAGGCGAGCGAAAAGTGATGCTCGAGTCCCTCGTCCATGACCGTGGCGCAAACCTCGGTTACCGCTTTATCGAATCGAATAACGCCGGAGGTACCTGTGAATGCCATAGGTGCGCGCAGCACTTCGGCCCCGGCAATCATAAGCTTTTTCTCATTCCTTGCCTGCGACAAGCGCGCCAGGGTGATCCGACCCGGCTTGAGCGGAAACTGGTGCAAGAGCGGCATTTTGCGATTGGTGTGAATCGTCGCCTCGGCTTGCGCCTCGGGGTCACACATCGACAGTGGCGCCAGACCGCAATGCCAGAGCACCGCGGTATCATCAGATTCGTCGACATCCACGAGGTCGGCCATCCATACTGGCTCGCCGGCGAGTTCCTGAAGCATCAAGGTCGTGACCGAACCATAAACATCTGCCTC
>Ga0316192_10000885_pt1 | contig 21945 bp, 17 predicted proteins | sample MerIslwburrow_MG_FD_204931 | JGI IMG/M metagenome (GOLD analysis project Ga0316192, IMG submission 204931) | Coastal sediment microbial communities from Maine, United States - Merrow Island worm burrow | ecosystem: Environmental > Aquatic > Marine > Coastal > Sediment | place: USA: Maine...
AGCCCACTGCGGAAGGAATACGTCCCAGCAGAGCGGACACTTCCGAGCCTGCCTGGGTGAAGCGGAAGATATTGTCAACGAAGAACAGAACGTCTTGTCCCTTATCGCGGAATTCTTCTGCGATCGTCAGACCCGAAAGTGCGACGCGCGCGCGCGCTCCGGGCGGCTCGTTCATCTGTCCGAAAACCATCGCGCACTTGGAACCTTCGCCGCCGCCTTCTTTGTTGACGCCGGACTCGATCATTTCCCAGTAAAGGTCATTGCCCTCGCGGGTCCGTTCGCCGACACCGGCAAAAACCGAATAACCGCCATGCGCCTTGGCAATATTATTGATCAACTCGAGAATAAGCACGGTCTTGCCGACGCCCGCGCCGCCGAACAGGCCAATCTTACCACCACGCGCATACGGTGCGAGCAGATCGACAACCTTAATACCGGTCTCCAGCACGTTCGATTCGGTCGACTGTTCGACAAAGGAAGGAGCGTCCTGATGAATGGCGCGCTTCTTATCCGTATCGATCGGTCCCGCTTCGTCAACCGGCTCGCCAATCACGTTCATGATGCGGCCCAAGGTCTTGTCGCCAACTGGCACGGCGATTGGCTCGCCCGTATCGATCACTTGCCGACCGCGCACCAGGCCTTCCGTGGAATCCATGGCGATGGTCCGGACGGTGTTCTCGCCGAGATGCTGGGCGACCTCGAGAACGAGACGCCCCCCCTGGTTTTCCGTCTCAAGCGCGTTCAGAATTTGAGGGAGGTGACCGTCGAATTGAACGTCGACCACGGCGCCCGTCACCTGACGGATTTGACCCTTGGCGCCTTTGCCTTCGGCGATCTTCTTCTCTTGCGTCTTGGTCTCAGCGACCACGGGTTTCCTTGCCATCGTGTTCCGTTCCTTTGAGTGACTACAGCGCCTCTGCGCCGGAGATGATCTCAATCAACTCCTTGGTGATCTGCGCTTGGCGGGTCCGGTTATAGTTCAGTGTCAGCTTGCCGATCATGTCGCCGGCATTGCGGGTCGCGCTATCCATGGCGCTCATCCGTGCGCCCTGTTCGGACGCTGCGTTTTCCAGCAGCGCTTTGAAGACTTGCGTTGTGATGTTGAGCGGCAGGAGACTAGCCAGAATCTCAGATTCCTCCGGCTCATACTCATAAACAGCACCGTCGAGGTCGCCCGCGCCATCGCTTGCCGCGGGGATCGAGGCCGGAATCATCTGCTGAGCCGTTGGGATCTGACTGATCACCGACTTGAACTGGGAGTAAAAGAGCGTTGCGACGTCGAACTCGCCTGCATCGAACATCGCGCGCACCTTCTGACCGACCTGATCGGCATGGTCGAAGGTGAGTTGCTTAATACCGCGGAAGTCGATGGTGTCGACAATCAGCGCCTCAAACTGGCGACGAAACTGGTCGTAGCCCTTCTTGCCGACGCAGAGGATCTTGACCTCTTTGCCTTCGGCGGTGAGGCGAAGGACATATTCGCGGGCCTGGCGGACAATGGCCGAATTGAAGCCGCCGCACAGGCCGCGCTCGGACGTGCAGACGACAAGCAGATGAACATCATCCCTGCCGGTGCCCACCATGAGCGGGGACCCACCTTCCATGCCTTCTAAGGCGTTGGCGACGTTGGACAACACCGCGTCCATCCGTTCGGCGTAGGGCCGGGCTGCTTCCGCAGCCAATTGCGCCCGGCGAAGCTTCGCCGCGGCCACCATCTGCATGGCCTTGGTGATCTTCTGGGTCGCCTTGACCGAGGCGATACGGTTACGGAGTTCCTTTAGCGAGGCCATGGATCAACTCACGCAAAGGCTTTGGCGAATTTGTCGGCGGCGTCTTTCAGCGCCTTGCCGGACTCATCGGAAATCTTTTTCTCGTCGCGGATCGTGTCGAGAAGGCCTTGGTGCTCCGAATGCATGAAGCGAAGGAACTCGTCCTCGAAGCGGCCAATATCCGAAAGTTCAAGCTCATCGAGATAGCCGTTCACGCCCATATAGATCGAGGCTACCTGCTCCTCGACCTTCAGCGGCGAGAACTGCGGCTGCTTTAGAAGTTCCGTAAGGCGCGCGCCACGATTGAGTAGCTTCTGTGTCGTGGCATCGAGGTCCGAACCGAACTGAGCGAAGGCCGCCATCTCGCGGTACTGGGCCAGCTCGCCCTTAATCTTGCCGGCGACCTGCTTCATGGCCTTGATCTGCGCCGATGAGCCCACGCGAGACACCGACAAACCCACATTCACCGCAGGCCGGATGCCCTGAAAAAACAGGTCGGTCTCAAGGAAGATCTGGCCATCGGTGATTGAAATCACGTTGGTCGGGATATAGGCCGACACGTCGTTCGCCTGCGTCTCAATGACCGGCAGAGCCGTCAGCGATCCCGAGCCATTGTCGGCATTGAGTTTCGCTGCGCGCTCAAGGAGGCGCGAGTGAAGATAGAACACGTCGCCCGGATACGCCTCACGTCCGGGCGGACGGCGAAGCAGGAGCGACATCTGGCGGTAGGCGACGGCCTGCTTGGACAGATCATCATAGTTGACCAAGGCATGCATGCCGTTGTCGCGGAAATACTCGCCCATGGTGCAGCCGGTAAAGGGCGCTAGGAACTGCATAGGGGCCGGATCGGAGGCCGTGGCGGCAACCACGATGGAGTAGGGCAGAGCGCCGTTTTCCTCGAGTACTTTCACGAACTGCGCCACTGTCGAGCGCTTCTGGCCGATGGCCACATAGATGCAGTAGAGCTTCTCAGACTCATCGCCGCGTTCGTTGACCGATTTCTGATTGAGGATCGTATCGAGAATAATGGCGGTCTTGCCGGTCTGACGGTCGCCAATGATCAGCTCGCGCTGACCACGGCCGACGGGGATCAGTGCATCCACAGCCTTAAGGCCCGTCTGCATGGGCTCATGCACGGACTGGCGGGGAATGATGCTGGGTGCCTTCACGTCCACGCGACGCATCTCGTCGGATTCAATCGGGCCTTTGCCGTCAATCGGATTGCCAAGCGCATCGACCACGCGGCCGAGCAGACCCTTGCCAACCGGGCATTCCACAATGGCGCCGGTGCGCTTGCAGATATCGCCCTCGCCAATGTTCCGGTCATCGCCGAAAATCACGATGCCGACATTGTCGACTTCGAGGTTAAGGGCCATGCCCTGGGTGCCGTCGGCAAATTCAACCATTTCGCCGGCCTGAACGTTGTCGAGGCCATAGACGCGGGCGATGCCGTCACCGACGGAGAGTACCTGGCCGATTTCGGCCACTTCGGCTTCCTGCCCAAAATTCTTGATCTGGTCTTTGAGAATCGCGGAGATCTCGGCGGCCCTGATATCCATTAGCCAACCTCTTTCATGGCGTGTTTGAGACGGGTGAGTTTGGTGCGAAGCGAGGTGTCGATCATGCGGCTGCCGACCTTCACCGTAAGTCCGCCAAGAAGGCTTGGATCAACACGCTGATCGAGCATGACGTCCTTACCAAGGGCGGCCTTCAATGCCTGCTTCAAGGCTGTAATTTGCGTATCGTTCAGTTCTGAGGCGGCCGTGACCGTGGCGCTCATCTCACCGCGATGGCCGGCCAGCATGGCGCGGAACGCAGCCATCATTCCCGGCACGGCGAAAAGCCGGCGGTTCTTGGCGACCAGTAAGAGAAAATTCTTTGTCAGGCCCTCGATCTGCACTTCATCGAGGATGGCGCCGAGCGCCTGGCCCTGTTCTTCGGCGGAAAACAGAGGGCTTTCGATCAGCCGCTGGAGGTCTTCGGAGGCATCGAGCGCCTGGCCGAAACGGTTCAAATCCGTCTCGATCTGCTCAACGGCCTTCTCCTCAAGCCCGAGATCGAAGAGCGCCGTCGCATAGCGGCCCGCAACGCCCGATATGGTATGGTCCTCGCCTGCCACGTCCCTCAACGCCTCTCCCTAGGGTGCGGGCGCAGCACGATGGCTTGCCACCCTCTTAGCCCGGTAGATGCTTGGATTAGAGCCCCCGCGTCAACGAGAAAGTGTCCGAAAAAAGCGCTTGTCAAACCGCTCTTTGGACGCCCCGCGATGCCTGTAACATAGGGCTGACAGCCGCGCAATATCGGCAGCCCGATCTGGCGTGCAATCGGGCATTTTGTAGAGGTCTCAGAGAAAACTATAGGGATCGATGTCGATGGAAAGGCGGATGCTGCCGCGCGCCTTCGGGATATCAGCCATCCAGAGGCGCAAATAGGCCTGGATGTCGGTCTCGCGCGGGGCCTTGACCAGCAGACGGAAGCGGTAGAGGCCTCTGACAACGGAAAGCGGGGCCTCGGCGGGGCCGAGGACTTGGATTTTCTCGGCAGGCGGTGCCGCGCGAGCAACGGAGCGGGCATAGTTTTCTGCTGCCGCCCTGTCATTTGCACTGACAAGGATTGCCACAAGCCGGCCGAAAGGCGGCATGCCGGCCTCGCGGCGCGCTTCGATCTCTCTTGCATAGAACGCCTCGCGGTCGCCTGCGACCAGCGCCTGGATCACCGGGTGCTCGGGCATATAAGTCTGGAGCAGGCCTCGCCCTGAAATCGCCTCCCGTCCGGCCCGGCCTGTGACCTGGCTGAGGAGCTGGAACGTGCGCTCGGCAGCGCGCGGGTCCCCTTGGGCAAGGCCGAGATCGGCGTCCACGACGCCCACCAGTGCGAGGCCTGGGAAATGGTGGCCCTTGGCCACGAGCTGGGTCCCGATAACGATGTCCACCTCGCGGTCCTCGATTTCCCGCAACGTCTCGCGCAAATCGGCGATGCGCGGGGTGAGATCGCTCGACATGATGGCCCGGCGTGCCTCGGGAAAGCGCGCCGCCACTTCCTCGGCGATGCGCTCGACCCCTGGGCCGCAGGCAACAAGTGAGTCTTCCGCGCCGCAATTGGGGCATTCATCGGGGATGGGTGCGAACTTGCCGCAATGGTGGCATTCCAGCCGATGGCGGAACCGGTGCTCCACCATCCAGGCCGAGCAATTGGAACATTCGAAACGAAAGCCGCATTCCCGGCACAGGGTCAGCGGCGCATAGCCCCGCCGGTTCAGGAACAACAGCACCTGCTCGCCGCGCTCCAAGGTCTCCGCCATGGCCTCGATCAGCACCGGCGAAAGCCAGGACCCGCGCTCAGGGGGGACTTTTCGCATATCGACCGCCGAAAGCGTGGGCAGTCTGGCTGCCTTGTAGCGCGCCCGCAACGGGATGTGCCGATAGCGGCCCTGCTGCGCGTTGACCAGGCTTTCGATGGAGGGCGTGGCGGAACTGAGCACGATGGGGCAGTGGCCGAGATGGCCCCGAACCACGGCCATGTCGCGCGCCTGATAGGAGACCCGGTCTTCCTGTTTGAAGGCTTGGTCGTGTTCTTCATCGACGACAATCAGGCCGAGATTGGGAAAAGGCAAAAACAGGGCAGAGCGCGCGCCAACCACGAGCTGCGCGTTGCCTTCGGCCACCGCACGCCAGACGTGCCCCCGGGACGATTGGGACAGCCCCGAATGCCATTCGGCGGGCTTGGCGCCGAAGCGCTCCTCGCAGCGGGTCAGGAAGGCGGATGTCAACGCGATCTCCGGGATCATGACGAGTGCCTGTTTGCCGGCGCTCAGCGCTTGCGCGATGGCCTCGAAATAGACCTCCGTCTTGCCCGAGCCGGTGACGCCATCGAGCAGCGACACGGCAAAACCGTCCTTTGTGTGCCGAACGAGCTGCGCGGCGGCGTCCGTCTGCTCATTTGAAAGAGTGGCGCGCACACGCGATGGGTCGAGCTGCGTTGTGCTCCAGCCGGGCAGCGCCTCGGCGATGAGCGTGCCGCAATCGACCAGTCCGTTGATCACGCCGGGGCTGACGCCGGCCGTCTCAGCTAGCAGAGACTTGACCCAGAGCAGCCCATTCTCCGCCGCCTCCAGCACGCGGGCGCGGGCGGGCGTCATGCGCTCTGGCGGTGGGCCGACCAGCCGTACGCCATAGCGCGGTGCGGGCGGCTCGAAGGCGGCGCCGGCGCTCATCATCATGCGCAAGACCATGCCGGTGGGGCTGAGCGTGTAGTCCGCCACCCATTCGGCGAAGTCCATGGAGATGGGCGGGAGTTTCGGCACGCCGCCCAGCACATCGACAATTTCGCGCAGCTTACTGCGTGGCACCTTTGGGGGGCTCTCGTCCGGAGGCCTCCGCCAGACCGCCGCGACATATTTGACAGGTCCCAAAGGCGCAACGACAAACGTCCCAGGGGCGAGAGGCGCGGCGCCCTCCGGCACGAGATAGTCGTATGGCGCTGGCAGGGCGAGCGGCACGAGAACCGGCACCGTATCGGGGGCCAGGTCGCTCAAAGGCGCGATCAAATCTTTGGTCGAGTTGGCCAGGGCGGGATTTTCCGAGGTTAGCCGGGGGTTAACGACTCACCGGCCCATATTAGCGCCTGTGATACTCTCAAGGGACGCAATGACGGCGAAGTCTGACAGGCTAATCGGGATCGGCACCGCTACGCACGTGAGTGCGGCGGTGAACGCATGGTTTGCGTATCTTGCGACTGAGCGTGAACTGGCGGCCCACACGATCGAGGCCTACCGGCGCGACCTTGGCCAGTTCCTTTTCTTTCTCGGACATCATTTCGGCGGTCCGCCCGAGATGGAGACGCTGTTGTCGCTGTCGGCGCGCGATGTGCGGTCCTTCCTCGCCCATCGCCGCAGTCAGGATGTGGGCAGCCGCAGCCTGTCACGGACCTTAAGTGCGCTTCGCATGTTCTATCGTTTTCTGGAGCGGCGGGGCTATGGCAAGAACGATGCGATTCGCGCCGTCTCAATGCCGAAGCTTCCCCATTCGGTGCCAAAGCCACTGCCGGCGCCCAAAGCCTCGGCGCTGATGGAAGGCTCGGACATTGCGGCGCCGGACGCGCCTGAATGGACCATTGCCCGCGATACTGCCGTGTTGACGCTGCTCTATGGTTCTGGTCTGCGCATTTCCGAGGCGCTGTCGCTCGCAGTTGGGGAAGCCCCCATCAAAGGCCGCGACATGCTGCGAATTACGGGCAAGGGCAAAAAGATGCGCGTTGTGCCTGTGCTGCCCATCACGCGCGAGGCCATCGAGCGCTATTTGAACCTCTGTCCAAGGGCGCTTGGGCCCGACGATCCGCTCTTTATCGGCGTGCGGGGCAAGCGGCTTTCGCCCCGCATCATTCAGCTGCGCATGGCATCGGCGCGTGCAAGCCTTGGCCTTCCTGAGACCGCGACGCCGCATGCGTTGCGCCATTCCTTCGCCACGCATCTGCTTGGGGCGGGGGCGGATTTGCGCGCAATCCAGGAGTTGTTGGGCCATGCGAGCCTGTCGACCACGCAGGGCTATACAGAGGTCGACCGCGCGCATCTGTTGAAAGCTTACGACAGCGCCCACCCCAGGGCGTAAGCGCGCTCGCCGCTCCATTTTCCTTTGTAGACGCCGGTCAAAGCCCCACCGGGGCATGTGCCAGAACGGATCTGCGCCTCATCTTCGGCCTCCTGCCTATTGTGATACTGACTAGTCAGTCATAAGTATAGGGCTCAGCGCCATCATCGGTGAGAACCTCAGGAAAGGTCAGAAAATCGTGACCGATATGGAATCCCCAGAATCCACGGCGGACACCTCCAAACGGCGCGAGCGGAAGGGCAATCGCTCGGAGGAGATCGTGTCTGCAGCCTTCGAGGAGTTCTCGGCCAAAGGGTACGCTGGCACGCGGCTTGAGGATGTCGCCGCTCGGGCAAAGGTCTCCAAGGGCCTGCCCTACCTCTACTTCAAGACCAAGCAAGAACTGTTCAAGGCAGTGATCCGCAGCGTCATTTCGCCGGTGTTCGAAGAGATCCGTCAGCGGATGTCCGCAACGGAATTATCCAGCGAAGCGTTCCTCAAGGGGCCGTTGCTGTCGTTCCTCCAGGAACTCGTCAAATCGCGCCGTGTGCTCATCGCGCGCTTGCTCATCGCCGAAGGGCACAAACATCCAGAACTCACGTCCTTCTACTACGACCACGTGATCTCAAAGAGTCGCGATGCGTTGCAGGCATTCATAGATCGCGGCGTCGAGCGCGGCGAATTCAAGCCGACTGCATTGCATGACTTTCCGCAATTGATCATTGCTCCGGCCCTTATGGCTGTGATCTGGCGCAGCCTGTTCGAAGGGCACGTTCATCTCGATACCGATGCGCTGTTGAAGACGCATATCGACCTCATGCTCGATGCGATCCGAGCGCCCGGCCGCGCGCCGGAAGTAGGCGGGCCATGAGACGTCTCGCTGCCATAGCCGTTGGGCTTCTCGTGCTTGGTGGCGTGTTGCTCCTGACCACGTTCCCGGCAAACGAAGATGCTGAGGTGCCCGGCTATATGGAGGCCGACCTCGTGCTGGTCGGCTCCGAGAAGGCCGGGCGCATCGAGACTCTCACCGTCCGCGAAGGCGATACGGTCGCCGCCGGCGATCCCATTTTCGTCCTCGAAAGTTCCGAGCAGGAGGCGGCCGTCGCTGCGGCGAGGGCCCGGCTCGTGGAGGTGGAGGCGCGCCTGGCCGATGCGGAGGCGGAAACGCAGCGGCCGCGCGAAGTTGAGGTTCTGGAGGCCGCGCTCGCTAGAATGAAGGCGATGTACTTGCAGTCCAAGCTCAATCTGGATCGCATTCGGGCGCTCCACGCTAAGGGCTGGGTCGCGAAGGCCAAGCTCGACGAGGCCGTGGCGCAGGACGAGAGCAACCAGGCCGCTGTGGTGGAGGCCGAACGCCGTATCGCCGCGGCGAAGCTTCCGAGCCGCTCCGGCGTGATCGAGGCCGCGAAGGCAAGCGTCGAGGCCGCGCGTCAGGCGCTCTCAGAAGCCGCGAAGTCTCTGGCCAAGCGCCAGGTCTTCGCTCCCGCGGGAGGCTCCATCGAGGAGGTCTATTTCCGGCCCGGCGAGGTGGTGACAGCGGGCCAAGGCGTCGTGGCGCTGTTGCCGCCGGCCAACCTCAAGGTGCGCTTCTTCGTGGATGAGCCGAACCGCGCCAAGCTGCGCCTCGACCAGACTGTCTCGCTGACCTGCGATAGCTGTCCGCCAGACCTGAGCGCGAAGATTAGCTTCATCTCGCGGGAGGCCGAGTTCACGCCGCCCGTGATCTTCTCCCGCGAGCAGCGCCAGAAGCTCGTGTTCTTGGTGGAGGCACGGCCTGATCGCGCGACCGCCAAACTGACCGCCGGGCAGCCCGTGACAGTGATGCTCGCCCCCGCCGCAAAGGACGTGCTGCGGCAATGAAAGAGATCGCCATCGACGTCGCCGGTCTCACAAAGAGTTTCGGCGACCGGACCGTGGTCCGTGACTTGAGCCTGCAGGTGCCCAAGGGGGAGATCTTTGGCTTCCTCGGACCCAACGGCAGCGGCAAGACGACGACGATCCGTCTGCTTTGCGGACTGCTGACGCCGGATTCAGGCGAGGGCACGTGTCTTGGCTACGACATCCGCCAGGACCAAGACGCCATCAAGAGCCATGTCGGTTACATGACGCAGCGCTTCAGCCTCTACACCGATCTGTCTATTCGCGAGAACTTGGAATTCGTGGCGCGCGTCTATGGCATGGTCGACCCGCGGGCGGCGGCAAAGGGAGCGATCGATCGCCTGGGCCTCTCCGGCCGTGCGGAGCAGCTCGCGGGCGAGCTCTCGGGCGGGTGGAAGCAACGGCTTGCGCTCGGCGCCTGTATCCTGCCGAAGCCGCAGCTTCTCTTGTTGGACGAGCCGACCGCCGGCGTCGATCCCAAGGCGCGGCGCGAGTTTTGGGACGAGATTCACGGGCTGGCGGCCGAGGGCATCACGGTGCTCGTCTCCACTCACTACATGGACGAGGCTGAGCGCTGTCATGAGCTTGCCTATATCGCTTTCGGCGATTTGCTCGCACGTGGCACGTCCCAAGAGATCATCGACAAGTCCGGCCTCAGCACATGGATCGTCTCCGGCAAGGGCCTTCACAATCTCGCCCAGGAGCTGCAAAGCCGCCCCGGTATCGATATGGTGGCGCCGTTCGGCACGGAGCTGCATGTGTCAGGGTGCGACGAACGCGCTCTCGACCAGGCCGTTGCGGCGGCTAAACGCGAGGATCACGCCTATCACTGGATGCGCGGGGAGCCGAGCCTAGAAGATGTGTTCATTCTCCTGATGGACGGCGCCACGGACAATTTCGCATGAGGGCAACCGTTTATACGCGTCCCGTCGTGACGAGAGCCGATGCCGGCTTTCTAAAACGCACCTGGGCCATGGTGGTGAAGGAGTTTGTGCAGATGCGGCGCGATCGCATGACCTTCGCCACCATGATCATCATTCCGATTCTTCAGCTCGTGTTGTTCGGCTTCGCCATCAACACCGACCCTAAGCATCTGCCGACGGCCATGCTGGTGCGCGACGACGGTCCGCTGACCCGCGCTGTGCTCGCCTCGATGAAGAACAGCGACTATTTCAAGTTCACACGTCATGTGCGCAACCCGGCCGCGCTCGATGCGATGCTCCGCTCGGGTGAAGTGCAGTTCGCCGTCGAGATTCCTGCGAGCTTCGAGCGTGACGTGCGGCGCGGCGACCGGCCCTCGGTACTGGTTATTGCCGACGCGACGGACCCGGTGGCTACGGGCATGGCGATCTCAGCTTTGCAGGGCCTTACCGATACTGCGCTGCGGCGCGAGCTGCGAGGGCCAGACGCGTCCGTTGCCGCCCGGGCGCCGCCTTTCGAGATTACGCTCCAGCGGCGCTACAATCCGGAAGGGGAGACCAAGTTGAACATCGTGCCTGGCCTGCTCGGCGTGGTGTTGACCATGACGATGATGATGTTCACGGCGCTCGCCGTGACGCGCGAGATCGAGCGCGGCACGATGGAGAGTCTGCTGGCCATGCCGATCAAGCCGGTGGAGATCATGATCGGCAAGATTGCGCCCTTCGTGTTGGTCGGCTTCGTGCAGATGAGTATCATTCTGAGCGCAGCCTATTTCGTGTTCGGGGTGCCGATCATGGGGAGCCTGGGTTTGCTCATTGCGCTGACCACGCTGTTTGCAGCGGCGAATCTCGCCGTGGGTTACACATTCTCCACCATCGCCCAGAACCAGCTGCAGGCGGTGCAACTGACCTTCTTCTTCTTCCTGCCCAACATTCTGCTATCGGGCTTCATGTTTCCGTTCCGGGGCATGCCTGACTGGGCGCAGTGGATCGGCGAGGCGCTGCCGCTCACCCACTTCCTGCGCATCGTGCGCGGGATCATGCTCAAGGGGAACAGCTTCGCAGACATGCAGCTCGATGTGCTGGCGCTTGCCATTTTTGTCGTCGTGGCCATGGGGCTGGCGCTGATGCGTTTCCGCCGCACGCTGGACTAGGCAGCGGCCTCACATATGGATGGGGCGTTTGTCGACCGCTAGGGCGGCTTCCTTCACCGCCTCGTTGAGTGTTGGGTGCGCATGGCAGGTGCGTGCCAGATCCTCAGCCGACCCGCCGAATTCCATGAGGACGGCAGCCTCGGCAATCATGGTGCCCGCATCCGGGCCGATAATGTGCACGCCGAGCACGCGGTCCGTGATCTTGTCCGCGAGCACTTTGACGAAGCCGTCCGTAGTGCGGTTCACCTTGGCGCGGCCATTGGCGGTGAAGGGGAATCTGCCGGCCTTGTAAGCGACGCCGTCCTCTTTCAGCTGTTCTTCCGTCTTGCCGACGGATGCAACCTCCGGCGATGTGTACACCACCGAGGGGATGACGTTGTAGTTCACGTGGCCTGCCTGACCGGCCAAAATCTCGGCTACGGCCACGCCTTCTTCTTCAGCCTTGTGGGCAAGCATGGGACCGGCAATCACATCGCCAATGGCATAGATGCCGGGCACGTTTGTCTGAAAATGATGATCGACAACGATGCGGCCCCGGCTATGGGTTTCCACACCAAGATCGGTGAGTCCCAAACCTTCAGTGTTCGGAAGGCGTCCGATGGAAACCAGCACCACGTCGCATTCAAGCATCTCCGGATCACCCCCGTCGGCAGGCTCGATCGTCAGCCGCACGGTCTCACCTGACGTTTCGATCTTCGTGACCCTGGCACCAAGCTTGAACGACAATCCCTGCTTCGTCAGGGTTCGCTGAAGATGTTTGGCGAGCTCACTGTCGAGACCTGGCGTGATCGTGTGCAGCATCTCGACCACGGTTACCTCTGCGCCGAGCCGTGACCAGACCGAGCCGAGTTCGAGCCCGATATAACCGCCACCAATGACGACCATGCGTTTGGGGACCTCGGGCAAAGACAAGGCCCCGGTCGAGGAGACGATGCGTTTCTCATCGACCTCAATGCGGGGCACGTGTGCCACCTCAGAGCCGGTGGCAATGACGATGGTCTTTGCTTCCAGGGTCTGCGTGCCGCCGTCGTCCGAGACGACCTCGACGCGATGGGGCGCTTTGATGCGGCCATGCCCGTGATAGGCATCGATCTTGTTTTTCTTCAGCAGAAACTCGATGCCGTCCACATTGCCTTTCACGCCCTCGTCTTTGAAGGCGAGCATGGCGGCAAGGTCCAACTCCGGTTTTACCTTTATGCCCATAGGAGCGAAATCGTGCACGGCTTCCGCATAGACCTCGGATGCATGGAGCAGCGCCTTTGATGGGATACAGCCGACATTGAGGCAGGTGCCGCCATGGGTGGCGCGCTTCTCAACAACAGCGACTTTGAGGCCAAGCTGGCTTGCGCGAATGGCGCACACATAGCCGCCAGGGCCCGTACCAATCACGATCACGTCGTAGGGGGTGCTCATGTGTGTTGTCTCGACGGTGGTGCGCTAAAGATCGAGGATAAGCCGCGCAGGATTCTCAAGCGAATCCTTCACGTTTACGAGGAAGGTCACCGCATCCTTGCCGTCAACGATGCGGTGGTCATAGGAGAGGGCGAGATACATCATGGGCCGCGCCACGATCTGTCCGTCGCGGACAACGGGGCGTTCTTCGATGCGGTGCATGCCAAGAATGCCCGATTGCGGCGCATTGAGGATCGGCGTCGACAGCATCGACCCATAGGTGCCGCCATTGGAGATGGTGAAGGTCCCGCCCTGCAGTTCGCTCAAGCCGAGCTTTCCCTCGCGCGCCCGTGCGCCGAAGTCGGCGATCGTTGCCTCAATCTCCGCGAGGTTCATCTGGTCCGCATCGCGGATGACCGGGACCACAAGGCCCCGCTCGGTCCCGACTGCCACACCGACGTGGTAGTAGTTTTTATAGACGATATCCTCGCCGTCTATTTCCGCGTTCACCGCTGGAATTTCTTTCAGAGCCTGGACGCAGGCCATCACGAAGAACCCCATGAAGCCCAGCTTGACGCCGTGACGCCTCTGGAAGTCTTCACGGCATTCCTTCCTGAGTTGAATGATCTGGCTCATGTCCACGTCGTTGAACGTAGTGAGCATTGCCGCTGTTTCTTGGGCGTCCTTCAACCGCTTGGCGATGGTCTGGCGGAGCCGCGTCATGCGCACCCGCTCCTCGCGGGAGTCGTCTTCCCGTGCCACAGGCGAACGGGGCGCCGCCGGCGGTTTCGGTTTGTGCTCCTTTTTGCGCAAAGTTTCGGCGGCCGCGGTGATCACATCTGTCTTTAGCACCTGGCCCCGGCGGCCAGACCCCACGACCTCGCCTTCCGACAGTCCCGTTTCCTCGAGGAGCTTGCGTGCTGCGGGAGATGGCGGCATGGTCGTTGGGGCGATTTCGGTGCGAATGTGCGGCTCGCGCACCAAGGCCTTAAGCTCGGGCGCCGCTGGTTGTGGGACGGTTGCAGTCGTCTCGGCAGGTATTGCAGTGGGTCTAGGCGCAGCGGCGGCTTTGGGCGCAACCACGGCAGCCGCCGCGCCGTTTCCAGCGGCGATCGCTCCGAGCAGTGCCCCGATTTCCACCGTGTCGCCTTCTTTCACGATGATCTGTGACAGCACGCCAGATGTTGGTGCCGGGACCTCGACCGTCACCTTGTCGGTTTCAAGCTCCACAAGCGGTTCATCAGCAGCAACGGCTTCACCCGCCTGCTTGAACCACTGCCCGACCGTCGCTTCCACAACGGACTCACCTAAAGTCGGAACCCGGATCTCTGTCGTCGTTGACATTCACGCCCGTCCTTCTGTGGCCTGACACCCATGGCACGAAGACCAAGGTTTGACGTTCAAGGCCTGTTTTAGCCGCTCCGGCTTAACCCAGCGCCTCGTTGAGCAAGACTTTCAATTCTCTCACATGTTTTGCCATCAAGCCCGTCGCGGTTGCGGCAGAGCTTGGCCGTCCAGCATAGCGCGGCCGTTTGTGTTTCGCATCGATATGGTCGAGCACCCAGGCGAGATTCGGCTCCACAAAGCTCCACGCGCCCATATTCTTGGGCTCTTCTTGGCACCACACGATCTCGGCTTCCTTGAAGCGGCTCAACTCATGGATCAGAGCGCGCGCTGGGAACGGGTAGAGCTGTTCGAGCCGCAAGAGATAGGTGTCGGTCACGCCGCGGGCCTCGCGCTCGGCCTCCAGGTCGTAATAGACCTTGCCCGAGCACAGGACGACGCGCTTGATCTGATCGTCGGGCGCAAGGTCAATCGGCCCGACGGGCATACGTTCGGCATCGTCCCACAGAAGTCGGTGGAAGCTCGACTCAGGGCCGAAATCCTCAATGTCGGATTTCACCTTCTTGTGCCGCAACAGCGATTTCGGCGTCATCAGCACAAGGGGCTTGCGGAACTGGCGATGCAATTGGCGCCGCAGCACATGGAAATAGTTGGCGGGCGTCGTGCAGTTGACAACCTGCCAATTGTCTTCCGCACAGCTCTGCAAATAGCGTTCGAGGCGGGCGGAGGAATGCTCCGGCCCTTGGCCCTCATAGCCATGGGGCAGTAGAAGCACGAGCCCGGACATGCGCAGCCATTTGCGCTCGCCGGACGAAATGAACTGATCGATGACCACTTGGGCACCGTTGGCGAAGTCGCCGAACTGGGCTTCCCATACAACGAGCGCATTGGGCTCGGCGAGGCTATAGCCATACTCGAAGCCGAGAACGGCCTCTTCGGAGAGCATGGAGTTGATGACCTCGAAGTCGCCTTGCTCTTCGCCCAGATGCTTGAGCGGTGTGTATTTGTTCTCGTTCACCTGATCCATCAGGACAGAGTGGCGATGGGAGAATGTGCCGCGCTCCGAATCCTGCCCCGACAATCGGATCTTGAAGCCTTCGACGAGCAGCGTTCCGTACGCCAACGCCTCGGCGGTCGCCCAGTCGATCCCTTTGCCCTCGTCGATCATCTTGCGGCGGGACGCCATGATGCGTGCGATGGTCTTGTGGGGTGTCAATGTGGGCGGGATTTCAGTCAGCTTGCGGCCCACCTCGCGTAGGACGTCGAGGTCCACACCGGTCAGCCCGCGCCGCGCACCTTCCTCCGCAAAGCCAATGCCCGACCATCTGCCGTCCAGCCAGTCCGCACGGTTCGGACGATAAGTCTCGCCAGCGGCGAACTCTTCTTCCAAGAAATCGCGGAACTGCGCTTGGAGGCCGTCGATCTCCTCTCGGGTTAGCAGCCCTTCCTTGACCATCCGATCCGCATAGACATCGACAACACGTGGATGCTGGGCGATGCGCTGATACATCAGGGGCTGGGTGAACGCGGGTTCGTCCGCCTCGTTATGGCCGTGGCGCCGGTAGCAGAACATGTCGATGACCACCGGCTTGCCAAAGCGCTGGCGGAACTCCGTGGCAATCTTCGTGACATGGACGACCGCTTCGGGATCGTCGCCGTTCACATGGAAGATTGGCGCATCGATCATCTTGGCGACGTCCGAGGGGTAGGGCGAGGAGCGCGAGAAGCGCGGCGCCGTCGTAAAGCCGATCTGATTGTTCACGATGAAATGGATCGAGCCGCCTGTGCGGTGGCCGCGCAGACCTGACAGCCCCAGGCACTCGGCAACGACCCCTTGGCCCGCGAATGCCGCATCGCCGTGGAGGAGGAGCGGCAGGACTTCTTTTCGCTCCGTATCGCCAATCTGATCTTGCTTCGCCCGCACCTTGCCCAGCACGACCGGGTCGACAATCTCAAGATGAGAGGGGTTGGCCGTGAGAGAAAGATGCACCCGGTTGTCGTCGAACTCCCGGTCCGAGGAGGCCCCGAGATGGTATTTCACATCGCCCGAGCCCTCGACATCGTCGGGATGAGCGGAGCCGCCACGGAATTCGTTGAAGATGGCTCGCCAGGGCTTTGCCATCACATTGGCGAGCACGTTAAGCCGGCCCCGGTGCGGCATCCCTAAAACGATGTCGCGCACGCCGAGCTGGCCGCCGCGCTTGATGATCTGCTCGAGCGCCGGAATCATGGATTCGCCGCCGTCCAGCCCAAAGCGCTTGGTGCCCGTATATTTGACGTTGAGGAAGCGCTCGGAACCTTCCGCCTCAATGAGCTTAGCCAAGATGGCGCGCTTGCCTTCCTCCGTGAACTGAATTTCCGTCCCTTCAATGCGCTCCTGCATCCAGGCCCGCTGCTCCGGGTCGGAAATGTGCATGTACTCAAAGCCTATCGTGTCCGCATAAGTCTTCTCGAGGATAGCGAGCACTGTTCCAAGGTCCGCAAATTCCAGACCGAGCGCCCCGCCAATATAGATGGGCCGCGAATAGTCCGCCGGGCCGAAACCATAGGTCTTTGGATCGAGTTCGGGATGGTCGCCGCGCGTTGTAAGCCGCAGCGGATCGAGTTTCGCGATCAAATGGCCGCGCGTGCGATAGGCGCGGATCAGCATCCGGACGCCAAGTGTATCGCGCGCGGCATCCAGCGCTTGGTCTTGCGTCAACGCGCCGGGTGGCACGGGCGTGGAGGTACGTGTGGTTTCGCCGGCCCGCCAAGATGGGGTTTTGCGCGAAGCGGCCCAGGACGGGCCCTCGGCATCGGCAATCACGCTTGCGGCGTCATCGCCCAGATTTGCAAAGAAGCTGCGCCAGTCATCGGGAACAGAAGAAGGGTCGGCCTCGTAGAGAGCGTAGAGCTCAGCGAGGTAGGTGGCGTTTGCGCCATCTAAGAACGAGGTGAGAGCAAAAACCTCGTTTGCTTCTAATCGTGTCATAGCACCAACCTGCCGGTCCGTAATTGGACCTTCGACGTGCCGGGCAATAAAGGCCAGTGTTGGGCGCCCAGCGCACCGTTACTTGAAAATTCCTGCAAGGGTCGTTCCAAGCGCCGCAGGAGAGTGCGCCACTTTGATGCCGGCGTCTTGCATTGCCTCAATTTTGCTCTTTGCGTCGCCCTTTCCGCCCGAAATGACGGCACCGGCATGGCCCATGCGGCGTCCAGGCGGTGCGGTTGCCCCTGCCACGAAGCCCACAATGGGCTTCTTATTGCCGGCCGCAATGAGGAATTCGGCCGCTTCCTCCTCGGCGCTGCCGCCAATTTCGCCGATCATGATGATCGCCTCGGTGGCTTCGTCTTCGAGGAACAGAGCGAGCGCATCGATAAAGTTTGTGCCGTTCACGGGGTCGCCGCCAATCCCGATGCACGTTGTCTGGCCAAGGCCGACAGCGGTGGTCTGGGCCACGGCCTCGTAGGTGAGCGTGCCGGAGCGGGACACGATGCCCACGCGCCCTTTGGTGTGAATATGCCCTGGCATAATGCCGATTTTGCACTCTCCGGGCGTGATGACGCCGGGGCAGTTCGGTCCGACCAGTCGCGTCTTGGACCCGCACAGCGCGCGCTTTACCTTGACCATATCGAGGACTGGCACCCCCTCGGTGATGCATACGGCAAGTTCGATGCCCGCATCGATGGCCTCAAGAATGGCGTCGGCGGCGAATGCCGGCGGAACATAAATGGCCGAGGCGGTGGCGCCGGTTGTTTTGGCCGCGTCCCGCACGGTGTCAAACACTGGAAGGTCGAGATGGGTGTTCCCACCTTTGCCCGGCGTCACGCCGCCCACCATCTTGGTGCCGTAGGCGATTGCTTGCTCTGTGTGGAACGTGCCTTGGGAGCCTGTGAAGCCCTGGCAAATGACGCGTGTATTCTTATCGATGAGGACTGACATGATCTGAAACTTAAGCCGGTTCGTTACCAAAATTGGCGAAGGGAAGTCTGAGACGTCTTTGATCCTAGGCGGCCTTGATGGCCGCGACGGCCTTCTTGGCGGCATCGTCAAGGTCATCGGCGGGGATGATCGCAAGGCCTGATTCTGCGAGCAGCTCCTTGCCGTGCTCCACATTGGTGCCTTCGAGGCGCACGATGAGGGGAATTGCGATATTCGTTTCCTTGGCCGCGGCGATAATGCCCTCGGCGATGGTGTCGCAGCGCATGATGCCGCCGAAGATGTTCACAAGCACCCCTTGCACGTTGGGGTCCGAGAGAATGAGCTTGAAGGCCGAGGTGACTTTTTCCTTGGTCGCTCCGCCGCCGACATCCAAGAAGTTGGCCGGTTCGGCGCCATAGTGTTTGATGATGTCCATCGTGGCCATTGCCAGTCCGGCACCATTGACCATGCAGCCAATATTCCCATCGAGTTTCACATAGGACAAATCGTGCTTGGAGGCCTCGACCTCGGCGGGGTCTTCTTCGTGAATGTCGCGAAGAGCCTCGATATCGGGATGTCGAAAGAGCGCGTTGTCCTCGAACCCGATTTTCGCATCGAGGCACACCAGAGTGTCTTCCTTGGTGACCACAAGCGGGTTGATCTCGATCAGGCTCGCGTCCTTCTCCATGAAGAGCGTGTAAAGCGTCTTGATCAATTTGGCGCACTGCTTGGCAAGATCGCCTCTGAGCTTCAGTGCATCGGCGATGACGCGGCCATGGAAGCCGCTGAGGCCGCTCGCCGGGTCGACATCGATCGTGGTGATGAGTTCCGGGGTCTCGGCTGCGACTTCCTCGATATTTACGCCGCCTTCGGTTGAGGCAACGAAAGCCACACGGCCGCTCGCGCGGTCGACCAAGAGCGAGAGATAGAGCTCGTTGGCGATGGTGGTGTCCTCAACCACGTAGACGCTGCGCACCACGCGGCCCTTGGGCCCTGTCTGCGGGGTGATCAGCGCCTTGCCAAGCATGCGCTCCGACTCCGAGTGCAGGTCCGCAATCGTATTGACGATCTTGATGCCGCCGCCCTTACCGCGGCCGCCAGCATGAATCTGTGCTTTGACCACAAAGACTTCGCCGTTGAGCTCCTTAGCAAGCTCGGCGGCTTCTTCCGCAGTGCTGGCAACAACGCCGTTGGCCACAGGGGCGCCGTAGGCCTTCAAGAGGCCTTTGGCCTGATACTCGTGAATGTTCATGAAAAACGACTCTCCGAACGCTCCGGATAGGACCGCGTCTCGGGGTTACGCCGATGCGAGGCTGGGCTGGATCTTCTGGCAGAGCTCAACGAGGCCCTTCACTGAATTGACCGAATGCATAAAGGCATCCTTCTCGGCCGACGAAAGGTCGAGCTCAATAACGCGCTCGACGCCCTTGGCGCTGATGATGACCGGCACGCCCGCATAGAGGCCCTTTACGCCATATTCGCCGTTGAGATACGCAGCGGCGGGAAGGACACGCTTCTTGTCGTTGAGATAGGACTCGGCCATGTCGAGTGCGGCTGCGGCCGGCGCATAGAAGGCCGAACCTGTCTTGAGCAGGCCGACGATTTCGGCACCGCCATCGCGAGTACGTTGCACGATTTCGTCCAGCCTCTTCTGAGTGATCCAGCGCATCTTGACGAGGTCCGCAAGCGGAATGCCTGCAACGGACGAGTAGCGGATCAGCGGGACCATGGTGTCGCCATGGCCGCCCATGACCATCGTATGGATATCTTGGGGGCTGACGTCGAATTCCGCGGCAAGGAAAAAGCGGAAGCGCGCGCTGTCCAGCACGCCGGCCATGCCGACCACCTTGTTGCGGGGCAGGCCTGAGGTCTTCTGCAGTGCCCAGACCATAGCATCGAGCGGGTTGGTCACGCAGATGACGAAAGCCTCGGGCGCATATTTGCGAAGACCGGCACCCACCTGCTCCATGACCTTGAGGTTGATCTCGATCAGGTCGTCACGGCTCATGCCGGGTTTGCGCGGGACGCCGGCGGTGACGATCACCACATCGGCGTCCTTGATCTCGGCGTATTCGTTGGTGCCCTTGAATTTCGGCACAAAGCCCTCGACCGGGGCTGACTGCGAAAGATCGAGCGCCTTGCCTTGGGGGACGCCGTCCACGACGTCGAACAGGATGACTTCACCGAGCTCACGAATACCGACAAGGTGGGCGAGCGTGCCACCGATCTGGCCAGCGCCGATCAATGCAATCTTGTTACGCGCCATGACGTTCCCTCCTAAAAATGCGACCCTGGTGGTCGCATACTCATTATTTCAGTCCCTAGGACTTCGATTGTTGGTTAAATGCAATCTTGCTTCCGCGCAAGCTAGGGATTTGCGCCATAGGCATACGTTTTTCGCTGTGGAATCTGTTAGGCTGTACTCTGATACGCCAGATGGGCGTCTTGGAGAGGCGATGGTTGAGGATCGACCAGTCAATGATGGCGGCAAGAGCGGAGAGCGTCCCGTGCCGACCGATGAGGAGCTCGACCGCACTCCCCCGCTGCCGTTCGTTGTTTGGGCCGCACGCTTTGCCAGCTATTTCCTGGCCCTTGGCGGGATCATGCTCATTTCCTACGCGGTCTATGGCTTTGACACCGACCCGACGAGCTTTCCGCCGGGCTTCCGGCTGAACCCCACTCAAGCTGCGGTGAATTTGGCCTGGGGCCTCGCGGGCACCCTGATCGGCTTTTTCCGGCCGCGCTATGCGACGGCGTTCGTGCTCGCCTTCGCCGCATTCTATACGGCGGTTGCCGGGTTCGGCACGTTCTCCGGGTCGGCGCTCGGCATACATTTGGGCACATCCGCCAAGGTCTTCTATTGGGTGGTGGTGGCCTTTGCCTGGGCGGTAGGCCTCTACGCTTTTTTCAAGCCGAAGAAGGCCGCCCAATAGGGACAGCGCCCAAGAGCGCGTGCGCATAACACGCTATGCCTTGGGAGTGTGGTGGCTATGGCGCGCCGGTGGGCGCCCCTTCCGCAGCTTTCGTGTCTTCCGGATAGGCGCTGGGTCGAGGGGGACTGGATGTGCTCTTCATCCCCTCGACGATCGTTGCGAGCGGCACATCCTTGGGCTTGACGCGCACGACGTACAGCTTGGCTGGGTCCGTCTCACTGGGGTTCCAGCCCCGATGCACCACGTCGGGGGCCATAATGTTGGTTTGGCCTGCCTCAATCGCGAGGGGCGGCTTTCCTTCTTCCTCAAGCATGATGGTGCCTTGTAGCGCGTATCCGATCTCAACCGCACCTTTGTGGATGTGCCAGGGCACGGCGCTTTGGGGCGGGAAGGTGTAGATCTGGATATCGATCTCCTTGTCGGGCTCACCCGCGAGCGGCTGGGTCAGCACGTGCTGGGCGTGGATTTTGGCCGGTGCGCTCGGCTCGCGCGCATTCAGAAGACCGGCCACGCCAAGCGCGACGAGCAGGACTGCGCCGAGCGCCGCAAAATATCGCGTGTCTGTCGTTGAGATCATGCTCGCACGTTAGCGCGCGGGCCTCTTTTGCTGCAACGAATTCAAGCCTGTTTCAGCGTTGGGGAGGTAGCAGATGATACACGTATTAGTTGATTAAGGAGAAAGATAGGCGCTATAATTGCCATCTCTCGTTGCCATTGTCACAAGGGAGACGCGCGATGCGGAAACTGGCTGAAACCATTATTTTCCTAGTGTTTGCTGGCCTCGTGTTAAGCGGCACGTCTGCCCAGGCGACAGAGTTCGACCATAAGGGTCTGTGCGATGCGTCCGTGGCCGTCGCGTTTGATGACGATCATTTCGTCGTCGCCGATGACGAGACCAATACGCTGTTCATCTTCCGCAGAGGGACGCAGGAAAAGGTCGGTACTCTCGATCTTTCCGGGGCTAGCGAAATTCCCAAGAACACGAAAGAGATGGACCTGGAAGGCGCCGCCCGCGTCGGCGACCGCATCTATTGGATTGCCTCGCATTCTAAAAATCAGAAGCGTAGAA
>Ga0316192_10000887_pt1 | contig 21937 bp, 27 predicted proteins | sample MerIslwburrow_MG_FD_204931 | JGI IMG/M metagenome (GOLD analysis project Ga0316192, IMG submission 204931) | Coastal sediment microbial communities from Maine, United States - Merrow Island worm burrow | ecosystem: Environmental > Aquatic > Marine > Coastal > Sediment | place: USA: Maine...
ACCATGCTCGACCAGGGTATGGAAATCCTCGCCATACCGTCGGCCTTCACCGCCATAACCGGCAAGGCGCACTGGGAGACACTGGTACGTGCCCGCGCAATTGAAAACCTGTGTTACGTACTGGCCGCGGGGCAGGGCGGCTATCATGTTAACGGACGCCAGACCTATGGCCATAGCATGATCGTCGATCCCTGGGGGCAGGTCATGAATGAACTGGCCAATGGCTCGGGACTCGTGTGTGCCGGTATGGACCTGGAACGGTTACATAACATTCGACGCACGTTTCCCTGCCTGGAACATCGCAATATTGTTTGCAGGGTTTGACAACTGGTTGCTGCGCTGACGCTCTGTATCCCGGGGATACGCTTATTCAAGGTCCCTGATATAGCGAAATAAAGCCCTGCTGGATTTGGGTGGTTTGTTGTGCGCCAGCTCTTTTTTAGCCTGGCGTACCAGCTGGCGCAGGTGTTGGCGGTCGGCCTGCGCATGTTGCTCCAGGAATGTCTCTATGGCCGGGTCACCTTCTTCGATCAGGCGATCCCGCCATGCTTCCAGCTCATGATGTGCTTGCGCCAGTTTCCGGGTCTTGAGGCGCTCCTGTTCGAAATAGTTCCGGATCAATTCGGGATCGATGTCACGCATCAGTTTGCCGATAAACTGTAACTGCCGTTTGCGTCCGCCACGGGCATGCAGGCGCCTGGCTTCGCTCAGAGCAGCGACCAGCGAAGCCGGGAGCTCGAGCATTGACCAGACCGATTCCGGCAGGTCAACCAGCTGTGCGCCGAGCTGTTGCAGGGCATGTGCGTCACGTTTCAGACTGGATTTGCTTGGTGGTGCGTTCTCGGGATCGAATTCATCGTTCATAAAAGGTAGATCATCCGGTTTTGAATGGCTGAACCTGGCTGTATTATGCGGTATTCGACCAGATGGGCACCAATCAAATCCATGAGCGCTTTACAGGAACCCCGAATCAGAACGGTTGTGATGGAGTTGCCCGATGCTGGAACCGTCAACGCCAGACTCTGGGACCAGTTCCGGGCGGTGCGTGAAGACCCCGCCCTGCAACGATCACATTACTTCGCCGGGCGTTACGAAAACATTTATGTCCCGGAAACCCGGATGCCGGCACTGGCGCCAGTGCTGCAGACTGCGGGGCAGGGCGCGGAACGCTATCTTGGCAAGCCGGTTACCGGTCTTTCAACAGGGTTCTGGTTGAACGAAATGGGCCCTGGTCATGTGACTTTGCCGCATCATCATGACGAGGATGAGGAGCAGGTATCGGGCGTATATTACATTCGGGTGCCGGATGATTCAGGGGATTTGCTGTTGAAGCAGGGTGAAGATTACCAGCGGATTACGCCGCGGGAAGGTATGTTCGTCTTTTTCTCCCCCACAGTGATGCACGAAGTGACCAGGAATAACAGTGATGCGGTGCGTCTTTCCGTGGCTATGAACTTTGGTGTGCACCGTTAAACGCTGATGTCTGGTCTTACGCTATTTTCCGTGATCGAGTCACCGACTCACCCAAATTTCACCGCGCTCTACAGACGACTGAACATCAACGAGCTGAAGTTCAACTCGATACGAAAAGCCATGGCACAGCTGAAGAAACAGCAACCCGATTATATCATTGCCGAGTTTTCCTACGGCTACAGCAACAATTACGCCGGCGTCAATGTCAGCAATCTGGATGTACTGCTGGCCACTCTGCGCAAGTACGCGCCCGAGGCACGCACCATTGTCATGGTGCATAGATCCGAATACTCGCATATCAGCAAACTGGAAGCGCTTTTCCCGTTGTATGCGGTTTTGCAGTATCCGGTGCGGGAAAGCCAGATCGAAGAATTACTTAACCCGCATATCTCACCAGGATGACGACTTTTCTCGCTACAACAGGTACCAGGTCCCCAGGCTCAGGAATGCCATAAAGCCGACCACGTCAGTGATGGTGGTGAGCAATACGGTGCCCGCCAGTGCAGGGTCAATACCCAGCCGTTTCAGGGCGAGCGGGATACTGAAGCCGGCCAGCGCGGCGCACACCAGGTTGATGGCCAGTGCCGCACCGATAATCAGTCCAATCTGGGTGCTCTGAAACCAGCTCATGGCGATGACAGCCACCACCACGGACCAGATCACGCTGTTCATCAAACTGACAAGAATTTCCTTGTACATCAACAAGCCGGAGTTGCTTGGGCCGACCTGTCCAAGGGCCAGTCCGCGGATCACGATGGTCAGGGTCTGGCCGCCGGCGACGCCGCCCATACTGGCGACAATGGGCATCAGTACTGCCAGTGCCACGACCTTTTCCAGCGTGCCTTCGTACAGGCCGATGACCCAGGAGGCCAGGAATGCCGTGGCCAGGTTGATGCCCAGCCAGACCGCGCGGCGCCGTGCGCTGAGTATTGCGGGTGCGAAAATGTCACTTTCCTCATCCAGACCGGCCATGCTCATCAATGAGTGGTCGGCTTCGTCGCGGATCACGTCGACCACGTCGTCGATAGTGATGCGTCCCAATAGTTTGCCATCATTGTCGATGACCGGCGCCGACACCAGGTCCCGGTCCTCAAACAGGCGGGCGACCGCATCGTCTTCCATGGTGGCGGGGATGCCGTCCACCTCGGTGTCCATCACTTCAGCAACGCTGGCGTCCAGGTCACTGGTCAGCAGGGTTGCCAGTGGCAGCAGCCCCTGGTAGTGGTCGAAACGGTCGACCACGATCAGACTGTCGGTGAGGTCGGGGATTTCACCGCGCAGACGCAGGTAACGCATTACCACGTCGAGCGAGACATTGGCGCGCACCGTCACGACATCCATGTCCATCAAGCCGCCAGCTGTATCTTCCGGGTAGGACAGAACAGCTTCCAGACGATGGCGGTTCTGCTTGTCCATGGAGTGCAGCAATTCGTGGATTACTGCTCCGGGCAGGTCGTGCAACAGGTCGGCGAGGTCATCCGTGTCCAGATCTTCGATTATCGCTACCAGCTGGTCGGTTTCCATTTCCTCAATGAGACCGGCGCGTACTTCATCGTTCACTTCAACGAGGGCTTCGCCCTTGTCTTCGGCATCGACCAGTTCCCACAGGATTTCACGCGGGCCGTGTGGCAGGGACTCGAGCAGGTCGCCGATTTCGGCGGGGTGAAGGCTGGCCAGCAGCTGGCGCACCTGGTCAGCGGTACCGCTGTGCAGGGCTGCTGTCAGGATTTCCAGGCGTTGTTGCGTGTTTTTCTGGTCGGCTGTTTCTGCCATAACGAACCCCGAGGCTGGGTGAGAATTGGACTACCCGCGCAGTGTAGCAGTCAGGCAGCCGGCAAAAAACCGAGCACGGTTACATTTTGTTGAGAATGTCCAGTTGTTCGATGATTTTCACGGGATCGTCCTGCTCCAGAATGTTATTCACTGTGTCGCTGACATCTGCAATCCGACTGAGGCGTATGGCATGCTTGACCTCAAGCAGGGCGGTGGGGTGCACGGAGAAGTCAGTCAGTCCCATACCCAGCAGCAGGCGCGTGTAACGGGTGTCGCCTGCCATCTCTCCGCACATGGCGACAGGCACGTCGTGCTGCTGCCCGGCATCTATGACCATTTTTATCAGGCGCAGTACCGCCGGGTGCAATGGGTCGTACAGGTAGGTGACCTCATCGTCCACGCGATCGATGGCAAGGGTGTACTGAATAAGGTCATTGGTGCCAATCGACAGAAAGTCCAGCTTGCGGGCAAACAGGGTGGCGGACAGGGCTGCTGCAGGGACTTCGATCATGCCACCGATGGGCATGTTCCAGTCAAACGCCAGACGTTCGCGCTGCAGTTCCTGCCTGACGTCGTCGATGAGCGCTATCACCTCATTGAGCTCGTATGCACTGGACAGCATGGGGATCATCATGCGTACCGGCCCTTTGGCCGAAGCGCGTAAAATAGCGCGCAGCTGGGGACGGAACAGGTCGGCGTATTTCAGACACAGACGGATGGCGCGCAGACCCAGTGCCGGATTGACGGATACATGCTCGCTGGGTACTTCGGCACCGCATTCCTTGTCAGAACCGAGGTCCAGGGTGCGGATGGTAATAGGCAGTCCCTTCAGGGTTTTCATCACGCTGAGATACTGCTTGAGCTGTTCTTCCTCGTCCGGGATGTCGCTGCGGTTCATGAACAGGAATTCAGTGCGGTACAGCCCGATACCCTCGGCACCTGCGCGGCGTGCCGCGAGTACGTCTTCGCGCAGCTCAACGTTCGCGACCAGGTGGATTCGGACGCCGTCGCCAGTGATCGCGGGTTCGTTCTTGAGACGATTAAGTTCCGTGCGGTGTTTGTGCTGCTGGCGCTGCCGGCGACGATAGTCCCTGAGGGTGGCGCTATCGACATCTGCCAGCAATGCGCCCTGGGCAGCGTCCAGGATAACGGTATCGCCGTCGCGGATCTGGTGTGGCGTGATGTGTGTACCTACAATCGCGGGAAGCCCGAGACTGCGTGCCAGGATGGCCGTGTGCGACAGGGGTCCGCCGGACTCTGTGACGAAGCCGGCGATGCCCTGGTGTCTCAATAATGCAGCTTCAGCCGGTGTCAGGTCATGAGCCAGCACAATTGCTCCATGCAAGCGGGTGCTGTCCTGTGGACCGGTGTGCATTTCCTTGCCGATCAGGATGCGCAGGATACGTGTTACAACGTGATCCACGTCATCCTTGCGGGTGCGCAGGTAGGGATCGTCCATTTCGTCAAACACTTTTGCCAGTGCATCGCGCTGAATTTTCAGCGCCCACTCGGCATTGCACTGGCGCTGGCGAATCAGTTCGACCGGCGCTGCAGTGAGCAGACTGTCTTCCAGCATGAGTAAGTGGGTGTCGATAAAATCGGTGATATCAGCGGGTGTGGTCTCCGGGATGCTGTTACGAATCGCTTTCAACTGCTGGCGTGCAGTGAGTACGGAACGGCGGAAACGCGAGATTTCATCTTCAACAAGTTCTTTGGGGATTGCTGCTTCGTAGACTTCGACATCACCCTGCTCCAGCCGGTAGACAGCGCCGATGGCAATACCGTGCGAAATACCGATGCCCGAAATGGAAATGCTCATTCATCTTCACCGAAGCGCTGTGCAACGAGTTCAGCCAGATTGTCGATCGCCTCGGTTTCGTCGTTGCCATCGGCGCTTATGGTGATTTCACAGCCCCTGGAGGCGGCCAGCATCATGACTCCCATAATGCTCTTGCCATTGACCTGCTGGCCATTGCGCGCGAGTTTTATGTCGCTGGCGAACGAGGAGGCAAGGGTAACGAATTTTGCAGCGGCGCGAGCGTGCAGACCAAGTTTATTGACGATGGTGACGGTTCTATCCTGCATGAGGAACACCTTCGGTGTTACAGATCAGTACACCATCACGGCCTCCGGTAACGGCTTTGTGCATAAGATCATCCAGATCCAGATCAGGGTAATTCAGAACCCGGATCAGCATTGGCAGGTTGAGACCTGATACCACGCGCACATCGTGGAGCTCATCCAGGCGGCAGGCTATATTGCTGGGGGTGGCGCCATACATGTCGGTTAACACCAGCACGCCGTTGCCACTGTCCATTTTCTGTGCGGCCTGTTTGGCATAAGCGAGTACGTGCTCGGGGTCACAGCCCGGTGCGGCCGAAATGGTGGTGGTGGACAGCGGGCAGACACCCAGCACATCGGTAGCTGACTGTAGCAGTACGGCGCCGATGTTGCCGTGGGTGATGAGCAGGATGCCGACGTTCACGATAACTCCCGGTGACGGATTGCCACACCTGGGTAACGGTCCTCGAAATGGCGTGCCAGCCGCTCGGCCACATACACGGAACGATGCTGGCCACCTGTGCAGCCTATGGCAATGGTCAGGTAACTACGCTTGTCGGCCTCGAATACCGGAATCCAGTGATTCAGGAAATTGTACAGTTCCCGGACCATCTGTTTTACCAGAATTTCGCCTTCCAGATACTGGATCACATCCGGGTCGCGCCCGGTCAGCGGGCGCAGGTTCGGTAGCCAGTGGGGATTGGGCAGGCAGCGCGCGTCGAATACAAAGTCTACATCAGTCGGGATGCCGTGCTTGTAGCCAAATGATTCGAAGGATAACGACAGTTGGCTTTTCTGGTGGCGTTCTATGCGTTGATGTACCAGGCCACGCAGCTGGTGAATGGTTGTTTTACTGGTATCGATAAACAGGTCGGCGCGTTTTGCAATGGGCTCCAGCAAGGCGCGTTCCTTTTCCACGGCTTCTGCCAGCGATACTCTGTCATTGCTGAGGGGATGGCGTCGGCGGGTCTCGCTGAAGCGTTTGATCAGGGTATCGGGGTCACAGGTCAGGAACAGAATTTCGCTGTCCACGCCCTGGGTATTGAGCTGGTCAAGGATGCTGTTGAACTGCGCCAGCGCCTGTGGCAGGTTGCGCGCGTCGATACCCACCGCGGCTATCTCCACCGGATTCGGGGTCAGTTTCAGCTCCAGTGCCAGCGCACTCAGCAACCCGGCCGGCAGGTTGTCGATGCAGTAATAACCCAGGTCCTCCAGTGTGTGCAAAGCCACACTTTTACCCGAGCCGGAATGTCCGCTGACAATAACCAGTTTCACCAGTACTCCTTCAAGATGATATTCAGGGATTCAGCGCCTGAATTCGGAGTGCTTGATTATTCTGTTTATGTCAGCGATTGTCCATGAAACGCGTCTGGCGTTCCATAAACAGCCTGGCAGAGTCGAAGCCTTTCAGCAGCAGGGTATGATTACGGGCGGCCGCCTCCGCCAGTACTGCCAGGTTACGGCCCGGGGCAACAGGCAGGGTGATTTCCGGAATATCGACGCCGAGTATGGTCTGGGTGGTGCGGGCGCCGTGCAGACGGTCTATTTTGTGCATTTGTTCCTCCGTCATCGGCGCCAGTTTCAGAACCAGGCGCAGGTTACGATTCTGCTTTATCGCGCTGTCACCGAACATGGCGCGGATATTCAGGATACCCAGGCCGCGGACTTCCAGAAAGTCACGTAGTACATCCGGGCAGCGGCCATTCAGGGTGTCCGGGGATGTCCTGGCAAAGACTGGCGCATCGTCGGCGACCAGTCGGTGGCCACGGGCCACCAGTTCCAGTGCCAGCTCGCTTTTACCCACGCTGGGATCACCTGTGATTAATAGCCCCAGGCTGAAAACTTCCATGAATACACCGTGCAGGGTGATTTTTGCCGCGAACAGGCTGGTCAGATAATATTGCAGGTAGTTAACCAGTTGTACAGTGGGCTTATCTGAGGTGAATAGCGGCGTTGAGCTGGCTTCACTGCGTTGCTTGATGTCGCCGGGTACAGCCTGTTTGTCGCCAATCACGATGAGGTCTGTTGTGCCGTCAAACAGCTGGTTAACCAGGTCGTGTCGGGAGTTTTCGCTCAGGCGGTCCAGGTAGCGGATTTCGGTCGTGCCGATTACCTGTACCTGGTTGGGGTGAATCAGGTTCAGATGCCCGACCAGAGCAGTGCCGATGTTTTTCGCTTCCGGGTTCTGGATGATGCGGCTTTCACCCAGTCTGCTGCCCAGCCATTTTAGCCCCAGTTTGTCTTGCAGGGTTTCAAACAGGGTGCCGACGGAAGCATCGATGTTCATGCGAATCGTTGTTGGTCATTGCTCTGGTTGTTAATCAGTTGGAAGCACTGGTTGCTGCTGTTACAGCTGCGCAGCCTGCTGCAGAAGTCAGGAGTGCTGAACAAACCAGCCAGTTGCGCCAGAATTTTCAGGTGCTCGTCGTTAGATTCCTCGGGCACCAGCAGGGCGTAGAGCAGGTCGACCGGTTGCCGATCAATGGCATCGAAATCGATTCCCTGCCTGAGGGTGACGAGAGCCGCAATCGGCTGCTTCAGGCCGCGTAAACGTCCGTGCGGAAGTGCGACGCCGTTGCCCAGTCCGGTGCTGCCCAGGCGTTCGCGCGCCAGCAGGCTGTCGAAGATTTCGGCTTCAGTATAATCCGCTACGGCATCGGCCAGCAGGGCGCTGAGCATTTCCAGGCTGCGTTTCTTGCTGGAACTGTCCTGCTGGCAGGCAATGCGCGCAGGATGCAGGATATCGGTAGTTGGCATTGTATATCTGTTCACTATGACGGGCAGCCTTGATACAAGACTGCCCGCGCGCTGTTATGGTAAAGGAGCCTGCTTCTTTATCGCCCCTTCGCTGCGGTGATGATCGGTCAGTTTTTCCTTGTGTTTCTTGATTTGCCGGTCCAACTTGTCCGTCAGGCTGTCGATTGCCGCATACATGTCTTCGTTGGTGCTGTCGGCAAACAGCTTGCCACCACTGATGTGTATGGTGGCCTCAGCCGTATGACGCAGTTTCTCGACGCTAAGGATGACGTGAACATCGGTGACCTGGTCAAAGTGGCGCTCCAGTCGTTCGAATTTTTCACTGACATAGTTTCTTAATGCATCTGTCAATTCGACGTGGTGTCCGGTTACATCTATTTGCATGAATACACTCCTCGTCCACTGCCTCAAGCGAGGCGTTTACGTTCATTGGAAGGGGGGATGGCCATCGATTCGCGGTACTTGGCAATGGTCCGTCTGGCTACGTTGATGCCCTGCTCTGACAGCAGGGCTGCAATTTTGCTGTCACTCAACGGCTTGGTTGGTGTTTCAGCAGAGATCAGTTTCCTGACGATGGCACGGATGGCGGTTGCTGAACATTCACCGCCGTCCTCGGTGCCAACGTGGCTGGAGAAGAAATACTTGAACTCGAAGATGCCGCGCGGTGTGTGCATGTATTTCTGTGTGGTGACGCGCGAAATGGTAGATTCGTGCATCTCCACCGTTTCGGCGATATCACGCAGCACCAGCGGTTTCATGGCTTCATCGCCATACTCGAAGAAATTGCGCTGGCGATCAACAATACAGCGCGCCACCTTGAGCAGGGTTTCGTGGCGGCTTTGCAGGCTCTTCAGGAACCAGCGCGCCTCCTGCAGGTGATTACGCAGATAGGTGTTGTCTTCGCTGTTATCGGCACGCTTCACCAGACTGGCGTAATGACTGTTGATGCGTAACCGGGGTGCGGCTTCGATATTCAGGTCCACCTGCCACTTGCCCTTGTTTTTAAAGACAAATACATCTGGTACCACATACTGCGGCGTGGCGCTTGTGATTTGCGATCCGGGCCGCGGGTTGAGCGACTGGACCAGTTTCAGCACATTCTGAAGCTCCGTTTCGGACAGCTTCATACGGCGCATAATCTGATTATAGTCCCGATTCCCGAGTAGTGTGACGTGTTCCTGCACCAATTGCAGCGCCTGCTTGTGGTACGGGGTGTCGGGATCCAGCGCCTGCAGCTGAATGATCAGGCACTCGGCCGGGTCGCGCGCGCCGACGCCGACGGGGTCAAAATGCTGGATACGGTGTAACACGGCTTCGATCTCTTCGATGCCAATTTCCATTTCAGGATCCAGTCGCAGGCCTTCGTGCAGCTCTTCCAGCGTGGCTTTTAGGTAACCGTCATCATTGATGGAATCCAGAATAGTTCGGGCAATCATGCGGTCGACATCGCTGAAGCGGGTCAGGTCGAGTTGCCAGGTGAGGTGTTCGAGCAGGCTCTCGCCGGAGCCGCTGTGGGTTTCAAAAAAGTCTCTGCCATCGCTGTCAGCCGGGGCGCTGAAACTGGTGGCACCCATGTCATAGGTGTCTTCCCAGTTGGTATCGCCCGGCAGGTCTTCGGGGATGGTCTCTGCGGGGCTTGAAATTTCCTTTTCAGTAGCGTCTACAGATGGTTCGCTGCTGCTTTCAGCCTCGTTCCGGTTGCGTTGCTCCTGACTGGAGTCCGCACTGTTGTCGGTACTGGATGGCGCTTCAGGCTCGTCAGGTTCGAGCATCAGGTTGGAGTCGAGGACGCCCTGAACCTCGAGTTGCAGTTCCATGGTGGAAAGTTGCAGCAGGCGGATCGCCTGTTGCAACTGGGGCGTCATTGTCAGGTGCTGGCCAAGCCGAAGTTGGATGGACTGCTTCATAAAAAACTACTGGGTCTCTGCTGCCCGGTGCCGGGGAGCGTTGCTACCGGTTACAGAGACAGAGTTTACTGCATTTATTATGCCAGTGGAGAAATTATTGGCATTTTTTTGAGAGCTGTTTTGAGCATCACATTTTGAAATTATCGCCAAGGTAGACGTCGCGTACCTTCTGGTTCTGCAAAATATCATCCGGTGGTCCTTCGGCCAGTGTTTGACCACTGCCAATTATATAGGCGCGGTTACAAATACCCAGTGTCTCGCGGACATTATGGTCTGTAATCAGCACCCCGATATTGCGATCGGTCAAATGTTCCACAATGCGCTGGATATCGATGACCGAAATCGGATCAACGCCCGCGAAGGGTTCATCCAGAAGAATAAATCGTGGTTCCATCGCCAGCGCTCGCGCAATTTCCACGCGGCGCCGTTCGCCGCCTGAGAGACTTTGGCCCTTCTGGTCGCGCAGGTGACCGATATGCAGTTCCTGCAGCAGTTCTTCCAGTTTATCGGCACGATGCCGCGGACTTAAACCCTTGCGCATTTCCAGTACCGCGAGGATGTTGTCCGACACACTGAGTTTACGGAACACCGAGGCTTCCTGTGGCAGATAGCCCACCCCGGCGCGGGCGCGGACGTGCATCGGGAAGCGTGTCAGTTCCTTGTCATCCAGCCATACCGAGCCGCCATTGCTGGGTACCAGTCCGACAATCATATAGAAACAGGTGGTTTTTCCGGCGCCGTTGGGGCCCAGCAGGCCGACCACCTCGCCGCTGTCCACGTGCAGGGATACGCCATCTACGACCGCGCGGCCTGAATAGCTTTTACTCAGTTCTCGGGCTTCCAGACGGCTCATGGTTTGGCGGGCGTCTTTTTCTCTTTGCCGGGTCTGGGCTGAATGGTAATGCGTACACGCTCATTGGGCTGGTCTGTGCCTGCATTGACCTTGTCCGTGGGCACATCATATTCGATACGCTCACTGCGCAGTACATCGCCTTCCTGCTCGACCTCGGCCTGTTTTGTTAAAATAATTTTTTCGGGGTTGGTGAAGTACTCCATGTGCAGTGCGCTGGCACGCACATCCTTGTCCTTGTTGTCGGGCCGCTGCTTGTAGGTTGCCGGTTTGCCTTCCATAATGACCTTTTCGACATCGTTCCCCTTGTTGTGGACGGTCAAGATATCGCCCGTGAGCACCAGCGTCCCCTGGGTAACCTTGACATTGCCGCGATAGATGCTGATGCCCCTGGCATCATCGAGTTCGGCCCTGTCAGCTTCGATCAACATAGGCTGCTCGCGATCACTGGAAAGCGCCCAGCTGTTTGCCGGGATGAGGATCAGCGCCAGCAACAAGCCTCGCTTCCACAGTCTATTCATGCCTGCCTCGTACCTTGTTGAGAAGTTCCAGGCGCTGCTGGCCCAGACGGGTGCGCAGCCCCATGGCGGTAAAATGCCAGCTCCCCGCGACTAACACAACCGCATCGTCTGTCTCGATGGCGTCCCCGTTTTGCGTAATGTGCAATTTGCCGGTTTTTATGACCAGGTCGTGGTTATCCGGTTTTCGTTTCAGGACGACGTGCTGTTCCAGCAGAATGGACTGATCATCCGGCTTTATGCGTCCACGACGCGCTGTTGCCCGCCACTGACGTTGCTTCTGGTCACTGATATCGAGCAGCGGTTCTGTCAGCCGGGCGCTGTTTTCATCCGGCCACTGTTCCAGTCTGCCGGCGTGCAGTTGACTGTGTATCTGACCCTGCCGGTTGAACAATGTCCAGTGTGGTTGATCGATATACAGGTCGGGCTGCAGCGATCTGTCGGAGCGGTGGTTATCCAGCTGACCCGTGTACAGGTACAGCCACAGGGCGGCTGTAGTTGCTGTAGCCAGGGCCGTGACCACCATCCAGTGCCTGTTACGTATCACAGGTAGCTTTCCAGCTCCCGCTGCAGGACACCCTGCGCTTCCAGCAGCATTTCACAGACATCGCGCGCGGCGCCACGACCGCCCGGGCGGGGTGTCTGCCAGTGAGCATGCTTGAGGACCCAGTGATGGGCATCCTGAACCGCGATGGCCAGACCGACCTTGCGCATCACCGGCAAGTCGACGACATCGTCACCCACGTAGGCTACCTGTTGCGGGTCCAGATCCACACGGTTCAGCAGATCGGCGAAGCCTTCCAGCTTGTTGTGCTGACCCTGGTAGATAAGGTCTATGCCCAGGTTGCGCATGCGGTGCTCTACCAGCGTCGAGCTGCGGCCGGTAATAATGGCGCAACGCACGCCGTGCTTTTGCAGCATTTTGATACCGTGTCCGTCCTGCGAATGGAAGGCTTTGTATTCCTTTCCATTATCGTCGATGAACAGGCTCCCGTCTGTGAGTACGCCGTCGACGTCAAAAATCAGCAACTTGATGCGCGCAGCTTTTTCAAGAATATCTTGCATGGTTTTATACCACCCCTGCACGTAACAGATCGTGCATGTTAAGGGCTCCTACGAGCTGTTTGTTGTCGTCGACAACCAGCAATGCGTTGAATTTCCCGTCCTCCATTATCTGCAGTGCTTCTGCTGCCAGCAGGCCCGGGGATATCAGTGTGCAGTCGCGGGTCATCAGTTCATCAATCGGGGTGGCGTTGAGGTCAACGGCATGGTCCAGCGCTCGGCGCAAATCACCATCGGTAAATATGCCCTGAACAACATTATCGTTGTCGACAATTGCCGTTGCGCCCAGGCCCTTGCGTGTGATTTCCAGCAGGGCATCACAAATCAGGGTGCCGGAGGTAACCTTGGGTGCCCGCTCACCTGTATGAATCAGGTCATCGATCAACAGCAACAGGCGGCGGCCGAGTTTGCCCCCCGGGTGTGAACGTGCAAAATCATCCGAGGTGAAGCCGCGCACTTCCAGTAACGAAATCGCCAATGCATCACCCATGGCCAGTGCCGCTGTGGTGCTTGCAGTAGGCGCCAGGCCCAGTGGACAGGCTTCTTGCTCGACGCCGACGTCAATATTGACATCGGCTGCCTCGGCCAGTGCAGATCGCGGGTTGCCGGTCAGCGCAATCAAGGGGACGTGCAGGCGCTTGATGATCGGCAGGATGGTCAGGATTTCCTGGGTGGCTCCCGAGTTGGACAGTGCCAGAACAACGTCCTTGGGGGTAATCATGCCCAGGTCGCCATGACTGGCTTCGCCGGGGTGGACGAAAAAGGCTGGTGTTCCGGTACTGGCCAGCGTCGCCGCAATCTTGCTGCCGACATGACCGGATTTGCCCATGCCGATGACGACCACGCGTCCTTCGCAGTCCAGCATGTAGTGACAGGCCCGCACGAAATCTTCATCAATACGCGATTTCAGAGCATCTACTGCGGCGGATTCCGTTTCAAGAACCGCCAGACCCAGCTTTTTCAAGGTCGAATCACTCATATGGTTGCTGACTTTATTTAACAGCTGTGAAGTATAACAGGGTCTGGTATCCCGCATAGGTAGCCAGCAACAGGCTGGCTTCCAGGCGATTGATGCGGCCCTTGCCGTGAAATCCGTAAGCCATAATCAGCAGGGCCACCGTGAGCGCCACCATAATGGGCATATCTCTGCTGAGCACTGCGGGATCGACTACAGAAGGGCTGAGAATACCCGGAATTCCGAGTACCGCCAGCAGGTTGAACATGTTGGAGCCGATGACATTGCCGATGGCAATATCCGGCTCGTTTTTCAGTGCGCTGGCAATCGCTGCGGCCAGTTCCGGCAGGCTGGTACCCAGAGCAACGATGGTCAGCCCGATAATGAGGTCGCTGACGCCGAAATGCTGGGCGATGGCCACTGCACCCCATACCAGTATCCGCGAGCCGATCATCAATACAACGCCGCCAACCAGCAACCAGAACAGTGCCTGCGCCAGCGTCAGGTCGGTGGGGATCTCGGCAGCGTATTCCGTCGCCATGGGATCCTTGCTGTCGCGTGAAGACAGGCCCAGGTAGATAACCCAGCTCAGCATGACCAGCAGGCCGAACAGCAGGGCCAGCCCGTCGCCGAAACCCAGTTCGCCGTCGCTCAGCAGCAGGTAGGCGAATACCGTTGTGCCGATAAGTATGGGCATTTCACGGCGCATGGTTCCGGAATCGACCGCCAGGGGCACAAGCAGCGCCGTGGTGCCGAGGATCAACGCAATATTGGTAATATTCGAGCCAATGGCATTGCCGATCGCCAGGCCGGGATTGCCTTGCAGGGAGGCGACTGCCGAGACCAGTATCTCCGGCGCCGAGGTGCCGAAGCCGACAATGGTCAGGCCGATCAACAGGGGGGATACACCCAGCAGACGGGCAGTAGCAGCAGCGCCCATGACAAAGCGGTCTGCGCCCCAGACCAGTAAAGCGAAACCAGCAAAAATGGCGATGAGTTGCATCCACATAGGTGGCGTATAGTAGCGGGTTCAAACACATGGGGACAAATGTGCAATTTGTTCCGGGGTATTCGCATGAGTAATGTTGTGTCCTTTAAAAAACCACGGGCTGCGAAAAAGCACCGGGGCAACACCCTGTGCCGGCGTGGTTTTCACAAATGGGAGGTGGTGGATACGCCCTTTGACACCAGGCAAGGGCGCCTGGTGACCTGTTACCGCTGCGCGCGCTGCGGAACGGAGAAAACCGAAGGCCGCTGAGGAAACCCGCTCGGGCTACTGATATAACGGTATGTTTCCGTATAATGCGGCAACTCTTTTCATGGACGGTAAAACAACAAAATGCAGAGCAGTGCCGAAATAACCGCCCCCGCTGGCTCTGAAACGCTGGTCAAAATTCGGGACTTGCACTTTGCGCGCGGCGATCGCGTGATTTTTGACGGCGTGGATCTGGATATTCCGCGCGGCAAGCTAACCGCCATTATGGGTCCCAGCGGTAGCGGCAAGACCACCTTGCTGCGCCTGATCGGCGGCCAGCTTACGCCCGACCAGGGCAGTATCGAGGTGGATGGCTTGCAGGTACAGGAGCTCGGCAGGAAAGCCCTGTATGACCTGCGACGGCGTATGGGGATGCTGTTCCAGTCGGGCGCGTTGCTGACGGATTTGACGGTGTTCGATAACGTGGCTTTCCCGTTGCGCGAGCATACCGGTCTTCCGGAGCCGATTATCCGCGACCTGGTATTTATGAAATTGCAGGCCGTCGGTCTGAGAGGCGCGCGCGATCTGCAACCCAGCGAACTGTCCGGTGGTATGGCCCGGCGGGTGGCGCTGGCGCGGGCCATTGCGCTGGATCCGATGATGATTATGTACGATGAGCCCTTCACCGGACAGGATCCGATTTCCATGGGTGTGCTGGTGCAACTGATTCGATTGTTGAACGATGCGCTCGGACTCACCAGTATTATCGTGTCCCACGATGTTAAGGAAACTGCCGCAATCTCGGACTACATTTATGTGATTTCCCAGGGCAAGGTGATCGGCCAGGGTACCCCCGAGGCGCTGGGGAGAACGGACTCTGACCTGGTTAATCAGTTCATGCAGGGCCTGCCGGATGGCCCCGTCCCGTTTCATTACCCGGCACCGGATTATATGGAAGACCTGCTGAATGCTTGAATGGATACGCGGACTCGGCCGAAGTGGCTTCGGCTTTTTCCAGACGCTCGGACGTTCCAACCTGTTTCTGCTGAAAATACTGGCCGGCATCCCCTCTGTGCTGGTCCGGCCGCGCCTGCTGATTGCACAACTGTTTTCGGTTGGAGTGCTGTCGCTGCCGATCATAGTTGTGTCGGGTGTGTTTGTCGGTATGGTGCTGGCATTGCAGGGCTACAATACCCTGGTTGATTTCGGCGCCGAGGAATCCCTGGGGGTGGTTGTCGCCCTGTCCATCGTGCGCGAGCTGGGGCCGGTGGTTACCGGTCTGCTGTTTGCCGGGCGGGCCGGGTCGGCGTTGACCGCTGAAATAGGCCTGATGAAAGCCACCGAACAGCTGGCGGGCATGGAAATGATGGCCGTGGATCCGATTCACCGCGTGATCGCGCCACGTTTTATCGCCGGCTTTATCTCCATGCCGCTGTTGGCCGCTATATTCAGTGCTGTGGGTATTTACGGGGGATACTTCGTCGGGGTCGGCCTGCTGGGTGTGGACGAGGGAGCTTACTGGGCTCAGATGCAGTCCAAGGTAGACCTGTATGATGATGTGTATAACGGTGTCGTCAAGAGTGTAGTGTTCGGATTCGTTGCCACCTGGATTGCGGTATTCGAAGGCTATGATACGGTGCCGACGTCCGAGGGTGTCAGCCGCTCGACAACGCGCACCGTCGTCTATTCTGCGTTTGCCGTGCTCGGCCTGGATTTTGTTTTGACCGCATTGATGTTCGGAGACTAGCAAGACTATGAAACAGACCAAAACTACGGAGCTGCTGGTCGGAATGCTCATCGCTGCCGGCGTTGCTGCGCTCTTTGTGCTGGCAATGAAAGTGAGTAACCTGAGCACCTTCTCGGCAGCCAGCAGTTACACGCTTACCGCACGTTTCGACAATATAGGCGGTTTGAAAGTACGTTCAGCGGTGGTGGCAGGCGGCGTCCTGGTAGGACGAATATCCAGCATCGATTACGATAACCTGCGTTATGAGGCCGTTGTTGTCATGGAGGTGGACCAGGCCTACGACCAGTTCCCGGATGATACGGTAGCGAGTATTTATACCGCCGGTTTGCTGGGAGAGCAGTACGTGGCGCTGGATCCGGGAGGATCTGAAGAATTGCTCGCAGACGGTTCCGAGATCGAGTTCACGACATCGGCGCTGGTACTGGAAAAACTGGTAGGCAAATTTCTACTCAACAGCGCCGAGGGCGCCGAGGGCGATGGTCCGTAAGGCCAGCGTATCCGTTTTGCAGGCAGATATTCAGCAGGGGAATAACGGTCGACTGGCGATCAGCGGCGATCTGAATTTTGATTCGGTAGCAGACCTGTGGCGCAACTGCCATGACCGAATTTCGGATCGCGAGGTGCTGGATATCGACCTGGGCGGAGTACAGCGCTCGGACAGCGCCGGCGTGGCGCTGCTGGTGGCTTGCCTGCGACAGGCGCATCACTCAGGAAAGACGGTCCGGTTTTTCAATATGCCAGCCCAGATGCTGGCGCTCGCGCGGGTCAGTTCGCTGGAACAGATGCTGCCCCTGCAGCGCGACTGAGTAAGGAAATCTCCCATGCCCTGGTTTCGTTTCGGCCGGGTCAGGTTTTTGGTTGGTTTTGTTAGGGTTTTGGTTTGTATAGTATGATTCGCCCTCTGACAAACGATTACGGGCAGAAACATGCAGGCAGACGAACTCAAAAAGCGCATAGAAGAAGGCATCCCCTCGGCTCAGGTCACGGTGCAGGGCGACGGCGACCACTTCGAGGCAACCGTTGTGAGCGCCGCTTTTGAAGGCAAATCCAGCGTGCAGCAGCACCAGATGGTTTATGCGGCACTGGGTGATGCCATGCAGGGCGCGGTACATGCATTATCGTTCCGAACCCTGACCCCGGAACAGTCAGCAAAACAGATTCAGTAATCCCGACGCACCACCCTCTCAGGCACAGAGCATGTCCGAACAGTTGACTATTGCACTCTCTAAAGGGCGCATCTTCAAGGAGACCCTGCCGTTGCTGGCGTATGCCGGTATCGAACCGGTCGACGATCCCGAAACCAGCCGCAAGCTGATTCTGGATACCAATCACGACGACGTGAAGCTGGTCATTATCCGCGCTTCCGACGTGCCGACCTATGTCCAGTATGGCGCTGCGGATCTGGGCGTGGCTGGCAAGGATGTGCTGATGGAACACGGCGGCGCCGGCCTGTACGAGCCGCTGGACCTGCGTATAGCGCGCTGCCGGTTGATGGTGGCCGGACGCGAGTCCTGGTCAGAGCAGGCACAACGCCTGCGTATCGCCACCAAGTACGTGAACAGCGCACGCGAATATTTTGCCGAACAGGGCATGCAGGTTGAAATCATCAAGCTGTACGGTTCCATGGAGCTGGCGCCGCTGGTCGGATTGTCCGACCTGATCGTGGATGTGGTCGATACCGGCAATACCCTCAGGGCGAATGGCCTCATGCCGCTGGAGACTATCGCAGACATCAGTTCCAGACTGGTCGTCAACAAGGCGTCAATGAAGCGCAAACACGCCCGTGTGCAGTCTTTCATCGATCAGATTGCCGAGGCCGTGCGCCGGCAGGAGGATGCCGCGTGAGTACCCTCGCGGTTCAACGCCTGGATAGCTCGGCCAGCGATTTCTATGCACAGCTTGATGGTCTGCTGGCCTGGGAGCAGGCCACAGACAGCCAGGTTGAGCAAGCTGTGCGCGACATTATTGCGGCGGTACAAAGCCGTGGAGATGAGGCGTTGCTGGAGTATACGCAGCGCTTCGACCGGCTGCAGTCCGACACTGTAGCAGAACTGGAAATTCATCAGGACAGCTTGCAGCAGGCACTGAACGGCATTTCTGCGCAGCAGCGCGAAGCACTGGAACGTGCTGCAAACCGCGTACGCGCCTATGCCGAACACCAGAAGCTGGAGTCCTGGTCCTATACCGAAGCGGACGGCACCTTGCTGGGCCAGCAGGTAGCACCCCTGGATCGCGCCGGTCTGTATGTGCCTGGTGGCAAAGCCGCGTATCCGTCATCAGTGCTGATGAATGCGATACCCGCGAAGGTGGCCGGTGTCAGTGAACTGGTGATGGTGGTGCCGACACCGGATGGTGTGCGCAACGATCTGGTGCTGGCGGCCGCTGCAGTTGCCGGTGTGGACCGTGTCTTCAGCATTGGTGGTGCACAGGCCGTGGCGGCACTGGCATTCGGTACCGAAACCATTCCTGCGGTCGACAAAATTGTCGGGCCGGGCAATATTTATGTAGCCACCGCCAAACGCATGGTGTTCGGCAAGGTCGGTATCGACATGATTGCCGGTCCGTCGGAAATCCTGGTGGTGTGTGACGGTCAGACCGACCCGGACTGGATTGCCATGGACCTGTTTTCACAGGCGGAACACGATGAAGACGCGCAGGCGATCCTGGTGAGTCCGGATGCGGAATTTCTGCAACGGGTGGCCGACAGCATCAACCGACAGCTGCCAAAGATGGAACGCGCCGATATTATTCAGGCATCGCTGGCTGCCCGTGGTGCGCTTGTCCAGGTACGGGATCTTGATGAAGCCGTTGCGGTTGCCAATTATGTTGCCCCTGAACATCTGGAGCTGTCGGTTGCAGACCCGCAGGCCATGGCAGCTTCCATTCGGCATGCCGGTGCTATCTTCCTGGGGCGCTATACTGCCGAAGCACTGGGCGACTATTGTGCGGGTCCCAATCACGTCCTGCCGACCTCGCGCACGGCGCGTTTTTCATCACCCCTGGGAGTTTACGATTTCCAGAAACGTTCCAGCCTGATCCAGTGCTCGGCAGCCGGTGCCGCGGACCTGGGCCAGACCGCCGCGCAGCTTGCGCGTGGCGAAGGTCTGACCGCGCACGCGCAGTCGGCGGAATATCGAATACCCGCCAAATGACAGCGGACCCCAAATCCCCGCAACGCTGGATACGTCCCGAGATCCAGGCGCTAAGCGCCTACCATGTACCGGATCCCGGCGACCTGGTGAAACTGGATGCGATGGAAAATCCTTACCGCTGGCCGGACGAGCTGGTGGGCCAGTGGCTGGAGATCCTGCGCTCGGTGGAGTTGAATCGCTACCCGGACCCGGGTGCCGGGGCGCTGACCGAAAAGCTCAAACAGACCATGCAGGTACCGGACGGTATGCAACTGGTGCTTGGCAATGGCTCGGATGAACTGATTCAGATGCTGGCGCTGGCGGTCGCCCAGGCGGGGCGCGTGATTCTGGCGCCGGATCCGACCTTTGTGATGTACCGCATGATTGCGGACGTTGCGGGTATGGCCTACCAGGGCGTTCCGCTGGCGGCGGATTTTTCGCTGGATGTTGCTGCCATGCAGGCGGCCATCGATCAGTACCAGCCGGCAATCGTTTTTCTGTCTTATCCGAATAACCCGACCGGAACGATTTTTGATGCTGCGGCGGTGGAAGCTGTGATCAGGCACGCCCCCGGTCTGGTGGTCGTCGACGAAGCCTACGCACCTTTTACCGACGCGACTTTCATGCCGCGTCTGGGCGAATTCTCAAACCTGCTGGTACTGCGCACCGTATCCAAGATGGGCCTCGCCGGCCTGCGCCTGGGTCTGCTGGTGGGTTCCCCGCAGTGGCTGACCCAGATCGACAAGACGCGCCTGCCGTACAACATCAACGTGCTGACCCAGGCAAGTGCCCTGTTTGCGTTACAGAACAAAGCCATACTGGACGAACAGGCGCAGCGGATTCGCGCTGACCGCAGCCGGCTCGCCGGCTCGCTGGAGGCGCTCGATGGCATAGAGGTCTACCCGAGCGAAGCCAACTTTATCCTGTTTAAAGTCCTGCAGGGAGCATCCGACCGCGTTTTCGCCGAGCTGAAAGAGCAGGGCGTGTTGATCAAGAACCTGAATCCTGCCGGAGGCCGCCTGCAGGATTGTCTGCGTGTTACCGTCGGCAGGCCCGATGAAAACCGGGCCTTCCTGGCTGCTTTGCAGAAGGCCCTTGGTTGACCGGGGGTCAGCTATGTGTGCGTTGTGTTATTACCGGCCGGGTACAGGGCGTGTTCTTCCGCGCGTCTACCGAGCGTGAAGCACGGCAACTCGGTGTCACCGGTTACGCCAGAAACCTGGCCGACGGTTCGGTCGAAGTGCTCGCCTGCGGCGAAGCCTCTGCTGTTGAACAGCTGCAGCAGTGGCTATGGACAGGGCCGCCGGCCGCACGGGTCAAAGACGTGAGCTGCGAGATCCTGGATATACCGGTTCCCGAATCGTTTACAACAAAGTAGTGAGCCAGTGCGCGCCCGTGTCAGGATTTGGGCAGAACCTGTAAGTGCTCCACCTTACCGACAGCGACGTGCTGTACTTTTCCCTGGCGGGCTTTTTCGGGTACAAGGATGGTATCGGCAGGTGGCTCGCTCTCATCCGGCAAGGGATAGTCGAGAGTGAAATGCAGGCCGCGGCTTTCCTTGCGCATCTGGGCGGAGCGGATAATCAGTTCGGCAACCTGCACCAGGTTGCGCAGTTCCAGCAGGTCGTTGGTGACACGGAAATTCCAGTAATACTCCTGGATCTCGTGTTGCAGTAGTTCCACGCGCCGGCGAGCGCGCTCCAGTCGTTTGTCGGTGCGTACAATACCGACGTAGTCCCACATAAAGCGGCGTAATTCGTGCCAGTTGTGGCTGACAACCACTTCCTCATCAGAGTCGGTTACGCGGGATTCATCCCATTCCGGCAGTAGTGGCGGCATGCTGGTAGCGTCCAGCCGGGCGTCGATATCGGCTGCAGCCGAGGTGGCGAACACCAGACATTCGAGCAGCGAATTGCTGGCCATACGGTTGGCCCCGTGCAGCCCGGTACAGGCGGATTCACCAACCACATACAGACCGTCGACATCAGTGTGGCCCTTGAGATCGGTACGTACCCCGCCACAGGTGTAATGTGCGGCCGGCACGACCGGGATGGCTTCCCGGGTGATGTCTATGCCAAGCCCCAGGCAACGCTGGTACACGGTAGGGAAATGTTCTTCGATAAACGCAGCGGGTTTGTGCGAGATATCCAGCAGCACGTGGTCGATGCCGAGTCGCTTCATTTCATGGTCGATAGCGCGTGCCACAACATCGCGTGGCGCCAGTTCGCAGCGGGTGTCGAAGCGCTGCATAAAGGGCTTACCGTCCGGCAGCAGCAACTTGCCGCCTTCGCCGCGTACGGCTTCGGTGACCAGGAATGATTTTGCCCGCGGGTGGTACAGGCAGGTCGGATGAAACTGGTTAAACTCCATATTGGCAACGCGGCAACCTGCTCGCCAGGCCATGGCGATACCGTCACCGGTCGAGGTGTCGGGATTGCTGGTGTAGAGGTAGACCTTGCTGGCGCCGCCCGTTGCCAGAATAACGAACTTTGCCCGGAACACTTCCAC
>Ga0316192_10000888_pt1 | contig 21923 bp, 16 predicted proteins | sample MerIslwburrow_MG_FD_204931 | JGI IMG/M metagenome (GOLD analysis project Ga0316192, IMG submission 204931) | Coastal sediment microbial communities from Maine, United States - Merrow Island worm burrow | ecosystem: Environmental > Aquatic > Marine > Coastal > Sediment | place: USA: Maine...
TCGGTCTCATGGCGCTGTCATATCTTCCGGTCGGCATAGCCCGCCTGCCCGGCGAATTCCTTGCCAAGGGTTTCTTTCAACGGGTAGTTGCGGAATTTAATTTTATTCTGCACGTTAAAGGCCATCGTGCCCGGCAACTGGGCGTCATTGAAAGCGCTGTCGAGGCCGGCGGGCAAATCCCGTCATCGCTGGATAAACTGCACGGTGCAGATGTATTTATTTTTTTTGTCGAGTCTTACGGGCATACCATATTTGCGGACAATCGCCATTTCTCAAAAATTAAACCCGTGCTGGATGATATTGAAAGGAATCTCGAGGACCGGGGCTTCCTGGTTTGCTCAACGTTTTTCCAATCCCCGACCTATGGCGGGACCTCCTGGCTGGCTCACGGGACCCTGGCCGGGGGTGTCAAACTCGACAGCCATATGCACTATAATCTGATGATCACCTCGAAAGCCAAAACGATTGCGCGGTTTTTCAACGAAGCCGGCTACCGAACCATCAGTGCCACGCCGGGCACACAGTGGCCCTGGCCGCAAGGCGCCTTTTTTGGCTATCAGAAAAAATACTACGCCTGGAATTTCGACTACAAGGGGCCCATGTACGGATGGTCCACCATGCCGGACCAATATGTGCTCGATTACATCTACCGACATGAAATTCAAAACCGGACACAACCGCTGTTCATCGAGTTTATTCTGGTGACCAGCCACGCCCCATTTCACCGCCAACCACCGTATCTGAAGGATTGGCCCAGTCTGGGGACGGGTGAAATTTACCACCAAGTGCAGGCCGTTGCCTTCCCCATCGTGTGGCCCGATCTGAGTAATGCCTCAGAGGGCTATGTGACGGCCATTAAATATGAGCTCGATGTCATTAGCGATTTCATCATGCGATATTTAGACGATAACGCCCTGATAATTGTACTGGGCGACCATCAACCCAATGTTCAAATAACCGGCAAGAAGCAACCATGGTCGGTTCCCGTGCATGTCATCAGCCGCAAAAATGAGCTGCTGGAACCGTTTCGCAAACGGGGATATTCACCCGGCCTCATCCCCACCCAACCGCCACCCCATCGTGGAATGGAAACTTTTCTGTACGACTTCCTGGCTGATTTCAGCACGGCAGAGAGATTGACGAAGGACGATTTATGAATAACGAATGATGATTTGAGGTTTTGTACTTCTTATTCTAAGTGACAATCAATGGAGTATTAGATTCATATGAACGGATGAAATACATTGTAAATGTATTCACTTTGATATTTTTTATTTAAACCCATTATTCCAATATTCCAGCACTCCAATATTCCCTCCGGGGCGTAGGCGCTTCCCTGCGGCCCGGAGGCCAATTGGGACGAAGCACCTAACTCGTGAACGGTGAATTCGACGATTGTTGCAATAGTTGGTCGGAGATCAGTATCTCCCGTGCTTTGGGGCCGAAATTAAACAGGAGGTCAAATGCCGAAAGATCGGGGATAAAATCGCCCCACAATTGCGGATATACCCGGGATGGGAATTTAACAAAACGCAGCTCGATGCCGGCCTTCTCAAAAAGATCGGCATTAAGATGCTTGCCGACTGCAGCCGGAGCCACATAGGTAGAAGCATTGAAGAACCGGCATATCTCAATGGGCAAATGATCACCGCTGGGTTTGATATTCAGCTTGGAAAGTTTTCTGATCTCGGTGTCTACACCAAGATTCAGCATCAGGTGGTCGATGATCGCCATGTTAAAATCAATGAGCCGGTCGAATGCGGTTGAAAATATTTTTTCCGCAAACTGCAGGTGATCGGTAAAATGGGGAGCAGCGGCATAGGCCTGTTTCAGGCTGAGCAGATGTTTTTGGTTCTGCCGGCCTTCGTGGCATATCCTCACCTCGTCGATACGTTGCAGCCCCAATCCTTTCTTCCATACGGGTATCGTCATCCACAGGGTCCCCTGGTCGTTTTTGAAGCGGTTGCGGGTGATCCAGGTGGATCCTCGCGGGAACTGAACGGTGTCGAGAATGACAAAAATATCACAAAAGTTTGCCAGGTAGAAAAATCCGGGAAAAGGCGCAAAATATGGCCGGCTGGTGGAAATAATCATCGCAATTCTATTTCCTGATAGGGCAGCCCCAGCGATTCGGCCAGGTCCATCAGGGCCGCTTCCAGTGTCATCTCTGCACCTTGATCGTTTTTTACCTGAATCAGCTTGTCACCAACCACGATAATCTGGAGTTTGCTCGGATCGAGATATTGCCGGGCAAGCCGGCCAAGATCCTCCCGGCTGACATTGACAAAGGCATCCTGAATTTTTCCCAGGGTATCAAGGGGTTCGTTGCGCAAGTAATAACGGCCATACACGTTTACCAGGTCCGCCGGCGTATCCACATTAAAAACGAAACTGTTGAGTGCGTCCAGTCGTTTCTGCTCGATTTCTTTTTGGGGAACATCCCGGCGCAGGGAATTCATGATTTTGATGGCCTGAGCAATTGCGGCCGCAGTTTTGTCCCCTTGGCAGCCGATGTAGCCGGACAGAACCCCTGCGTTCCATTTGTAGGTTTGATAAAATCCGGCGGAATACACCAAACCGAGATCGTCCCGTAAACGGGTGTACATCAGGGAATCACTGCCGCCGAAAATGTTCATCAGAAGGCTTATTTTCCAATAATCCGGATGGGTGCGCTTGACGCTGGGCAGGCTCAGAGCAATCTGGGACTGCACCTGACCGGGTTTGTGAATCAGCGCCAATACCGGTGGTGTCTCTGCCGGATCGGCGAGATTCCGTTGCGGTGCCCGGGTTTGGGGCAACGCCTTGAAAAATTGACTCAGACCCGCTTTGACCTCTTCCGGGTCAATGTCACCGGCGATGGCGGCAACCATGTTGGAGGGCACAAAAAAGTCTCTTAAAAACTGCTTAAGATCTTCTCGGCTGACAGCGGGTATGGTGGTCAGGCCCGCCAGCGGATCACGACCATAGGGATGCCCTTTGAAATACCGGATGTCCCGCTCGCGGCCCGCCACCGCCTGAGCATTGCCTCCCTGGCGTTTAAGTTCGGTTAATTGCTGGGTCTTGACAACCTCAAATACAGCCGGATCAAATGCGGGACGCGTTAATATTTCCTGCAATACGGCCAAACCGGATCGCCAATCATCTTTGAGCACGGAAAGCTGAATGACCGCCGCCTCCTCGCCGACCGCAACACTGAGTTGAATGGCGTTTTCGTCCAGCACCCGGGCCAGTTCCGCCGGCGAAAGGGTCTCGGTTCCGCCGCGAATAATGCTGTCTGTCAGCAACGCCGCCAAACCGATCCTGGAATCATCGACATCCACCGAACCGGCTTTAACCAGCAGGGTCAAATCCACCAGCGGCAGCTCGTGATCCGGCAGGTAAAAGACCTTGGCGTCGGTGATCTCCATGGCCTCGGCTTGAGGGTATTCAATTTTTTGGGGCTTGCGTTGAAAGGAGAGCGGATGTTTCCAGCCGGCCGGCGTCGGGTATTGGGAGATGTTGCTGAAATCATGGGGGCGGTCCGCCTTGGCAGCGGCACTGCCGGTGATGGAACGTACCTCAGAGTAACTGTCTGGGGGACCGTCCGGCTGACCGCCGGGTATGACATAGACACTGGTTTTATTTTCTGTTCGGATGTATTTATTAGCGGCCTGACGGATGTCTTCGGGGCTAACGGCGTCCAGTTTCTCAAGGTAATTCATCATGTAGCGCCAGCCCACCTGAACCTCGAGGGTCGCCAGGGTCCCGGCCAGGCTCTCATTGCTGCGCATCCTGTCGATAAAATCACGCCGGTTGAGTTTCTTGATTCTTTGAAGCTCACGCTCGGAAACCAACTCGGTTTTCATTTTTCCCACTTCAGCCAGGAGCAGATCTTCCAGCTCCTCGCAGGCTTCTAGATAGGCACGGCGCTTTTCTTCGTCGCTCACCCCTTTGTTTTTGACGATTTGGGGTTCATTGGGCGAGCCTCCCAAAATGACCATACCGCCGTATCGATTATCCGGATTGTAAGCCCAGGCTTCCTGGGCCCGACCTTTGTAGATAAGGTCCTGGGTCATGCGGGCGCTGCGGCCGTGGCTTAAGATCATTGTCATGGCATCTAAAGCATAAAAATCTTTGGTGTCCATGGCAGCAGCATGAAAACCGATTCGGACAAGAGGCGTGCGGGCGCCCTTTAAATACCGAACACTTTTTCGCGGTCCCTGTTGTGCGGGTTCCCGGGTCACCTTTTCCGGGGCCCGCTCGCCTGCCGGATAGCGCTGAAAATAAATTTCAGCCAATCGCCTGGCATTTTCCAGGGTGACATCGCCCACCAGAACCAAAACGGCATTTGAGGGATTGTAAAAGGTTTGGTGAAACGCAATCGCGTCTTCGGTACTGTATTTTTCCATATCCGCCTTCCAGCCGATAGTTGGATTGCGGTACGGGTGAGCCGCATACGCTGTGGCGCTAAGATCCAGCCAGGCAGCACCACCGGGGCTGTTGATATAGCGAAACGCCCATTCCCGCTGCACGACTTCTTTTTCGACATAAAACTCGCGCCAGGCCGGTTCGAACAGCTGTTCGCTGACAATGGAAAACCACTGCTCCAGCATATCCGACGGCACGGATGCAATATATTGGGTCTGATCTTTGGTCGTGAACGCATTGACACCGACGGTGCCGTTCTTCCCCAACTGGGATGAAAACACCTGGGGCACATATATTTCTTGTACTTTAAGCCGCAGCTCGTTCATTTCAGCCTGCTTTTTTTTGATCAGTTCCGGATCCGGGTGTCGTTTGTTTTGCTCAGATAGCACGGCTTGGTAGGCCGCTTCAATTTGGTCCTGCAACTGCTGGTCCTTCTCATAATCAAGGCTGCCAAAATTTTTGGTGCCTTTAAACATTATGTGCTCCAGCAAATGTGCAATGCCGGTTTTGCCGGCCTGTTCAAGTGCAGAACCGGCTCGAATCGCCAACCGGCACGCCACTTGCGGGGTTGCCGGGCGTTCGACCACCAGAACCTGCATACCGTTTTCAAGCTGAAACGCTTTGACGTCGATGTTGAGATCATAAGCCGTATCCGTCACTCCATGGACAGTTCCGGCGAAGACCAGCAAGATGATTGATAGCCCAAAAATTTTATGCAATCGCATCGATTGTGCCTCCTTAATTTTTTTGTTTTTTACGGTTCATCCGGATTAGCTCTAAATTTCTTTTATTCTGATTTCGAGCATCCGATCCGGTCTTAGCTTTTATCGGTTTTTATCTGACAACATGTTGCAAGGAGCGTTAGGTTTCATGGGTCACTTTTCCCGAGCTTAGTCTTGTTAACCTGAAAACATACGTCCAAAAAATCCAACTTTCAAGGCTGCCATGAAGTTTTTTGGGCGTTTTATATTTTCGCGGCACTAAAGAATTGATTTTTCATGTTGAATTGGTTAACTATTATTTTCTATCTTTACGATGATTTCGGGAAGTCGGAAAAATGACAAGCGCAATTGTAATGGCAGGTTATAACAACAAACGCGAAGTGAAAAAATACAGCCGCATGGTCGCGGAACATTACGGCGAGAAATTCATTGAGGCGGGTTATAAACCTTTGCGGGAATTTAAATCTGTTAAAAACGGCCGGCAGGAAACCAAGCCCCTGATTCAATATACCCTTGAAAGGCTTTTTGAGAACGAATACATTGATGAAATACTTATTGTCGGACATCAGATGCTGCTCGAGCAGCGACTGGGAAATTTTATCCAAAATTCTGAAAAACCCTGTCAACTGGTCAACCAGAGCTCGAAAATACCGCATGACGTTATCCGACGTTTCAACATTAATCCCAGAAAAGTTAAACACAACTCTATCGCCGGTAATTTGATCAAAGGATATGCTGCCAGCAACGCCTGTAAAAAGGAGCAACATGCTTTGTTCGTGGCGGCGGATTCACCCCTGACGACCAATGAGTTTATTAATCGTTTCTTGAACTTGGTTCAGCAGTACGAGAATGAAGTCGCAATAATTCTTCCAGCCATAGTGGTGGGCGATCAGAAAGACCAGCTAGGCAGACTGCCTCTGCGCCTTCTCAACGACTCGCAATATCAGCTCAAAGGTATAAAAGATGATTACGGCCGGCACGGTTTTCGGCTTTCTTCTTTGATATCTGCTAACCCGCACCGTTTTGATGTGAACACGGCCAACACGGCCTACAACCTTCGAAAATGCCTGAGCCCCAACGTTCAACTTAAACTGTTTCGGATTACCCGGGGCCTGGGATACCCGAATGTGTACTCAAAATATTTTCTAAGAAAGGATTTGAGCATCAATGAGACGGCCAACATTGTTTCGGCCTTTTTCCATGGCCGCCTCATTTTAATTCCCATGACCGGCATAGAAGCAACCTATGATTACGATGGGACCGTTCATGAGTATCATACGATCACCAAGATGCTTAAATCCAATTAAATTCGGCCGGACAACAAATCAAACTGAAATAATGGCTGGTAAAACGATGGTTGAAATTAATATTCAAAGTACCATTATCAATTTGATCTCAGTGTTTCTAATGCTGGCACTTGCCGGGTGTGCCATGAATCGGAATCAAAAAGCGGTCGAGATGGAACGGCTGCTGGCGGCCTCCGGGTTTAAGATGAGGCTGGCCGACAGCGAAAGCAAACTTGCTCAGCTAAAAGAACTTCCCCAGCGCAAACTGGTCGCCCAGAATTGGGGTGGTAAAGTGAGTTATATTTATGCGGATGCCTCTGATTGTAAATGCGCCTATGTTGGCGATGAGGCGGCCTATAAACGCTTTCAGGACCTCGCACTCCAAAGACAGATTGCCGAGGAAGATCGCCGGGCTGCGGAAGGGGATCAACCGGCTGAAATGGAAGGCGGGGGATGGCGCTTTGACAAACCCTGGTAGCAACGCCATTCATTCAAAGTTTGGTCTGGGCCAGAGGCGTCAGCCCAGCCGCTGACCGCTGAAATGACCGGTTTGATCAAAAAAGAAACCTTGGCAATGTTTCATAAGGTGTCAACAGTGGAAAGCCTCCGGCCGTCCGGTTTCGGGTTACTGAGTGCCGGTCGGTTTATTGCCTCCAACCTCTAACCTTAATCCGCGAACCAGTTGCCGAAACTGCCTGTTTCGTTCCCGAAACCATCTCCCAACATAACATTTCGATCATCTTACCGTCATCTTGCAGTTAACTTCGAGTGTTACCATCCGGATGCAAACAGGGTCAGATCCAAGAACATTCGCAATCAAAGGAGCAGGTGAGATGGATAAAATGTTTGCCGAAAATAAACATTGCAAAGAAATCAATTTTTTCGAACCCGAACACCGGTCCCTTTCTAAGGATCATGCAACCGATATTCCCGAGAGGGATTCAGGAGACCGTGCGGTCGCTATGTATTTTCGTCGCATAGGGCTTCATGCGCTGCTAAGCCGCGAAGATGAAGTAAAAATCGCCAAAAGGATTGAAGTTGCTGAACATGAAATCCTGCGGGCACTTTTACAGACCTCTAATGCCGTACAACATATTGTGGATCTCGGGAAAAAGGTTAATAGCGGTGAAATGCAGGCAAAACGTGTCTCAAGGGCGATGCGCACTATCAACAACTGCACCGATGAGGCGACTCGAATTCAAGAATTTTTAGCAACCATCACGCTGGTTGAAGAAATTGATGCAAAAAACACGGTGCATCGTGCCAAACTGCTTTCTCTTCCATCGACCTCCGGCGAAAGCCGGCGCATTTACAGGCATATTGTCTCTGGTGCGGACACCATCTATTACCTCCTGCGCAATTGGCGTATTGAGTCCGAGATCATTGACGTCATTGAAGAAACGATTCGTCAACAGGAAAATCTACCCGAAACGGATGCCATTGTAATGAGACGCATCCTGGAAGGCATCAATAAAAGCCGGGCAAGGGTGCAAGCTGCCAAGAATGAATTAATCAAAGCCAATTTGCGCCTGGTCGCCAAGGTCGCGCTCAGATACAACAAAAGCCGTCTGCACCTGTTGGATCTGATCCAGGAGGGAAACATCGGCTTGATCAAAGCGGTGAACAAGTTCGATTATCACCGGGGCTGCAAGTTCAGCACCCATGGGGTCTGGTGGATCAGGCAGGCTATTGTACGGGCGATTACCAACCAATCTCGGATGATTCGGTTTCCGGTCCATCTGTCTGAAACAATGAATAAACTCAAGCGTACCCAGCGTAGCATATCAACAAAACAAGGCAAGGAGGTTAAGCTGGTGGACATTGCGGCAGGGATGGAAATATCCCGCAACATAATTCGCAAGCTGCCTGATTTCAACGGTGAACCTGTTTCACTTCATGCGCCTGTCAAGGGTAAAAACGGTGGCTGCCTGGGTGATTTTATCAAAGATGAAACCGTCCCCGGAACATTTGACACCGTGGTTAATCAAGACCTGGCCGGACAAGTCCGCAAGATAATCGCCACGCTGACACCACGTGAAGAAAGGGTGCTGCGCCTGCGCTTTGGCATCGGTGAAAAAGACGACCATACGCTGGATCAAATCAGCCGTGATTTTTCATTAACCAGTGAACGGATCCGACAGATCGAAGCCCAGGCGTTGAGAAAGTTGCGCAATCCCAAAATGAGGGGTCAACTGCTAAGTTTTATAAAAGCCTAGCCCGGACCACCGAAATTGTGCCGGATAATCATAACATTTTGGTCATCTTGCCGTCATCTTAGCGTTAGCTTTGTGCTTTACGGTAAGTTCAATCAAAGGCCAATTTTGGCCAAAACCAACACAGGGGGGAAAGAAAATGAAACAGACATTCAAGTTTACAAGATACATCGTGGTAATGGTCATGGTCGGGCTGATGATGGGCTCCGGCCTTCCAATGGCAACGGCATCCAAGAATGCCCCGGTGCAAATGGTACCGCAAAATTTCAGCGCCCTGGCCGAGACAGTCAGCCCGGCGGTGGTTCACATTCGGGTGGAGAAGACCGTCAAGGGTGGCGGACCGGCCTTTCATCAGTTCAACCAAAATCCGTTTGGCGGCAACGAGCAGTTCAAAGACTTTTTTGGCCGTAATTTCGGACGGCAACGTCAGCCGGAATTCAAACAGCCGGGTCAGGGCTCCGGGTTCATCATCGATAAAAGCGGCTATATTGTCACCAACAACCATGTGGTGGACGGCGCCGACACGATCAAAGTCATCCTCAAAGATGATACCGAATACAATGCCGAAATTGTCGGGCGTGATCCGGTAACGGATATCGCCCTGATCAAGGTTGCGGCCAAAGGCAACCTGCCCACGGTGCCCATGGGAAGTTCGCAAAATCTGAGAGTAGGCGAGTGGGTCGCAGCCATCGGGAGTCCTTTCGGGTTGGAGCACACCGTGACCGCCGGCATCGTCAGTGCCAAAGGACGGGTGATCGGCTCCGGTCCTTATGACGATTTCATTCAGACCGATGCCTCCATCAACCCGGGCAACAGCGGCGGCCCCCTGATCAACATGAGGGGCGAGATCGTGGGCATCAATACCATGATCATTGCCGGTGGCAATGGAATCGGCTTTGCCATTCCCATCGATCAGGCCAAAGATATTATCGCTCAGTTGAAAACCGGCGGTGAAGTCACCCGCGGCTGGTTGGGAGTCACCATTCAGGATCTTAAGGGCAGCCTGGCGGAATACTATGGCGTGCAAGACAAAAGCGGTGTGCTGGTTGCCAGTGTCGTTCCCGGTGATCCCGCGGATCGAGCCGGAATTCAACCCAACGATATCATTACGGAAGTCGAGGGTAAAAAGGTGACCACCAGCCGCGACCTGACCAACCTGGCTGCCAAACTGGGTGTCGGTGATACGGCCAGGGTAACGGTTTTACGCGACGGTCGCCCGAAGGTTCTCAAGGTTAAAGTCGGGAAAAGACCGTTGACCATGGCCGCCGCTTCCGAAAATCAGCAGAAGGAAAAAGAAGGCGAATATGGATTTGAGGTAACGGAATTAACACCGGAAGTCGCCCAACGCTATAATCTCAAAGAAACTGCGGGTGTGATCGTGGTCAATGTCGACCCCAACAGCAAAGCCCAGGCAGCCGGTGTTCAGCAAGGTGATCTCATCATCGAGGTCAACCGTAAAAATGTTAAATCGGTGAAAGATTTCAAGAACTTGATCGATCAACATAAGAAAGGGGATGGAATTAATTTGCTCGTCAAGCGCATGAATGGCGGATTGATGGTAATTCACTTGGCATGAGGTTAAACCAAAACGCACCCGATTGAGCGAAAAAGCCTAATCGGGTGTTAATCCCAACCCGGACAAGCCGGAATTGAATATTGAAGAACGAAGATTTGTGGTATCGCTCGCGCAGCGCAGGCGCTTGCGCCGCGTGTCGCTCTGTCTTTTCTAGTTAAATCGATGGTTTTCCTCTCCGAGCCGCAGGATCTACCCTCCGGGGCGTAGTCTCAGTCCCCTACGGGACGGAGTCGAGCCGGAGGCTAAAGTATTCAATCCAGCTATGGCATAAAAGATGTGCAAATATGATGTGATTTCAATAAATAGGGCCTAAGGGCCTAATTCGGTATTCTGCGGTTCGCTGTTTATTCCAGGTCATCTAAGCGATCCGTCTAATCAGCAAAAAACCGTACCATTTTGGCGTAGTTTCATTCGAGTGCCTTGACAATTCGTATTATTTTCAAAATAACCCCCAAATTAGGGATTCTCAACCTGTGAACACTTAGCTCGTGTTTACAGACACTTAACAAATCAATCATTCAGTCTCTCAAATATTGCGATAATGAGTGGCTATCCAAAACTTTACATTATCCAGAAAAAGGTTATAATTAAAGGTATCCAGAAAAAATCGAGAAGGCAGATGACGATCATATGCGGTTTCTTTTATACAATATACGGTATGCAGCAGGAATTGGGAGACATTTCCATCTTCCGGTACCCTACAGCGGCTATTTTAAAAACACCAACGGCAATTTAAAAAAGATCGTGGACTTCATAAAATCGGTGAATCCGGATATCATCGGATTGATCGAGGTGGACAGCGGCTCTTTTCGCTCTGAAAAGAACAACCAGGCTGAGGGTATTGCCTGGGAATTGCAGCACGATCATATCTATCAGTCAAAATATCCCGCATCATCCATGGCCCGGAAAGTGCCCCTGCTGAATAAGCAGGGCAATGCGATGTTGACCAACCAGGAAATTGTTTCCCAGAAATTTCATTATTTTCGCGAAGGTGTCAAGCGGCTCGTGATTGAACTGGAGCTGGCAGATCTTTCGATTTTTCTGGTACATCTGTCTATAAAATATCGTCACCGGCAATATCAGCTGCAGGATCTGCATGCCATGATAAACAAGGAAAAAAAGCCGGTCATTGTGGCCGGAGATTTTAACGTCTTTTGGGGTGACCGGGAATTGGAATTGTTTCTGGCGGCCACCGGGTTGAAAAATGCCAACGGCAACGGTCAACCCTCGCACCCCAGCCGGGCACCGCGCCGACAACTGGATTACATCTTTCACAGTCCCCAAATAAAAATCAACGACTTTCAGATCCCTCCGGTCAAATTCTCCGATCACACCCCCCTCGTTTGTGAGTTCGAAGTGTTGCCATGGGTGACCCAGAGAAACGTCAGAGTCAATGCTAACTGATTCAGATAGAAGCGATCTGCCTTCCAGATAGGGCACTAAAATTCCAAATCACAATAGTCAAGCGAGTAAATCTATTTGTTCCAACTTCGGCAGAACACCCGTGACCCGTAACCCGTGACTCGCAACCCCCATGACAATATACCAGCGAGGTCAACCTTCGTATAAAACGGCCAAAATAGTTGCCTTTCCGCTCTTGGCGGCGATGTGGTGCGGTGTTGTGGACAGGTAATAGACACTGTCGCCGGGCTCCAGTTCAAAACTGTCCTCACCGATCCCCATTTCAACCACACCGTCCAGAACGAAGATAAATTCTTCCCCCTCATGCACCGAAATCTCCTTTTCGGGGTCTTCTTCAAGCTGGACGATCAGGGCCTCCATGTGACGGCCTTTGACGTCGGGGGCAAGGCTTTTGTAAATATAAACCTGTTTTTGGCCTTCATGGGAGGTGGAACGGGATACCGTCCGGCGTTCATTTTTTCGGGTGATCGAATAGAGCTTGTCTCCCACTCCCGAAACCAGCCGTCCAAAGGCGCTGTCCAGGGCTTTGGATAGTTTGATCACGGTACCAAGCTGGGGTTGGGCTTTATTTTTCTCCAAATTCGACAAAAAGTGCACGTCAAACCCGGTCAATCTGGAGAGTTCTTCCAGGGACAGTCCTTTTTCTTCCCGTATTTTTCGAATCCGCTGACCGATGTCTTCCAGGCCTTTTGCGGGTTCGGCCTTTATATCACCGGTCAGACCTTCGAAAAAATCAACGTTCAGGATATGCTTGCGACTTTTTTCTTCCATTTTATCTCCTTGCGATTCTTGTCAATATTTTTTTACGGCCATTTAGGCCTTTATATCTGATATTTCCGGTTTATCCAGATTAGGTTAGAGGCATCTGGCACCGATATGCCGTGCAATAACGACCCGTTGCACCTCGGAGGTTCCTTCTCCGATATCAAGCAGTTTCTGGTCCCGGTAAAAACGCTCCACATCATATTCTTTCATCAATCCGTATCCTCCGTGAAGCTGAACGGAATGATTGGCACACCGATACATAAGTTCGGAGCAATAAAGTTTGCCCATGGCGGCTTCCTTGGAAAAGGGCAGATCGTTGTCCCGCAACCAGCAGGCTTTATAAAGTAGAAGACGGGCGCACTCGATTTCCATGGCCATGTCGGCCAGTTTAAACGCGTTGGCCTGAAAGGTTGCGATGGGTCGGCCGAACTGCTCACGTTCGTTGGTGTATTTGATGGCCATGTCAAAGCACCCCTGAGCCCCTCCCAGGCCCATGGCCCCAATCGACAGGCGCCCGCCATCCAGGGTCTGCATCATCTGGTGAAATCCGTGTCCCCTGGCACCCAGGAGGTTTTCTTTGGGAACCCGGCAATCTTCAAAATAAAGCTCACTGGTATTGGAGGACCGCCACATCATTTTATCGTGCATCACTTTGGCTGTGTATCCGGGAGTCCCCGCTTCGACGATAATGCAGGAGAGTTCGGGGCGGCCGTCATCAAGGGCTCCGGTGCGGGCCATGACCGTAACCCCTGTTGTAATATCAGTGGAAGCATTGGTGATAAAAATCTTACTCCCGTTAATTACCCATTCGTCACCGTCCAACACTGCGGTGGTCGCGCTGTTGGCTGCATCCGAACCGGCATTGGCTTCGGTTAGGCCAAACCCCCAGAGGGCTTCGCCGCTGCACAGTTTCGGAAGATACTTTTTCTTTTGATCTTCATTGCCGAAATAATACAGCGGCCCGATACCCAAAGAGTTTTCCGCCGCCACCGTGGCTGCATGGGAGCCATCGACCCGAGCAATTTCTTCCACGGCGATAATGTAGGACAGGTAATCCATGGCTTGTCCGCCGTATGTCTCGGAAACAAAGACGCCGAAAAGACCGAGCTCTGCCATTTTTTGCATGGTTTCATAGGAAAATTCCTCTTTTTCGTCCAGTTCCCGGGCCATTGGCTTGATCTCTTTTTCAGCAAAACTGCGCACCGAATCCCGTAAAATTTCATGATCCGTCGAAAGGCTAAAATCCATAGTCACTCCTTATGCTTAGGGTTGTTTCATGATTATATTTGACGAAAAAAAAATGTCTGTCATAATGAGGCTTTTTATAGGTAGATGGTCCAGTGTTGTCAATGTTAAACTGCCAGAGGACAGAAGTCGGAAATCAGAAGACAGGTTCAAGAATTCGGAATTCCAATATCTGTCATCTGTTCTCTGTATTCTGACATCTGTATTCTGTCATCTGTTCACAGACATCTGTCTTCCTTCATCCGGAGCCGAAATGCCCGAATTGCCTGAAGTTCAAACCGTTGTCAACGATCTGAATGCCGCCAATTTAACCGGTATCCCAATCATTGCCGCCAGAGTGTACTGGCCGCGCACCGTCGCCGAGCCTTCCCCGCGATTGTTTTGCCGGCGGATAAAAGATCAAAAATTTACAGCAATCCGGCGACGGGGAAAATATCTGGTTTTTGATGTCGCCGATGGCCATACGATGTTGCTGCATCTTCGAATGTCCGGCCGTCTTCATCTGGTGTCAGCGGATACCCCCCGCAACAAACATGAACACGTCATTCTCGGTTTCGATGACGGCCGGCAATTGCGTTTTCACGATACGCGCAAATTCGGCCGGTTACACCTGCTTAAAGATCCGGCACGGATTTTAGACCGTCTGGGACCCGAGCCCCTGGCATCCGGATTTACCGCAAAAACCCTGGCCGAAGGTTTGAAACAGCGTAAACGGTTATTAAAGCCGTTGCTTTTGGACCAGACGTTTATCGCCGGACTCGGCAACATTTATGTCGATGAAGCCCTGTGGGAGGCCAAGCTGCATCCCTGCCGTCTGGCCGCCTCCCTTTCGCCATCGGAAATTGAAGTGCTGCATCGCACCATGCGCCGGGTTTTAAAGGGGGGTCTGAAAAATCTCGGCACCACTCTGGGAACCGGTCGGGCCAATTTTTATTCGGTTGCCAATCGCCGGGGCCGTAACAAAGATCGATTAAAGGTATTTCGTCGGACGGATTTGCCCTGCCCCCGCTGCAAATCACCCATCGAGCGGCTCATCGTCGGGCAAAGAAGTACACATATTTGTCAAAAATGCCAAAAATTGTAAAAATGGAGTGATGGCGTATTGGAGTATTATAAGGAAGGGAACGACGGGTCTGGGACATAATTTTTCTCCAATACTCCACTACTCCAGCACTCCAGATCCCCTTTGGCTATCTGTAATAAATATGTATTTTAATAACACCAGAGAAATCTTACGAAAGAACACCTTTGAGGTAACACCATGCCCACCGGTGCCTGTGGAATCAACTGCGATGTTTGCAAACTAAATTTATTGGGAAACTGCTCCAGCTGCGGCTTGGGCACAAGTGCAGACGCTGAGAAAAAGCTGGCCGCCCAGCAGCGGTTGTTGGGAGGTACCTGCGCTATTCTGGCATGTGCCAAAGAAAATCAGATTGAATATTGTATGCGCGACTGCGATCAGTTTCCGTGCGACAATTTCCGTACCGGCCCCTATCCTTTCAGCCAGGGCTTTTTAAATATGCAGCAGCGACGGCTGAAGGAAAAACCTCGAGCTTTCGCGCCTGACGGATCCCGGGTCAATGTGTCAGCGCACTACTGGGACCAGTTGCAGGTCAAAGATCTCACCGCCCTATGCAATGTAACGCTTTTTAATCCGATTCCGTCCGGCCAGGTGCTTTTTCATTTCCTGCGGGAGGATGTCATGGTGGACATTGAGAACCGTTGTTTGAAGCGGGCGGGCGAAACCGGCTGGGAAATGAGTGATGATCCGCTGCTTGAATTGGTCACGGTCATGTACCTGATAAACGTCAACGATATATATCCCATCGGCAGGGATATTGTCGGTGTCAAAGACCTTAAAGAAAGCCATTTTTTTCAGGGTCCCCACGTGCTTAAAACCGATTCCCTACTAAAACGCTATGGTCACGATTTAAAAGGTTTCAGGCAATCGGCCGAATATCTGGAAGGTGAAGCCCGGGAAATGGCCGATGCCGCCTACAGGCTGTCGCCGTTTCCCCGGATCCATTTGTACTACCTGCTCTGGGAGGGTGATGAAGAATTTGAACCTCGTCTAGCTGTTCTTTTTGATCGTTCCATTGAAAATGTATTGGCTGCCGATGCCATCTGGGCGCTTGTAAATCGGGTCTCCACGGCACTGCTTGAAGGGCCGGAAATTAAAGATATATAACCCCTAACCCGGATAAACCGGAAATACGAAGCTCGAAAAACGAAATTCGAAACAAATTCGAATCAACAAAATTCAAATGACCCAAACAAAAAAATATAGACTCGATAAATCCGAACCAAACAGGATTCAAAAAAATGAACTAAAGTGCCTAAAGCCGTTCGGCCAAGAGGCTCTCGACAGGTTAAGGATTTCTATCTTTTTTTATAAACGACAGGGCGACACGCGGCGCAAGCGCCTGCGCTGCGCGAGCGATACATCAACTTTAGATCACTCCACACTTTGTATTTTTTCCTTGGCAGAGCCCACTATCTCTGACCTGGCTCTCCGAGGCGTAGGGTCTACCCTCCGGGGCGTAGTCTCAGTCCCCTACGGGACGGAGTCGAGCCGGAGGCCCAAAGGACCAGGTTTTGGAGACAGAATAAAGCAAATCTAATTGTAACATCTTAACTCTTTAGACATCGGACATAAAATGGGAATCAAAGAAAGGGGTCTGCCAGCTGATCATCTAACTCGCAGGCCCCTTTTATTCCGCTGTCAATGGTTGTCGAAATGATACCGGGGTACGGTTGGTATTTCCGAAGCCTTTGCGACGACCGCCTCAGCCAGGTTTTGTTAAGGTCGTGTTAGGCTTTAATTTTATCAGAAGTTACACCGGTAAAAGTAATAAGCTTACCGCCATGGGCTGCAGCGAATTTTTTCGCGTCCGCCATTTTGTCAAACGCGATGGCTTCTTTGCCCATAGGGCCCATTTGGTCGGAACCAACCACATAATATCCGGTTCTGCCGCTGATCCAGGCGCCGCTTTGAAAATCAACTACCCAGATCAGAAAAGGCTGCACATTTTTGCCGTCATATTTTACGGAATTGCCCAAAAATGCAAAGAGGCAGTTCGTGGAGCAAAACGGTATATTAGATTTCAACGGCCTAAGCCTTTTGCGCGTCCCAAGCCTCCGGATTCACCGTGTGAACAGGCTTATTTCCGTGATAATACGCGATCAACTGCTCTACCACCCCCACGCTCATGTTGTTCATGCCTTCAAAAGTGAAAGCGGCCGTGTGAGGGGTTAAGACTGCGTTGTCCAGTTCCAGCAACGCTGAATCCGTGGGTGGCTCATTTTCAAACACGTCAAGGCCGGCACCGGCGATCACCTTGTTTTTTAAGGCCTGGCAAAGATCGGTTTCATTGACGATACCGCCACGAGCGGCATTGATTAGAATCGCCGACGGTTTCATGAGACCCAGGGTCTTTTCGTTGATCATCCATTTGGTGTCCGGAATCAACGGTACGTGCAGGCTGACGATATCGGAAACCTTGAGCAGTTGCTCTATTTTCATCTGCTCGATGCCCTGTTCAAGGGCAAATTCCGTCGGCCAGAACGGATCATAGGCCACGACTTTCATCTGAAAGCCTTTGGCCCGCAGGGCCACGCACCGGCCAATCGCCCCCAGGCCGATTAAGCCGAGGGTTTTTTGCCAGATCTCGAGTCCCATGATTTTGGTGTGCTCCCACCTGTTTTCACGCAGACTCCGATCGCAATAAATTATTTTTCTGGCCACATTTAAAATCAAACCAAACGTGTGATCCGCAACAGCCTGGTTGTTGGCTCCCGGAGTGTGAAAAACGATGGCATTATGGCGGGTCGCCGCAGGGATATCCACGGTATCCAGGCCGGCACCCATCTTGGCAATTACCTTCACCCGCGGAGCCATGTCCAGCACCGCATCATTTACCGCCAGGTCGTTGCCGCACAGAATGGCATCCACCTGGTTTAAGGCTTTGACAAATTCGGGGTCTTGCACACCCGATCCTCGCATATCAACGAGATCCATCCCCGAACCTTTCAGCTGCTCCATCGGGGTGTTGTCAAAGGCACAAAACGGTCTGGATTCGATAAGAACGCTAAATTTTTCCATTATTGCGATGATCTCCCCTGAAATTTGCCACAAACCCACCCAGAGATACATAGACGGTTTTTTTTCTCAAACAAATTGCCCGTGTGAGACTGTGGCTAAGTTCACTTATACGGTTGCTAAAATCGTTCCAAGACTCCTCAATCCTATTATTCCAATTCTGTATCGGTGTAATTTGTGTTCATCTGAGTCCCAATTAAAAACGCTGAACTCAATCAAAGTCGCAGATCCCCGTATAATTCTCAGGTGTAATCTTAAGCAACTCATCTTTCACCGTCCGGGACACACCCAGGGATTCAATAAATTCTGCAATGGTTTTCCGGTTGATGTCGACATGGGTGCGGGTCAAATCTTTCAGGGCTTCGTAGGGTTTGGGATAGCCCTCACGTCGTAAAATAGTTTGAATGGCTTCGGCCACCACCGCCCAGTTGTTTTGCAGATCTGCACGGATCACATCCGCATTCAAAATTAATTTGTTCAAGCCTCTTAAAAGGGATTTCAATCCAATGAGCGTGTGTGCAATGGGCACCCCGATGTTGCGCGTCACCGTAGAGTCGGTCAGGTCCCGCTGTAATCTTGAAATCGGTAATTTTCCTGCCAGATGCTCAAAGATGGCGTTGGCCACCCCCAGATTGCCCTCTGAGTTTTCAAAGTCGATGGGATTGACTTTGTGCGGCATGACGGATGAGCCCACTTCTCCCTTTTTTATTTTCTGTTTGAAATAATCCATCGAGATATAGGTCCAGAAGTCTCGATCAAGATCGATCAGGATGGTATTGATCCGTCTCATGTTATCGCAGAAGGCCGCCAGGTTGTCATAATGCTCGATCTGGGTCGTCACTCTTGAACGGGAAAGGCCCAGCACCTGGTTCACCAGATCGTCGGCGAACGCCGGCCAATCGACATCCGGATAGGCAACCGTATGGGCATTGAAATTACCGGTGGCCCCGCCGAATTTGGCTGAGAAGGGGATGGCACTTAACTGGTTTTTTTGGACCGTCAGGCGCTCGACAAACACATAGATTTCCTTGCCCAGACGGGTAGGTGATGCCGGCTGCCCATGGGTGCGGGCTAACATGGGGACTTCCTTCCATTCATGGGCTTTTGCCCGCAGCACTTCGATGACCTCCTCGAAAACAGGTGTTAAGACCGCCTCACAGGCCTGCTTCAGTGAGCAGGGAATGGCGGTATTATTGATGTCCTGGGAGGTCAGCCCGAAATGGATAAACTCTTTAAAAGCCTGCAGACCCAGGTCATCGAATTTTTCCTTTAAAAAATACTCCACCGCCTTGACATCATGATTGGTGACATTTTCGATCTCCTTGACGCGACGGGCATCGTCCAGGGAGAAGTTCTCATGAACGGCTCTGAGCGCTTTGAAGGCCTTTGGATCAAATTTTTTCAGTTGGGGCAAAGGCAGCTCGCACAAGGCGATAAAATATTCCACCTCCACCCGTATGCGGTATTGGATCAGCGCCGTCTCGGAAAAATAATCCGCCAGCTTTTCAGTGGCACGCCGATAGCGGCCGTCCACCGGCGAAATGGCTTCTAATGGTGAGAATTCCATGATAGTTAATCGTCCTTATCACACATTGAGGGTTACGAAAATGTGGGATTAATGCCGGAGAAGTATAGGCAAATGTGTTTATAGTGTCAAACCGTTCCGCGACCATTATGCCTGTTTTGAATTTTGGATTTCGGTCATTCGTAATTGCCCTTCGACTTGGCTTAGGGTGGTGAGTCCTTCGACTTTTCTCAGGACCGTGAGCCTGTCGAACGGCTTGTCGAACCATTTGCGCTATGGATTTGGCTGCTTGGAATTTTCTTGATGCTTTCTATGACAATTAATGCAGTTCTCTTTCATTGTAAAAATCTATTAACCAGCAAACAAATTTTTCACAACCCTCTTTGTCATGTGCCCCGCATTCTTCTTCATACAAGCAATATGTACCGATGCTTTAGCCATCGCCCCCGGAGTACTCTATCCCAGCCCCGGCGGTTTGACGCTTGATGAAACCACCGATCTAATATTATGATATACTTAACAATGTTTCCTTTTTGTCATAAATTTCTCCCGGTACTCGGGGATTTCTTTTATCGGCGGACGCTCGTGCTGTTCGAGCGGGCAGATGTCCGGCTGAAGCTGATTGTTAAGGAGGCTGTATTGGATCATTTCATCGCACATGTCCTGGCTGATGGTGATTCGTAGCTGACTTTCAATGCGGCTCAAAAACGTCTTGATGATAACGAACGCCATCCGTCCCAGCGCCTTGGTATCCTGATTTTTGTGAACCCGCCGGTCCAGATCGACCTGGGCCATGACATCGAGCCCCCATTTTTCGTAAATATCCATGAGCATGCCGGTTTCCACCCCGTAACCGATATGGAAAGGGATGCTTTCAAATATGCTGCGATACCCGCCATACTCTCCCGATAGCGGTTGCAGGATCTGGGTCAGGCCTGGCATGAAGAGTGAAAAAAGCGGACGGGTTACCAGCTCCGTCACTCGGCCACCCCCGGTAGGGCGCCATTTATTTTCCCCCACCGCGATAGGCCGATCATAAAACGCCTTGGTAAACCGGATTTTATCTGTAAACAGCAACGGTCCCAGCAGCCCGTATGCAAAACGGTGGTGAATATTCTTGATATCCGCATCGATGTAAATGATGATATCGCCGTGAGTCACATGGAGCGCCTTCCAGAGATTTTCCCCTTTCCCCTTGAATTTCTGGAGATGCGGCAGGATGTTGTTGGCCTCATATACGTTTACGTCATAAGAGCGGGCAATGTTGCGGGTTTGATCCGTCGATCCGGAATCGATCACCACGATCTCGTCTAATAGCGGGTAGCGTATCATAAGTTCCGATTTCATGATGATGATTTCCTTGGCGATCGTCTTTTCCTCGTTCAAGGTTGGAAAACACAGGGAAATAGCGACCTTTTTACGTTGCTTCTCCGCCACCAGGCGCTTGAGATCGCTGAACGCCGAATGATGAAACGTGTTCGATTTGATCCAATTTTTATTCATCACACACCCCGTTGTCTATAGCCATGAGCAAGGCTGGTATCTGTGCGATTCCTTTGTACATGGGTTCAATTTCAATCATGGCGTCGTTTTGGTGAAAATTTGTTCCCCAGGTGATGCCCAGGGTGATGGCGGGGATTTTTTTGTGCAGAAAAATGGACAGGGCGGATTCGCTTGGTTCACTGAAGACTTCCACCCCGAGGTGATTTAGAATCTGGGAGGCACACTTGATCAGGGGGTGGTTGTAGTTAAGGCGGGTTGCGTTCAGATTGCTGATACGATTGAGCTTCAGCTCCACCTTAAACATTTTGTTTATCCCCTCGACGATATCCCGGATATCGGCATAGAGCACTTTCGCCATGGCATCAGAGTCGCTTTGAATCTCGAACCCGATGCTGGCGTCGTGGGCGATCTTGCCGTGGTCGAACCCGCCGGCGATCCTGCCGATCACGATCTGGGTCCTGGGCTTCTGGGGCAGACCCAATCCCAGAATGGCGTTGATCACCTCGTTGAGGATCAGGATGGCGTTGGGCTCGTAACGGCGTCTCCCATGCTCCTGCACAGCGATGCTGCACGAAATTTCGCTGCGAATCATGCCGTAGGAAAAATAATTGAGCCGGCCGAGTTCTACGCTTTCCAGGCAGAGAGCTCCCCGGATGGGCGAGGGCCAGTGAGTAAGGAGCTTGCGGACCCCCTTGAGGTTTCCCCGACCCAGTGAATGAATCGGCGCCACCAGTACGATGTCCGAGGCAAACTGCAGATCGAGGCGCTTGAAGATTTCCGGCAGTGAAACCAACACACCCAGAGCAGCCGAGTTGTCCGAAACCCCTATACCGCTGATGATCTTGTCCGTCACCTCGTAATGAAGGTCATCCCTCACCTCCGAAAACGTATCTAAATGTGCAACGACAAAAATGGGCGGTTTCGTCTGAGATGTTCCGCGAATCACCCCTATGGGATTTCCGTAATCGTCAATGGCACATTCGTCCACTTGAACCTCGGCCAGACGCTCCACCAGGTGCTCCGCACGCCTTTTTTCACTAAATGTCGGTGCGGGGATCTGGCCCAGAAGCACGATGTTACTGATGACAATCTCCCGGATTTCCCGGATTTTGTCCACAAACATGGGAAGTGCTTCGAGGTATTTATCCATGACGCCTCTT
>Ga0316192_10000890_pt1 | contig 21918 bp, 16 predicted proteins | sample MerIslwburrow_MG_FD_204931 | JGI IMG/M metagenome (GOLD analysis project Ga0316192, IMG submission 204931) | Coastal sediment microbial communities from Maine, United States - Merrow Island worm burrow | ecosystem: Environmental > Aquatic > Marine > Coastal > Sediment | place: USA: Maine...
AGCCATCCGCTTTATATTATGTATTCATCGGGCACTACCGGGCTTCCAAAGTGTCTTGTCCAAAGTGCAGGTGGTGTGCTTATCAACCAGTTAAAAGAACTGATGTTGCATACAGATGTAAGACGTGAAGACACGATCTTTTATTTTACAACCTGTGGCTGGATGATGTGGAACTGGTTAACCTGCTCTCTAGCCACAGGGGCTACACTGGTTCTTTTTGATGGCAACCCTTTTTACCCTGATCCGAGTGCCTTATGGGAGCTGGCACAAAATGAAAAAATCACAATCTTTGGAACCAGCGCCGGTTACTTGTCTGCATTACAAAAAACAGGTGTTAAACCAGGCAAGCAGTATGAGCTTGCATCTCTCAGAACTATCCTTTCAACCGGTTCACCTCTTACAGAGGAGCTTTTTGATTATGTCTACAGGGAAATAAAGCAGGATGTGCAGCTATGCTCGATATCAGGCGGTACTGATTTAAATGGATGTTTTGCACTTGGCAACCCATTGGAACCAGTCTACAGAGGTGAGTTGCAGTGTAGAGGGTTAGCTATGAAGGTTGAGGCTTTTGATGACGCAGGGGTGTCAGTCATCGGTCAGCAGGGTGAGCTTGTATGCACTGCGCCTTTCCCTTCAATGCCGATCTATTTTTGGGATGACCCAGATGGTAAAAAATACCATCACGCCTATTTTGATGTATACCCAAACATTTGGAGGCATGGAGATTATATAGAAATAAATCAGCATGGGGGTGTCGTTATTCATGGTCGTTCTGATGCTACACTAAATCCAGGTGGGGTAAGGATTGGTACAGCCGATATCTATCGCTACGTAGAAAATAGAGATGAAATAGTAGATAGCATTGTTGTAGGGCAAAAGTGGGCTGATGATGTGAGAATTATTCTTTTTATACAGCTTGCAGAAAAAGTGTTGTTAACTGATGAGTTAAAAGATTCCATTAATCAAATGCTTAAAGAAAATCTATCACCAAGGCATGTCCCAGCAAAAATCATTAGTGTCCCCGGTATACCTTATACGCTCAATATGAAAAAAGTAGAACTGGCTGTCAGAAAAGTAATTCATAATGAACCAGTTCTAAATAAAGACTCTTTAAAAAACCCTGAAGTATTAAATTATTTTAAAAATTTAAGTGAGCTTGCTGAAGCTTAGTTTAAAAAGGTTATTCTTATGCAAAAACATGGAAACCCATTTGGTACACATCGTGTGTTAGAACCATTAGGTGCGCTACCTCAAGCAGCACTAAAAGTTGACAATGATTTAAGTGAGATTTATGAAAATGAAATTTTATGTGATGTAATCACGCTTAATATTGATTCAGCCTCATTTACAGATATCAAAGACCGCGCAGCTGGCGATGAAGAAAAAATAAAAACAATCATGTTGGATATAGTGGGTAAATATGGCAAACATAAAAATCCATGGACGGGCTCAGGAGGAATGTTCATCGGTGTGGTTTCAAAGATTGGAAAGGCGCTTAAAGGAAAAGTAAATTTGCAAGAGGGAGATCGGATCGCCAGTCTTGTCAGTCTGTCATTAACGCCTTTGTGCATTGATAAGATAGAACAAATCCATATGCAAAAGGATCAAGTGGATATTAAAGGCCAAGCTGTTTTATTTGAAAGCGGTATCTGGGCAAAGCTTCCTGCGGACATTCCACCAAAACTTGCACTTGCGGTGCTTGATGTGGCTGGCGCCCCTGCGCAGGTGGATAGGCTTGTAAAGCCAGGTGATACGGTGACTGTTATTGGCGCAAGGGGCAAATCGGGGCTTCTGTGTTGTTATCAAGCCAAGAAAAGAGCGGGGAAAAATGGCAGGGTTATAGCGGTCATTCATAAAGAGCTAGGCAGGGAAGATGTGGATAATGCTGATTTTATTGATGATGTAGTAATTGGGCAGGCAGATCAACCGGTAGAACTGTGGAAAAAAATCAATAAACTAACAGATGGGGTGATGTGTGATGTGGTGATAAGTTGCGTTTCACGCAATGATTGCGAAATGGGCGCAATACTAATTACTAAACAACATGGCCGAGTCTATTATTTTTCTATGGCAACAAGTTTTACTAAAGCGGCACTAGGGGCAGAAGGTATTGGGAAAGATATCGAAATGATTATTGGCAATGGATACTGTGAAGGCCATGCGGATTTAACGCTTGATGTCATCAGAGAAAACAACTATCTGAAAGAACTTTATATGAAAAGATATTGCTAATAAATGGTTTTAATATAAAAAGCCTTTAATATTGTTAAGCAACTGTGGCTTATTACTATATTTTGTGATTTTAATTCTTTATAGGCATTTTAAGCTTATTTAAATACATGCTTTTGATAAGCATTCCTGGTTTTTAATATTCCACTCCAACCTGCAAGCTATTCTAGAAATATATAAGTTGATAATTGAACTAAACTTTAAGTATGAATGGTTTATTATCAAGCCTGTGGATTAGTGTGTGTTACTCAATAGATAAGTAAATAATACATTTTGATTCTTAATTAAGTGGTTTCCTGAGGGAGGCATCAATATGCCAGTTAAATCTACTATAAAAGCATATGAAGATGTTTCTACTAAGCAGTGGAATGATTGGACGTGGCAGTTGGATAACAGGCTGACCACGGTCGAAGATGTTATACGTGTGCTAAATCCGTCCAAGAATATTATTGATGGCATCAAGGCTGTTTCAAAAAACTTTAAACTCTCCATTACGCCATACTATGCAAGTTTGATTGATATGCAGTCAGCCCATTGCCCGATTAAATCGCAGGCGATACCGACTGCAACAGAGGCAGACTTACAAGAGACAGATTTAACTGATCCATTAGAGGAGGATCGTGACTCTCCTGTGCCTGGTTTAACGCATCGTTATCCAGACAGGGTGTTGTTGCTGGTAACAGATGTGTGTTCTATGTATTGCCGGCACTGCACCAGACGACGAATGGTTGGGCAGGAAGATAGAACCTTTAATCCTCAACAGTTTCAGAATGCGATTGATTACATTGCTGCGCATAAAGAGATTCGTGACATTGTAATTTCAGGTGGTGACCCATTAATGCTGAGTGATAAAAAGCTTGAACGCATTTTGCGAGCATTACGTGATATTCCTCATGTTGAGATTATCCGTTTGGGTACACGCTTACCTGTTGTGTTACCAATGCGTATCACTCCCGCATTGATCAAGATGCTACGTCAGTTTCATCCTATCTATATTTCAACTCACTTTAATCATGCAAAGGAGATAACAGCAGAGTCATCCAAGGCATGCACGATGCTGGCAGATGGTGGGTTTCCAATTGCAAATCAAACAGTGTTGCTGCGTGGGGTGAACGACTGTTCGCATGTGATCAAAGAGCTGAATCAAAAGCTGCTGACAATCCGGGTGCGGCCCTACTATCTTTTTCAGTGTGATCTTTCTAGTGGCATTTCACACTTTCGCACATCGCTGGGGCGTGGTATTCAAATAATTGAAGCGTTAAGAGGTCACACCTCTGGCCTGGCTGTCCCAACCTTTGTAGTTGATCTGCCAGGTGGCGGAGGCAAAGTACCTCTGATGCCAAACTACACTTTGTCACGTTCCGACGATAAAACCGTACTGAGAAACTTTGAAGGCGCAATTACAGTTTATGAGGAGCCACACAATTGGGATTCAGTCTGTGGACATGATCCTGCATGTAATAAAGAGAGCAATAAAACCAAGGTGGGCCCAGGTATGTTGATGACAAAACCTCGCACTATTCTGGAACCGCACAAGAGACGATTGGGCCAAAAGAAACAGAAGGAATAGTCGCAATGGCACATATCCCACTAAAGCCAAAGCAGATAGAGCGGGTCAAGCATTTGGCCAGTCAAATTGCTAATCAAGTTCAGGCGTTTATAACTGATCATTCATCACTCTCTGTAGAGAGGGCAGTCCTTCGACTTTATGGTGTAGATGGATTGGCAGATTGTGGCGCACCCTTGCCAAATCGTGTTGTTGACTTATGGAGTGATGATGGAGATATTTCATCGGGCATATCTCGCCCCTTTGCAGCCGCTATGTTGGCATCAGGTAGTTCGGCGCAAAAAACTGCAGAGTTGATTGCCAAAGGCAAACTTAAGTTGAGTAACTATGCAGCATCATCGAAAGATAAAGTAGCTAAAAAAGAGTATGCCCTTGCCAGAAATGCTGTGGCTATTCTTGAAGCATCAAAATACAAAAAAGAGAAAAAAATTGAACAAGTACCACTTCCTATTCAACCGTGGCGCTATTTGATTGTTGCTACGGGCAATATCTACGAGGACAGAACGCAAGCTGAATCAGCGGTCTACTCTGGTGCAGATATTATCGCAGTCATTCGAAGCACAGCACAATCGCTTCTTGATTATGTCCCGTATGGCCCAACAACAGATGGCTTTGGCGGAACCTATGCAACCCAGGCGAATTTTAAGATTATGCGGGAGGCATTGGATCAGGCATCTGAACAGCATGGCAGATATGTCAGGCTAGTAAATTATGCATCTGGACTCTGCATGGCAGAGATAGCAGCTTGTGCAGCCATTGAAGATCTTGATGTGCTGTTGAATGACTCAATGTACGGAATACTGTTCCGTGATATCAATATGCAACGAACATTTATTGACCAATATTTTAGTAGATTAATTTGTGCCAAAGCTTCAATCATTATCAATACAGGTGAAGACAATTATCTGACGACATCTCATGCTGTGGATAGTGCTCATACCGTGACGGCTTCTCAGTTAATCAATGAAGCGATGGGAAAAAATGCAAGGTTGACGGATGACCTGCTTGGCTTGGGGCATGCCTTTGAAATCAATCCAGAGATAGAGAATGCCTTTCTCTATGAGCTTGCGCATGCGCAACTTGCAAGAGAGTTATTTCCCGATGCGCCGCTAAAATACATGCCGCCAACCAAACATAAAAGCACAGATATCTTCTACTCACACTGCATGGATACATTGTTTAACTTGGCTTCAGTAACAACAGAGCAGGGTATTCATCTGACGGGTATATTGACTGAGGCATTGCATACCCCTTTGATGCAGGATAGATATAAATCCATATCCAGTGTTAATTATGTGTTCAATGTGGCGCGTGATCTTGGGCAAGAGATTGAATTTAAAAAGGATGGCTTTATTGTAAAACGAGCGCAACAGGTGTTGGATGAAACAGAAGTGCTGTTAAATGATATTTGTAATATCGGATTAATGGAATCTATTGCACAGGGGCATTTCGCAGATATAAGCCGTCAGAAAGATGGAGGTAAGGGGCTTGATGGGGTGTTTAAAAAAGGACCTAATTATTCAAATCCAGTGATGGATATTTTGGAGTCAGCAGTATGAAACCAGAACAGATAAAACCCTATGGAGATACGCTGAATGATGGCATTGTTCAGCTCTCATTTACGCTGCCTGTTGAAAACGGAGCACGTGCAAAAAAAGCTGCTGAATGCTATGTGCGTGAGTTGAATTTTGAAGATATTTCAGTTGTCCATGCGCAAAAAATTGCAGAGGGATATACCTGTTTTATGGTCTATGCGCGCGCAAAGCCATCTATTGACTATGCAAAAATTAAAGCCAAGGAAGCAAAATATGAGCATATGGATTATTATCAGATCAATGCACTGATTAAAGAGGAGTTTGGTCGCCCGCTTGTGGTAGTTGGTGCAACTATTGGTCATGATGCTCATACTGTGGGTATTGATGCCATTATGAATATGAAAGGCTATAACATGGATTATGGCCTTGAACGCTATCCAGAAATTGAGGCACACAACCTTGGTGCGCAGGTTTCATGTGAAGAGTTGATTAAAGCAGCTATTAAATATAAGGCAGATGTTATTCTTGCATCTCAAACGGTTACTCAGAAAGATAATCACATTGTTAACTTCACTGAGCTGATGGAACAGCTACAAAGTGCTGGTATAAAAGATCAATTGGTTGTGCTCGCTGGGGGCGCTAAAATTTCCAATGAGTTTGCTGTAAAGCTTGGCTATGATGCTGGCTTTGGAGCAAAGACCATTCCGTCACAAGTTGCTTCATTTATTGTAACGCGCTTAATAAAACTAAAAAACAGAGTGGTGCAACAGACAGCAGGCAATAGATAATGGAAACCCGCTTTAAGGTACGGCTCAGCCAGCACGATGCACATTATGGCGGCAACCTTGTGGATGGTGCCAAGCTGTTAGCTTTGTTTGGGGATGCGGCCACTGAACTGTTGATTAGATATGATGGTGATGAAGGTCTATTTCGTGCCTACAGCACAGTTGAGTTTTTAGGGCCGGTATATGCCGGTGATTTTGTCGAGATCGTTGCCAAAATAATTAAGACAGGAAAGAGCTCCAGAGAGATGGAATTTGAAGCATGGAAGATTATCTCACCTGCACCAGAAATTAATGATTCAGCTGCCTCGCTGCTTGAGTTGCCTATATTGGTGTGCAAGGCAAAAGGAACATGTGTTACCCCTGTAGATAAGCAAAGAATCCCGCATGGAAAGTAAGCCGCTTATTATTACCTGTGCCGTTATAGGTGCTGAGCTGACAAAAGCCAACAGCCCATATCTACCATTGACCCCAGATGAAATTGCTAAATCTGCAATAGAGGCCGTACATGCTGGAGCTACTGTTATTCATCTGCATGTACGCGATAAAAATGGTAAACCTTCACAGCGAGTTGATCTTTTTGAACAGATCTCCAATACCATCAGAAATCAATGCGATTGCATTCTTCAATATTCTACAGGTGGCGCTGTCGGCACAGCGCTTGATGAAAGAGTCGCACCGTTAAAATTGAAGCCTGAAATGGCAACACTCTCAATGGGTACGATGAATTTTGGTGATGATATTTTCGAAAATAGCGAAGCCACTATTCAATCAATTTCCACTGCGATACAAAATCATGGAATAGTTCCAGAGCTAGAGATTTTTGATTTTGGCATGTTGGATACGGCATATCGTTTTATCCAGCAAGGACTTGTGCCAGATAAACACCATATTGATTTTGTCCTTGGTGTTCCCGGCGGCATGAGTGGTGATTTAAAAAATCTTATGTTCCTGGTCAACAAGCTTAACCCTGAGCAATCTTGGACTGTAGCAGGCATCGGCAGGCACCAACTGCCACTTGCCACACACGCAATAGCAATGGGGGGGCATGTGCGTATGGGATTTGAAGATAATATCTATTACAAAAAAGGAGAGTTGGCAAAGAGCAATGCGGAGTTTGTATCACGTATTTCTCGGATTGCTACAGAACTAAACCGGCCCGTGGCTACCTTGGCGCAAGCCAAAGCTATTCTTCTTTAAAACTTTTCTAAATAATTATTTCTGATATCAGCATTGATCCACGGATTGGAGGGAGCTGTAGTTTTGACTCCTTTTAATTGTGCGCGATCTGCTGGAAGAGTTGTTCAGATAGTTAAATGCGCATTATCATAAGGGTATTGCGTACCCTGTATATAAGCCACTCAATTTCAATACTCATTTCCGAATCTCATTCATAAACTTGCTAAGGTGGAACTCTGTTATCTGTGCTCTCTGAGGTATTGGATTATTCTAGGGTACACGTTATTTACTTACTATTACTTAGGGTAAAAGACGGGTGGTTTAGTATGAAGGATGGGTGGTATTTAGCTAAAATGACCGCCATGTTAAATTAATCAACAGCTGCGTTATGGCTAGCAGTTTGTATCTAAATATAAAAAATATTAAGGGTAAATCTATGCGAAAAACTTTTTTAAGTATGACAGTGGCAGCTATAACACTGTCTGTGGTAGCGCTTCCTGGAACAGCAATTTCTGCTCCTGCCCAGAACAAGGTATTTGGTAAGGGCATGCCCTACGGGTTAGATGATCTTCCATCAGGTAGAGCGAAATCCCGTCTTGAGACACTTCCTCCCGCCGCACGCCAGCAAGCCTTAAGGTGGCTTCAGAGCTTCTCCTTTCCTGAGCAGGATCTGGAATATCTACGGTTCGATGAGGCCGGTGGTGTCTTATATGCTGATACAAACACTGTTGATCATGCGGATACAGAGGTAGCTGAGGGAACGACCGAAGTAAGCACCATCGCCCCGGAGGATACCTTTCGCCTGCATAGCCGCCCTGGAGCTGCAAAGGTTGTCTTTCTAGATTTTGATGGTCATACCATTACTGGCACGATTTGGAACTCTGCTGCGGGTATTGATCCTTTCTTTGCTCAGCCCTACGATACGGATGGTTCTCCTGACACCTTTAGTGGTGGCGAGTTGAGCAACATCCAAGAGATTTGGCACCGTATAGCTGAGGACTTCGCTCCTTTTAATATTGATGTGACCACTGAAGACCCTGGTGCCTTTGGGTCAAGCACAGGTCGGGTGTTGATCACACATAACGTTGATGCAACAAATCAGTCGATGCCTTATGCATCTTCAGGTGGTGTCGCTTATGTGGGCGTTTTTGGCTCTGGCAATTATCAGCATTATTCACCCGCGCTGGTTTATTACAATAATCTGGGAGGAGGGTTTCCCACTTATGTGGCAGAGGCAGCCTCGCATGAGTTTGGTCACAACCTGGGGCTTGGCCATGATGGTCGGGGCGAGCCATACAATGAGGGCTACTACAAAGGCCATGGTACCGGTTATGTTTCATGGGCACCGGTTATGGGTATTGGTTATACCAAGAATGTCACCCAGTGGAGCAAAGGCGAGTATGAGTTTGCCAATAATCAGCAGGACGATCTTAGCCAGATTAGCTTAAAGCTGGGGTATCGCTCAGATGACCACAATGAGGTGATGAGCAGTGCAACACCGCTTGTTGTTGAAGCTGATGGTTCAATATGGGTGACAACCCCTGAGACTGAAAATGTGCTAGCTCCCTCGTTAGCCAATAAAGGGGTAATTGAGTCCAGTGCAGATGTCGATCTCTTCTCTTTCGATGCAGATGCAGGCGCGGTTGAGATTACCATCCAACCTGCCTGGGCCGCTTTTTATCGCAGTGACCGCCGGGGGGCAAATCTGGATATTTCAGCCACGCTCTATAACCTGTCAGGTTCAGTAATTGCAGTCAGTGATCCACAGGACAATACCGATGCACTTATCTCAGCCACAGTGCCAGCTGGCTCTTACTTTCTGGCCATTAGTGGGACAGGAAATATGAACTCTCCCTATTCTGATTATGCTAGCTTGGGGCAGTACTTTATCTCAGGTTCTATTACCCCGGGAGATGTCGTTGTTGTTGATCCCCCCGCTGCGCCAAGCAGCCTGGGAGCAGTGGCTGTTTCGCATGCACAAATCAATCTTAACTGGGCTGACAATGCCTCTAATGAGACAGGTTTTGTAATAGAGCGCTCTTTGGATCAAGTCAGCTGGATTCAGGTTGCAATATTGGCACAAAACAGCACCAGCCACAGTGATATCGGGCTAGCTGCCGCAACACTGTATGCCTATCGAGTTAGAGCAATAAACGGTGGCGGTAATGCAGTCTCAAATATAGCCACCGCTGCCACTCAAACCCAACCTGTTGCTCCTGTCGCACCTTCAGGCACAGCGGCAACTGATGGGGGCGATGGCACAGCAACCATAAGCTGGATTGATAACAGCAGTAATGAGACTGGTTTCGAAGTTCAGCGTGAGATGCGCCATAAAAAACGTAACACTTGGCAAGGTACTTCAACTGTTGGAGCTGTTGCGGCAGATGTTACCCAGTTGACCAATGCGAGTGGTGCAGGTGTTTTCCGCTATCGGTCACGTGCCATTAATGCGGTGGGTGCATCGGCTTGGAGCGCTTGGGCAGTGGTTACTGTAACAGACGGTTCTGGCGGCGGTAGTGGTGGAAGTGGCAAATGTCACCCTAAGAGAGGCTGCTGACCTTCCTAGGTTTTACGTTGCACAATAAAAAGGGGCCGAAAGGCCCCTTTTTATTGTGGTCTTCAAAAGGTATCAAAGACGAATCCCTGAGTTCCTGCCGTGGAGTGATAATGAGTATTGAGTGCTAGCATGCCTGAATTGTAGTGGTTCGGACCTGATACTACAGATAGTGTCAGGTTCTTAATGGCTGGTTTCGACAACAGGGGTCATTGAGATAGGCTATCCAATTGGCTGGAAACCAGTGCGATAGCAGTCATTTAATTTCATCTAATGCTCCTTATACTCAATAGCCTGCGTTGATCTCCTTTGGCTTCTCTGCCTGTTTAGATAGTCACAAGATTCCTAATAGAATTTTAATCCTAAGAATTACATTAATACCATTGTGGACATTCAGGTTTTCTGTGGTGTGCCGAATAAAATCTATAGTAACGATTTCACATATATTGAATTAAATTCTGAAGGGTGACCTATGCGTTTGCTGTTTTCAATATCAATGGCACTTATGATTTCTACGTATTTAACAACAGTGCATGCGATGGGTGATCCAGTTGCTGGAAAAGCCAAGGCCATACTCTGTGACAGCTGTCATGGGGTGAATAGCAAAAACCCGCTGGCTCCTAAACTGGCAGGTCAGCCTCATAACTATTCTTTCCAACAACTTACAAAATTTAAAGATGGCACACGTAAAGATCCCATAATGAATGGCATGGCAGCTGCGAAGACAGAGCAGGACATGCAGGATATTGCTGCCTATTATGCGAGCCTGCCTTATCAAAAGGTTAATAGAAATGAACTGAGCACCATATCCATGCACGGAGAGAATCTCTATAAACAGAAATGTGTTATGTGCCATGGTGAGCTTGGAAATGGCAGTAAAAGCAATAAAACTAACTCAATGTTTGGTAGCCGTTTGCCACAGGCTAACAGTCACATTCCTCTTATCGGTGGGCAGCCACAACTCTACTTGGTTAAAGCTATGAAACAGTATCGCGCCAAGCAGCGACAAACCAATGGTAAAGATTACATGATGGATATGGTTATGGAATACCTATCTGATGACCAAATCAATGTGATTGCAAACTATCTAAGCAGCTTATCTGGTAGCGTAACCACCGATGAGTCTTTGGCAAAGAATGACTAATAGCGCATAAAAAACCGGGCAGAATAAAAATACAAATGCCTGCTTCTGGCCGACAAGAGCCGATCCAAGCCAAGTTCCTAATAGGCAGCAGCCCAGCGTAAGCGGTCTTTCATCTTTAATCATCAAATGAGGGCAATGTGCCATAAGCAGTCCCCCAGACTTATTAAGCTAGTTCTATTCAAAATCTTGGTTTACTTGGCTATTTATAAATACTGCCGTTCCCGCAACTATCGCCAGCATCCAAACAATTGCCGGACCGGCAGGCAGGTCGAGTAGCGCCGACAATACCAGGCCAATCCCGTAACCCGCCGCTCCAATTCCATATGCGGCCGGAAGTTTGCTTTTTTCTGGGAAAGAGCGTGATCCGAGCGCCGGAATGATGAGACTGGCGAAAACAAGGTAGACCCCTACCATCTGCACGGCCACAGTGATCGATATGGCAAAGAGCCCGTAGAAAGCAGCTGCATTCCGTTGTGCCTTGAGAACAAACCAAGCGATCAGCACACTCAATGAGACTATGATAGGCATGCCAAGGCTGGAATAGTCCGACCAGAGTATTTGCCCTACCAGAAGCTCTTTTAGGTGCTCTCCACCCTGAGGATCGTTGGCTAACAACAGGATGGCGGCCGTAGCCGCCAACACAAATGCAGAGCCGATGATAGCCTCTTGTACCTCTGCCCATCGCTCTTCGATCCAGTAGAGCGCAAACGCGCCTATGATGGCTGTAGCGAAGGCTGCAATCTGTACGCCCGCTCCTTCGGCATCTATCCCCAGTGAATGAGCTGCTATTACACCCAGTCCCGCCATTTGGGCCACAGCCAAATCAAGAAAGATGATGCCGCGCTCAAGCACTTTGCGGCCCAGTGGAACATGGGTTGCCAGCACCACCACACCGGTCAGGAATGCAGGGCCGAGGATGGTGATATCCAACGCCTCCCAGTTCACTTTTTCAGCTCCACAAGCTGTTTAACAATTTCATCAAACAGCGCCTGGAGGCTGTCCGCATGCTCCGTACTCCCAACGGTATAAGGCAGTGACACAGCAGGCACCCCTGTTCGCTTGGCCAGCCATTCAGATGGACCGGAATCATCCTTCATGGCCCTGATAATGGCCAACGCTGGATTTTCCTTAAGTGCTGATTGCAGACCGACAAGATGACCTGCTGATGGGGGTACGCCGGGCTTTGGCTCCAGTGCCGCCAGACGCTTCATGCCCAACCAGTCCAGCAGATAGATCCACTCCCGATGGTGAACCACGACAGATTTACCATGCAGGGAGGCAGCACTTGCCTCCCAACGGGGGATAGCCTCGTTCCACTGTTGTTGAAAACCAGCCAACCGCTCTTGGTAAGATTTGCTGTTTTCAGCGTCAATGCGGGTGAGGCGTGCGGCCAGCACTTCGGCCGCTTTAAGCACCCGGCGTGGATCAAGATGAAAGTGTGGATTACCTTGGGCGTGAACATCGCCTTCGCTACGGTCCAACCGTGTCGGTTTCTCCATAAGTGACAGATGATCAGCCACCATTAGATGACCCTCTCGGCCGGGCTGCACCTTTGCGTTACGCGCACGCCGTAGTAATAAAGGCAACCAACCGGCCTCCAGCTCTGCTCCTGTACAGACCAGCAGGTCGGCCCGCCGCAGTTTTGCAATCAGGGAGGGTCTGGCCTGGATATGGTGGGGATCCTGTTGCGCCGTTGTAGCTGAGAAAACGCTAACCTGATCGCCACCAATCTGCTCCGCCAATGCCTTCCATTCCGGCTCACAGGTAAATACGGAGAGCTTTGCATGGACACTGAATGAACAGAGCATCAACCCTATCAGCAGTAGAAGAGTCGCTTTTCTATGCATAACCCTCTCCTCAATATTTGTGTGCGCCATGGGCGCCCAGGGTCATGATGTACTGAAGCTGAACCTGTTCATCACTCTCGTTTGGCCGGGAGCGGTCTTTGCTGAACTGCAGACGAAAGAGGCTAAACTCACTATGGCTGTAGTCAGCCATCAAGGTCCAGCGATAGGGATCATGCCCATCCGTCAGGCCGGACTCATCGAGCACATCATCATCGCCTTCCCCAGAGCTATTAGCGGTTACCCGTAGATCATTATCAGTCCAGAGCCGGTCATAGCGCAGGCCGACACGCCAACGGGGCATAAACTGATAGATGCCTTGCGCATAAAAGCCCTCTTGAGTTCCATCATAGGGGAGCAGTGCCGTACCGGTGTCATTGGTAAAGGTCACATCACCATCCTCATCCCTATGGAAATACTCCGCTTGGAAGGTGAAATTCTGTCTCCGCCCATCACCATTTGGCGCCCACTTCCAGATGAGATCTGCAATTGTAAGATCACTGTCGCCGGCAAAGCTAAAGGTTTCATCCGCATGCCCTGCATGGGCGTGACCTCCTTGTCTATCTTGAGGATCTGTCTGCAGGTGGGAGATGCCCAGGCGGAAGCTGTGGCTTAAACCAACATCACGTCCAATACGGACAAAATAGTTTTGCGCATCACCTAGGAATTGATCACCGTGACCTCCCGCTGGAAAACGCTCTCCCCGTAAGGCTTCCATACCAAGCTCCAGAAAGGTGTCCGTTGGGGCAAGCCAGCTTAGGCGTATTCCATCATCACGGTATTGATGTCCGAGAAAGGCTTGGCTGGTAAGGGGGGCATCGGCAAAACCCCAGGCGTGGGTATGCTTTGTATTGATATATCCCGTTTCAGTAAAGAAACGCCCGAAGCGAAGCCCCAGTCCGGCAGGCAGATTAAGGCTATCGACAAAGGCCTCTTCCACATCGATTTCGGTACTCCCATCCTCTTCATGCAGACCGATAGTTGCTTGGGCAAAAAACCAGTCATCCACATTCGATGAGACAGTCAGCTCCGTTTCGGTAAGGCTTAAGCCTTCTGGTTTCAAACCTGACTCTCCACCGAGCTGAAAACCTTGCAGGCTCCAGGCTTCTGGGTCACGGGAATAGTTTGTAGCACTACCCTGAACCACCATGGAGATTGCAGGATTAAAAAGATTATCACCACTTCTCTGGTTTGTTGTTTCAGTTTGGACTTCGGCAACAGCCTGGTTGGCACTTTCAGCACTATTTTCAGCTTTCTGTGCCTTTGCTTCGGCCTGCTGAATGCGCGCTTCCAATGCAGAGATACGCGTTTCATATTGTTGTTTCATCTGTTCAAACATCTGCTTTAACTCAGCAATTTCACTGTTATCAGCGGAAAACGCAGACAGGGGGACGGCCAGCGCTGCTGCTACAGCAACGCGCAATATTGGATTGCTCATCTAATGAACCTCCGACAAATATAGAGATTGGCCCGGTGATCAATCACCGGTGATTTTTTGTTTTAAACAGCCGGGGTATTAAGGGGAGGTGCGCGTTGATGAAATGGGACAAACGGAAGAGAAGTTATTGCAGAATAACTACATGTTACCGGAGTGAGATCCAGAGAGGGTAGCTGGCCAACCGGAGCCGAGTCTACGAGGCCATGTTTAAGTCCGCCACCAGCAAAACATACTTCACAACTCCCGGCCTCACCATCCGAGAAATGCTCAATGGCATGAACTTGAAAAAAGATTTGGGATACGACAAACAAAAATGCACACAACAGCAGCTTCCAGCGTTTGGCCGTGTAATCCATTGTGGCAGTTTGTGCATTCATGAGAATAAAATCATTCAGAGAATAGACGCTGCAATACTACATTTTCGCTCATTCAATGTGAATAGCCCTGCAACTTTATTTCAGCCACCTATTACTCAGCGTCAAACTCTGTTGAGTAAATGTCTGCTTAGTGTATCAAGCGGAAGTCAGCTGGAATGAGGCCAATGACTTCTCATGGCATATTGGTGAATATTCAGAATTTAAGACACTGTCTGTCAGGTCAAATGCTGTCTAATACAATTCATACCCAGCTATCAAATGAGATGTTTTTTTAGCTTTAAAATCATTAGCTCTCATCTTCCTTTTTGATATGTTTTCTTAAAGGAATAATTTTTCCCTCCTGCTTATTTTGTACTGATGTATAAGGTGAATACTCTTTGCCAGCTATGTCTTTCATTACGGGAGAAAAGTCGGTATGAAATTTCTCCTTCATCATGTTAGATATCTGAATACAGGAGTTCATTGGATTTTTAGATTTGCGGCGCTCCATATCGATCTGAAACTGGAGACCTTCCGCTAAATGCCGAGTGCTGGGATAAGTCTCTTTAATTGCCTCCTCAATGATCTTTTTCCTAAGCGCCTCAAAAGCATCGGGATCTTTCTGTGCCAGGTTGCACCATTCGTCAAAATCAAAGTCCATGATTAACGTGCTCGCTATTGTTGTTGATGCTTTTTGTTATGTGTCGAACTGAGCCACCAGGCCTTTCAGTTGTACCGCCATGGTTGCCAGCCCTTGGCTGGCTTCAGCGGTCTGGGTAGCGCCAGTAGCTGTTTCAACTGACATGTCATTAATCTTTACAATATTACGGTTAACCTCTTCTGATACGGCGCTTTGCTCCTCTGCTGCATTGGCAATCTGAGTGCTCATCTGGCTGATTTCTTCTACAGCTTGTGCAATCATTGTTAGTGCAGCACCAGACTGTGAGGCATAGTCCACGGCAGTTTTTGATAGATCACGGCTTTGCTCCATCACTGTTACTGCTCGGCGTGAACCATTCTGGAGTTTCTCAATGATGGTATTGATCTCTTCGGTGGATTGCTGCGTGCGACTGGCTAAGGTACGTACCTCATCTGCAACGACTGCAAAACCACGCCCCTGTTCACCGGCCCGTGCGGCCTCAATGGCAGCATTTAAGGCGAGTAGATTAGTTTGCTCCGCTATCTCTTTAATCACATCCAGTACAGTACTGATGGCCTCGCTCTGTTGATCCACCTCATGGATTGCTTGAGATGAAGTCTCCAGCTGTTTAGCCAATTCATCAATCTGCCCAATGGCTTGTTGAACAACCCGGGTGCCTTCTGCGGTCTGCTCATTTGCTTCATTGGCTGAGCTGGCTGTCTGTGTAATGCTTGAGGCTACTTCTCGGACAGTAGCAGTCATCTCATTCATGGCCGTCGCTACTTGTTCTGTTTCGCTACGTTGATTTTGAATTGTCTGGCTGGTTTGTGCTGTTACGACTGACATCTCTTCTGAGGAGGTAGAGAGCTGTGCTGTTGTTTCAGAAATGTCAGAGAGCATGCCAAGCAACTTCTCACGCATGCCATTCATTGCGTGTAATAACTCACCTATCTCATCTTTGCTATCTACTTTTATAGACTGAGTGAGATCACCTGATGCGGTGGTTATAGCCTTACGGATGGCACTAACAATCATGTTGGTAATGAATGAGCTTGCAACGATTCCAAAGATAACGCTTGCGATAGCAATAGCAATGAGAATGGAAATGGCAGTTTGTTCATGGGCCTCAGCAGTTAAAGCTGCGGCCTCGGTAAAATGCCCAACTTCGCTTAGCAGAGATTCCAGTTCTTTATCAAGTTGCTCTTCCTCATGTGTTGCTTTCTCTGCCAGCTGCTCGGCAGCATGTCTGTCTCCTGCTTCTAGCAAAGAAAATATAGTGTGAACATGCTTGATGTATTCTTTGTGTTCTTCTTCGATTTTTCTCAATGCATTATTAACGGATTCAAATTCTTTAAACGTATCTCCATGTGCCTCCTCCATTGCTGTTTCAGCTATGGTCTCTGCCTCAATAATCTCAGTTTCAATTTTTTTTGTACCTTCATCAAATGCTTTTAAGGCAGCTTGAAAACGGGCAGATGCGTTATCTTGTGGCGTAAGTCCTGCATAATGAAGAGCGCGTTCAAACTGGATAGCCTGCTCCAATTGATGCGTAGTAATCTCCCCCAGTTTTTCTGTGAGCGGTATATCCTGCGCAGCAATGGTATGTAACTCATGGCCTATCTGATTCATGGAATAGATGGCATAAGCTGAACTTAGGATGAGTAGTAAGAGTAAAATACCTGCATTGCCTACCAACTTGGCTTTTAGTGAGAGATTGTTCATTATTATTTCCTTTGCAATATTGGTTGTTAGTTATCCATAAGCAACGTTTATGTTGCCCAATATTCATTTATTAACATGTCCATATAAGCAAAGCGGCCGTCCATGTTAAATAGAACCTAACGCTGCGAGGATGACAGGCATTGCCTCTCGTATTGGTTCAATGATTCTGATCTGGTTGCTGCGTAGCCCCAAATAACGCAGTGCAGTACTCAGGAATCTGTTAGGGATGTATCGGGCATGAGTTACAGAACTTTAGGGTAATACGCAAAATATTTGTTGATTAATCTCAGTCACCAATATTTATGCTGGAATCGCTGTATCTTTATATATAACTGTATGAGCAGGCTGGGAGTGTTTGACATTGACCGGAACCTACGATTTCCCTATGCCTATTCGTACTTTGCACCATCTGCAGCTGAGCTTCAGCGGCTCGCTGTTGCTGGATAACGTTGATCTGAGTATTGAATGTGTTAGGTGAGATGAGTGGGGATCTAAAAAATCTAGTGTTTCAAATTAAGCTTCGTGATTGATCGTTTGGAAAGCCTGGAAAGGCTAAGTTATTGATCAAAAAGATGTAACTGGAAAATAAATGGGTTTTATGACGACGAGCATGAAGGATGATGTTCGACATATTAGGGAGTGTATTTGTGATGATGGCTCTTTATTTCGATGAGTGGCTACAGAATAAAGAATTACGTCCGAAATTATATTAAGTAGATTCTAAAATGATAGTTGGTCAGCTTGTGCCATCAACTAAATCAGGATGGTGCGTGGATTAGTTATCAGGAAGAGGCTTATTGTGGTGCATGGTGAAATTATTTGGGCAGATCCCATCTGGGTGGTAGAGCGTGCATGATGCTCGGTAGCATCCGCTCCCGGCTGTTGGTGCTGGCAGAACTGCCGGTATTGATTGTACTCATCTTTTTAGTGGTCCTGATTCTGGGCAAATATCAGGAAGTCCGTGAAATGGATGCCTTAAACCCGTTCGGTATTGCTATTGGCGTACTCGTGCATGAAGTTCAGGTTGAGCGTGGTAACACTGCGGGCTTTTTAAATAGTAAAGGTACCCGATTCTCAGATGAATTGAAGGTTCAGCGCAAGCGAACCCAGCTAAAGATGGTTGCTCTTGAGAAATTCTTTGAATCCTTTGATTCGGCACCTTACGGCAATGAGTTCAATAAAACACTTCAGGCTGCCAGGGAGAAGATGGCGCAGATCAAAGCGCATCGGTTACAGGTAGATACGCACAATGTATCTGTCAAGGAGTCTATCGACTTCTACACTCAGCACAACGAGCTATGGATAAAGCTCATCCAGCTGTCTTCAGGTCTAGCTGCCAACCCCGAGGTGAGTCTGCTGCGCACTGCCTATCATCACTTTATGGAGGGCAAAGATGTTGCTGGTATCGAGCGAGCTGTAATGAGCAACATCTTCGCAGCCAACACCTTCCAAGAAGGAGAATATAGCTATTTCAAGATGTTGATTGCGATGCAAAACCACTTCTTTGAGCAATTAAAGATATTGGCTACTTCAGAACAGGCTGCTTTTTTTGAACAAAAAATGTCAGATCCAATTGTGGCTGAGGTACAGCGTATGCGGGATATTGCGCTTACCAAAGGTGAGCCTACAGCTAAGCCTAGGCTGCTTTCAGATATCTATGCAGGTTTTGGCTATGGTGGTGCCATTCATAACTTTAAGAACCTTGTGTTACGGCACACTCCTGCCTATAAGCAAAGATTTGATGAAACATACCTTGATGTCATCAAGGCATTGAGTGAGCTGGAGAGTCTCTCCGCCACCACGGATGAAGAGAAAAAATATATCAATATCATCAGAGCGACTGTTGAAAAATATAATGTAATGTCCAGCAAGGTCCACACTATGGTTCAGGCAGGCAAAAGCATCAAGGAAATGGATAAGGTTGTGAAGGTTGATGATGGCCCCGCCTTAAATGCTCTTCATGAACTTTCGGCTTTGACCCGTTTTGGGCATTTTGGCATAAAACCGGACTACTGGTTTAATACCACAACCAAGAAGATTGATCTCCTTAAAGAGGTAGAAGATAAGCTGGCTGAAGATCTTGTTCAACGTGGGTCACAACTAAGTGGTGAGGCCCAAGAGATGCTGGTAAAGCTGGTATTACTTGCTGTCATCGTGCTGTTCTTGGCTCTGGTTACGGCCTTTTTAATGGCCCGTACTATCTCCAGGCCGCTGCGTGAAGCGATTCAGTTTGCAGAACGAATTGCTGATAACAACCTGGAAGGAACAATTAAGGACGATCAAACAGGTGAGCTGGGAGCCATGTCGCAGGCACTCAATCGGATGGCTGCTAATTTGCGTACAAAAATCAGTGAGCAGGCTTGCAACGCACAGGTGCTGAATCTGGCGCGGATGGAAGCGGAGCGGGCCAATCAGGCTAAAACAGACTTTCTAGCCAATATGTCTCATGAGTTGCGTACCCCCATGCATGCCATTTTGAATTTTGCTGCAATGGGTGAGGAGAAAATTGAATCTGCCAATCGGCAGAAACTTCGTCTCTATTTCTCTCGTGTCCGAGAGAGTGGTGAGCGGCTGTTGACGCTGCTTGATACTCTGCTTGATTTGGCCAAGATGGAAGCTGGGCGCATGGAGTTTAATCGGGAAGGACATGATCTTAAGGCAGTAGTGGAGGCAGCAATAACAGAGCTTAGTGAATTGGCACAGAAGAAATCACTAAGCCTAACGATGATTCCAGCAGATGTGGAGACAGGGGCTCAGTTTGATCAAGATAAACTCTTTCAAGTGCTGCTCAACCTACTCTCGAATGCCATCAAGTTTACGCCAGAGGGGAAAGAGATACAGGTCTCTTTTGCCTCAGCTACCTTGCCGGTGGGACGCAGGCGTTCTGATGAATGTGAGGCTCCTGCCATTGCGGTCAGGGTTGTGGATTATGGTGTAGGCATTCCGGAAGAGGAGCTAATACAAGTGTTTGATAAGTTCATACAGTCAAGCAAAACTAAAACAAGGAGTGGCGGAACCGGTTTAGGGTTGGCTATTTGCAAAGAAATTATTGAAGGACATGGCGGAACCATTCAGGCAGAGAATAACCCACAGGGTGGTGCGGTATTCACATTTGTTATCCCTCGCCAAACTACTCAAAATCATGAATGAAGCTTTATCTGAGCAGTCTCTCTTCATAATTAATCCCACCATTCATTAAATGCCTATATTTGTGCGGCGTCCTCATCTGCACTGAAACACGCTGAATACCGATTAACTTAGAAACAAAGGTACGCAATCGTAGAGAGTGGTTTACAATCCCTCTCTTTTTCACCCGTAATCTGCGATTCACCCTATGCCTATTCTTACCCTACATAATTTACAGCTGAGCTTCGGCGGCCCGCTTTTGCTGGATAACGTCGACCTGACTATCGACCGCGGCGAGCGGATCTGCCTGCTGGGGCGCAATGGTGCTGGCAAATCTACACTGATGAAGCTGATTGCCAGTGAGCTAAAGGCAGATGACGGTGAGATGATTGTAGAGAAAGGCTCCTGCATTGTGCGCCTGACCCAGGAGGTGCCGGAGGGCATGGACGGCTCGGTGTTTGATGTGGTCTCCAGTGGTTTGGGTGAAGTCGGTGAGCTGGTGCGGGAGTATCACCACATCATTGTGAAGCTTGAGACTGATTGCAGTGAAGCGCTGTTGGAGAAGCTCTCCCGTGTGCAGCAAAAGCTGGAAGCGGCTGATGGCTGGCAGATGGAGCAGCGGGTAGAGTCGGTTATCTCCCGTTTGAGTTTGGATGCGGATATTGAATTTGCAGCACTCTCCGGTGGGCTAAAACGCCGTGTGCTGTTGGCACGGGCACTGGTGCTGGAGCCAGATCTGCTGTTGCTGGATGAACCGACCAACCATCTGGATATTGCCTCTATTGAGTGGCTGGAGGAGTTCCTCCTTAGCTACGGTGGCAGTCTGCTTTTTATTACCCATGACCGCATGTTTCTGCGCCGCTTGGCTACTCGCATCCTGGAATTGGATCGTGGCCAACTGACCGATTGGCCAGGTGACTTTGACAACTTTCTGCGCCGCAAGGATGAGATGTTGAATGCAGAGGAGAAGGAAAATGCCCGTTTCGATAAAAAGTTGGCGCAGGAGGAGGTCTGGATTCGTCAAGGCATCAAGGCTCGACGTACTCGTAATGAAGGGCGCGTGCGTGCTTTGGAAACGATGCGGAGAGAGCGTAGCCAACGGCGTGAGCGCGCAGGTCAGGTGAAGATGGGCGTTCAGAGTGGCGAGCGTTCCGGCAAACTGGTGGTTGAAGTTGAAAATGTGGACTATGCCTGGGACGGTGATCCCATCATCAAAGGTCTTTCCACCACCATTATGCGCGGTGACAAGATTGGCATCATTGGCCCCAATGGTGCTGGCAAGAGCACCCTGCTTGGTCTGCTGCTGGGCAAGCTGCAACCTAAAAGCGGCACCATCAAAATGGGCACCAAAGTGGAAGTGGCCTATTTTGATCAGCTGCGTACTGCACTGGATGAAGATAAATCAGTGCAGGATAATGTGGGCGGTGGCAGTGACAAAGTCACTATCAATGGCCGAGACAAACACATCATCAGCTATCTACAGGATTTTCTCTTTACTCCCGAACGCATCCGCACTCCGGTGCGTGCCCTCTCAGGTGGTGAGCGTAACCGACTGTTACTGGCCAAACTCTTCACCAAACCTTGCAATGTACTGGTGATGGATGAGCCAACCAATGATCTCGACGCTGAAACGCTGGATTTGTTAGAGGAACTGCTGCTGGGTTATGAAGGCACCCTGCTATTGGTTAGCCATGACCGTGCTTTTCTCAATAATGTAGTAACCAGTAGCTTGGTGTTTGAAGGCAAAGGGCGGGTCAATGAATATATCGGTGGCTATGATGATTGGCTACGCCAGCGCAGAG
>Ga0316192_10000892_pt1 | contig 21914 bp, 21 predicted proteins | sample MerIslwburrow_MG_FD_204931 | JGI IMG/M metagenome (GOLD analysis project Ga0316192, IMG submission 204931) | Coastal sediment microbial communities from Maine, United States - Merrow Island worm burrow | ecosystem: Environmental > Aquatic > Marine > Coastal > Sediment | place: USA: Maine...
ATGCGCGACCAAAACACTATTTTGCGCCTGCACCCAGCTGTCCATTTTCTGGGGAGTGGGATGGTGCCTGCATTGCTGAATTTAAGGCGCTGTTACAGGCACATCACTACCAAATTGCAGCAGTCATCCTGGAGCCTATCGTGCAGGGCGCTGGTGGTATGCGATTTTATAGCCCGGAATATCTTCGCCAAGTGCGAGTTCTGTGTGATGAATATGGCGTACTGCTGATATTTGATGAAATAGCCACAGGCTTTGGGCGTACAGGCAAGCTTTTTGCTGCTGATCATGCTGGCATCTCACCCGATATCATGTGTGTTGGAAAAGCGCTCACAGGTGGCTATATGACTCTGGCTGCCACCCTGGCAACCCGTGAAATATCAGGCCAGATAAGCCAAAACGGCACCCCCTTCATGCACGGCCCGACCTTCATGGCCAATCCGCTGGCCTGCGCTGTAGCCATTTCCAGCATCAAGCTGCTACTGGAAAGTCCCTGGCAATCCCGCGTGGCAGCAATTGAGACTCAGCTTCGTCTGGGGCTTGAGGGCTGTCGTGGGCTACCTGGCATCCAAGATGTGCGCACGCTGGGCGCAATTGGGGTTATCGAGTTTGATGACCCTCTAAATATGGAATGGGTGCAACCTCTATTGGTAGAAAAAGGCGTGTGGCTGCGACCCTTTGGCAGACTGCTCTATGCGATGCCGCCCTTTATCATCAACGATGAAGAGCTGATGCAAATCACATATGTAATGAGTGAAATTGCAAAAGAGATATCCAAGCAGCCTTGAAAGTTAATCCATAGAATAACCAAGATGCTGAATAGTTGATTCTAGTATTGGAATAATCGGCTCGACAGCATCACGGTAGTTTCGGTATCTATATTTAGATGAGTTATAGACCTTTTGGGTCACCTGTTCATAGCTAGCTGTTTTTGCTACTTGCTTGTTTTTATGATGCTGCAGGCAGCTATCATTCCAAGATACATCAATAAATTTAAGAAGCTTTTTGAGAGTTTCTTCCTGATGCGCTACTAAATCTTCATAACGAATTTCTATGAGTGGTAAATCAAGAATTCGCTTGTAATGTTCAAATGTCTGCATGACATTTGTGTAATGAGTAGCTGTGCTGATCAGGCTTGATGTATAACGATGGCCGCCTTTAAGATCAGTAAAAAAGGCCGAGAGGCAGGTATCTAGTGGATGCCGTGTGATATGGATGATGGGTGACTTTGGAAACAACAAAGAGATAAGCCCCATGTGAAGAAGGTTATGAGGCATTTTGTCGGTAATCCAGATGCTTGCCTCATCTGACACCTCAAGTGTCATCATGTTGGTGAGGTAGAAATCCCGCATCAACCTCAGCTTGCTATGGTCTAGAGATGCAACAGGATCCATCAAACATGCGGGATACTCTTTTTCACTGCCTATTATCTCTTGGCATTTTCCTTTTACCAAAGTATTCATTAATGGCAGCTCGCCTGCTGATGCAATCTGCGAATGTGATCCCAGCATCTGTTCTAAAAGGGTTGTTCCGGAGCGAGGGAAACCCACTATAAAGAGTGGCGAAGGAGTTGAGGTCTCAGATTCTAATGAGATCTCCTTTAGCTGTTTCCAATTGTCCAGAGAAAACAGCGTTCTGTATTCCTGCAGCCACTGTGCATCCTTTTTATTATCGTAGGTTGCCCCCAGATAACTATTCTTAATGTGGCTTGCATCCTTATATGATTCATAAGCTTCCTTATAATGCCCCAATTTATCCTGTGTTTTTCCCAGTTCAAATAAATACTCAGCTCTGAGTTTCTTGTTATCAATGCTTGATGGATCGAGCTGCTGTAATAACTGTAGCGCTTCTCCAAACTTTTTTCGTCGCTGTAACAGCTTGGCTTGGAGTATAAAATAACCCGTATTATTAGGGTTTGTGGATAGCGCTTTTTTTACCAAACATTCTGCGGCATCAAGATTGTGGATATTTTCCTCCATCTTGATCCATTGGTTGTATAGCTTAATGCTGCCTCCAGCAATATTTTCCAGCTGTATAAATATAGCTCGAGCATCCTCATAGCGGCCCTGTTTAATGAATAATGAAGCCAGTCCAAAATAACCACCTTGTTCATTTGGCTTTGAGCTGATAGTGTGTCGCCATGCTACTTCGGCATTCCGATGATCATCATTATCGGCATATAGCAAGGCCTTAATCTGCTGATTAGTAGGTTCGATAGATAAGGCTTTTTTATAGTTCTTCTGTGACTGGGATATGTCGTTCCACTCTTCGTATAGGTTACCCAAATTGATATAGGTGCCTATATAGTTAGGATCCATACTGAGTGCTTTTTCAAAATGACCTTGCGCTTTAACCAGGTCACCTTGATCCACCCAGAGTGTGCCCAGGTTGTTGTATATTTCAGGATTGTTTGGATGTAGTTTTAAAGCATGCTGAAAGGCTGCTTTGGCTTCATTGTATTGCTCCATTCTCTGCAGTACAGCGCCAAGAAAATTGTATGCTGGTGCATATGTTGGGTTCTGTTTGATGGCTTCTCGAAAATAGTCTTCAGCTGCTGACAACTCTCCCAATATTTGACTCATATTTCCCGCATTGACAAAGATACGTGGGTCTTGTGCTCCCAACTCAAGTGCTTTTACATAGCTGTTCAAAGCATTACGCAGGTTATTGCGACTTTCATGAATATTACCAATATGATCATGCGCATCCGCCAGATCCGGGTTAAGTTCAAGCGCTTTCTGGCAATGCTGGTATGCGTCTTCATTCTTGCCTAAAATATGCAAAACCATACCAAGGTTGCTGTGCACATGAGGATTTTGGGGTTGTAATTCTAGCTGCTTCATCAAGTAGCTTGCAGCAAGCTGCTCATTTCCTAGCCCCAAGGCAACACCTGCAGACAACTCCAGCACAGGTATATTATTGGAATCCCTACGTAGCAATTGCTCACACATGCTTCCTGCTGCCTGCAGATGACCATTTTGATAGAGCACCACAGCTTGCTGATAACTTATCCCCGCCCTATTTTCTGCCTGCGAGCCATTGTTCTTGGAGACACTACTTTGCAGGCAGCACCGTTTGTACTTTTTTCCACTGCCACATGGACAGGGTGCATTTCTTGGAATATCACTCATCTTTCAACTAGGTTCCCAGAGCAGGAAAATTCAATTTCAGGTAGTGCTTATTTCATAATCATGAGTAATCTCAGCCATGGCACCCAGCATAATGGAGGCTGAACAGAACTTCTCTGCGCTCAGCTTTACTGCTCGCGCCACTGCTTTATCGGTTAGGCTTGGGCCGGTTACTTTGTAATGAATGTGGATTTTGGTAAATACCTTGGGTTCACTTTCAGAGCGTTCGGACTCCAGTTCAACCACGCAATCTGTCACCTCATGACGCCCTTTACGCAGGATTAGCAGCACATCAAACTGGGTGCAGCCGCCCAAGCCAAGCAGCAACATTTCCATAGGGCGAACCCCCAGATTTCGGCCACCAAAATCAGGTGGGCCATCCATCACAACAGCATGCCCACTGCCAGATTCCCCCACCATCATGGCGCCATCAACCCACTTTACCCTTGCCTTCATACAAAAACCTCGACTGGTTAACAATTCCAGCAGCCTATCATAGATCGACAATTTACTGGGTGTTGCCTAAACTTAAGGTAAACGCAGGTCTCTAAATTTGATACAAAATGAAGAATACTTATGACTATTGCTCAGCCACTACCGACAGAACCTCCGTACCTAAAGCCTTTTCTCTCTTTTTGTCATAGGCGACGCTATCCTGCTAAATCGGAAATTATTCGCCCCGGTGACCCGGCTGATGTTCTTTATTATATTGTTGAAGGGTCTCTAACCGTCCTCATCGAAGATGCTGACGGCCATGAAATTATCTTGACCTATCTGAACAAGGGTGAATTTATTGGTGAAATGGGGCTTTTTGTAGAGAATGCCAACCGAAGCGTAATGGTTCGAACCCGCTCTGATTGCCAATTGGCCGAAATATCCTATTCAAGGCTTGAGCAGCTACTTGATACGGATCTCAAAGAGTACTCCAAGCACTTTCTGTACGCCATTGGTAACCAGCTTACACAGCGACTACTTCAAACCAGCCGCAAAGTGGGTCACCTGGCCTTTCTGGATGTTACGGGGCGTATTGCGGGCACCCTGCTTGAGCTGTGCAAGCAGCCTGATGCCATGACTCACCCTGATGGTATGCAGATTCGCATCACACGCCAGGAAATTGGCCGCATTGTTGGTTGCTCAAGAGAGATGGCAGGTCGGGTACTGAAAAATCTGGAAGAGCAGGGGCTGCTCTCTGCCAAAGGTAAGACTATCGTTGTGTTGGGAGCCAGATAGACAGAGGTTGCAACTTAGGTAAAAAGCTCCGCAAGTTTTTTGCCGGGTTCCTCTGCCCGCATAAAAGCCTCACCGACCAGAAAGGTATGCACGCTGTTTTCCCGCATCAGTGCTACATCTTCATGGGTGTGGATTCCACTTTCAGTTACAACAATACGATCGTCAGGAATCTGTGCCAGCAGATCAATTGTCGTCTGCAGGCTGGTTTCAAAGGTGCGCAGGTTACGGTTATTGATGCCAATCAATCTGTTGTCCAATAATAAAGCCCGCTTCAGCTCTTCAGCATTATGTACTTCAACCAGCACATCGAGCTCCAGCTCAGTAGCCAGGCTTGAAAGCTCATGTAGCTGGCCATCTTCCAGACAGGCTGCAATCAGCAGGATGCAATCAGCTCCCATAGTGCGCGCCTCGTAGACTTGGTACGGATCAATCATGAAATCCTTGCGCAATACAGGTAGTGAGCAGGCTGCTCGTGCCTCTTTTAGATAGGCATCTGCACCCTGAAAGAAATCAATATCTGTCAGTACTGAGAGGCAGGCTGCACCACCCTGTTCATAGCTGTGAGCAATATCTGCAGGGTGAAAATCTTCGCGTATCACGCCTTTACTGGGGGAGGCTTTTTTTACCTCTGCAATCACTGCCGCCTCACCTGCGCTAATTTTAGATTCGATGGCACGCACAAATCCTCGAGGCAATGCCAGTCCATCCAATCTGTTCATTAGCTGTTTTAGAGGTAACTTTTCAGCACGCTCAGCAACCTCTTCTGCCTTACGGCAAATAATTTTTTTCAGGATATCCGGGGTATTGCTCATAGAAATCAATCAAAACTCTGGGTCAGGATAACAAGTTGGTCCAGCTTGTTACGGGCTTCACCACTGGCAATGGCCGCATCAGCCTTTTTAACACCCTCCGCCAAGCTATCTGCCAGACCTGCTGCATAGACAGCCGCACCGGCATTGAGGCAGACGATATCCCGTGCTGGGCCTGGGGTGTCCTCCAGTACTGAGCGAATCACAGCAAGACTCTGCTCAGCACCCTCTACGGCCAGCTCAGTAATAGGGGTGCGCTGCATGCCAAACTGCTCAGGTGAAATGGCATAACGCCTAACAGTGCCATCCTTCAGCTCGGCCACTTCGGTGTGATCACCGATGCTGATCTCATCCAACCCATCACGAGAATGAACCACCAGCACATGTCGGCTGCCCAGGCTCTGCAATACATTGGCCAGTGGCTCCAGCAACTCATCACTAAAGACCCCCAGTACCTGATTGGGTGCTCCTGCCGGGTTGGTCAGTGGTCCCAGAACATTAAAGATGGTACGCACACCCATCTCGCGGCGTGGGCCAATGGCATGTTTCATGGCACCGTGGTGGGCAGGGGCGAACATAAAACCCAGTCCCACCTCTTTTACACATTGTGCGACCTGATCTGGCGTTAGATCCAGCCGTACACCGGCGGCCTCCAGCACATCAGCGCTACCAGATTTACTGGAGATGGAGCGGTTGCCATGTTTGGCTACCCGCGCCCCGGCGGCAGCCGTGACAAAGGCGCTGGCGGTAGAGATATTGAATGAGCCGGAGGAGTCTCCACCGGTACCACAGGTATCAACCAGATTTTCGGCATCAACTTCAACCCGGGTGGCCAGCTCCCGCATGACCCTGGCGGCGGCAGCAATCTCATGCACCGTCTCACCTTTCATGCGCAGACCCACCAGGAATCCACCGATCTGTGCTGGAGTCGCACCGCCGGTCATGATAGTGCGCACTACCTCGGTCATCTCTTCATCGCTGAGATCATGTCGTGCCAGAACCTGACTGATGGCTTGTTTGATATCCATGTTATTTACCTTCGACAAAATTCTGTAACAGATCATGCCCATGCTGGGTCAGGATGGATTCTGGGTGAAACTGTACTCCCTGGATATCCAGATCTTTATGGCGTACACCCATGATTTCATCCAGCGCACCCTCTTCATTCTGTGTCCAGGCGGTAATCTCCAGACACTCTGGCAGGCTCTCTTTCTCAATCACTAGGGAGTGATAGCGAGTTGCCTCAAAGGGTTTATTTAATCCCTTGAAGACGCCCACATCCTCATGATGGATCATGGATGTTTTGCCATGCATCACGAAGCGTGCGTGCACAATCAGGCCGCCAAAAGCCTGCCCAATGGATTGGTGGCCAAGACAGACTCCCAGAATTGGAATGCGCCCTGCAAATGTCTTGATAGCATCCACAGAGATACCCGCTTCATCTGGTGTGCAGGGGCCGGGAGAGATCATCAGATGATCTGGCTTCATCTCTTCAATCTGTTCTAACGTGATCTGGTCGTTACGGTGAACCAGCACATCTACACCCAACTCACCCAGATACTGCACCAGGTTGTAGGTAAACGAATCATAATTGTCGATCATTAGTAGCATCTGTTTATGCCTGTCGTTTAATGCAATGACTAACTATCTAGTCCGGCTTCAGCTTGTGCCACAGCGTGAAAGATGGCGCGACCTTTGTTCATGGTCTCTTTCCACTCCAGCTCAGGGATGGAGTCAGCCACCACACCAGCGCCAGCCTGAATATGCAGAGTTTTGCCCTGAATTACGGCGGTACGGATGGCGATGGCGGTATCCATATTGCCATTCCAGGCAAGGTAACCCACCGCGCCGGAGTAGGCGCCACGCTTTACCGGTTCCAGCTCATCAATGATCTCCATGGCACGAATCTTGGGCGCACCACTGACAGTACCTGCAGGGAAAGTGGCGCGCAGTACATCCATGGCGCTCATGCCCTCTTTTAGCTCACCGGTCACATTGGAGACGATATGCATGACGTGTGAATAACGTTCGACGATCATCTTGTCGGTGAGCTGAACCGTGCCCACTTTGGCCACTCGGCCGGCATCATTGCGCCCCAGGTCAATCAGCATCAGATGCTCGGCTAGCTCTTTTGGGTCAGCCAGCAGCTCGGCTTCCAGATCCTTATCTTCCTGCTCGGTGTAGCCGCGACGACGGGTTCCGGCGATGGGGCGCACAGTGACCACGCCATCCTCCAAGCGAGTCAGAATCTCTGGTGATGAACCGACGATATGAAAATCATCCAAGTTCAGAAAATACATATAAGGAGAAGGATTCACCCCTCTCAGCGCCCGATAGAGATCCAGTGGCGGTGCGGTAAAAGGGATCGAAAGGCGCTGTGACAGCACTACCTGCATGGCATCGCCATCCAAAATATACTCTTTGACACGCTCTACTGCTTGCTTGAAACCGTCCTCGGTAAAGCCAGAGATAAAATCAGACTCATCAATGGCGCGTGATGGTCGATCTGGCCGGGGTGCAATGCCGCCCTGCATTTTGTCTACCAAGGCTTGCAGGCGATTTTGAGCCGAGTCAAAGGTCTCGCCCTGGGTTGGATCAGCATGTACAACGACATAGATCCGCCCCTTTAGATTATCAAAAACCACCACCTCATCAGAGACCATCAGCAGGATATCCGGGGTGCCCATCAGATCCGGGTTGGGGCAGTTGGCCAGGCGTGGTTCGATGTAGCGCACCGTGTCGTAGCCAAAGTACCCCACTAAACCGCCGGTAAAACGCGGCAGGTCTTTATCGGTAGCGACCTGATATTGGGCCTGAAAGGTTTCGATCCAGGCCAGCGGGTCTTCGACTTCAACCTCTTCAACTACTTCGCCGTCGCTCTCCACCGTGATCTTTAGGCCGTCGACCCGCAGCAGGGTACGGCAGGGCAGACCGATGATGGAGTAACGCCCCCATTTCTCGCCACCCTGCACAGATTCAAACAGGTAGGAGTAGGGGCCATCGGCCAATTTAAGATAGACGCTGAGCGGGGTATCGAGATCCGCCAGGACTTCGCGCATCAGGGGGATACGGTTATGGCCTTGCTTGGCCAGTGTTTCAAATTGTTCGGGTGTCATGTTTCTCTCCACACAACGGAATCAGGCTGGGTTTTTTGGGCGGTGCCGAATCACCAACGCCATCGCGTGCCTGTTTTGAGTCTGTTGTGCAGAAGAAAATACATTTTCAGTTCCTATTTGGTTGGGCGGTACGATAAACCAAAATAGATAAATTTTCGAGCTGTTATCCGTCTGATTCTTATTAAGGTCAGATAATTCCCATAAGATCCATTAAAGAGTCAACAACCATATCTGGCATGGCTTCGCTGATATCCTGCCCATGGTTGTAGCCATAGCTGACGCAGACCACTCGAAACCCTGCTGAGCGGGCAGCCCTGACATCATTGACGGAATCGCCAATCATTAATGATTGCAGTGGTACAGCATTGAGTTTCCTTGCCGCATACAGCAGGGGTTGAGGGTCTGGTTTTTTTGTAGGTAGTGTATCACCACTTACCACGACGCCAAAATAGTCTCGTAATCCCAAGTCTTTCAACAAGGTTTCTGTAAAGCTGCCTGCCTTATTGGTTACGCAGCCGAGCGGGTATTCCATGGCCTGCATGTAATCCAGTGCATCACAAACACCGGGATAGACCACTGAGCGCTGTGAGGTGTTCTCGGCATAGAGCTGCATAAATATAGGATAAGCCCGCTTGAACAGTGCCTCATCGGGTTCTCCTTTAATGTTACCAACCAAGGCCCTGCGCACAAATCGTTCCATGCCGTTACCGACCCAGTTTCGAACCTTCTCTTCGCCGTGGGTAGGGAGTCCTAATTGATCCATCATGGCATCAACACAAAAGGCCAGGTCAGGCACGCTATCAACGAGGGTGCCGTCAAGATCCAACAGGATCATTTGAGGTTTATTCAACATTGGGAAAACTCACTACTTTAAATGTGGGTGCTCAGTGCACCCGCTTTTCAATAAAAGGAAGGAATAGAACAGCGCCGCCCAGCAGTAGGAAAGGTGCTGCCGGGCCAACCATGGCTTTTACAGCAGCCAGCCCCATTACGGGCAGCAGAGCCAATGCACTAATGGTCATTAGGGCAGATACCAGAAAAAAGGCGGCCATGCTGACTTTTACGCCGCGTGGCATTCTGGCTTTTCTGATACGTTCAGGGTCTGCCCCTGACATTACAATCCAACACATGCTGCTGATCACCAATAGCGCAAGTCCTGCGATATAAAGCAGTTGCTCTTCCAGAGTGATCAATTGCGCTGAACGATAATGATGGGTAACTGCTATAACAGCAGCGATGCCCAGCGCAACTGTTGGATGGGGTAACTTCATCTGTTGGCTTTGGCTAGCTCATCCCGCATGGCTTGAATGATGCTGTCATAGCGGTTTGGATCATCATCCTTTGCTGCACCAAAGACTGCGGAACCGGCAACAAAGGTATCTGCCCCCGCTTCTCTGATCTCGCGAATGTTATCTACCTTTACACCGCCATCGATCTCCAGCTGAATATCCCGCCCGGATTCATCGATCATCTTGCGTGCCTGACGTAGCTTATCCAACGTGGCGGGGATAAAACTCTGCCCACCAAAACCGGGGTTAACAGACATCAGCAGAATCATGTCAACCTTATCCATTACATATTCGAGATGCGATAAGGGGGTCGCAGGGTTAAATACCAAACCGGATTTACACCCTTCATTGCGTATCAACTGCAAGGTGCGATCAACATGCTCCGAGGCTTCGGGATGGAAGGTGATATAGGTCGCACCTGCTTTGGCAAAGTCAGGAACGATACGATCTACCGGCTTAACCATCAGATGCACATCAATAGGTGCTGTCACCCCATGCTTGCGTAGAGCCTCGCAGACCAGCGGGCCAATAGTGAGGTTGGGGACATAGTGATTATCCATCACATCGAAGTGCACAATGTCCGCCCCCGATGCTAAAACTTTATCTACCTCTTCACCCAAGGTGGCAAAATTGGCAGACAGTATGGAAGGGGCAATCAAATTTTCAGACATCTTTTTTCTCGAACTTAATTAAGGGAAAGGGGGAAAGCTATAGCCCACGCGCCTCTTTTACCTTCTCATAGGCTTTACGAATATCATGGGTTTTGCGTGTTGCCATTTTCATCATCTCTTCCGGCAACCCTTTGGCCACTAGTTTATCCGGATGATGTTGGCTAAGCAGGCGACGATAGGATTTTTTTATATCATCATCACTGCTATTTGGTGAAGCATTGAGGATGGCATAAGCATCTTTTAGCGACAACCCTTGCGCTTGCTGTGGAGGTGGCGCACTGCCGCGTCTCCTTCCTCTTTGAAAACCTCGCTCTGCGCAAATCATCTGCTCCAGGCGACGAAAGATAAATTCAGAGATACCCAGGCGGGAACAGATGTGAAGCAGCAGCTTCTCTTCCTTGGCATCAAGCTGACCATCGGCATAAGCCGCCTGGATTTGAATCTCAACAAACATCTGGAGCAGTGTATTGCGCCGATGGCACTCTTGCTTGAATTGATCCAGCACATCATCCAGCGGAAAATCGGCGGCTTTTCCCTCGGTAAACAGGCGCATTGCCGTCTGGCGCAGGTTATGCCTCAGATCCATTTCATTCATCACAGATTGCGCCAAAGCAATCTCATCAGCTGACACCTGGCCATCCACCTTGGCCACATGCCCCATTACCGAGAAGGTGGCGGTGAAAAAAGCGGTTTGTACTCGTTCGCGGTCACCTGGATTAAGCTCTTCTGCCTTACCCAGGCCTTTAAGTCCTTTGTCCAGATTATGGCCTAGCGCTGCACCCAGCAGCGCCCCTAATGGGCCACCCACCATAAAACCTAAGGCTCCACCTGCTACTTTTCCCCACCAGCTCAAGCTTTTATCTCCACCCTGAACACAAATAGTCAAACCAACTCAAATGGTATCTGCGCACCATCTCGTCTATAAATATAATGAGCATCATCGCGAAACAGCCTATACAATGCAATAATTATGAGCATCTCATCACACAAAATGATCTTAAGTAATCAAATAGGTAGCCGATAAACTAAGTGACAGTCCGTAAACGGGAGAAGAGTGATGATTACTGTAATTGATATGGCCAGTGGCAAATTGATTTGCAGCAGCACCGCAGCTAAGGCAGAGAGTCCCGTTATCGCATGCAGGAATGAGCTTCCTGCCCTAGCCCTTGCGCTACAAGAAGTACAATCTGAAACCATTTCCAACACTATGCCGCCTGAACTTGCAGATATTCCTGCTGCAGCATTTCTTGCTAAATTTGAATAGTTTTTGTATGAGTAATTAAAAAATGCCGCCCTTGGGCGGCATTTTTTTTGCCTCTTTACTTTAAGCTTGGATTTTAGTCAGGTGGTTACGATGGGGTAGGTGCAAGTGATTAATCCGAGTTTCATTTCACTACGTCAATTATGGGCGTGTGATTTTTCTATCCAGTGGTTTTGATGATTTTACTTCAGTCTCCTCCACTAACCAGCCAGATAAAAGCGCTTGAACAGCGGTTTCCCCCGACAGGCTAAAGATAAGCTCGTCTTTCCCATTGAGCACCAACATTACGTTTAGAACACAAAAGCAGAGGAGTCCGCCCATCAACATCCCAAAGAAGCCGGTTTTTATCTGTTGGCTGCTCCTGGTTGCACCATCGTGCATGGTTCTACTTACAGCCCCATGCGTCTGACGGGTTTGAGACTTCCCCTTCAGTCGATCAACCATCTCTTCTGAATGTCGCTGCGTCTCCTCTGCCTGGTTATACCGTGTTGTAACCGATTCAAGCTTTACTTTTAATTGATCCATCTCCTGCTTCATCTGTTCAAGATGAGTGTCCCTATCCTCCAGCGCATCCTCCAGTGAACGCTGTTCCAGTACCGCCCGCTCTATCTCATAGCTTCGCTCTTTGATAGATGCGCGCAGTTGTTCTACCTCCTGCCTGACAACCTCTTGATCAACAGCATCCATCGTGGATCCAGTCTGTTGTTCCAGATTGTCCAAGACTGTTTGCAGTGCCCTTTCTTTCTTTTTTAGTTGCTCCGTAGTTTGGGGCCGCTCATTTCCCAGGTCTGCCTGAAGCTGTATCACTTTATCCATCTCATCAACATCAGGGGTGCAGATCAAACTGGAAACATCAGCCACTTTATGCTGCTTGGATTGCTTTTCTAATTTTTGCAGGGCTTTCTCTTTTTCCTTTTCAGCTGTTATGAGCTGTAGCTTGAAATGCTTAAGCTGCCTGTGCAGTGCTTGCAGTTGCGTAGGGTTAGACTCCTCTTGCTCCTGCGCTGTGGCAAGCAGTACTGCCAACTCAACTTCCTGCTCTTTTTTTCTTGATTTAAGATTATTGACCTGTTGGTCTAAAGCGGTATTGCTTTCCTCTGCTCGTTTTGCCCGCTGCTCAAGCAACCCAATCTTCGCCATTAATTTCTGCTGTTTTACTTCATACTCTTTGCGCAGTTCAAGCAGTCGGTTTTCCAAAACCTGGGCACGAGTATCTGCTTCATCCCACTGCATGATGAGCTTTTTATGTTGGGGGCTGTCTGCTTGGACATCAGGTCGGAGTGTGATTATCTGGGCGCCCTTTTCCTGTGGCTGAACCTCTCTGCGCGTTAACATTTTCCCTGGAATGGATTTTACGCCGCCATCCAAAATGGCAGCATCAAAACCACGTTCCAACAAAAGAAAGGCTGCGACTGTGCTGAAGCGCCCATCCTGGCAATAGATGACATATTGGCGCCCGGGTGCCAGGCTTGATACTTGAAAACGCAGTGAATTAAGCGGCAGGTTAATGCTGCCATCCATATGCCCTTGCCGGTACTCTTCTGGTGAACGAATATCCAACCAGACACTATTGGCGGCTGTTATTTTGCAGGCCTCGGCAAAGCTTATTGTGGTTGCTAAGGGGTGCTTTATAAGGTTGATGAAATCATCCTTACTTAATCTCATTAAAACACCATCTGTCAGCATGGTGACTGTTCCGCTTCGCAAATTATCGGAAAGCAAGGCATCTTCACCGAAGCAGTCACCTGGTATGAGCTCTGCTACTTCTATTGGCTCATGACTGCCTTCTGGTTTCTGAGATACGGAGCAGCGTCCTTCACTGATGAGATAAAAATAATCACCCTCTTCACCTTGAAGGATAATCTCTTCATCAGCGCGTACCACCATCTCTTCCATACGACTTATTACATGCTGGATGTTTGTCCGGGGGATGAGCTGGAAGATTCTTGATTGAAGAAGCAGGCTTTTCCAGTCTCCGCTTTCGGTGTTTTCGGACTGTTCGGCTTTGTGGGCATTGGCATGTGCATTCTCAATCAGCTCACTCAATCTGTGGCTGTTGATGCGAATATACTCAATACGTGATTTGGCACGAACGGCATGCTGGCGTGGAAACTGGTGTGCTACTGCAAATCGTGCTGCATCTGTATTTCCGGTCAGGGTTTCTACTTCTGTCTTGCCTTTTAAAAGAGAGACTTTGCCAGAGAGCAGGTATACATTTTCAGGATCAGTATCTCCTTCGCGAAACAGATACTCTCCACGATTCAGATAATCGATCGATGTCTCTTGCAGGAGCTGTTTTAGCTCGTTCTCTGGCAGCGTATTGAGCGGTGATAGTTTTCTCAACAATGCCAGCTCTTTGTCTTTAGGCGTTGGAGCCATAAAAGCCTCTAGTAAGTAATCTCATTTGATGATTTTATGGCCATAAACTGCCATAAATTTATACCTAAAATAAAGTGTTTCCAGTTAATTTATTCCAGAACCCACTTAATATAGTAGGATGTTTACGAATCTGCTTTATTGAACAGATCGGCATTTTGCATCCCCACTGCAGGCTTTAGTTTGACATTAGTCACAGTTTGAGAATTATTACTATAATTTCCGCTTTATGAACGCTGTTAAATCCAAAAACAAAAATGCTACTGCGGCCGGACATCATGAAACGGCCAAAGCAGCTCAGGTTACTCTGCAAGAAGGCGGCAATGCCTTTGATGCAGCTCTTGCTGCAATGCTGACAGCTTGTGTGGCAGAGCCTGTTCTGGCTTCGCTAGGTGGAGGTGGTTTTTTATTAGGGCACATGGCAAATGGCCACTCAACACTCTATGATTTTTTTACACAGACGCCACATACAAAGCTTGTAGAATCTGAAATTGATTTTCATCCTATCATGGCCGATTTTGGTGCTGCACAACAGGAGTTCCATATTGGTCTCGGCTCTATTGCCACACCCGGTATGATTGCGGGCCTGTTTGCCATCCATCGAGATCTTTGTCGCTTACCACTGGATGTCATCATGGAGCCAGCCAAACAGGCTGCTCGAAATGGTGTTCGACTCAATAGTTTTCAGCATTATATTTCCACTGTTGTCTGTCCAATAATTAATGCCAATCCAGCATCCAGGAAATTGCATGAGAATGCAGCTCGTCCCGGTGAGCTTGCTATTAAAAATGACCTCGTCATCCATTCTGAATTTGCAGATCTGTTAGATGCCTTGGCAGAAGAGGGGGAGGCGCTTTTTTATCAGGGAGAGCTGGGTCAGCAGTTGACTAAAGCCTGCTGTGAACAGGGTGGATACCTCCGTATGCAGGACCTTGAACACTATCAGGTGGTACAACGCAAACCACTATGCTTTCATTATCGTGGTAATAGGATACTTACCAATCCTGCCCCCTCAATTGGGGGCACACTCATTGCTTTTACCCTCTCGCTACTGGAGTCGGTAGACCTCAACCGCTACCCGGCGGATAGCATAGAGCATCTTCAACTGCTTGCTCATGCTATGCGTTTAACTCAGCAGCTACGCCACAAGGAATCTATTGATCAACATATCAATGGTGCCTATGCTGACAGTCTTATAAAAGGGCCGCTGCTTGAAAGTTACCGTCAGACATTAAAAGAGCATGCGGTATGCACCCGGGGAACAACCCACATAAGTATTGTTGATGCCGATAATAATTTTGCCAGTATGACACTCTCTAATGGTGAAGGGTCTGGCTATGTGCTTCCCGGTACCGGGATCATGCTCAATAACATGCTGGGTGAAGAGGATCTCAATCCACATGGATTTCATCAGTGGCCAGAGAATCGTCGTATTGCATCCATGATGTCACCGACTATGGCATTTGCTGCTGATGGCCGTGCAATAGCCGTGGGTTCTGGCGGCTCAAACCGGATTCGTAGCGCTATTGCTCAAGTGCTGATTAATCTATTGGATTTCAATATGGGCCTTAATGATGCGGTAGAACATTCACGCATTCATTTTGAATCGGGGCTTTTGAATATTGAGTCTGATCCATCGCAACAGACAATCAATATGCTGGAGAATGAGTTCAATCAATTAAAACAGTGGCCAGATAAAAACCTGTTTTTTGGTGGGACGCATTGTGTCATGCGTGACAAAAAAGGAGATTCACATGCAAAAGGTGATAGTCGCCGTGGTGGTATATCTCTTGAACACTGATATAAAAACTTGGCTAATCAAGATTATTTAACTATAAACACTTCAGCTATAAACCCACTCTATTCCCAATAATAAACAATTAACCAAACTTGAATTATCGTAAAAAGCAGCTATTTTTACTGGAAATTACAAATTAATTTCGTATTTATTAAAAATAACCAATAAAAACACTCGAATTTATTAAATCATCGCTATAGAATGGCGACCGCTTCAAAATACCCGCTATAGTTATAGCTACACTTTAACCATTACTTAATCAGGAGCCGCTAATGGCCGTAAAGAAAAAAGCTGCTAAAAAGACTGCAAAGAAAAAGGTAGTCGCCAAGAAACCTGTTGCTGCAAAGAAGAAAGTTGCTGCAAAGAAAAAGGTTGCTGCTAAAAAGAAGGTAGTAACCAAGAAGAAAGTTGTAAGTAAGAAAAAGGTTTCTGCTAAGACGGCAGCTGCTCCTGTTAAGCTGAAGGCCATTACAGAAAAGCAGACTAAAACCCAGATCATCAATGCCATTGTTGAAGAGACTGAACTCTCCCGCAAACAGGTTATGGCGGTATTTGAATCTTTGGGTACGTTGGTTACCCGTCACATGCAGCGTCGTGGTTCTGGTGAATTCACCATTCCTGAGACCGGTGTGAAGATTCGCCGTGTACGCAAGCCTGCACGTAAGTCACGTATGGGGCGCAACCCAGCAACTGGCGAAAGCATCAGGATTGCCGCTAAGCCAGCCAGTACCGTCATTAAAGTTGGTGCTCTTAAGGCGCTTAAAGACAAGCTTTCCTAAGCTGGTTTGTCTAACGCCTGTATAGGCGTGCTGTAATAAAATCAGGGCGTAATATGTGCTACATATTACGCCCTGACTGTTTTACAGTTACTAAAAGCAGTTAGTTGTTTCGTCCCACACGCCTGATTGTTAATGTCTCTCCCCGCTGAACCAACTCTAATTGCTTGAGAAAACTCATACCCAGCAACACCTCATCACCCTCCATGCTGGGCAGTATTGAGGCCCGAACATTGGTAAGCTCAATCCCACCAAGATTGACGCGATCCAAACGGGTGCGCCAGGATTTTACCTGCCCATTTGCAGTGTGAGCTATAAACTGAGCGCCACGTTTTAGATTTAAACGCCTTGCCAAGGTATCAGGGATAGCGACATCTGTTGCCCCTGTATCCAACAGAAAGACAACAGCTTCACCGTGGATTTCTCCTGTTGCTACATAATGACCATATTTATTGCGTACCAGCACAACTTCATCCGGCTCATCAAGAGTGGCAATACTGTTTAGCTGTTGGTTTGGATTATATTGACGCTCAAGAACACCGTTAAAAAACAGTGTCAATAATCCAAGTGCCAATATCCATGCTGCAACCAGCATTCCTTTTCCCAGCCGCCTGTGGGCATTTTCTGGAGAGTTATTATTAGCTGGCATTAAGTCTCCTCAATATGATGGGTGTATGACAGATGTTCATCATATTTATATTAATCAGGCTTTCTATATATGAATATTTCAGAATTAAGCTTGGTCTCCAGTTCATTCATAAGCTCATCAAAATTATCGTACAGGGGCAAATCGTAAACCAAACCTTTTTCACGAACTAAAGCTACGCCTTCCTCCTTTCCTTTTTCTCCTGCCACAAGCACATGCTTTATTGATGAAAAGGGTATTGAAACACTGCTGTCTTGATCCTCAATAAGGAGATGGTCGGACTTAATATGAAAGCAATGTGCCTGTGCCCAAAACAAAAAGGGCTGACTTTTTCGCCAATGAAAAAATGCCAGCATGAAGGAGACCAATCCACCTAATGCCAGTGCCATCTCGAGGGAGTCCGGATTGCGACCATAATCTGCCATGCCTACCAAGGGGCCAACCAGTGCCCATAAAAATGGACGGCGCTTACGTCTACTAATCTCTTTGCTTGATATGAAATATGCAGCCATTTAGGTTTCTTCAGAATGGGTGGTTAGAAAATTTTGGATAGCGTAGCAGTATTTATAGTCTGCTACACCCCACAATGAATTGAAGAGGATAGGGAGCATGTCATTGCTCTATTGTTGTGCGCTTGCCTGTAGTCTTGCTTTTGAATCAGCTAGTTCCATATATGCATTGCTGATAAGGTCTGACTGGCTGTAATAGATCACTCTATTACGGTATTATGTTAAGGCCAGTGAGTAATTCCCAGTCTGGTACCTTGTAAGCCAACCAATCCTGTTTATCCACTGCATGCAAACCCAAAGATGAGGAACACACATTGAAAATACTCACTGGAGATATCGGCGGCACCAATACCCGTCTCGCTGTTTTTGATACCGAGACCGGGCAGCTCCAGCCCTCATCGTTAACATTATTTCAGAGCAATAATTGCTCATCACTGGATGAGATTGTTGCGCACTATATAAGTCGCCATGGTGGCGGCTGCAAATATGCCTGCTTTGGTGTTGCAGGCCCCATTAAGGATCGGCGCTGTAAAACCACCAACCTACCCTGGCAGGTTAATGCTGCTGATCTTGAGCACGGTTTAAGGTTCTCTAAGGTATGGCTGATCAATGATTTGGAGGCCATGGCCTGGGGTATTCCCGCATTGGCAGAAGATGCCTTCTGCACCCTGCAACAGGGTACTCCAGATGCAGAGGGTAATCAGTGCATCATTGCTGCAGGTACAGGCCTGGGAGAGGCGGGAGCTAAATGGGATGGCGATAGCTACCAACCCTTTGCCACTGAAGGCGGCCATAGTGATTTTGCACCACGCAATGCGCTGGAATTTGCCCTCTTTGAACATTTGGCACAAAGCTATGGCCATGTCAGCTGGGAGCGTCTGGTTTCCGGCCCGGGCTTGGTTGAAATCTACCAGTTCCTGGTTAAGCATCATCAGCACAGCAAGCCGCTTTACCTGGATTTCGATAATCCTGCGGCCACCATTTCAGAGGCGGCATTGGAAGAGAGTTGCCCTATCAGTGTTGAAGCACTGGATCTTTTTATCAGCTTCTATGGTGCAGAGGCAGGTAATCTGGCGCTAAAACAGAAGGCTACCGGGGGTGTTTTCATCGGTGGTGGAATTGCTCCCAAGATACTGCCAAAGCTTCAAGGAGAGAGATTCCTGCAAGCCTTTCACGATAAAGGGCGGATGGAATCACTGCTCCAGGGTATGCCAGTTAAAGTTATCCTGGATAACAAAGTGTCACTCTATGGGCCAGGCCGTTATGCCATGGCTCAGCTTTAGATAACAGATTGGATTATGCCTCGTCTGTTTATCTCACTTGGCGCACTCAACTGTCTCCTCAGCGTTGCGCTGGGGGCATTTGGTGCGCACATGCTTGAAGGCCGTCTTACAGCAGATCTATTTGCCATCTACCAAAAGGCAAGCCTGTACCATATGCCACACGGTCTTGGGCTGATTCTGGTTGGGATGCTGGGGCTGCACAAAGACTCGCACTTGATTCGTGCTTCAGGTTGGTTGCTGCTGATTGGTATTCTGCTGTTTTGCGGCAGCCTCTATACCCTGGGGCTGACCGGCATTCGCTCACTCGGCATCATTACACCCTTTGGCGGTACTGCTTTTCTTGCGGGCTGGCTGTGCCTTTGCATTGCTGCGTGGCGATTGCGTTAAATCTGGAAATGTCAGGGATGACCCATCCAGGTAACAGCTATTTTCTCCAGTAGGCAGGGCTTAGCACCACAAGCAGGGTGAAAATCTCCAGTCGCCCCAAAACCATAGCGAAGCAGAGGATCAGCTTGGCTGGGTCGCTCAGGCTAGCATAATTAAGCCCCACCTCACCCAGGCCTGGCCCTAGATTATTGATGGAGGCTGCCACTGCAGAGAAGGCCGTCATCAGATCAATTCCCAACAGCGCTAATGCCAAATACATCAAAATAAAACTTGCCACATAGAGAGAGAAATAGCCCCAAATTGCTTCCACTACCCGTGTGGATATTGTCTTGCCTCCGAGACGGATAGGGGTTTGGGCGCTGGGGTGAATCAGGCGAAAAATCTCCCGCAATCCCTGCTTAATCAATAGGACATAACGGATTACTTTAATACCACCGCCGGTTGATCCTGCACAGCCCCCCACAAAGCTGGCAAACAGCAGCAGGATGGAGATGAAGGCCGGCCAGCTTGAATAATCTGCTGTAGTGAATCCAGCTGTGGTGCCGATAGAGACTGTTTGAAAAATCCCTTGAGTGATGGATTCATCCCAGGCTTCATAGGTTCCAGTGGAGTGCAGTGTGAGAATCACAACGGCACAGACAACTATCATATTGGCCATATAGTAACGGAACTCAGAATCACCAAAATAAACCAACAGATTACGGTATCGGAGGGCCACAAAGTGCAGTGCGAAATTGACTCCGGCCAAGAGCATGAAAACTACGGCAATCATCTCGATTAGCCGACTATCAAAGTGCCCCATGCTGGCATCGTGGGTTGAAAAGCCCCCGATAGCGACAGTGGAAAAAGAGTGGCAGATTGCATCAAACAGGCTCATTCCTGCCGCCCAATAGCCCAGGGCGCAAGCCAGTGTCAACCCGAGATAGATATACCACAGTGCTTTGGCTGTCTCAGTGATACGCGGGGTAAGTTTGGTATCCTTCATGGGGCCTGGTGTCTCTGCTCGATAGAGCTGCATACCACCAATACCCAGCATGGGCAGCACCGCAACTGCCAACACGATAATACCCATGCCTCCCAGCCACTGGAGCTGTTGCCGGTAAAAGAGCAGGGATTGTGGAAGCGCATCAAGACCTACGATAACGGTAGCTCCGGTAGTTGTCAGACCAGAGACAGATTCAAATATTGAATCAGCCATCGACATATGAGGCTGATCTGACAGCATAAAAGGAAGCGAGCCTGTCAGGCCCAGCACTGTCCAGAACATGATCACAACCATAAAGCCATCACGTAGGCGGAGTTCCTTTTTTTGATTGCGTACGGGGCCCCAAAAAAGCACGCCCATGGACAATGTCAGCGCAAAGCCATCAAAAAATGCGATGGCTGCTCCATCGGAATAGAACCAGGAGACCAGTATGGGTGGCAGCATGGTTAAACTGAACACCATTAACAGAATGCCGAGGATGCGTTGAACGACGAATAGTTGCACTTTTATTATTGGTATCTGGTTATTTAGCGGGAAGATGATTTGGTAGTGGTTGCCTTAACCAGGATTTTAGCTGGGAAAACCACTTATGACTATTTTGAATTGCATGCAATTAGCTGCTTCACCAGTGAGATGCCAGCAGCTAGTGACCGGCAAGATCTAAAAAGGGTTTTATCGAGAGTGTTAACACCAGTGCTATAACTCCCATGTAGATAAGAAAACGGAAGGGATTTTCCTTTATCACATCAATCATCGTCCGCTCCCTGCCTTCTCTAACCTGCTCATCATACTCTGCTCTAACCCTGGCCAAACGGTTTTTTTCATACGTTTTGATCAGTGCTTTGGCTTCTGCCAATTGTGCCTCATCCTTTAACCAGATTCCGGCAAGTGAAATCCCCCAATTACCGGCAGAGGTCTCATAAAATTCAATTGCGTTATCTGCCAATAGCTTACGGATATCGTCCGCCTCATCATCAGGTACACTTCTTAATCGAAACAGCAGGGTCGACATAAAACAACTCAAAAAATAGAAGGTTTGCAATAAGACATTTAGAACCACAGGATAGTTGGATTGACCGATTCACTCAATCACTCTTGTTTATTAATACAAAGGCTACACTCTCTACCTTAAAAATCTTTATATTTCATATGCTTTCCTGATTTGCTCAGCAACATATCAAGCTAGCAAGGCTGTGAAGATAATCTATACTAACTCTGATAGGGAGAGGGTGATTTTGACTTAAGTCAGCAAAGTTAATTGCCTCATTTTAATAGTAACTGAATAATTAAAATAGCAATGGATTCAAGTACTCAACCATCTACAAGTCTGTTTCATAGCAAGACAGAAGTTGCCATTCCTATAGTGGCAGCCCTTTTTATGGTTGCTACGGAAGCATATAGCTACCCGCTATTCCACACTATTGCAGAATTATTTGCCATTACTGTAGCCATTACCATGTTTGTGGTTGCATGGCATACCTATTCATTTACCCGTAACCACTTTTTGACCTATCTAGGTATTGGCTATTTTTGGGTTGCCTGCATGGATTTCGTGCATGTCTTGACCTACAAGGGAATGGGGCTCTTTAGGGGTAATGAAATCCAAACTACATTGGAGTTTTGGATTTTTGGTCGCTATTTTGAAGCACTACT